>Ga0209474_10001602_pt1 | contig 21829 bp, 16 predicted proteins | sample GraSoiAngelo_145_FD_185902 | JGI IMG/M metagenome (GOLD analysis project Ga0209474, IMG submission 185902) | Grasslands soil microbial communities from the Angelo Coastal Reserve, California, USA - 14_1009_05_20cm (SPAdes) (version 2) | ecosystem: Environmental > Terrestrial > Soil > Grasslands... | reverse complement strand
TTGGCGATGATGTCGCGCATGATCTCGCTGGTGCCGCCGCCGATGGTCATCAGCCGGGCGTCGCGCGCGAAGCGCTCGACGGCGTACTCGCGCATATAGCCGTAGCCGCCGTGGAGCTGCACGCAGTCGTAGGCGACGCGGTTGACCATCTCGGCCGTGAAGAGCTTCACCATCGAGATCTCGCGCACGCACTCCTCGCCGGCGGCGAACTTCGCGCAGGCGGCGTAGGTGAGCCAGCGGCCGGCCTCGATCTGCGTGGCGACGTCGGCCAGCCGGTGGCGGACCACCTGCTTGTCGCTGAGGGGGCCGCCGAAGGCCTGCCGCTCGCGCACGTACGCGATCGTGTCGTCGAGCGCGCGCCGGGCCATCGCCACCGAGTGCAGCCCGGCCACCAGCCGCTCGCGCTGGAACACGCGCATCACCTCGTAGAAGCCGACGCCCTCGCGGCCCAGCAGGTGCTCGGCCGGCACCCGCATGTCCTGGAAGCTGAGCTCGGCGGTGTCGGAGGCGCGCATGCCCATCTTGTCGAGCGTGCGACTGACGGCGAAGCCGGGTGTCTCGCGCTCGACCAGGAACATCGAGATGCCGCGGTGGCGCTGGCGGTCGTCGCCGCCGTCGACGCGGGCGGCGACGAAGTAGAGGTCGGCGGCGGCGCCGTTGGTGATGAACATCTTGGCGCCGTTGATCACGTAATGCCGGCCGTCCCGGACGGCCCGGGTGCGGATGGCCGCCACGTCGCTGCCGCCGCCGGGCTCGGTCACCGCGATGGCGGTCAGCTTCTCGCCGCGGCAGATGGCCGGCAGGTATTTCGCCTTCAGCGTCTCGCTGCCCGTCCAGTAGAGGTGGGGCGAGGCCATGTCGCAGTGGACGCCAACCGCCATGGCGAACGAGCCCGACCGCGAGCGCGCGCACTCCTCGTGGAGCACGGCCGACGTCAGGAAGTCGGCGCCGGCGCCGCCGTACGTCTCGTCGTACTCGACGCCGAGCAGTCCCAGCTCGCCCATGCGCGGCCAGATCGAGCGCGGCAGGCGCCCGGCCGTCTCCCACTCCTCGACGTGCGGCATGATCTCCTTCTCGACGAACGCCCGCACCGTCGCCCGGAACATCTCATGCTGCTCATTGAAGATTTTCATGGGAGTTTCGAGCGCCGGCTTTGCCGGTGCAATCCTGTCCGGGGGGAGGCCTCGGAGGGGGCCGCCGAGGCCCCCTCCGACGTCATCTCGTGCTGCTCGTTGAAGATTTTCATGGGAGTTTCACGCGGTGGCCCACTTCCTCTTGACGGCGTCGCGGTCGACGGCGCCGTCGGCGGTGCGGGGCAGCGCGTCGGTGAAGGCGACCGCGTGCGGGCGCTTGAAGCGGGCGATCCTGGTGCCGACGAAGTCGCTGACCTGCGGCGCCGTGTAGCGGCCGGCCGGCCTGACCTCCACGACGGCCTTGACGGCCTCACCCCACTTGACGTCGGGGACGCCGAAGACGCACACGCCGCTCACGCCCTCCATCTGCATGATCACGGTCTCGACCTCGGCGGGGTAGACGTTCTCGCCGCCCGGCTTGATGAGCTCCTTCTCCGGCTTGCGCCTGACGTAATGGAGGTAGCCGTCGGCGTCGAAGCGGCCCACGTCGCCGGTGTGGTGCCAGCCGTTGCGAAACGTGTAGGCGGTGACGTCGGGCTGCGCGTAGTAACCCTGGAACACCAGCGGCCCGCGCACGACGATCTCACCGGGCGTCCCCGCCGGCACGTCGCGGTCGTCGTCGTCGACCAGCCTGAGCTGCGCCACCGGCACCGGCCGCCCGGCCGCCCCGGGCCTGTCCTTCACGCGCTGGATCGTGACGAAGCCGCTCGTCTCCGACTGGCCGAAGCCGGTCCAGAACTGCGCCCCCGTCCTGTCGTGCAGCCGCTGGATGGTCGGCGGCGCGTCGAGGCCGGCGACGTCGCGAAGGCTGGCGAGCCGGCTGCCCAGCTTGTCGGCGGCGTCCAGCACCGTGCTCAGCACGGGCGGGAAGTCGGAGAGATGCGTGACGCGGTGGCGGTCGATCAGCCGCACCGCCTCCTCGGCGTCGAAGCGCGCCACGATCACGCTGGCGCCGCCGGCGTGCATGTGGGCGAGCGCCGTGCCGAGCGCGGTGATGTGGAACAGCGGCAGTGCGAGCAGATAGCGGTCGGCCGGGGTGTAGCCGAACGCCGCCATGGCCACCAGGTTGGCGGTGAGCACGTTGGCGTGGGTCAGGGCGGCGCCGCGCGGCACGACGTCCACGGCGGCGGTCGAGATCACGGCGAAGGCGTCGTCGGGCGAGACGGCGGCCACCGGCGGCGCGACGCCGTCGCGATAGAGACTCGCGAGCGGGCGGAAGCCGGCCGCCGCCGAGTCGCCGAGCTGGTACCAGTGCCGCACCGACGGCTTGGCCGCCGGCCAGCCCTCGACGACGGCGAGCGTGGAGGCGTCGACGACCACCATCGCCGGCGCCGCGCGCTCCAGCACGCGCTCGACCTCCGGGGCGGTGAGCCGCCAGTTGATCGGGTAGGCGACGATCCCCTGGCGGGCGCAGGCGCCGTACAGCTCGAGATACCTGGCGTCGTTCTGGGCGAGGACGCAGACCCGCTCGCCCCGCCCGACGCCCAGCGTCGCCAGCCCCCCCGCCAGCGCGTCGACCCGCCGGTGGAACTCGCGGAACGAGATCGTGCGCTCGCCCTGGATGAGCGCGGGCGCCTCGCCGTAGGCGAGCGCGCCGCGCACGATCATGTCGTACACGGTGAAGGCGTGGGCGGGGCCGGGGGCGGCGGGCGTCACTGGCCGACGATGTCCTTCTTCAGCGGGGCCAGGGCGCCGAGCAGCTCCTGCTTGGACCGGGCATCGACGTTGTTCTTGTCGAGGGCCTTGACGAGATCCTCGACGGTGGCGTTCCACTCGGCCTCGGTGATGCGCATGCCCTCGTGGGCCGCCTTCATGTCCTTGCCGTAGTACGAGCAGGGGCCGCCGGTCGCCTCGCAGATCTGGTCGGCCACCTTCGACTTGAACGCCTCGAGGTCGGCGGGCTTCTTGTCCTTGAAGCGCTCGTTCACGCGCGGGTCGGAGACCATGTTGGCGGCGAAGTCGTTGACCACGATGGCAATGCCCTCGCGACCGCCCAGGCGCCTGTAGAGCGACGGCATCGCGACCGGCGTCGGCGCTTGCATGCTCGCGCAGGCTCCGGCCGTCATGGCCACGAACACCAGCACCATCCCCCACCCCGAGATCCGTCTCATCGCGCTCGCGTCCTCCTCAGCTCAGCCAGCGTTTACGGCGCTTGTAGTGCTTGACCTCACGGTACGACTTGCGCGCGCCCACCTCGGTCAGGCCGAGATAGAACTCCTTGATGTCGGCGTTCTCCCGCAGCGAGGCGGCCGCCCCCTCCAGGACGATGCGGCCATTCTCCATCACGTAGCCGTGCTCGGCGATCGCCAGCGCCAGCGCCGCGTTCTGCTCGACCAGCAGCACGGTGACCTGCTCCTGGCGGTTCAGCCGCTGCACGATTGTGAAGATCTCCTCGACCAGCATCGGCGCCAGGCCGAGGGACGGCTCGTCGAGCAGGATCACCTTCGGGCGGGACATGAGGCTCCGCCCGATGACGAGCATCTGCTGCTCGCCGCCGGAGAGGTACCCCGACTCCACGTGACGGCGCTCGGCCAGCCGCGGGAAGTAGTCGTACACGCGGGCGATGGCGTCGCGGATCCTGGTCCGATCGCTCTGGATGTGCGCCCCGGCGATCAGGTTCTCCTCGGTGGTCAGGTGCTCGAACACCCGGCGGCCCTCGAACACCTGCACGACGCCGCGCCGGACCACCGCGTGGGGCGGCAGCCGGTCGATGCGCTCGCCGGCCAGCTCGATGGTGCCCTTGGTGACCTCGCCCCGCTCGGAGCGCAGCAGCCCGGAGACGGCCTTGAGCGTCGTCGTCTTGCCCGCCCCGTTCGCGCCGAGCAGCGTCGTGATCCCCCCCTCCCTGACGCTCAGCGACACCCCCTTGAGCACCAGGATGACCCCGTCATAAATCACCTCGACATTGTTCAGCGTCAGCATGTCCGTCCGCCAATCAGCGATGAAGGAACTCCACAGAGCGCCGGGCCGGGGGCGCGCGGCCCGGGGCCGGGGGTGCCCCCGGAAATCCGTTGGCCCTACCGCTGGCGAAGGCTGACGCTCCTCGACTCGCCCTCGCGCGCTGAGACTCGCGGATTTCCGGGGGTGCCCCCGGCCCGGGGCCGCGCGCCCCGGACCGGACACCCAGCGGGAGTTACTTCTTCGCGCCAGATTCCTTGATGTGCTTGGCCACGACGTTCTGGTAGGCGGCGTACCAGTCGGTCACCTTCTCGAACTTGCCGCCCTTCACCTGCCAGATCTGCACGAGCCCGCCGCCCTCGTGGTCGGTGGACGTGATCTTGAGCGGCGGCACCAGCCCGCCCAGCGTGAAGTTGCTGATCTTCTCGAAGCCCTTCTTCACGTCGTCGCCGGTGATCTTGCTGTCCGGCTTGGCCTTGACGGCGTTGCGGATGGCCTCGACGTGCAGGGCGCCGATGAGCACGCCGCGGTTGTAGAAGACGGTCGACGCCATCTCCTTGGGCGCCGGCTTGCCCTGCTTCTTGTACATCTCGCGGATCTCGTTCAGCACCGGGTAGTCGGTGCCGACGCCGGCGAACTGCATGCAGTAGTACCCCTCGGCGACGCCGAAGCCGCCGGCGCCGTCGATGTTGGCCTCGGCTGCGCCCCACACGAACGACACGACCTTGCGCAGCGGATAGCCGACGCGCTTGAACTCCTTGATCGACACCGACGGCGCGCCGCCGAAGAGGTGGGCGATCACGAAGTCGGCGTGGAAGCGCTGGGCGATGTCCAGCACCTGGGCGCCCATCTCCACGCCGGGCGGCGGCACCGCGAACGTCTTGAGCTGGAAGCCTTCCTGGGTGGCCAGGTCCTCCAGGACCTCGATGGGCTCCCGCCCGGCCGGGTTGTCGTAGAACAGGTAGGCGATTTTCTTGCCCTTGAGGTTGCCGTTGAACTGCTTCTTGACGAACTCCACCGCGGCCGCGCCCTGCGACCAGTAGGTCGCGGCGATCGGGAAGATGTAGGGATAGCGCTGACCGTCGGCGGCGGCCGCGCTGCCGAAGCCCGGCGAGGTGCCGGGGATCCGGTCCTCCGTCAGCTTGGCGGCCAGCGCGTAGATCTGGGGCGTCCCGTAGACGGCCATCGTCACGGCGCCCTCTTTCTTGAACCGCTCGTAGGATTCCACGGCCGGCGGCACCTTGTACTCGTGGTCGATCTCCATCGCCTTGAGCGGATGCCCGTCGACGCCGCCCTTGGAGTTGACGAGCGCGACGTAGTCGTGGAAGCCCGGGCACAGGACGGTACCGACGATCTGGGTGGCGCCGGTCCGGTCGCACTGCACCCCGATCACGATCTCGCTCTTGGACTGGGCGAGCGCGGGCGCGGTGGCCACCAGCGCCCCCGCCAGCACCAGCACGGTCGTCAGGATGGCCAGATGACGTCTCATGAGATCCTCCTTTTCACGCGTACTCAGTACGCGAAGGGCCAGACACGAAAATAGCTGCGGATGTTCCGCCACAGGCGGTTCAGGCCCTCGGGCTCGACGATCAGGAAGAAGATGATGAGGGCGCCGAACAGCATGAGACGGAGGTTGGGGATGAGATTGAGCATGGTCGCCGGCGAGAAGAACATCGCGCCGAACGCCTCCATGGCGTAGCGGATGACGATCGGCAACAGCGTGACGAAGATGGCGCCGAAGATCGAGCCCAGCACCGAGCCGAGCCCGCCGATGATGATCATCGCCAGGTAGTCGATCGACACGCCGATCTGGAACTGCTCGTAGTTGGCGATGCCCAGGAAGTACGTGTAGAGGACACCGGTGACGCCCGCGTAGAACGACGAGATCGCGAAGGCCAGCAGCTTGTAGCGGAAGATGTTGATGCCGATGATCTCGGCGGCGATGTCCTGGTCGCGGACCGCGATGAAGGCGCGGCCGATCCGGCTGCGCATGAGATTCAGCGTTCCCACGATGGCCAGCACGACGAAGCACAGCAGGAAGTAGTACATGGCCCGCTGGCTGTCGAGGACGACCGGCCCCACCCGCGGCCGCGCCACCTCGATCGAGGCCTGCACGCCGCCGCTGATGAACGTCACGTGGTTGATCGTCCACTCGATGATGAGCTGCCCGGCCAGGGTGGCGATGGCCAGGTAGAGCCCCTTGATGCGCAGCGAGGGGATGCCCACGATGGCGCCGATCAGCGCCGCCATGAGCCCGCCCGCCAGCAGGTTGACCGGCCACGGCGAGCCGAGGCGGTTGGCGAGGTTGGCCGCCGTGTAGGCGCCCACCGACATGAACGCGCCGTGGCCGATCGACACCTGGCCGGTGTAGCCGACCAGGATGTTGAGGCCGAGCGCCCCGATCACCGCGATCCACACCAGGTTCGCGACCGACAGGTAGTAGTCGTGCAGCGTGAGGGGAATCACGACAAAGAACAGCACGGCCACCGCCGCCACCGCCCACCGCGCGATCGGCAATGGATACAGCGCCATGTCCGCCTCATACGTGGTCTTCAGCACGCCGCACTCGCGATGAATCATCTCGCTCTCCGCCAGGGCGCCGAGAACGGCCCATCTGCGTCGTTGCCTCGTCGTTCCCTCCCTGCGGCGTGGGCGGCCCACGCCTCAGTCGGGAACTCCTCGGCGCCTAGCATCTGCACCGTTCTCGGCGCCCTGATATCGCGCGCTGGTGCCGTCATATCCGCTCGATGATTCGCTTTCCGAAAATTCCGTACGGACGGATCATCAGCGCCACGATCATGAGGACGTACGGGGCGAAGTCCTTGGTGCCGCCCCCCACGACCGGGTCGATGTAGCCGGCGGCCACGTTTTCGACGATGCCGACGATCAAGCCGCCGACGATGGCGCCCGGGATCGAGTCGAGGCCGCCCAGGATCACGACCGGGAAGACCTTGAAGCCGACCAGCGAGAGGTTGACGTCGACCCCGAGCAGGTTGCCCCACAGCACGCCGCCCAGCGCGGAGACGATCCCGGTCATGGCCCAGGCCAGGCCGAAATAGCGCTGGACGTCGATGCCCATGGCCATGGCGACCTGCTGGTTGTCGGCCACGGCGCGCATCGCGATGCCCTGGCGCGAGCGGAGGAAGAACCAGCCGAAGGCGGCCAGGAAGACGAGGCTGACGGTGCCGCCCACCAGCTGGATGGGCGGGATGAACAGCGGGCCCACGACGAACGGCTCGTCGCTGATCGGCAGCGGCAACGGCCGGGTGCCGGAGAAGATGGTGAAGGGTCCCAGCCCGCGCAGGATGGCGGCGAGCCCGATGGTGGCCATGACGACCGCGATGACCGGCCGGCCGATGAGCTTGCGCAGCACGACCCGCTCCAGCACGAAGCCGAAGACCACCATGCTGGCCAGCGCCGCCGCCACCGAGAGCCACAGCGGCGCCCCCAGGACGCTGAGCGCGCCCACCACCACGAAGCCCGCGATCATCACGAACTCGCCCTGGGCGAAGTTGACCGCGTCGGTCGCCTTGTAGACGAGCACGAAGCCGAGGGCGATCAGCGAGTACATCAGCCCGATCAGGATGCCGTTCGACATCAGCAGGGCGAAGAAGCCGAGCGTCTCAGACATGGACGGGCGTCTCGGCGACGTCCTCGATGTGCACGGTCGCCCGCAGCGTGCCCTGCCGGCCGTCCTCGTAGGTGACCGACGTCGCCAGCTCCACGGTGTCGCGGCGCGCGTAGAACGCGTCGATCACCGGCGCGTACTTCTCGGCGACGTAGCGGCGGCGGACCTTGCGGGTGCGCGTGATCTCGGCGTCGTCGGCGTCGAGGTCCTTCGTGAGCAGCAGGAACCGCCGCACCTGCTGGGCCTCCGGCAGCGTCTCGTTGCCCCGGCGGATCTCGTCGCGGACCAGCGCGCGCACCTCGGGCTTCTGGGAGAGATCGTGGTACGAGGTGTAGGCGACGCCGCGGCGCTCGGCCCAGCTGCCCACCGTGTTCGGATCGATGGCGACCATCGCCGCCACGAACGGCTTGGCGTCACCGAAGGCAACCGCCTCCCGGATGTAGGGGCTGAACTTCAGCTTGTTCTCGATGAACTGCGGCGCGAACGCCGAGCCGTCGGCGAGGGCGCCGACGTCCTTGGCGCGGTCGATGATGACGAGGTGACCGCGGGGGTCCACGAAGCCGGCGTCCCCGGTGTGGAACCAGCCGTCGGCCTCGACGACCTCGCGGGTGGCGTCGTCGTTCTTGAAGTAGCCCTTGAAGACGCCGGCGCCGCGGACGAGCACCTCGCCCTTGTCGCCGATCTTCACCTCGACGCCGGGACAAGGCCGGCCGGCGGTGGTGGGGTTGGCCTCGGCGTCCGGCTGCAGCGACACGAGCCCGGTGACCTCGGTGGACCCGTAGATCTGCTTGAGGTTGATGCCGAACGAGCGGAAGAAGCGGAACGTGTCGGGACCGAGCGGCGCGCCGCCGGTGTACGCCCAGCGCGTCCGCCGCAGCCCGAGCTGATCGCGCACGGGACCGTAGACGAAGAACTCGCCGAGCGCCAGCGCCAGGCGCAGCCCGAGCGGGACCGGCTTGCCTTCGGCGCGCAGGATCTCGGCCCGCTCGGCGGCGTCGCGGAAGCGCTCGAAGACCCGGCGCTTGATGCCGTGCGCGTCGGCGGCGCGCACCTGCACGCCGGTGAGCATGTTCTCCCAGATCCGCGGCGGCGCCAGCACCGCCGACGGGCCCAGCTCGCGCAGGTCGCGCTGGACCGTCTCCGGGCTCTCGGGGCAGTTCACGGTGAAGCCGACCATCAGGTTCATCACGAGCGTGTAGAGCGAGTCGCCGATCCAGGCCATCGGCAGATAGGCCAGCCAGTCGTCGTCGAGCCGGATGTCCTCGGCGGCGCTCAGGGTCTCGCCCGTCGCGACCAGGTTGGCGTGCGTGAGCATCGCGCCCTTGGGACTGCCGGTCGTGCCCGACGTGTAGGCGAAGAGCGCGACGTCGTCCACGCGGCCCTGGTCGATCTCGGCCTGGAAGTAGCCGGGGTGCTCGGCGCCGAAGCGCCGGCCGAGCTCCTCGACCTCCTCCAGCGAGCGCAGCCACGGAAACCGGTACTGCAGCATGCCGCGCGGGTCCTCGTACACGAGCAGCCGCAGGGTCGGCAGCGTGTCCTTGAGGGCCAGGATCTTGTCGACCTGCTCCTGGTCCTCGGCCACGACCACCGCCACCTCGGCGTGGTTGAGGACGTAGGCCAGCTCCTTGGCAATCGAATCCTGGTAGACCGGCACCGACACGCCACCCAGACAGATCGCCGCCACCTGCGACCAGTAGAGCCGCGGGCGGTTGTCGCCGATGACCGAGAGCTTGTCGCCGCGCTTGAAGCCGAGCGCGGCCAGGCCGAGGGCGATGTCGCGCACGTGGTCGTGGTACTGGCGCCAGGTGAACGTCTGCCAGATGCCGCGGTCCTTCTCGCGGATGGCCGGGCGGCCGGCGTACTGGGCCGCGTTGCGCAGCAGGTAGCGGGGCAGGGTCAGCCGATCAGCCATCACGTCGCTCCGTCGCCGGCTTGGCGTCGCCGAGATAGGCCTTGATCACCTGCGGATTGGCGCGGACCTCGGCGGGGGTGCCATCGGAGATCTTGATGCCCATGTCGAGCACCGCCACCCGGTCCGAGATGTCCATCACCACACCCATGTCGTGCTCGATGAGGATGATGGTCGTCCCCCACTCCTCGTTGACGTCGAGGATGAAGCGCGCCATGTCCTCCTTCTCCTCGTGGTTGCAGCCGCCCATGGGCTCGTCGAGCAGGAGCACCTTCGGATCGAGCGCCAGCGCCCGCCCGAGCTCGACGCGCTTCTGCAGCCCGTAGGCCAGCGAGCCGCACGGCCGCCGGCGCAGGTCCTGGATGCGGAGGAAATCGATGATGTCCTCCACGCGCCGGCGGTGGACGACCTCCTCCTTCTGGGCCAGGCCCCAGTACACGAAGGCGCCGAGCACCCCCGTCTTCATGTGGACGTGGCGGCCGAGCATGAGGTTGTCGAGGACGGTCATCCCGCGGAAGAGGGCGATGTTCTGGAAGGTCCGGGCGACGCCGAGCTCGGCGATCCGCGAGGGCGCGGCGTGGCTGACGTCGGCGCCGGCCAGGACGATGTGACCGCGGTCGGGGTGATAGAAGCCGCTGATCATGTTCAGCAGCGTCGTCTTGCCGGCGCCGTTGGGGCCGATGACCGACACCAGCTCGCCGCCCTGCACGTCGAGGCTCACCTTCGTCACCGCCTGGACGCCGCCGAACGACTTGGAGACCTCGCGGATTTCGAGCAACGCGCTCATACGTCGGAGGGGGCCTCGACGGCCCCCTCCGAGGCCTCCCCCAGGATCGATTGCGGTGGCGAAGCCACCGCTCGAACGAGGACAGTACGATCCGTCATCGTCGCCCATGATCCGAGTCGATCGTTCACGCCCGCTCCGCCATTCGCCATCACCGTTCGATCGTCCATTCCGAGCGCCGGCTTTGCCGGCGCACTCCTGTCCTGGGGGGAGGCAGCCCAGAGCACGCCGTCAGGCGTGCGAAGGGCGTCGGAAGGGGGGCGAAGCCCCCCTCCGAGGGTTAAGATAGCCATCGCTTGCGCCGGCGGTAGTGTTTCACGTCGCGGTAGCTCTTGCGCTGGCCGACGCCGGTCAGCCCCAGGTAGAACTCCTTGATGTCCTCGTTGTCGCTGATCGTCCGGGCGTCGCCGTCCAGCACGATGCGGCCGGTCTCCATCACGTAGCCGTACTGCGCGTACTTGAGCGCCACCGTCGCATTCTGCTCGGCCAGGAGCACCGCGACCTTCTCCTCGCGATTGAGCCGGCTGACGATCTCGAAGATCTCGGCCACCAGCAGCGGGGCCAGGCCCATCGACGGCTCGTCGAGCAGCATCAGCCGCGGATGGGCCATCAGGGCCCGCCCGATGGCCAGCATCTGCTGCTCGCCGCCCGAGATGTAGCCGGCCCGGACCCCGCGCCGCTGGACCAGGCGCGGGAAGTACGAGTACACGAGGTCGAGGTCGCGCCGGCTGGCGGCGGCGTCGCGGCGGGTGTAGGCGCCGGCCAGGAGGTTCTCCTCGACCGTGAGATGCTCGAACACGTGGCGGCCCTCCATCACCTGCACGATGCCGCGGCGCACGACCGCGTCGGGCGCCAGGCGATGGACGGGCTCGCCCTCGAACTCGACCGTCCCCTTGGTGACGTCGCCGCGCTCGGTGCGCAGGAGGCCCGAGATGGCCTTGAGCGTGGTCGACTTGCCGGCGCCGTTGGCCCCGAGGAGGGCGACGATGCCCCCCTCGGGAACGCGGAGCGACACGCCCTTCAACACGAGGATCACGTGGTCGTAGATCACCTCGATGTTGCTGACGGCCAGCAGCGGCCGCGGCGTCCCGTTCCCGGCGCTCACGATCGCGCTACTTCTCCTTCGAGCAATCGCGCGGCGTGTAGCCGAGCTTCTTGCCCTCGTCGACGGCGGCCGCCTCGATCTTCGGGCGGACCGCGTCGCGCATGACCGGGATCCAGTCCGACACGACGGACCACTTCTTGCCGTCCCACTGCTGGATCAGCACGGGACCGCCGCCCTCGTGGTCCTCGCAGGAGACCTTGATCGGATGGGTGAAGCCCTTCATGCCCATCTCGTCCAGCCGCTTCTCGGTGAGGTTGAGGTTCTCGAAGCCCCACCGCACCTGCTCGCTGGTGGGCGCCTGCTTGTTGCCGTAGCGGGCGATGGCGGTGCGGATCGCCTCCGCCGACAGCATCGCGTTGACGACGCCACGGTTGTAGAGCGGCGTGCCCATCTCCTCCTTCTTGCCGGCGCCCTTGCCCTTGTCGTAGACGAACTTCGCGATCTCGGCGTGCACCTTGAAGTTGGTGCCGGGGGCATGGAAGGTGGCGCCCTTGTAGCCCTTGGCGCCGTCGCCGGCCGGCACCACGTCGGAGTCGTTGGCCGACCACCAGTTGCCGATGAAGTGGTCCATCCGGACGCCCTTCGACGCCGCTTCCTTGATGGCGACCTGATTCATCACGCCCCAGCCGGACATGAAGATCCAGTCCGGGTTGATGCGGCGGACCTGCAGCCAGGTGGCCCCCTGCTCCTGGCCGGGATGGTCGACCGCCAGCAGGGTCAGCTCGAACTGGTACTTCTTCGACAGCTCCTCCAGCGTGGAGTTGGCCTCCTTGCCGTAGGGGCTGTTGTGGAAGATGTGGACGATCTTCTTGCCCTTCAGCTTCTCGAGCCCGCCCTCCTGGTTGCCGATGTAGCGGATGACCGCCGACGCCTGGCTCCAGTAGTTGGTCGGGAAGTTGAACACCCACGGGAACCAGTGGCCGTCGGACGCCGCGCTCATGCCGTAGCCCATCGAGAACACGACGACCTTGTCGACCGGCGCTTTCGGGATCAGCTGGTAGGTGATGCCCGTGCTGTAGGGATTGACGAGCACGGCACTCCGGCCCTTCAGGCGCTCGTAGCACTCCACGCCCTGCTTGGTGTCGTACTGGGTCTCGCACTCCTCCCAGGCGACCTTGACGCCGTTGATGCCGCCGTCGCGCTCGTTGAGCAGCGTGAAGTAGTCGACGAACCCGTTGGCGATCGGAATGCCGCTCGGCGCGTAAGGGCCGGTGCGGTAGACCAGCAGCGGGATGAACACGTCCTTGCCCTGGGCGGACACCGCCGCCGCCAGCGGGCCGACCGCCAGCGTCACGGCCAGCGCGCCGATCCACATGCCTCGAATCCTCATCGTCTCCTCCTCTCGATCAGTGCGGGAAGGGCCACAGCCGCAGTTTTTCCTTGCCGATCTGCCAGAGCCGCGCGAGGCCGTGCGGCTCCACGATCAGGAAGAAGATGATCAGCGCGCCGAACACCATCAGCTCGATCTGCTTCTGCAGGGCGACCGGCAGAGCCAGCCCCAGGTGGTGCGGGGCGTTGGTCAGGAAGATCGGGATCAGCACGATGAAGGCGGCGCCGAGGAGCGAGCCCAGGATGCTGCCGAGGCCGCCGATGATCACCATGAACAGCACCAGGAACGACAGCGTGATGTCGAACGCCAGCGTCTCGGCGCTTCCCAGGTAGAGGAAGACGAGCTCGGCGCCGGCCACGCCACAGTAGAAGGACGAGATGGCGAAGGCCAGCAGCTTGGTGCGCAGCGGCCGCACGCCGATGATCTCGGCGGCGATGTCGCGGTCACGGATGGCCATCCACGAGCGGCCCATCCGTCCGCGCACCAGGTTCTTGGCGACCAGCGCGAACAGCGCCAGCACGCCGAGGGCCGCCACGTAGCGCACCGGCGCGGTCGCCTGGGGCCCCGTCACCATGACGCCGAGCACGGTGCGCGGCGGCGCGGTGATCGTCCCCGACGAGGCGTAGTTCACGAACCACGGGACCTTGTTGAAGAGCCACACCAGGAAGAACTGGGCGGCCAGCGTGGCCACCGCCAGGTAGAACCCCTTGATGCGCAGGCTGGGGATCCCGAACAGGATGCCCACCATCGCCGCCATCAGCCCGGCCAGCCCGAACACGACCAGGATGTTGAGCCACGGGAAGGCGGTGGCGAGCTTGAACGCCGCATAGGCGCCGACCGCCATGAAGCCGCCCGTGCCCAGCGACAGCTGCCCGGCATAGCCCGTGAGCAGGTTGAGCCCGAGCGCCGCCAGCGCATAGATCGTCAGCGGAATCAGCACCGCCTGCAGCCAGTACTCGTTGGCAACGAGCGGCGGCACCACGAACGCCGCCAGGATCCCGAGCGTGACAAGGACTCGATCTTGAACGATCGGAAAGATCGCCTGATCCGCCGCGTACGACGTCTTGAACTGACCCGCTTCTCGGTAAATCATCTGACACCCTGAGAGCGACGAGGAGTGAGCCAACGAAGCAGATGCGTCCTCATCGTCGCTCTCATACGCGCTCGATGATTCGTTCGCCGAACAAGCCTTGCGGGCGGAACAGGAGGAACGCCAAGGCGATCACATAGGCGAACCAGTTTTCGATCGCGCCGCCAACCAAAGGCCCCCAGTAGACCTCGGCGATCTTTTCGCCGACGCCGATGATGAGGCCGCCGGCGATGGCGCCGGGGACGGACGTGAAGCCGCCGAGGATGAGGACGGGCAGCGCCTTGAGGGCGATGAGCGAGAGGCTGAACTGCACGCCGCTCTTGGCGCCCCACATGATGCCGGCCACGATGGCGACCAGCCCCGCCACCGACCACACGACGGTCCAGATGGTCTTCAGCGGGATGCCGATGGAGAGCGCGGCCTCGTGATCGTCGGCCACCGCCCGCAGCGCGCGGCCGATCCGCGTCTTCTGGAAGAACACGGCGAGGACGGTGACGAGCACGGCGGCCGTGACAGCGGCCGTCAGCTCCAGCCGGTTCACGAGGACGCCGGCGACCTTGAACGAGGTGTCGGGGATGCCCACGTCGAGCCGCTTGACGTTGGCGCCCCACACCATCTCGCCGAAGCCCTCCAGGAAGAAGTTGAGGCCGATGGTCGCCATGAACAGGATGATGTACTCCTGGTTCACCAGCGGGCGCAGCACGATGCGCTCGATCGCGAACGCCAGCAGCACCATCACCAGCACCGTCAGCGCCAGCGCCACTGCCACCGGCAGGCCGCGCTCGATGAGGCCCACCAGCGTGAGGGCGGCGAAGAGCACCATGACGCCCTGGGCGAAGTTGAAGACGCCCGAGGCCTTGAAGATGAGCACGAAGCCCAGCGCCACCAGCGAGTACATGAGCCCGGCCGCCACGCCGCCGATCAGCACCTCGGCGAAGAAGCGCGGGCTGCTCGCGATGTCGGCGAACGGCGCCACCAGCCCGGCCAGCACCTCAGTCATGGGCCACGCCCAGGTAGGCGTCGAGCACCGCCTGGTCCTTGCGCACCTGCTCGGGCGTGCCGTCGGCGATCTTGCGCCCGTAGTCGAGCACCATCACGCGGTCGGAGATGTCCATGACCACGCCCATGTCGTGCTCGATCAGCGCGATCGTCGTGCCGAACTCCTCGTTGACGTCGAGGATGAAGCGGCACATGTCTTCCTTCTCCTCGACGTTCATGCCGGCCATCGGCTCGTCGAGCAGCAGCAGCTGGGGCTCGGCGGCCAGCGCCCGCGCCAGCTCCACGCGCTTCTGCAGCCCGTACGGCAGCTGGCCGGCCGGGGTCTTGCGGATGGCCTGGATCTCCAGGAAGTCGATGATCCGCTCGACGAAGGCCCGATGCTCGAGCTCCTGCCGCCGGGCCGGACCCCACCACAGCGCGTCGAACAGCACGTTGCCGCGCATCCGGAGCAGCCGCCCGGTCATGATGTTGTCGAGCACGCTCATGCCGCGGAAGAGCGCGACGTTCTGGAAGGTGCGCGCGATGCCGAGCGCCGCCACGTCGGGCGGGCGCAGCCACGTGCGGTCGCGCCCGGCGAAGCGGATGCGGCCCTGGTCGGGATGGTAGAAGCCGCTGATGACGTTGAGCAGCGTCGTCTTGCCGGCGCCGTTGGGACCGATGATGGCGAGGACCTCGCCGGGCTGGACGGTCAGGCTCACCTGCTGCAGGGCCAGGAGCGCGCCGAACCGGACGCTGACGCCGTCGACCTCCAGCAGCGGGCCCGGCGTCGCGCCGTTCACCGGACATCCGCCGCCGCGTCACAGATCCGCACGTCGGCCCGGATGACGGCGGTGCGACCGTCCTCGTAGGTGACCTTCGCGTCGACCGTCACGCGGTCACGCTCGCCGTAGAGCGCCTCGATCAGCGCCGCGTACTTCTGGGCGACGTACCCGCGCCGTACCTTGCGCGTGCGGGTGATCTCCTCGTCGTCGGGGTCGAGCTCCTTGTGGAGGATGAGGAACTTGCGGATGCGGGCGCCGGCGAGCACCTGGTCCTCGAGCAGCGTGCCGTTCACCCGCGCCACTTCCCCCTGGATCAGCCCGTAGACCTCCGGCCGCTGGCTGAGGTCGGTGTAGCTCGTATAGGCAATCCCCCGGCGCTCCGCCCAGTTCCCGACGGCGACCAGGTCGATGTTCACCAGCGCCGTCACGAAGGGTCGGGCCTGGCCGATGCAGACGGCCTCCTTGACGTAGGGCGAGAACTTCAGCTTGTTCTCGAGGTACTTGGGGGCGAAGATCGTTCCCCCGGCCAGCCGGCTGACGTCCTTGGCGCGATCGATGATCTTCAGGTGGCCGCCGGCGTCGAGGAACCCGGCGTCGCCCGAGCGGATCCAGCCGTCCTCCAGCGTCTGGCGCGTCGCCTCCGGATCCTTGAAGTAGCCCTTGAACACGCCCGGGCTCCGGAACAGCACCTCGCCCTGCTCGGAGATGCGGATCTCCACCTCCGGCAGCGGCGTCCCCACGGTGTCCAGGCGAACGTCGCCGTCCTTCTGTACCGCCACGAACACGCTGGCCTCGGTCATGCCGTACAGCTGCTTGAGGTTGATGCCGAGCGCCCGGAAGAAGACGAAGATCTCGGGCCCGATCGCCTCGCCGGCGGTGTAGGCGATGCGGATGCGCCGCAGCCCCAGGTTGTCGCGCAGCGGGCCGTAGACGAGCGCGGCGCCGAGCGGCCGTAGCAGGCGCGCCAGCCGCGGCAGCGGGCGGCCCGTCAGCCGCCGGCGCTCGAGGTCCTGGGCCAGGCCCAGGAAGATCTGCACGAGCTTGCGCTTGGGCCACGCCGCGTCCTCGAGGCGGATCATCACGTTGGTGAGCAGGTTTTCCCAGATGCGCGGGGGGGCGAAGAAGTAGGTCGGCCCGATCTCCTTGAGATCGTGCAGGACGGTGGCCGCACTCTCGGGGCAGTTGATCGTGAAGCCGGCGACGATGCCCTGCGCGTAGGACAGCATGTGGTCGCCGACCCAGGCCATCGGCAGGTACGCCAGCGACTCGTCGTCGGGGCGCAGGCCCTCGCGCGCGGTCGCGATGCGCGACATCGTCACCAGGTTGCGATACGACAGCATGGCGCCCTTGGGACTGCCGGTCGTGCCCGACGTGTAGCAGATGACCGCGGTGTCGTCGGGCCCCCCGTGGGCGATGGCGTCGTCGAGGTAGCCGGGGTGGCCGAGCGCGAACTTCTCGCCGCGCTCCTCCAGCTCGGCCAGCGACAGCAGGTACGGCTCGGAATACGAGCGCAGGCCGCGGGGGTCGTCGTAGATCACGTACTCCAGGCGCGGGCACTGGGCCTTGATGTGCAGGAGCTTGTCGACCTGCTCCTGGTCCTCGACCACGGCGAACCGCGCCTCCGCGTGATCGGCGATGTAGGCCAGCTCCTTCTCGATCGAGTCCTGGTAGAGCGGCACCGGCACGCCGCCCAGCGCCTGGGTGGCGGCGACCGCCCAGTAGAGCTCCGGTCGGTTGTCGCCGACGATGGCCGTCTTGTCGCCGCGCGCGAAGCCCAGCGAGGCCAGACCGAGCGCGATGCGGCGCGCGCGCAGCTCGTAGTGGCGCCAGGTGTAGGACTGCCAGATGCCGAAGTCCTTCTCGCGGATGGCGACCCTGTCCGGCCACCGCTCGGCGTTGGCGCGGACGAGCTTCGGGAACGTGTCGAGAGCGGACTCGATCGTGGTCATCGCTCGTCGTCGAGCCTCCACGCTTCCCTTGTTGGCAGCCGCACCGAGAACTCCCGGATCGCTGGGGGGCGAGCGAGTGGCGAGAGTGTACGCAAGGCGACCGGGCGTGTCAAGCAAATCGGTCGGTATGACGGGGACTTACGACGCGCTGCTTCGACGCGCCGCCTCGACGCGTCGCGTCCACGCAGCCGGCGCCTCAGCCGAGCCGCCGCTCGAGCAGCGGCAGGGCGAAGTACACGACGAAGGCGGCGGCGGCGAGATAGAGCATCCAGTGCACCTGGCGCCCGCGGCCGTTCAGGAGCTTGATGAGGACATAGGTGACGAAGCCGCCGCCGATCCCGTTCGTGATGGACCAGGTGAACGGCATCACCAGCATGGTGACGAAGGCCGGGATCGACTCTTCGTAATCGTCCCAGGCGACGTCACGCGCGACGCTCATCATGTAGAACCCCACGATGATCAGCGCCGGCGCGGTGGCCTGGGCCGGGATCACGCTGGCCAGCGGCGAGAGCCACATCGCGACCAGGAACAGTGCGCCGCTCACCACCGCCGGCAGCCCCGTGCGCCCGCCCTCGGTCACCCCCGCCGCGCTCTCGATGTAGGTCGTGTTGCTGCTGCTGTTGGCGACGCCGCCCAGCACGGCGCCGAGCGAGTCGACGAGGAGCACGCGGTTGGCGCGCGGCAGGCGTCCCGCGCGGTCGAGGAAGCCGCCCTTGCCGCCGACGCCGATGATCGTGCCGATCGTGTCGAAGAAGTCGCTCAGCATGATCGAGAACGTCACCAGCACGGTCGTGACGAGGCCGAGCCGGGCCACCACCCCGAAGTCGAGCCGGCCGAACGTCGAGAAGTCCGGCCACTGCACGATCGCCGCGGGGAGCTGCGCGGCGCCGGGCGTGGCGAAGCCCTTCCAGCCGGCGGTGAGGCCGTTGAGCGCAATGGCGACGAGCGTCGTCAGCACGATGCCGAGGAGCAGCGCGCCCCGCACGCGGCGGGCCATGAGCCAGGCCGTGAGCACGAAGCCGACGAGGAAGACCGCGCTCGGCAGGCCGGCCAGCGAGCCCAGCCCCACCGGCACCGGACTGGCGGCCGGCTTGGTCACGAACCCCGCGGTGAAGAAGCCGATGAAGGCGATGAAGAGGCCGATGCCGATGCTGATCGCGCGCTTGAGTCCGAGCGGGACGGCGTCCAGCATCGCCTCCCGGAAGCGCGTGAGGACGAGCAGCGTGATCGCCACCCCCTCGAGGAAGATGATCGTCATCGCCTGCGGCCAGGTCAGCCCGCGCCCGGCCACCAGCTCGAAGGCGACCACCGCGTTGAGTCCCATGCCGGGCGCCAGCGCGAACGGATAGTTGGTCCACAGCCCCATGGCGATCGAGAGCACGCCGGCCGTGAGACAGGTGACCGTGAGCGTGGCCGCGAACGGCAGGCCCTTGCCGTCCAGGCCGGGGACGCCGACGTAGCCCAGGATGATGGGGTTCACGAAGATGATGTAGGCCATGACCATGAACGTCGTCAGGCCCGCCCGCACCTCGGTGGCGAGGTTGGTGCCGCGCTCGCGCAGGGCGAAGATTCCCTCGAGCGTTCCAGTAGGCATCGTCAGCCAATCTCCTTGGCGCGCTCCCGCAGGACGAACTTCTGGATCTTGCCGGTCGAGGTCTTGGGGAGCGGCCCGAACAGGACGTGACGGGGCACCTTGTAGTGGGCGAGGTGGTCGCGCAGGAACCGGACGATCTCCTCCGGCGTGGCGGCGGCGCCCGGCTTGAGCGTCACGAACGCGCAGGGCGTCTCGCCCCAGGTGACGTCGGGCCGCGCCACCACCGCCGCCTCCATCACCGCCGGATGGCGATAGAGCTGCTCCTCGACCTCGAGCGAGGAGATGTTCTCGCCGCCCGAGATGATGATGTCCTTGGAGCGGTCCTTGATCTCGACGTAGCCGTCGGGGTGCCAGACGGCCAGGTCGCCGGTGTGAAACCAGCCACCGCGGAAGGCGGCGCCGGTGGCAGCGGCGTTCTTGAGATAGCCCTTCATCAGGGTGTTGCCGCGCAGCATGATCTCACCCATCGTGCGGCCGTCGCGCGGGACCGGCTGCAGCGTCTCCGGATCGGCCACGATGCAGTCCTCGAGGGTGACGTAGTTGACGCCCTGCCGGGCCATCTGCGTCGCCCGCTCGGCGAGCGGCAGCGCCTCCCACGCCTCCTGCCAGGCGCAGAACGTCGCCGGGCCGTACGACTCCGTGAGCCCGTAGAGATGCGTCACGCGGAAGCCCATGGCCTCCATCGCGCTGATCACCGTGGAGGGCGGCGCCGCGCCGCCCGTCGCCATCTCGACGGTCTGCTCGAAGCGGACCTTGAGGGCGTCGGGTGCGTGGATCAGCATCGTCATGACGATCGGCGCCCCGCACATGTGGGTCACCCGGTGGCGGCGGATCGCCGGGAAGATCAGCGCGGGGTCGACGCGGCGCAGGCACACGTGGGTGCCGCCGACGGCGGTGACCGCCCACGTGTAGGTCCAGCCGCTGCAGTGGAACATCGGCAGCGTCCACAGGTAGACCGTGCGCGGCGAGAGCCCGAACGTCAGCGCGTTGCCGAGCGCGTTGAGATAGGCGCCGCGATGATGATAGACGACGCCCTTGGGGTCACCGGTCGTGCCGGAGGTGTAGAGCAGGCAGATCGCCTGCCACTCGTCGACCGGCAGCGTCCCCGTCCACGCCGGATCGCCCTCGCCCAGCAGCGCCTCGTAGTCCTGCTCGCCGAGACGCCGGCCGCCCTCGTACAGCGGGTCGTCGATGTCGATCACCGGGATGGGCCGGCCCAGCAGCCGGAGGGCCTCCTCGATCGTCGACGAGAACTCGCGGTCCGTGATGAGCAGCTTCGCCTCGCCGTGCTCGAGGATGAAGGCGATCGAGCGGGCGTCGAGGCGGTAGTTGAGCGGATTCAGCACGGCGCCCGCCAGCGGAACTCCGTAATGCGCCTCCAGCATCGCCGGCACGTTGGGGGCCATGATCGCCACGCTGTCGCCGCGACCGATGCCCCGCCGGGCCAGCGCGGAGGCGAGCCGGCGACAGCGGGCCGCGAGCTCGGCGTAGGTGAACGTGCGGTCGCCGTGGATGACGGCCGCCTTGTCGGGATGGACGCGCGCCGCCCACGCGAGGAACGACAGCGGCGACAGCGGCGTGTAGTTGGCCGGGCCGCGGTCGAGGTCCTGCTCGAAGGCGCCGGGCACCGGGCGCTCCACTAGAGCGGCTTTCGCAGCAGGCGACCCAGCTCGCCCACCAGGCCGCGGCGGAAGGTCAGCACGCACACGACGAAGATCGCCCCCTGCACGATCGTCAGCCAGGCGCCGAGCTGGGCGAGGTAATTCTCCAGCCCGATCACGACGAAGGCGCCGACCACCGGGCCGAAGACGGTGCCGAGCCCGCCCAGCAGCGTCATCAGCACGACCTCGCCGGACATCGTCCAGTGCACGTCGGTCAGCGAGGCGAGCTGGAACACGAGGGCCTTGGTGGCGCCGGCCAGCCCGGCCAGCGTCGCCGACAGCACGAACGCGATCAGCTTGTACTGCTCGGCGCGATAGCCGAGCGAGACGGCGCGCGGCTCGTTCTCCCGGATCGCCTTGAGCACCTGGCCGAAGGGCGAGTGGATCGCGCGGTACACGATCAGGAAGCCGAGCAGGAACACGACGAGCACCGTGAAGTACATCGCGTAGGTGTGGCGAAGGTCGAGCACGCCCAGCAGGGTGCCGCGCGGCACCGACTGGATGCCGTCCTCGCCGCCGGTGACCTTCGCCTGCAGCGAGAAGAAGTAGATCATCTGGGCGAAGGCCAGCGTGATGTTCGCGAAGTAGATGCCGCGGCTGCGGATGGCCAGCGCGCCGATGACGACGCCGAGCGCGCCGGCGACCGCGGTGCCGAACAGGATCGCCAGCTCGGGCGTGACCCCCCACCCCTTGGCGGCGTACGCGGAGGCGTAACCAGCCGAGCCGAGGAACGCGGCGTGGCCGAACGACAGCAGCCCCACGTACCCGATGAGCACGTTGAACGCGCAGGCGAACAGCGCGAAGCACAGCGCCTTCATGAGGAAGACGGGGTAGACGAAGAACGGCGCCGCCACCAGCACCGCCACCATGACGAGGAACGCGACGACCTGATGCCGGGGCGCGGGCTGAACCGCGGCCGCCGTGCCGAGCTGCGCCTCGACGGCCGTGGCCACCGTCAGCTCGTCCGGCCGAACAACCAGGCCGGCCG
>Ga0209474_10001600_pt1 | contig 21837 bp, 27 predicted proteins | sample GraSoiAngelo_145_FD_185902 | JGI IMG/M metagenome (GOLD analysis project Ga0209474, IMG submission 185902) | Grasslands soil microbial communities from the Angelo Coastal Reserve, California, USA - 14_1009_05_20cm (SPAdes) (version 2) | ecosystem: Environmental > Terrestrial > Soil > Grasslands... | reverse complement strand
TGAGGTCAATGCTTAACCTAAGAGCCGAGCCCGCCACGGGAAAGTGGATCAACAGAGATGGAAAAGATCCGCGTTCTGATCGTCGACGACCATGGGGTCGTCCGCCAGGGCCTGCGCATGTTCCTCGGTCTCGATCCGGAGATCGAGGTGGTCGGCGAGGCCGCCGATGGCCGCGAGGCGGTTCGCCTGACCCGAGAGCTGCAGCCCGAGGTGGTGCTGATGGATCTCCTGATGCCCGTTATGGACGGCCGCACCGCCATCGAGACGATCCGGCAGCAGATGCCCGAGGTCGAGTTGATCGCGCTGACCAGTGTTCTCGATGATGCCTCGGTCACTGGCGCGATTCGTGCCGGCGCCATCGGGTACCTTCTCAAGAATTCGGATGCCGACGAATTGCGGCGGGCAATCAAGGCCGCCGCCCAGGGCCAGGTCCATCTTTCACCGGAGGCCGCCGCCCGCCTGGTGAAAGAGATTCAGATTCCAGGAAGTCCGGAAAGCTTGACGGAACGGGAAACAAGCGTGCTCCGACTGCTCGCCCGCGGACAGGCGAACAAGCAGATAGCGCGCGAGCTCAAGATTGGTGAGCAGACCGTGAAAACACACGTCAGCAGGATCTTGAGCAAGCTGCAGCTCCAGAGTCGCACGGCAGCTGCCCTCTATGCGCTAGACCGGGGCCTGGTCAGCGCGGGTGATGTCGGACACACCTGATCCCAGCCCAAGGCGAAACGCGCCCAGCGGCGATGTTCTCAGTGGACTGGCAGCAGTCGCCCCTCTGCCGCTTGTGGTGTTGAACGGATCTCGCCGTTTGCTCTACGTCAACGCCGCGGCCACCGAGCTCTTCGGCTGTAATACCGATCCGTTGCTGGGTATGGACTTGATCGACCACGTCGTCCCTGGCGAGCGATCCGATGTGGCCTCGTATTTCCGGTCCGTCCTTCCGGGCCCTGGCCGCCGCGACCGCGAAGTCCAGCGGCCGGACGGTGAGCAGCGCTTCGGGACTGCAGACGATGCACGAGCGGGCCAGCGAGTTGGGGGGTCATCTGGACATCGTGTCACGACCCGGCGGGGGACCCGCGTGTCGGCGACGATCCCATCGACGGGCTGATCCCCAAACCGGTTGGGGGATCACCCAAAGGTATGGGCATGGGTGCCATGCGATCGAGTGACGTCTCACCTGTTGCATCGATGCGACGATGTGGTCATGCTTCAGATCGACGCCCGCGGTTTGGTGGCACAGGCGAATGCGGAAATTCGCGCCGCCGAGGCGGCGCATCACTGGCGAAAAGCCGAGCGGCAACGCCTCCGTCGTCCAATTGCCTTGATTGACGGCCTCATCAACGACCTGGAGCTATTGAACCTGAGGGGAGGCACCCGGGTGCCGCTGGCATACGAACCCCGTCTGCTTCAACTCCGCGCGTTGCTCGTAGACACCGTCAGCGCAGAACAGCTGGACAACCTCAGGGCCCGAGTGCGGCCTCTTAGATTGATCGACGCGCTGTACACCGTCCAGGAGGCGCTCTTCGCTCAGACGCGTCCCGATGTCCCAGGTGAGCTGCCAGAGTCCGACCGCGCGGGCCTGTTCCCGGCGGCGTAGCGCCAGCCACCAGCTCAGCCTTCTCTCCCTTCCCCCGGTCGCAGTGCCCCACCTGGGGGTCTGCGACCTGTTCTTCGAACTGCCGAGCTGTCTGCGGCGGCAGTCCCCCAAAAGTAGGGTGGCCAGCGCAAGCCTCTTAGGGATGTCGTGACGCCCTCGCTGGCGCACGATGGGTGCATGTCCGAAAAGCTGAGTGTCAATGAGTTCTTCGCGTTGTTCGGGCGCACCGCAGAACAAGCGCGCTGGCTGGGCTCTGCCGAGTCGGAGGAGTACCTGGCTCTGGTCACGTACCTGGTCGCGCGCGCAAACAGCCGCAACCGTTGGACGGTCTGATTGATGTGATCAGGCCGATGTGCCCTTGACCAGGTCGGTGCTGACCCTCCAGAGCCTTGCCGTCATGTCAGTGTCGTAGGCGACCTTGTTGGGAGTCTTCGGCTTGCGGTTGACGAAGAACTGTCCGCTGATGCCGTCCATGTCGGGTGAAGAAGCCAGATAGATCGGCGTCTGGGCACCCTGCGCCGGGGTCTTCAGCAGCGGGCGGACCACGCGGCTGATGATTGTGAAGAACCAGGCCTGGTCTTCGGCACCGAAATTGGTGCGCACGACGCCGGGGTGGACGGAGGTAGCCGTGACACCGGCGCCGTCGAGCCGGCGGGCCAGCTCGTTGGTGAACATGATGTTGGCGAGCTTGGACTGGTTGTAGGCGCGCTGTCCGGAGTAGTTGAGCGCACCCTGCAGATCGTCGAAGTCGATCCGGCCCATCGACTGGGCGCCGGACGAGACCGTCACGACCCGCGCGGGGGCGCTGGCCTTGAGCCGATCCAGAAGCAGGTTGGTGAGCAGGAACGGGGCGAGGTGGTTCAGAGCGAACGTGCGCTCCAGGCCGTCGGCGGTCGGGTGTCGGTGTGCCCAGAACCCGCCGACGTTGTTGACCAGCACGTGCAGCCGCGGGTAGGCGTCGAGAACCGTGGCGGCGAGCCGACGTACCTCGGCCTGCGAGGTCATGTCGGCAGCGAAGGCGTCGACCGCCGGGTTTTCTGAAGCGCTACGGATGTCGGCCGCCGCCTGTTCGGCGCGTGCGAGGTCCCGACCCGTGATGCCGACCCGGGCGCCGATCGCGGCGAGCCCGATCGCGGTGGCCTTGCCGATTCCCCCGGTGCCGCCGGTGATCAGGACGACCTTGCCGGCCATCGGGAGTGCGCCAGCCATGGGGCGCGCCTCAGTCGCTGATCGCAACATTGACGGGCTGTCCTCGGTAGGCGTCGGGCTGGAAACCCTTGAAGAAGAGCCAGAATGGCAGCACCAGCTCAAAGAAGAAACCGGGGATCGTGAGATAGAGGCCGATGTGGATCCCGAAGATTTCAGCGATGGTCCCCGCCACCAGAATCGGGTAGCCGATCAATCCCGAAATCGCCAGCCAGCGGGGGATCAGTTGGGTCCGGAGCAGCAGCAAGCAGAGGAATACCGCTCCGACTCCAAGCGCCATCTCGCCCATCTGGTAGGCCGTCGCGTTCGTCTGGACCAGAATTAACCCGAGCGTTTGCGCCCCGGCCTCACCAGCGTGCCGGGCCAAGGGAACGATCAACAGGAGAGCGAGCACCCCGATGGCCAGCAGGACCACCTCGACAATCATCGTGGCCAGGTAGGCCAGCGCGGTTCTCTTGCTGTGCTTCTCGAGGATCGGAAAGAACAGAACCCCCTTCCCCACATCCACTCCGGTGTTCAGAAACATCAGAAAGGCTCCGATGACCAAGAGGGTTGGACTTGCAGCAATCGTCGAGAGAAAGTTGGAGCCGCCGACCAGCGAAGTCGCCAGGCCGGACCCCACTCCGTAACACAGAAATCCCAACAGAAACAGCGCCCCGATAATCCTCGAATACGTCATCCGAGACCCCGCCAAATCACTGGGTTTCGCTTTTGCCTCAACTGGGGTCTGTGAGGTTGTGAGCCCGTGGCCATTGGTCGTCGGTTTGGTTGCGATCATGATGTGACTCCCGTGCTGACGGCGACGACGACCTTCCCTCGAGCGTGTCCTTCGCCGACATGGTCGATCGCCCGACGGGCCTCACCCAGTGGGTACGTTCGGTCGATGATGGGTGTGACCTTACCGGTCTCGATCAACTCGGTCAGAACAACCAGGTTCTCCTGATTCGGCGACACGATGAACGTCGCAAGCGCCTGGCTCACGAATGCAAACGACACCTTCGCGCTGATAAGGCGCCCCCCGCTTGCGACCCACCGATGGTCGAAGCCTCCACCGTTCGGCACGAGCATCCCCCTTGGAGCGAGGGCGCGTCGGAGGTCGGACAATGAGTGGTTGGCCACGTTGTCGAGGATGAAGTCGTAACGCTGGCCCGTCCGCGTGAAGTCCGCTTTCGTGTAGTCGATGATATGGTCTGCGCCGATCGACCGGACCAGGTCCACGTTTCTCGTGCTCGTTACGCCGGTCACCTCCGCTCCGAGTGACTTCGCGATCTGCACCGCAAAGGTCCCGATGCCACCGGAGGCACCGTTGACCAGTACCTTCTGCCCGGCTTTGACCTTGCCGTGATCCCGCAATGCTTGCAAGGCGACATATCCAGCCATGGGGACGGCCGCCGCTTGCTCGAAGGTGAGGTTGGTCGGCTTTGGTGCCAGCGCGTCTTCGGAGACCGCCGCATACTCCGCAAAGGCACCGCCCAGATGCTTGGACGAGCCGAAGACCTCGTCGCCCGGCCGAAACCGCGTCACGCTCGCGCCCACGGCCTCAACCTGCCCCGCCACATCCGTACCTCGAACCCGGTTCTTTGGCTTGCGCAGCCCGTACACCGGGCGGGCGATATACGGCAGGCCGCCCATGATCGCCCAGTCACCAGGGTTGACCCCGGCCGCCCGAACTCGGACAAGTACATCGCCCTCCCCAATCTCGGGCTTGGCGATTTCCCGGAGTTCCAGGACCTCGGAGGTGCCGTACCGGTCCTGAACGATCGCCTTCATCGTGGTTGTTCTTGTCGTAGTTGCGCGAATCTCGGTCGAAATCATTGGTTCCACTTCCTTCTTGGTCTGCTGGGCTTGCGCTTACACCGTAAGCTTGCGGACCTAAGCCTAACACATACAGCGTAAGCCCGTACGGACTTACGGTGTATGCTAGCGGTGCAGGTGAGATAAATGGCCACACGAGCTAAACGAGCGGCAAAGCGCCGCGCCGCCTTGACCAGGGAGCGGATCCTACGGGCCGCCATCAACCTTGCCGATCGGGACGGCATCGAATCGCTCAGCATGCGCAAGCTCGGCCAGAAACTCGGGGTCGAGGCGATGTCCCTCTACAACCATTGTCAGAACAAGGTGGACGTGCTGGACGGCATGGTCGATATCGTGTTCGGCGAAATCGACCTGCCGGCCAACGGAGTGGACTGGCAGATCGCCATGCGGAAGCGCGCGGTCTCAGCCCGCCAGGCTCTGTTGCGCCACCCGTGGGCAATCGGCCTGATGGAGTCGCGGGCCACACCCGGCCCGGCGACCTTACGGCATCACGACTGGGTGCTTGGAACTCTCCGGACGTCAGGCTTCTCGATCGACATGGCCGCCCACGCCTACTCGATCCTCGACGGCTACATCTATGGATTCACGCTGACAGAGCTGACTTTGCCGTTCAGCAACTCGGAAGGCGCTGCAGGGGTTGCCGAGATCGCGGGCAACATTCTCGAGGGATTCCGGCCGGACGAGTATCCCCACCTGGCCGAGATGGCCGTCGACCGCGCCATGAAGCCCGGCTACAAGTATGGCGACGAATTCGAATACGGGCTCGATCTCATCCTCGACGGTATCCACAGAGCACAGGACTCGGTCTGAGAGGTGACTAGCCGTCGCGCCCGCTGACTCGTTCGAATCCGCTTACTCCGGAACGCCCCCCTGGGACATTGGCCGCCCACAGCCGGCGATCATCCAGCTTGCCGAGACCAACCAGATCACAGGGTCGGTCCTTGACGTCGGGTGTGGGACCGGCGAAAACGTCATGTACCTGGCCGCGCGTGGCTTCGCCGCAGCAGGAATCGATGGGGCACCGACCGCCATCAAGAAGGCTCGGGCCAAAGCGAAACGGCGAGGTCTCACGGCTCAGTTCGATGTCGCCGACGCACTCAACCTGTCGATGCCGAAACAGCAGTTCGACACCGTTATTGACTCCGGGCTGTTTCACGTATTCTCGGACGAAGACCGTGCCCGTTTCAGCGATAGCCTCGGGCGAGTGATTCGTCTCGACGGCACCTACTTCTTGATGTGCTTCAGCGACCAGCAACCCGGCGTTTGGGGACCGCGCCGGGTTACCCAGGCCGAGATCCGGTCAGTCTTTAGCGATCCCTGGCGCGTGAATTACATCAAGGCTTCGTCGTTTGAGATGAACGAGGGTCATGCCCACGCCTGGCTCGCATCCATCTCGCGGTTGGCCCGTGCCAACCCGAATGGCTGAAACGATGGCCTCTGTCATCCTTACCGGGTGAATCTGACCCCGGGCCGGCGCCGCTTCAACGAGCTGGCGGGCACGAACGTCGACCGCCTCGCTGGAATATCGGACGGCATTTTCGCTGTCGGGATGACCCTGCTCGTCCTGGGGCTTGCGGTACCAGCCTTGAATCCTGGGGCCACCGAGGGAGATCTCTGGCAGGCGCTGCTGCGGCTTGGCCCGAATGTGCTGGTTTACACGATGAGTTTCATGACCCTCGGCATCTTCTGGGTTGGCCAGGGCACGCAGCTCAATCTCCTCGCGCGAAGTAACCGCAACTACTCGTGGCTCCAGCTCGCGTTCCTCCTCAGCGTGACCCTGGTGCCATTCTCGACCGCGTTGCTGGCTCGCTTTCCAACTTTTCGACTGGCGCTCGTCGAGTACTGGCTCAACATCGTGCTCCTGGGCGTGACGCTGCTCGCCGGACTTCAGTACGGACTTCGGGCGCACTTGCTCAAGGAGTCGGAGATTCCGGAGGTCGCACCACTGATGCGCGCCCGGATTTTGATCGCCCAGTCCTTGTATGCGATCGCAACGGCCACCTGCATTTTCTTTCCGACCTGGGTAAGCATTACCCTGATCTTCCTGGTCCAACTGAATTACGTGATCGCGCCGCGCATCCCGATTCTCCACCGCTTCTGACTCGCCCTGCTTCTAATCCGGTGCTATCGAAGCCCCGCCCCAGTCTTCTGGGGCCACGTCCGCGAGTGTCTCGGAAAACGTCCACTGGTGGCCGGCAGGATCCTCGGCCGTGTACTGGCGCTCACCGTATTCGAAGTTTCTCGGCTCCATGATGATGCGCGCCCCGTTCGCCGTCGCCCGTTCGTAGTGCGCCGTCGCGTCATCCACGCGCACCACCACTGAGTGCGTAACCTCGCCCGGTCGCGGCGGGCGACGCTCGTTGCGCACATCGGCAACGATCAGGGCTCCGTCGCCGACCCGGAGCTGGGAGCGATGGCTGTCGCCGATACGTACGCGCTCGACAAATCCGAACGCCTTGCACAGCCAGTCGACCGCTGCGCGCACATCTGGGTAGACGAGCACAGGTATGACGGTCGGTTGCGGGATGGAGCGGTTCCGCTTCATGCCTGGCGTCAGATTACGCGTCGCTCTCCCCTTGCATGGTCTCCCCCAGCCCACCGCTACAGTCCCGAGTACGCACGTCGCGGTACTCCCCATTGATAAGCAGAACGAAGTGTGCTTGTCTTTAGCAAGTAACGCGGATCCAGAAAGGGCCCGCGGCGGTTGTTCAGCGAGGTGACCAGGACATGAGGTTGACGACCACGACCAACGTCTCGGTGGACGGCGTGATGCAGGGGTTGGGCGGACCTGACGAGGATCGCAGCGGCGGCTTCGAGCGCGGCGGATGGGCCATACCACTTCTCGACACCGAAACCGGGGACTATCTCAACCAGGTCTACGGCGGCGCGGCCGCGTTCCTCTTTGGCCGGCGGACGTACGAGATCTTCGCCGGCTCCTGGGGAGCGATGGCCGATCCGAGCACGAGCCCGATCGCCGCCGCGCTGAACAGCCGGCCCAAGTACGTGGCATCGACCAGCCTCGCCGATGCACAGTGGGCGGGCACGACTGTCCTGCACGGCGACCTCGCCAGGGCCGTCGGTGATCTGAAGGCGCATCAAGACGGCACACTGCTGGTGCCCGGCAGCGGTGCCCTCGTCCGATGGCTGCTCGCCAACGACCTGGTCGACCAACTCGACCTGCTCACCTATCCCGTCGTCATCGGCCAGGGCACACGACTGTTCCCCGATTCCGGTCCGGACGTCGCGCTCGACCTGGTCAACTCGCGGACCACTTCCCGGGGCATCACCATCCAGACCTATCGGCCTCTCGGGCGTCCGGAGTACGTAAAGTCCACGCTCGACCCCGAACACGTCATGCGCGACGCAACCTCGGGTCGGCGCAGCTAAAACACGCCCAAGATCCGTCCACGCCTCGTCGCAGACCTAGCTGCCCGGCGCTCGACTGTCGGTGATCAAGAAAGGCCGCGGCGGGCCATGGCGCCTCGGTTCATACCTATATCTATGTGCAATCGGCTTGCTGCAACTCAACCGTTGACATATTCCCATATAGGCATATAATTCGATCATGGCACGAGCGGCAACGACGGCCGACGCATTCAATGCCGTGGCCGAGCCGCGGCGCCGGCAGATCCTGGACGTCCTCTCTGGAGGAGAACGACCCGTGAACGACCTGGTCAGGCTGATCGGCCTGGCGCAGCCGTTGGTTTCCAAACACCTGCGGGTGCTCAGGGAGGTGGGGCTCGTTGGTGTTCGCGATGAAGGGCGGCAGCGGATGTATTCGGTCAATGGCCAGTCGCTCAAGCCCATCCACGACTGGGTGAAGACCTACGAGCGTTCGTGGTCGAAGCGCTTCGATCGGTTGGATGTTGTTTTGGAAGAACTCAAGGAAATGAAGGAGGACGATCGTGGTAGAGACGAGTAGCGGTACGGCAGTGGTGACGCTTCCTACGGACACGCAGATCCTGATCGAGCGGGAGTTCAACGCACCCAGGCACCTGGTCTACAAGGCGTACACAACGCCCGACCTCATCAAGCGCTGGTGGAGCGGAGACCGGGGCGAGGTGACGCTCGCCGAAGTCGATCTGCGGGTCGGTGGCAGGTGGCGCTACGTCATGGAGGCAAACGGCGGATTCGAGGTCGGCTTCCACGGTGAGTACCGGGAGGTCGTCCCGAACGAGCGCCTCGTGACAACCGAGGTCTACGAGGGTATGCCGGAAGGCGAAGCGGTGGTCACGCACACGTTCAGCGAAAAAGACGGGCGCACCGCGCTCACGATCCTCATGCAGCTCCCGAGCCAGTCGGACCGTGATGCGGTCATCAACTCCGGCATGGAAGGTGGGATGCAGGAAGCGATGGACCACCTCGAGCAGGTCGCTGTCTCACTGCACTGAGCAGGCTCACGCAGTTCGATCGAGGTGCGGGGCGGCTGTCTGGCATTTGGGTTCGCTCAGTGGATCAGGCGGTCGCCCCTGTCCCAACCGGCTGCTCGACCTGAATACGGGCTAGCCGTTCACGGCCGCCAACCCGCCGGCGTCGCGACATTAAACACGAGGGTATCCTGCGTCGAACGGGCCACGATCATCCGCACCGGCTCGAGTTGATGAGCGTTCATCTCGATATGCACGGCGCCGGGGGCGACCCAAATAAAGTCGCCAGGCCCTGCCTGGCACGTTACGGCGAGTTCCTGGCCGGAATAGAAACGTGCCTCTCCAGAGATGATGTAGATCGCGCTCTCTGCTTCGCCATGGTGGTGGGCTGCCGAAACTAAACCAGGTCCGAGTTCGACGTAGCCTACCCAGATTCGCTCCGCTCCACACAGCGTCTTAGAAATAGCGGCCATACGCCGCATCGCGCCGCTCGCCACGTCGGGCTGTTGTTCGGCCGGCCTAATCACGCGCACCGGAGGGAGCGTGCTCACGAATGACTCGATTGTAAGCACGTCAACGGAGCTGGAGCCGCTCCGTAAAGGCCGAGATCTCGTCTCGCTGAGCCTGGTACGTAATTCCGAACTTCACGCGACCCTCATCGTCACCGTCGCAGGCGCGAGTAACTCAGGCGGGTTGTTTGCGCTCACGCTGCTGACGGAACAGCTGGGCGATCTCTTTCACGGTCGTCGCATCCTCCGGCCCCTTGTCCGCCCCTCGGAAGGAGACCACCCGAGGAAACCGAAGCGCAAATCCCGGCTCATCGCCGACCTTGCCGGCCGTATGTCTGGGGCTGGGCGTGATTTCGTCGGCCATCACCTCGACTACCACCTCGGGCTTGAGCCACACATCGGGGACGAGGATCGAATCCACACGCGCAGGCCGCTGTTCAACCTGCAGCTTGTCAGCGCGCTCCCGGATCTGCCGCCATTCGGCGTCCGACAGGCCGGTGCCAAGCTTCGTAATGGTTGCAAACCGGTCGTTTTCCGCGTCGTAGACGCCTGCCAGCAGCGCGCCGACGCCGAACTCCGCGCGCTTGCCTTTTCCAAAGTAGTAGCCGAGCAGGACGAGGTCGACCGTGTCATTGAGCTCACCGCTGGTGTGGCGTTTCAGCTTCACCCAGTTGAAGTTACGCGCGCCAGCCTGGTATTTCGATTCCGGTCGCTTGACGACGACCCCCTCCAACCCCTGGCTGATAGAGTCCAGCAGCGTCTTGGTGAGGACCTCGACCGAGTCGGTCTTGATGATTGGCGCGGGCAGCAACACTGTCGAGCCCGCAATCACCTCGTCGACGAGCGCGAGCCGCTCCTCGTAAGGCAGCTCCGTGAGATCGCGGCCGTTGCGGTAGAGGATGTCGAAGACGAAGGCGACCAGCGGCAGCTCCAGCGCCGCCTGCTCGATGCCGTGCTGCCGCCGGCGGCTCGCGGTCAGCTGAAACGGGAGGTATTCCTCCAGCTCCTTGCTGTATGCGATCGCCTCGCCGTCCAGGATGAGCGTCTCGTCCTTCAGTCCTCGAGCTGCCGTGGTGAGTTCAGAGAACATCACCGTGTAGTCCTCGAGGTTGCGCGAAAAGACGCGCACCACCGAGCCGTTTTTGTGGATCTGTACCCGAATCCCGTCGTACTTCGGCTGGACCGCCACCAATCCAAGCTTCTTGATCACGGCCTCCGGGTTGGGCAGCCGCTCGGCGAGCTGGCTGCGGATCGGCCGACCGACCGTAACCTTGAGCGCGTTGACGTCGTCTTCCCCGCCCGACCAGAAGGTCTTCGCGATCAGGCCCAGGTCGGACGCTCGGTTGTAAGCGCCTTCCAGCACCGGCCGGAGGGAGCGGTCACCCTTCCTGGCAAACGACAATGCGTCGAGCACGGTGGGGTCTCCGATGCCGAGCCGCAAGCGACCGAGTGCGATGCGCACGAGGTGCTTGGCGGAGTTGGGATCGACCTGTTTCAGCAAGGCCGCGAACAGCGAGCGTTTCTTTTCAACCGATCCGGCACCGGCGGCACCGGCGATTTCCAACAACCGTGCATGCATCTCAGTGACCGGCAGTTCCGCGCTCGACCCATGCGCCGAAAGCTTGGCCGCCACCAACCCCAGGTCGCCGAGCCGGCCAAAGAGTTTCGCGACCTCGTCGGCTGGCGTAGCGAAGGCCTGAGCGATGGCCGCGATGACCAACTTCTCACCGAGGCCGATCTCGACCGGTTCGAAGAAGGGAACCAGTCGCCCCTGGATCAAATAGGTCAGCGGCTGGATCTCGACCGGCGAGCTCTTCAGGTAAAGCTCAGCGAGCGTCTTCACGAGCTCGTTCCGGCTACTGGTCGACTCCAGCCGGTCGAGGTAGGTGCTCAGCTCAGAGACGGTCACAGCTGCTCCTCGAGCCGATCAATGAACAATCGTTGCGCGGGCACCAGCTTGCGCCGCGCCGAATCCAGGTCGAACCAGTCGGCGCGATCGACCTCGGGAAACCGCTGCATCTTGTGTGAGCGGGGTGGCCATTCGACCTCGAACGTATTGCTGGTCAGGCTGGTGACATCGAGATCGCCCGACGTTGCCCACGCATGGACAACCTTGCCCCCAGCCTGACGGACATCGCCCAGGGTTTTGAGTTCCCCATCGGGAGCCGGGACACCGAGCTCTTCTTGAAATTCGCGCCGCGCCACGTCGATGCCGGCTTCATTCTCGGCAAGCTCGCCCTTGGGTATCGACCATGCGCCATCATCGCGCTTCGCCCAGAAAGGACCGCCGGGATGGACCAGGAGGACCTCCAGCCGCCCGTCCCGCTTTCGGTACACAACCAAACCGGCACTTCGGGCGCTCAACCACTGAACCATCCGCACTGAAAACGTCCTGCCACTTGCCGGAAAAGTTTCGCATTTTGACACGGGTAGGCACCAGGTTCGGCAAGCTCGGAGGAGTCTGTGCCTTGCGGAACTGGGCCGTTTTTTGGCAGTGTTAACCAAGTCACATCGGCCAGGTTTCTTGCGTCATAGAGGTGATGGGTCGAGTCGAGGAAGGGTGACCGATGGGCGAACAGGACTGGCTGGCGCAGCGGTTCGAGGATAACCGGACGCACCTGACGGCCGTGGCATACCGGATGCTCGGTTCCTTCAGCGAGGCGGACGACGCCGTACAGGAGTCGTGGCTACGGCTCAGCCGCTCGGGGGCCAGCGGCGTCGAGAACCTCGGCGGATGGCTGACGACCGTGGTCGCCCGCGTATGCCTCGACATGCTCCGATCACGCAAGGCTCGGCGCGAGGAGCCACTTGGCACCCACCAACCGGAGCCGGTCACAGGTCACCTGGACGGGACCGACCCCGAGCAGCAGGTTGTCATGGCCGACTCGATCGGTTCCGCGCTGCTCGTGGTCCTGCAAACGCTGGCTCCGGCCGAACGGGTCGCGTTCGTGCTGCATGACATGTTTGGCTTGCCCTTCGAAGAGATCGCTCCAATCGTGGATCGCTCCCCAACCGCGGCCAGGCAGCTCGCCAGCCGCGCACGGCGCCGGGTCCAGGGTGCACCTACGGTTGCCGATCCCGATCGAATTCGTAAGCGAGAAATTGTGGACGCCTTCCTCGCCGCTTCGCGGGGTGGTAAGTTCGACGCGCTTCTCGCGGTGCTCGACCCGAGCGTTGTACTGCGAGCCGACGGGGCCGCGGTCACGGCCGGAACACCAAGCGAAGTCCGCGGTGCCCGGGCCGTTGCCGCCACCTTCTCGGGGCGTGCGCGAGCCGCCCAACCGGCGCTCGTCAACGGAGCCCCCGGCCTCGTATGGGCTCCAGGTGGAAGGGCGCGCGTGGTCTTCGCCTTCACGATTGCGAACGGGAGGATCGTCGAGATAGATCTCATCGCCGACCGGGAGCGAGTTCGCCGACTGGATGTGTCCATCCTGGACGGCTAGCGAGATCGAACCGGCTACGATGGACCATGGCCAGCACACCAACGGCGGCCCCGCGCGAGGCCGCGCTGGCCGCCTTGAAGGCCAGTGACCGCAAGCTGGCGCGCCTGATCCATGCGACCAAATCCGACGATCCCACAGCCTGGCGCAGCAGCCGGCCGGTAGGGGACGCCTTCAGCGTCCTCGTTGCCTCGATCATCGGCCAGCAAATTTCGGGCTTCGCGGCTCGGGCCATTGCCGGGCGACTCCAGGAGCGGTTTGGCGGCCGCATGCCATCCCCCGCCGAGTTGCTCACCCTCGATCCCGCCGCCCTGAAAACCGTGGGACTCTCCCGGATGAAGATCGACTACCTTCGATCGCTCGCCGAACACATCATTTCCGGCGAGTTCGCTATCGACCGTCTGCACGAGCTTGCCGACGACCAGGTTCGCGAGCAGATTACGGCCATCAAAGGGCTCGGGCGGTGGACTGCGGACATGTTTCTGCTGATCAACCTCGAGCGGCCCGACATCCTACCGATCGGCGACCTCGGCATCCGTTCCGCAGTTCAGCGCCTCTACCAGCTCGACCACCTGCCCAGTCCGTCGGAAGTCGACGCGATTGGCGAAAAATGGCGACCGAACCGCAGCCTGGCGAGTTTTTACCTGTGGGCCTGGAACAGGCAGATGACCGCGGTCAGGCCCAAGGGCGCCCGGCCGATGGTGTCACGATAATGCGAGATGGCCGACCCGAACCCTGCTAATCAACGATCCTGGGCGCCGCCCTGGTGGTCGGTGCTCATCATCGGTCTGCTCCTATGGGCCGCCGCCATCGGTGTCACCCTGATCACCGGCAATGTCATCACCCTGCCAACCATCGTCCTCATCGGCAGCTTCCTCGTCCCCGTCACGGCTGTCGTCTGGTACCTGGACCACGACCCCAGCCCAGCCCTCTCGCCAAGGCGGATCACCGCAGCGTTTATCATCGCCGGCACGCTCGGTGTTCTCGCCGCGTCGCTGCTCGAGTACTACTTTGTGGGAACCGGCGCACTAGCGAACTTTGAGGTGGGCCTGATCGAGGAGCTCGTCAAGACGTTGCTGGTTGTCGCTGTCGCCTGGGGCATCCGTACCTTCCATACCCGTGACGGCATGGTCCTGGGCGCCGCTGTCGGCTTCGGTTTCGCCGCGCTCGAAAGCAGCGGCTACGCCCTCGCGGCGCTTTTTGTCGTGCAGGGCCACCGTCTGTTCCTCTCGCTGGACTCCGTCGTCGTCACCGAACTAGTTCGCGGCGTCCTGGCCCCCTTCGGTCATGGAATGTGGACGGCCATTATCGGCGGTGCAATCTTCGCCGCAGCGCGGGGCAACCGCGTGCGGTACGTCTGGATCCTGGGCGCGTACCTTCTCGTCTCGGTTCTTCACGGCGCCTTCGATTCGATCAACGGAATCACCGGCTATGTGGTGGTGTCGATGATCGGACTGGTCCCGCTGGTTTGGCTGTGGCTCCGGGCGGACGGCCGCGGTGGCGTTCTTCCTCGGGGGTCATCAGCCGCTTACGGCATCCCTGGACCCTGACTGAGATCGCACCCGCGGTGCGTCGATCTGGTCATTTAGGATGGTCTGGATGCAGGCGTCGACTGTTACTGCGGCACCGAGCGAACTCGACCTTCGACTGGAGCAGCACCGCGCGGAGCTGATTGGCTACTGCTACCGGATGCTCGGCTCTCCGTTCGATGCGGAGGACGCGGTCCAGGAGACGCTGCTGCGAGCATGGCGAGGCATCGATCGCTTCGAGGGCCGCGCGGCGCTGCGCTCGTGGCTCTACCGGATCGCGACGAACGTCTGCCTCGATATGCTCGACGGGCGCACGCGCCGGGCGCGTCCAATGGATCTCGGTCCCGCCCGAGCGCCCGAAGCGGCGAACCTCAATACCCTTCCTGAGGCGACGTGGATCCAGCCGATCCCGGACAGCCTGCTCGCCCCGGAAGGTGATCCAGCAGAGGTGGCCGTGGCCCGCGACACCATACGACTTGCGTTCGTGGCGGCGCTCCAGCATCTTCCGCCTCGCCAGCGGGCGGTACTGATCCTGTGCGAGGTCCTGCGCTGGAAGGCGAAGGAGGTCGCCCAGCTACTCGACACGAGCGTGGCGTCGGTAAACAGCGCGCTGCAGCGTGCTCGTGTGACGCTGCAGGCGAGCGGCGTCAGCTCCTCCGATCCGGTGCCGCCCATGGATGATCGGCAGCGCGAGCTCCTCGCCCGCTACGTCCAGGCCTTCGAGCGCTACGACCTCGATGCGCTCACCTCGCTGATCCAGGAGGACGCAAAGCAGTCGATGCCGCCGTACGACCTGTGGTTGCAAGGCCGCGATGACATCCTTACGTGGTGGTTCGGGCCCGGCATAACCTGTCGCGGCTCTAGGCTCGTCCCCACCCTAACGGCGAATGGCTCGGTGGCGTTCGGGCACTATCGGCCGAACCCTTCAGGAACCGGCCACGACCCGTGGGCGGTGATGGTCCTCGAGATCCGCAACGACCGGATCGCCGAATTCACATTCTTCCTCGACACTCAGCGGCTCTTCCCGCTGTTCGGCCTGCCCGCCCGCCTTGCGCCCTAGCGCTATTCCGGCAGGACGTCCCGTAACCCCATGAAGACGATGAGCTCCCGCAGCTCCGGCGACGTGCCTCTCAGCCTGACCTGACAGCCATGGCGGCGCACCGCGAGTTGGAGTCGCGCAAGCGCGTCGACCGTCCCCGCGTCGGCGCGGACGCTCGCCACGTCGCAGAGAAGGACAGCGGTGGGCGTGATCTTGCGCCTGATCGCGCCTCGCTCTGGTACCGGCATCGTCAGGTCCATCCCTTTAGACGGCCTGGTCAGAGAAAACTCATCGGAGGTCTTTACGACGGAATCGAATCCAGGACTTGCTGCGTGTGACTCATACCGAGCCTTGTTGCGCCCGCTTCTAGCATCGCCACCGCGTCCTCGTAATACAGGATGCCACCGCTGGCCTTGACGCCGAGGTCGGGCCCGACGGCTGCCCGGATCAAGGTGACGTCATGAACCGTCGCGCCGTGGCCGAGATAGCCGGTCGATGTCTTGACGAAGGCAGCGCCGACATCGACAGCGAGCGCGCATCCAGTCCGTTTTTCGTCATCGGTCAGGCGAGCGCATTCAAGTATCACCTTGACTGGCCGGCCGGCGGCGGCCACGATGACGCTCGCGATATCTGCGCGGACCGGTTCCCGTTGGCCGTCTTTGAGGCGCCCGATATCCAGCACCATATCGATCTCGGTGGCGCCATCGGCGACAGCGAGAGCGGCTTCGCGCGCCTTGGCGTCGACGTGGGACGCGCCGAACGGAAAGCCGACGACAGCGGCGATCCCGACGCCGCTCCCCTGCAGCACCTCGCGCGCCTCTACCACGCGGTTCGAGTTCACGCAGACCGTGGCACAACGGTTTCGCCGCGCGATCTCGCAGGCCATCAGAACGTCGTGACGCGTGGCCGCGGGATCGAGCAACGTGTGATCGATCCGGGCCGCCAGCTCCGTACGCGACCATCGCCGGCTCACCGTTCCAGCGTACGCTGAATCAAATCGACACTTGAAGTTTTGAGCGACAACTGCTATGAGTCGGTGATGGCGTTGGCAGCATCGGCGGCGCGTCCCCGGACCGCTCGTCCGGCGAGGGATCTGTGCCTTGCGCCGGGCCGTACCATCGACGCTCCCGTCGTCGAGGGAGGCCGCTACGGCCGCATGTTCCCTGACCTGGCGGCCGCCACCTTCGACGGCGATCGCCTGCTGGCGCTCGGCATGGCCGGTGGCATCTGCGATGGCGGTCAATGCGACGCTGACAGCCAGGTCGAGGCCGGCCAGCCTTTCTTCGGGCAGTATGTGGCCCACGACATCACCGCCGATCGCTCGCCGTTGCGCGCCCACGCCGACATCAACGTGCTCCGCAACGTTCGCTCGCCGCGCGCTAACCTCGAAGGCCTCTACGGCGGTGGCCCGGTGGGCTCCCCTTACCTGTTCGATCAGGCCGATTCGCCGAAACTCTTGACCGGCGTCAATGGCGACCTCCCTCGCAACCAGCAGGGAATCGCCTTGATCGGCGATCCCCGCAACGACGTGCACGCCTTCATGACCGGCCTGCAGCTGGCCTTCATCCGCGCCCATAACCAACTCGTCGATCGCCTGCGCGCCGACGGCGTCCCGGACTCGGATCTCTTTGAAGATGCCCGGCTGGCGCTGGTCTGGCATTACCAGTGGGTGATCCTCCACGATTTCCTGCCAACCCTGGTGGGCAACGAGCTCACCGCCACGGTGCTGCAGGAAGGTCCGCGATTCTACCGTCTGGAGGGCGAACCGTACATCCCGGTGGAGTTCGCCGATGCCGCCTATCGCTACGGCCATTCGCAAATCAAGGCGGACTACCAGCTTCAGCATGGCGGCCCGCGCCGGCCGGTCTTTCCGGACCTGGCCGGCTTTCGTCCGCTCGCCCCCGACCACGCCGTCGAATGGCAATTGCTCTTCGACGTTCCCGGCCAGCCACCGGCGCAGCGGGCCAAACCGATCGATGGGCAGCTGCCGGCGTCACTGATCCGTCTGCCCGAGTCGATCACCGGCGCCGTCGAGGTGAACGCCTATCGCTCGCTCGCCGCTCGCGACTTACAGCGCGGCCAGGGAACCGGCCTCCCGTCCGGCGAGGCGGTCGCCCGCGCCGTCGGCGCGAAGCCTCTGACGCGCGCGGAACTGGGGCTAGGTGACTGGCGGGGCGAAACGCCGCTCTGGCTCTACATCCTGCGAGAGGCGGCCGTCCATGGTGGCGGCGACCGTTTGGGCGAAGTCGGCGGTCGGATCGTTGCCGAGGTTCTCGTCGAGATCGTGCGCAACGATCCCGAGTCCTACCTGGCGAACAGTCCCTCCTGGCGGCCGACACTTCCGTCTCACCAGCCTGGCACGTTTAAGATCCGCGACCTCCTCGTCCTTGCCAGGTAGCCCCTCCGGCGTTACGCGGTCCGCACTCCACTCGGTGGTACCCTCGACCAATGGACGAGGCGGAGCAAAAAGCACCCCCGGACTCAGGTTCGTCGAAATCTCAGGAACGCGCGCCGGGCCACCGTGAGCTCAAGCCCCCGGAATGGTTTCAGGAGCGGCAAGCCGCCTGGGTACAACGAATGGGTCTCGGCGCCTGGACTATCCGCGCATCGTACAAGCCCAAGCTACGTGGCGCAGAGGGTTACGCGGAGATCAGCCCCGAGTTCCTCGAAGCGGAGCTCCAGTTTCGGCAGGACATCCTGCTGGAACGTGGCGATGTCGTCATCGTCCACGAGTTGACGCACATCCTGACCGATGAGTGGGCGAGAGCAATGGATCAGGTGATCCGGGACATGGTGCCGAAGAGGCTCCAGCGCGAAGCTCGTACCTACGTGCGCCCCCACGAGGAATCGGTGGTGGAAGCGATCGCCCATGCCCTGGTGCGCACCGCCGAGAGCGAGGGCTCAAAGGCTCCTCAGAAGCAATAGCTCATCTTTCGGGAGAGGCTCGCGGCTCGGCGCCGCTCTCTAAGTCGGAGACGAAGCCGTCCCAGCCAACCCTCGGGCTTCCCTCAGGCGCCGGCGCCGTCACGATCAGGAGCTGGACTGGCTTGCCACCACGAATCTTGTAGCCGTGCTCGATGCCGCTGGGTAGGAAGACGAAGCCGCCTTCATCCACATCGAACTCGTCATTGCCGCAGCGGAAGGTCAGGGCGCCCTTCAAGACATAGAAGACCTCGTCTTCAGTCTTGTGCGTATGGCCCGGCCACTCATCTTGATCTGTCGCGTACTCGAGAACGGCGAATCGCCGCCCCTGTCTCTGTTCTCCTAATTTGACAATGAATTCAGCACCCATGTCGTAAACCCAACCCTGCCGCGCCCTGAGGGTGTACGGAGCGATTGCCCTTTTCCTGGCAGGTCCCTCGCCGGTCTCGGTTGTCATCGCGTCAACGTTACGAAATTCCTCCGCCGCGGCTGGTATCCCAGCAAGTTTTGGGCCTGGCGGATGTCGAGAACACATTCTGAAGCGAGCTGCGCCACGATGTAGCGGGTGAGCAGCGGTGGCCGTTCCGCGCGAATTGCCCGGAACGCGGACTCCATCGTCGCGGCTATCGGCCAGGCGACCACGCGCGGAAGATAGACGACCCTGGGCGCCAGCCCGAACGCGAGCAGCAGGGCGCGAAGCAACCCGCCGAGCGGTTCCGCCTCCGAATCGGCGACGTTGAAGATTCCTGTCGGCGACCCGGGTTCGATCGCGCGCTCGACGACCTGGACCAGGTTGTCGACATGGGTGAGGGAGATCCGATTGCGGCCGTCGCCGACTGCGAGAAGGCGGCCAAACCGCCGCGCCGCCAGGAGCCGGGGCAAGAGTTTGGTCTCGCCCGGTCCGTAGATGGCATGCGGCCGCAAGATCACCCAGGGATGCGCGCTGCCCAGCACCGCCTGCTCCGCAGCGATCTTCGTACGCACGTAGTCGTTGAGCGGTCGCCGGGCATATCGCGCTGTCTCCTGGATGGCCCCCGCCGGCCGCCTGTGGTCGTACACGCTCGAGGTGCTGACATGCACGAATCGGGCGTTCCGTGGGAAGCTCGCGAGCACGGCCTCGGTCCCGCGGACGTTGACGGCCTCGAACTCGGTTGCGGACCCCCAGTCGGTCACCGTCCCCGCGCAATGCACGACAGCATCGACGGCGCGAGGCCCCGTCGGAGGACGTCGGCCCTCCGTGATGTCCCATCGTGTGTACGCCGCCAGCCCTGCATGGCGAAACGCCGCGGGTGGGCGGCGTCCGAATGCCAGGACATCGTGACCGCGATTCGCCAGCGACTCAACGACACGCCCGCCCAGAAAACCGGTCGCGCCGGTCACCGCGATCAGCATCAGCCCCCACTCTGAAGGGCTACGCGCACGGCGGACCGGTCAACCTTTTTCGACCTGGGTGCGAGCGGGATGGGCATAATCACGATCCTGTCCGGGAGGGCCGCCGCATCGATTCGATGCGACCCCGTACGCAGGCTGCGTTCGACCAGTGTGTGGAGCGCGGCCGCGTCGGTACCCGGCTCGCCCTCGACGCAGAGGATCACCTCTTCATCAGCGCGGGCGTCCTGATAGAGGCCCACCAGGCAACAGCGGCGCACGCCGCTGATGCCGCCGATGCTTGATTCGAAGACCTCTGGATAGATGTTGTGCTGGCCGCGGATGATCATCTCCTTCTTTCGCCCGAACAGCACGATCCGGCCGTCGCCGTCGAGGACGCCCAGGTCGCCAGTCGCGACTTCCGTGACGGGTGGCTGACCCCAATACCCTCGGCACAGGTTCGGGCCGCTCACCAGCAGCTCGCCATCGCCCGCGATGCGAACACGAACGCCATCGACGGGCCTTCCGACCAGGTCCCCTTCGCCGTGAAACACAAGCTTTTCCTCGAGATCGACGCGGGAGACGGGAACGATCTCGGTCATTCCATACACGCACCGCACGCGCGTCGTTGCCGGAAGCACAGCCTGGAGGCGCTCCAGGAATGTCCGCGGAACAGGGGCTGAACCCAGCAGGATCGTTCGAAGCGACGCCGGCAGGGTGCGTCCACGGGCCGACGTGTATTCGACGAGCTGCTGATACTCGCTGGGGAAACCGAAGGTCTGGGTGGCACGATAGCGCCTGAGGTCGGCGAGCAGCCGAGCTGGATTGAATCGCCGCCGCGGAATGACGGCGGGTACCCCGGCAAGCAAGGCCGGAAGGACGAGGTGGAGCTGGTCACTGTAGAGGACATCACCCGGATCGAATCGCTCTTCCCGCGACATCATGTCGATGGCCGCTCCGATCGAGCCATTCGTCTGCACCACCGCTCTCGGAGCCGCCGTCGTCCCGGACGTAAACACGATAAGTACCGGGTCGTCCGGTTCTCGTGAGACGACCGGGCGGACCGAACGGCGTTTCCGCGACAGAGCCCGCATCGCCATCATCGGCCGGCCGAATGGCAGGGGCACCCCTACCGTGATGAAGTGCCGGGCCGGAACGGACATCAGGTTGGGAAGTCTCGAGAGACGGCCGAGCAGATACACGAGTGACGTCGCGATTACCCAACCTGGTTCGATCAGGCGCACGCGGCCGGCAAAGATCTCCGGGCCCATCAATGGATTGGCGGCCACGACGACCCCCCCAGCCCGCACGATCGCCAGGATCGACACGATCGATTCGATCCCGGGAGGCACGGTGAACAGCACGCGGTCACCCGGCCGCATGCCCTCGTCTAAAAGGGCGCTGGCGAGCGTCTCGATCCGCGCCTGGAGTTGCGCAAAGCTCAGCCGCCGCCCTGTAGTCTCCTGGAGCGCCAGTGCGCCGCCTCGGTCAGCGGCTTGCCGTTCGAGCCCCTCCAGCACCTCCAGGGCGGTCATCGTGGGAGCTCGACCTCGAGCAGCGAGTAGGCGGGAATGAAGACGCCGCGCGCGTAGCGCCGCCTCGCGATCCGGACCGGCTGAGGAAGGTCGAGCAGCCCGGTCACGACCGCGCGCAGTTGCCGGTGCGCCAGCGTATACCCGATGCAGAAATGCGCCCCGGCGCCGAACCACAGATTGCGGACCCGCCGGTCGACGCGGCGATCGATATCGAAGCGGCGCGGTCGTGGAAACCAGCCAGGATGCTTGAGCAGGTTGTAGGTGTGAATCATGACGCGGCTGCCCCGACGGAAACGATGACCGAGCACGACCGAATCCACCTCGACACTGCGCAGCATGATCGGCGTCGGCACCGTCAGTCGGAGACCTTCGTCGATGGCGAGCGGCAAGAGTGCTCGATGCTCCCGAACCCGACTCATCTCGGCACTGTCCACCAACAGCGCGGCGAGCCGTGGCAGGGCGGTCGACACGGTCTGTGTTCCCGCCAGGAACAGCGACGCGGTGACACCCTTG
>Ga0209474_10001598_pt1 | contig 21850 bp, 17 predicted proteins | sample GraSoiAngelo_145_FD_185902 | JGI IMG/M metagenome (GOLD analysis project Ga0209474, IMG submission 185902) | Grasslands soil microbial communities from the Angelo Coastal Reserve, California, USA - 14_1009_05_20cm (SPAdes) (version 2) | ecosystem: Environmental > Terrestrial > Soil > Grasslands... | reverse complement strand
CCATGTCGTGGGTGACCTCCGTGAGGACGGTCGGCTGCACATACCTGCCGCCCTCCGGCGTCACGATCACTTCGCCTCCCGCGAGCACCTTCGCGCCCTTCTTGCGCGCGTCGTCGAGGTGCCGCCTGACGATCTCGACCTGCATCTGCGTCGTCATCGCGCCGACGTCCACGTCGTAGCCGTTCGGCTCGCCCTGCCGGAGCCGTTGCGCGAGCGCAACGACCTTTCCGGTGAACGCTTCCGCCACGGTGTCGTGCACGTAGACCCGCTCGACCGAGGCACACGTCTGCCCTGAGTTCGCGAACGCTCCCCACGCGACCTTCAGCGCCGCGGTATCGAGATCGGCATCGGGCAGCACGATCGCCGGGTCCTTCCCGCCCAGCTCGAGGACGCAGGGGATCATCCGCTCCGCGGCGGCGACGTTCACCTTGCGGCCCGTCGCCACCGAACCGGTGAACACGACCATGTCGATGCCGCTGCGAATCAGCTCCGCACCGATGTCGCCCTTTCCCTGCACGACGGCGACGAGCCCGCGCGGAAGGCCTGCTTCCTCCAGGAGCGCGCGCAGCTTTTCCGCGATGAGGGGCGTGAACTCGCTCGGCTTGAGGACGACGCCGTTGCCGGCCATCAGGGCCATCACCGCGTCGCCGGCCGGGATCGAGAACGGGTAGTTCCAGGGCGAAATGATCCCGATGACGCCGCGCGGGTAGAAACGCAGGTACGACTTCTTGTGCGGGAACATGTGGAGCGGTACCCGCTCGTCCCGCAACAACCGGGCAGCGTTTCGCGCGAAGTAGTGCGTCAGATCGGCGACGGGCAGGACCTCCATGAAGAGCGCTTCGTTCCGCGTCTTGCCGTTTTCGCGGACGATGAGGTCGGCGATCTCATCGGCGCGGTCGAGCACGAGTTGCTGGAATCGCTTCAGCACCGCGCCGCGCTGCCCATACGACTTGCGCGCCCACTCTCGCTGAGCGGCGTGCGCGCCCGCGGTCGCCTCGTGAACCTGCGCGGCCGTGAGACGCGCACCTCGCCGACCAGCTTGCCGCTGCCCGGCTCGTACACGGCCAACGTGCCGTGTGCGGTCACGGTTCCCTGGGGAGGACGCGGCGCCTCGCCAGGCAGGCTGCCTGCCGACGCGGGCAGCTGAACGGCGTGCTGGATGGACTCGGCCATGGCGCACCTCCTCGGAAGGTGCTTCGGCTACGCCCCGTGTCGGGCCGTGTCAATCGCGCGGATTCGATGGTCGGTGGATGGACGAAAAATGGCCCTTGTCTCGCACTCGTGGAATTTGGATGCCCTTGCTGGGATTCACTGAGCGGGGCCCGAGGGGGGGCGGAACCGATCCAGCGATGCTCGACCTGCGCGACATGCTCCACTTGCACCTGCCGCTCGCCACCCAGGCGTTCGAGCGCTCGCCCGCACGATCGCCCGACGAGGCGCAGGGCGACGACGGAGAGCAGGCGGCGGCGGATGAACAATCGACGGTGCTCATCGTCGACGATGACGCTTCCGTCCGGCACGTCATCTCCAGCGTCCTGCGCGAGGAGGGTTACGCCGTGCGCGCGGCCGCCTCCGCGGAGCAGGCTCTCGAGTTGCTTCGCGCCACCGGAGAAGTGCCGACGGTGCTGTCAGACCTGAAGATGCCGGGCCACGACGGCATCTGGCTGCTCGACGAGATTCTGCAGCGCCATCCACATGCCGCGGTGGTGATGCTCACCGGGTACGGCGACACGGAAAACGCCGTGGAGTGCCTCAAACGCGGCGCGGCCGACTACCTGCTCAAGCCTCCGCGCATCACCGACCTCGTCCGCGCGATCGAGCGCGCGCAGAGCCGCCGCAAGCTGGCGATCGCGCGCAGCCGCTATCACGAGGGGCTCGCACGGCGCGTGCGCGAGAAGACTGCCGAGCTGACCGAGGCGCTCCGACGAACGGCGGACGCGTACAGCAGCACGCTTTCGGCGCTGGTCGCGGCGCTCGATGCGCGGGAACACGAGACGAGCGATCACTCGCAGCGGGTCGTGCGCTACACGGTCGCCATCGCGACGCAGAGGGGCCTCGGGGGCGAAGACCTCGACCAGATCGGCCGAGGCGCCCTGCTGCACGACATCGGCAAGATCGGCGTTCCCGACAGCATTCTGCTCAAGGCAGGTCCGCTCACGCCGTCCGAATGGATCGAGATGCGAAAGCATCCGGAGGTCGGCCACCAGATCCTGCAGGGGATTGGATTCCTCGCCCGCGCGGCGGAGATCGTGCTGGCGCACCAGGAGCGGTGGGACGGCGGCGGGTATCCGCGAGGCCTGAAGGGGACGCAGATCCCGCTGGGGGCCAGGATCTTCGCCATCGCCGATACGCTCGATGCGATGACATCCGACCGGCCGTACCGCCGCGGCGTCAGCTACGACGAGGCGCGCGCGGAGATCGCGCGTTGCTCGGGCACGCAGTTCGATCCGGCGTGCGTCGAAGCGTTTCTCGCGATTTCGGTCGCAGAGCTCAACGAGCTGCGAGACCGCCGCGGGACTTGAATCCACGCGGCGGTCCGGGTCCTACCGCTTCCGCCGGCGCGGGCGCAGCAGCGCAAACGCAGCAATCAGCAGACCACCGGCGGATCCCGCCGAGCTGCAGCCACTCGCGTTGAATCCGGCGACGCGCGCGGCCGGCTGTGGGGGGACCGACGGCGATTCGAAAACGCCACCATCCGGCCCACTGCCACCCGTTCCTGCGTCAGGCTCATCGGGCGGCGGCGGTGGCGGGGGCACGAGTTGCGGCGCGACATCGGCGAGCGTCGTTCCGATGACCATTCCGTCATGGTAGACGACCGCGGTCGGCTGGATGGACGCGTCTCGATAGAGACCCTGCTTCAGGTAGTTGACCTGGCCCGCATACAGCGTCTGCCAGACCTTCCCGTCGATCACCTTCTTGCCGTCGTACCAGAGCTCGATGAGGCCCAGATCAGGGTTCGACGACCAGATCACGTGCAGGACGAAGTCATGCCACACGCCGACGACGAGCGGCGTGCTCCAGAGCGTGACCAGCGGCGTCTTCACGTTGCTGTCGAGCGACATCGTCTGCCCGTTCACGTCGAATTCGAGCGGAGGCGACCCGCAGCAACCGCTGTGGTGCCATTGCGTGAACACCTGCCAGGTATTGGCGATTGGATACGACGCGTCGAACATCGTGCTCCACGCGTAGTACTCCTCCTGCCCCTCGGTGTTCGGAACGACGCGGACGAGCTCGTTGCGGTTGCCATTGCTGGCGAAGTCCCCGTTCCACAGCTCCGTCCGGAGCGCATAGCTCCCCTGCCGTACCGGCGATGAAACGACCGTCAGCCGGCTCGTGAGCCCGTCGACTGACGTCCATTGTGAAAGGTTTCCGGTTTCGAAGTCGCCGCGCCAGACAACCGAGGCGCGGGCTTGCGTGGCAATGAAGAAGCAAAGGGAGACGGCGGCAGCGGCGATGAGGCGTCGCAACACGCATCCTTTCCCGGGAACCGACGTAGGTGCCAGACCTACGCCAGGCCGCCCCAAGTCCGGGTAGAGGAGCGGCGCCCTATCCAACAGGGCGAGCGAGCCGCCTCTTCCTGCCTATGGCTCGCTAGGACGCTTTACGGGTGAGCAGGCGCTCGCGTGACGGACCGCTGGCAGTCAGGGCGGTGCGGCAATACACAGGGCGCGTGCAGCTCACGTTGACGGACCGCGCCGCCGCGGCGGTGCGCGCCCGCGCGAAGGAAGCCGAGATACCGGAGTGGCTGCTGCGCGTCGTCGTGGTCGCCGGGGGCTGCAGCGGGTTGACGTACGATCTCTACTTCGTCCCCGAAGCGAACGCGCAGGACGAGCTGATCGAATCGCGCGGCGTGCGCGTCGCCGTGGATGCCGCGAGCGCGCCCATGCTCGACGGAACCGTCATCGATCTCGCCGACGCGCGGTCCTTCAGCTTCGCGAATCCCCGCGCGCGGCGCGCGTGCTCTTGCGGGGCGAGCTTCGAGGTCTGACGATGCCCAAAGTCCTTCGCTCCGGAGCGATGATTCTGACCGTGGCGGTGCTGACGTGCCTGGTCGGTTTCGTTCACGCCCGCGTCTCGGGCGGTCCGGCGGAGAGCGCGCGCGGGTGGATGATCGGGCTGCTCGTCTGCTTCGGCATCATGGCGGCCGCGGCGCTGTACATGGCCCTGGTCGGGCTGTACCACACGATTCTCGCGCTATTCGGATGGGACGGCGGGCCCGGCATCCTCCGCAAGAACCCGCACTACGTGCCCGGAAGCGACGAGCCGCTGCCGGACGGAACGCGGCTGCGAAGGCCGGACGAGCGTGCCTGATCTTTACTCGTCGCTGCGTAGGGCGGCGAGGAGCGGCTCGCGCCGCGCCAGCAGCAAGTGCGCGGAGGCGGCGAGCACACCTCCGTAGACGATGGCCATCACGATCGCCTCGCCGAGGTAGGCCAGCGCGGGAGGCGTGCCGGCGAGACGCGATACCGCCCACGGGCCCCAGGCCGCGGCCGCGAGGATGCACAACGTGACGACGCGCGCTCCGACGGGTCCCGCCCTGCGGACGCGCCGAAGCCGCATGCCGCGGATCGGGACGGGCCATAGGACGCTGACCAGGTTTCCCAGGATCGCGAGCAGAGGAAATGTCGCCAGGTGTGCGCACGCGCCGATCACCACGTCCGAAGCGGTAATCGGGCCGGTCGCGCGAGTGACGAGCACCAGCCCGAGGAAGATGCAGAACGACAGCGAGTAGGCCACCAGGTTCTTGGCGGCGATCAACGCACGGGGGCTGACCGGCCACAGGAACCAGCCACGCGCGGCGTCGAGATCGCGCCCGAACTGATTCGTCGCAAGCTCCAGGACGCCGAGGTGCGAGTAGACCGCGGCGAACAGCAGCGGCCGGCGATCGACCCAGCTCGCGCCGCCGGGGTCGAGCAGAAAGACCCGCAGGACGAGAAATCCGATCGGGACGAGCACTATCTGCAGCCATCCGACGCGCAGGACCGTCTTCGCTTCCTTCTCGAGCACCGCCGAGAATGCGTCCGAGCCGATCGGCAGCCGCCAGCCGGCACTGCGTCCTCTCCTGATGCGCGCAGCTCCGGATTCGGGCGGTCGCAGCGCCTCCCGCACCGACAGCTTGTGACCGAGGACGACGCAAGCCGCACCGAATGCGAGCAGAAGCAGCACGGGATGGACCGCCCGCAACGGTTCTCCGGCGCCGATCGCGCGCACCGCGTCCGCAGCCCAACCAGGCGGAGTGAAGCTGACCACGCGCAGCTGCTCCGCGCCGAAGACGGGGCGCGCGTGCCTCTCTCCGGAGCGAACCATGAGCTGGATGCCGACGATGGTCCCCAAGGCAAGCACGACCGCGAAGGCACGCCGCAGCAGGACGCGAGAATCGAGCAAGGCGGCGGTCGCCGCGCCAAGGAACAGCACGCCGGCTACTGCCCAGATGCTGAGCGCCTCGGCGGCGAGGAGGATCCACGGACCGGGCAGACCGGGTGCACCGCCGAGCGCGATCGCGATGGCGACCAGGATGGGCCAGAAGAACAGCCAGGCAGGGTCGCATACCTGCGCCGCGAAATTCAGCGCCGAAACGAGGCGCGCGGGCACCGCGAACGCGAGGAAGCGCCGGGGATCGAGGAATGCGCTCTGCGAGCGCGGCACGAACGCGAACCACAGGCGCGCGAGCAACGTCGCCGTGATCCACGTCGTGAACAGCGCGGGCGCGCCACCCTCCCGCTCGAGGAGCGCCGGGTTGCTGCGCAGGTGCGCTCCGTACTCGAGGAGCAAGAAGGCCATCGATCCGCTGAAGAGCGCTCCGATCGCGAGCGCCAGGAGCGACACGACCAGCCTGCCCCACTGCCTCTGCTGCACGATGCGGCGGCGCCACAGCGTCACGCGCAGCCAGATGAGCGCGGCCGCCTGGCCAGAGCCGATCACGGCAGGAAGCTCAGTGCGCGCGGCGCGGTGCGTCCCTCGCCGACCAGACGCACGAAGGCGTCCGAGAGCGACGCGTCGGTCCCGATGACCTGGGCGAGCGTTCCTTGCGCGACGAGGCGCCCGCGGTGGATCACCCCGAGATGCGTGCAGAGCCGCTCCACCACCTCGAGGACGTGCGAGGTGACGAATACCGTGAGCCGTCCCTTCTCGACGAGGCGCACGAGCAGCGCGGTGAGCGACTGCTTCGCGACGGCATCGACGCCTTCGAACGGCTCGTCGAGGAAGAGCAGCTCCGGTCCGTGGATGAGCGCCGCCGCGAGCCCCAGCTTCTTCTTCATCCCGAAGCTGTAGTCGCCGATCAGCTTGCGCTCGTCGCCCGAGAGCTCCATCGCCTCGAGCAGCTCGTCGGCGCGCCGGCCTGCCTCGTCGCGCGCGTATCCGAACAGCCGTGAGGCGATCGAAGAGGAGCAGGCCGTCCGGCACGACTCCGATGTGGCGCTTCACGTCTGCCGCGTCGCCCACCACGTCGCGGCCCAGAACGCGCATCGTACCGGCCGTCGGAGCGAGCAGCCCCGTCAGCATCGAGATCGTCGTGCTCTTCCCGGCGCCGTTCTCGCCCAGGAAGCCGTAGAAGCTGCCGCGCGGAACGCGAAGATCGATCGAGTCGACCGCGACCTGCGTACCGAAGCGTCGCGTCAACCCGCGCGTCTCGATCGCGGGCTCGAGCGAGACGCGCTGCGGTTCGGTCATTCGGCCTTGGCGAGGACCGCGCCAGTCGCGCTCGCGCCCGAAGGCTTGCGCCCGAGCGACACCGGCGCCGCCTCCGCCACGCTGCCCGTGCGAGGCAGGGCCGCGCGTTTCGCGAACGCAAGGGATTCCGCGACGAGCTTCGCGTCGGCCCGTTCGGTGACGGGTGGCAGGTCTTTCTCGGCCAGGTGCGTGTGCACTTTCATCGAGCAGAACTTCGGTCCGCACATGGCGCAGAACTCGGCCGACTTGAACGCGTCGTGCGGCAGCGTCTCGTCGTGCTTCGCTTGCGCGGCGTCGGGGTCGAGCGACAGCCGGAACTGCTCGCGCCAGTCGAACGCATAACGCGCCCTGCTCAACGCATCGTCGCGGTCGCGGGCGTGCGGACGCTGTCGCGCCACGTCCGCCGCGTGCGCCGCGATCTTGTAGGCGATGATCCCCTGGTGGACGTCCTCGGCGTTGGGGAGCGAGAGGTGCTCGGCGGGCGTGACGTAGCAGAGCATCGAGGCGCCGTGCCAGCCCGCCAGGGCGGCGCCGATGGCGCTCGTGATGTGATCGTAGCCGGGCGCGATGTCCGTCGCGAGCGGTCCGAGCACGTAGAAGGGCGCTTCGTGGCACACCTCCTGCTCGATCTTCATGTTCAGCTCGATCTGGTCCATCGGTACGTGCCCGGGACCTTCGATCATCACCTGCACGTCGTGCTCCCAGGCCCGCCGGGTCAGCTCGCCCAGGACGCGCAGCTCGGCGAACTGCGCTTCGTCGGAAGCATCGGCCAGGCAGCCGGGCCGGAGCGAGTCACCGAGGCTGAAGCTGACGTCGTACTTCCTGAAGATCTCGCACAGCTCGTCGAACTGCGTGTACCAGGGGTTCTCTTTGCCCGTCGACATCATCCACTGCGCCATCAGCGCTCCGCCGCGCGAGACGATGCCGGTGATGCGGTGCTGCGCGAGCGGGAGGAAGTCGCGCAGGATGCCCGCGTGGATGGTCATGTAATCGACGCCCTGCTTCGCCTGCTCCTCGACGACGTCGAGCAGGTCCTGCGCGGTCAGCTCCTCGACGCGCTTGACGCGCTCGATCGCTTCGTACGTCGGAACGGTGCCGAGCGGCACGGTGCTGTTGCGCAGGAGCACTTCGCGGATGTGCGGGATGTCGCCACCGGTGGAGAGGTCCATCACGGTGTCCGCGCCGTACTTCAGGCAGCCGCGAAGCTTGACCAGCTCGCCTTCGACGTCGCTGGTGATCTGGCTGTTGCCGATGTTCGCGTTGATCTTGCAGCGCGCGGCGATGCCGATGGCCATCGGCTCCAGCTCGGGATGTTTCACGTTCGCCGGGATGATCATCCGGCCGCGAGCGACCTCGTCCCGCACCAGCTCCGGCGAAAGGCCTTCCCGCCGGGCGACGTGCTGCATTTCCTCAGTGACCACGCCTTGCCGCGCGAAGTGCATCTGCGTCACGTTCGCAAGGCCGCGCCGTTTTTCCACCCATTGTGCGCGCATCGCTGCTTCTCCCGAGAGGGCGTAGGACACTAACGACCGGCGACCTCAGGGTCAACGTACAGCTCCCGCGCCGGATGACGCGGGAGCACCTAGAGCTCATGCCGGAGGCGCGACCCGGAAAGAGCTGCTACCGACGTAACTCGAGACGTGCCTACTTCTCGCCCGCCTGGGTCGCGCCGCCCCGCAGCTCAGCGACAATGCGCCGCGCTCCGTAGATGTGATCGAGCGCCTCCATCAGCGCGGGGCTGCACACCGAGATGGCGCGGTTCACCGTCGGATCGAACCCGTACTCGCCACCGAGCGACTGGATGTTTCCGTCGAAGATCAGTCCGACGATCTGCAGGTCCTTGTTGAAGACGGGGGATCCCGAATTGCCGCCGATGATGTCGTTCGAGGTGGCCATGTCGAGCGGGGTCGACGGATTGATGCGCTTGTCCTCGTTCGCCACCAGCCAGCTCTTCGGCAACGCGAACGGATCGCGCCCCGTCGCCCGCTCGAAGGCGCCGCCCATCACGGTGATCGGATTCACCCGGTGGCCCTTCTCCTCGTACCCCTCCACCGATCCGTAGGTGAGCCGGAGAGTGAACGTCGCGTCGGGATAGTTGCTCGTCCCTTCGATCTGGAACTTCGCCTTCTCGCGCGGCTCGATCACCTCGTCATGCCAGGTGCGGAGTGCGCGCGCGTCGGGATCGGCGAGCTTCGCCAGCTGGATGAACGAGTCGTTCGACGCAGCGACCGCGCTCTTGCCACCGTCCCACAGCTTCTTGCGCAGCTCGACGTCCTTCAGGTTCGTCCCGGCGATCAGCTCCTTCGCCAGCTCGTCGGGCGACTTCTTGCCCAGCACTTTCTTGACGAAGGGATGGTCGGCGCCGAGCTCCTCGCGCAGCTTGATGAGGCTGTAGCTCAAGCGGAACGTCTCCAGCTCGTCGTAAATCGGGGCGCTGGAGAAGAGTGCCTGCTTCACGGCGGGAAGATTGGAGTCGCGGAACTCGCGCAGCCGCTTCTCGTTCGGCTTGGGCAGCTCTTCCGCCGCGCGAAGCAGCGTGCGCGCGACGGCGAAGTACCGGGAACGGAAGCCACTTGGCCGGCTTGGCGAAGCCCCTTCGATGTACTGGTACTCCTTGCGCCTTGGCGTGTACTCGTCCACCGCCTTCGCCACCATGTCCCACGCGCCGCCGTACTGCTTCTGCATGGCAGGGTTGTTCCTCACCGTCGCGCGCAGCTTCTGCTCGCGCTGCTGCTTCTCGTTCCAGAGCGTGTCGGTAATGAGCGCCTCGTACCGCCCCTTGAGCGCCTTGTAGCCGTTCTCGATGCCGAACAGCTCGTCCTCGGCGGTGCGGTACTGCTCCGCTCCGAGCTTGGTGTACATCGTCAGCGCCCCGCGGTACTCGGCGAGCGAGAAGAGCGCCTCCGGCAGCGCGATGTCGCGCTGATACTTGAGCTGCGCCATCGTCAGCTCGCGGTCGGTCCCCCCCGGATGACCGGAGACGAAGGTCAGCTCGCCTTCCCGCGCGCCCGCCGGCGACCACTTGAAGTAGTGCTCCGTGCGCGCCGGTCGATCGTTCTCGTAGGCGCGGACGAAACTGACGTCGAGGTCGTAGCGCGGGAAGTTGAAATTGTCGGGGTCGCCGCCGAAGAACGCGATGGCGAACTCTGGCGCGAACACCAGGCGCACGTCCTGGAAGCGCTTGTACTTGTACAGGTCGTAGATGCCGCCGTGGTACAGCGTCACCACGTCGCAGCGCACCTTCGCGTCGTCTCCCGCGCATTCCTTCTCGATCCGGGCCATCGCCGCGCGCTGCGCTTCCGCGAACTTCTGCCCTTCCAGCCCCTGCGTCGCGGCGTTGACGCGCTTCGTGACGTCGGTGATCGCGATGAGCTGGTTCAGCTCGATCTCGGGGCACTTCACTTCCTGCTCGACCGTCGGGGCGTAGAACCCCTCTTTGACGAAGTCCTTGTCCCTGGTGGACAGCTGCTGGATGCAGCTATGCGCGCAATGGTGGTTCGTCATCACCAGGCCATCTGGTGAGACGAACGAGCCGGAGCAGCCTCCCGCCAGCCGCACGGAGGAGAGCTGCGCCTCCGAGAGCCACTTCCCGTCCGGCGAAAATCCATATTTTTTCGCGACCTTGGCGCTCGGGAAGTTGTCGTAGGTCCACATCCCGTCGTCGGCGCGCGCGGCGATCGGCAGCACGGCGACGAGGCACAAGGCGGCGAGACGCTTCATGTCGGCTCCTCAGAGGCGCCCTCACTGCGGCGCAGGCGGCGCTTGTGCCCGCATCGGGTGCGTACGTCAAGGGCGCGCCCCCGATGTCCGAACTTGCGCCAAGCCTGTGCGGTATCCGACAGTAGCCGCACCACTACAGCCGTGCTTCTCGAAGCATGGGAGGAAACAAAATGAAGGGATTGCGGCCGTTCTATGTCGTTGCTGCGCTGCTGCTTACCGGGACCGCCGGCCTCGCGCAGGAGAACCAGCCCACGCAGCCGTATCAGCCGGGCCAGCAGGCGCCCGGCGCGTTCCGCGACGCGACGTACCGCCGGCACCTCGGCTTCTACATCCGTCCCGACCTGGGATTCGGGTACATGAACTCGGATGAGAACGGCGTGTCGCTGCACGGACTCGCCGTGGTGAGCGGCGTCGCGATCGGCGGCGCGCTGCAGGAGAACTCGATCCTCGCCGCGCACTTCTTCAACGCGACGATTTACAATCCGACCGTTTCGTCGGGCGGCTTTTCATCCAGCACGAGCGACAGCAGCTGGGCGATGTTTGGCTTCGGCCCCCAGTACACCTACTACTTCATGCCGTCGAACATGTACCTGTCGACGACCCTCGGGCTCACCCGGATGCACAGCAGCACCAACAGCGGCAGCGGAGACTCCGACTGGGGATTCGGGATGCGTCTCTCGCTCGGCAAGGAGTGGTGGGTCGGCGATCACTGGGGTCTCGGAGCCGTCGGTCACTTCGGGTTGTCGACGAACCAGGATCCGACTGGGTCGAACTCGTCCAACACGCTCACCTCGTGGAACTTCGGCGTCGCATTCTCCGCGACGTACAACTGAGTCGGCCGGACTGATGTCCGACGGCGCTCGCGTCAGCGGCGCCGTCGGACCCCCGACACGCGCTTCAAGGGGCGGAGACGGTCGCGAGCAGCGACCCGAGTCTCTCCACTTCCGGCGGCAGCTCCGCGTCGGCAAGCCATTCCAGCGGGAAGTGGCGCTGCGCGCGCAGGTACGCGTCGAGTTGCGCGTCGCGTCCGTACAGCGAGCTCGCCGCCCGCAGCGCCTCGAGCAGCGCGATGCGCGCGCGCGCCGGCTGCGCGATCCGCTCGCGCGCCGATTCGAGCGCTCGGCCGGAGGCGGCGAGCTGCTCGCGATCGTGCACCCGCAGGTTCTCGCGCCTGCTGATCACCGACAGCGAATCGAGGAAACGGGCAAGGTTCTCGATCGCCTGGCGGATGGCGCGGACGTTCGGCGGATTCTGCCGCGACAACTGATGCAGCTGCGCGCGCGTGTCGAGGAAGATGTGCTTGTCGTGCGTGCGCAGCCCCTGCAGCGCACGCGTGCGCGAGAAGGCGTGCACGTCGCGCAACGCGTCCTGTAGCGCCGCGACGATCTTCTCTTCGGGCGACTGCGCGATGCGCTTGGTGTGACCGCGGAAGAGGAACGCCAGGTTCGTCGTCGCCTGACGCACGAGCAGCGCCTGCTGCAGGTCCTCCGCATAACCCGGCACGATGTCGCCGCGGTTCAGCTCCTCCACGCGCGATGCGATCTCGAAAATCATCTCGCCGATTCCCGTGCGCAGCCGGCCGCGGAACTCGAGAAGGTCGGCAACGAGATTCCACGGATCGGCGACGACGGTCGGGTTCTTCAGCCGCTCGCCCAGCCGCGTGACGTCGCGCTTGAGGCCGGAGCAGACGGCGGATACCACGCGCGCGATCCCCTCCTCGTCCGACTCGACGACGTGCACGTCGGCGACGCGGTCCCCGCCTGAAGGCGAGAAGGCGGCGTCCAGGTCAATCGAGTCCTTCTCGAACTTCCAGGGAAACACCTCGTCGGCGACGGCGATCAGCCGATTCACGCTCTCCACGGTCTGCGCCATCACCGGAGCGACTTCCTCCCAGACCGCGAGCGAGTGGGAACCTTCCTCGGCATCGGCTTCGAAGCGCACCAGGTCCACTTCGGCGAGCTGGCGCGTCGCATCCTTCGCGGTCTGCAACAACGTGCCGACGCGGTCGCGCAGCCGTCCCTGAAAGCGGTCGGCGACGCTGATCAGCCGTCGGGTGATCGGCTGCGCGTCTTCGACGGAGAGCGCTCGCGTCGCCTTCGCCGTCATGGATCCTTGCTAGCACACGAGAGCCGAACTCCTGCGTAATCTCCCGGCGGAGATTTCCCCACAATGGAACAGCGACAGCTCGGGTCAACGATATGCGCCGTACAGAATCGCTCGGCGCGTAGCGACGGGGCGGCCGCCGCGCGTCGCGGGCGAGTACTCGCACGATTCCAGGTGGCGCCGCACCGCCTTCGCATAGGTGCCCTTCGCGCCTTGCACGTGGACGTCGTGGACCTTACCGCGCGTGTCGACCTGGAAGTCCGCCGAGACGTCTCCCGGCGCACCAGCAGCCGCTGTCAACGGCGGCTCGATCGCGCAACTGACGAGCTGCGCGGGAACGAGCGTTCCCGCAGGTGCCGCGGACGGCTTGTCGTGTGCGCACCCCGCTGCCAGCGACAACGCGGCAAGGACGAGAAGGCGCATGCAGCTCTTCTACCGCGCTCGAGCTGGCGCACGAAAAAACGAAAGGCGCGTCCCTTTCGGGAACGCGCCTTCATTCGCGCACTTCTTCCCCGCCCGTTATGCGGCCTCTTCGAAATCCGCCAGATACCGGCTGAGGAAATTGCGCGTGCTCTTCTCCACCTGCCGGACGCGCTCGCGGGACAGACCCCACTGCTTCCCGAGGTCCTCCAGCGTGCGCGGATCGTCCTGCGTCAGGCGGTCGCTCAAGATGTCCCACGCCAATTCGCCCATCCGCTTCCGCACGCGGCCGAGCGCATTGCGAACGTTCTCCTGCCGTTCGGCGCGGATGATCTGCTCGTCCGGAGTTGGACCGTCGTCGCTCAGCCGGTCGAGGTGCGTCGACTCGCCTTCTGGATCGAGCGACTCCTCGAGCGAGATGTCGCGCGGCGGCAGCCCGCCGTTCGGCATCGTCCGGCGCACGGCGCTCGGCCCATCCTTCAGGCAGCGCGTGATGTACGCGCGGATCCACCACACGGCGTACGTCGAGAACCGGTTTCCCTTCTCGGGGTCGAAGTGCTCGATCGCCTTGAGAAGCCCATAGTTCCCTTCCTGCACCAGGTCCTCGAGGCGAACGCCGCGCCCCATGAACTTGCGGGCGACCGAGATGACCAGGCTCAGGTTGTGAACGACGAGCTGCTCCTGCGCGCGCTTGTCGCCCTTGCGGGCGCGACGAGTGACCTTGAGCTCCGTCTCCCGATCGAACGGGGGATGGGCCCTGATCAACTTGATCAGCGGCGCAAGGTCATCGAACTCACTGCGGTCGCGCATCTTTTTCTCCGTTCCTTCCTTTCCCCCTGTGCTGCCTAGAACGCCCGAACTCTCCCAACGATCCCGACCCCTGGAAGACGTCCGCTCTGCGACTCCTCCCGAACAATCCCTTTGATGCACAACGCCGCATTGTGTTGCTGATTTCAGCTCGCGGCGTTATGACGCATCGTTCACTCTCGGACGCCGGTGTTGGCGCCAGCGCAACGGCGCGGAAACGTTGCGAACTTCTCCACTCGAACAATTCCAGCCGCCCGTCCGGGCGTGGTTCGAGGCCTCCTTCGCCTCTCCCACCCGCGCGCAGGCGCTCGGGTGGCCGCCCATCTTGTCGGGAAGGAGCACCTTGCTCCTCGCTCCGACGGGTTCCGGAAAGACGCTCGCAGCCTTTCTGACGGCCATCGACCGTCTGATGTTCACGCCCGCTCCGGAAAAGCGGTCGCGATGCCGCGCGCTGTACGTTTCACCTCTCAAAGCCCTGGCAATGGACGTGGAGCGGAACCTCCGTGCTCCACTCGCCGGGATCGCTGCGCAGGCGGAACGGAGCAACCTTCCGTTCCATCTGCCCGAAGTGGGAATCCGGACGGGCGATACGGATTCGCGCGAGCGGGCGCGCATGGGACGAGCGCCGCCCGACGTGCTCATCACGACGCCCGAGTCGCTCTACCTGCTGCTCACCTCGCAGGCGCGCGAAACGCTTCGCTTCGTCGAGACCGTCATCGTCGACGAGATCCACGCGATCGTCGCGGGCAAGCGCGGCGCGCACCTCTTTCTCTCGCTGGAGCGGCTCGAGGGGCTGCGCACGGTGAAGCAGCCGCTACAGCGCATCGGTCTTTCCGCGACGCAGCGCCCGCTCGACGAGGTGGCGCGCCTGCTGGGCGGCGGCGAGATCACCGGCAAGAAGTGGCGGGCGAGGCCGGTCGAAGTCGTCGATGCGGGCAGCAAGAAGCAGTTCGACCTACGCGTCGAAGTGCCCGTCGAGGACATGCGGCAGATCGGGCAGCTCGAAGAGCTGCCATCCGGTCCTGTCGGAGGGGGTCCGCAGCGGCGTTCCATCTGGCCGTCGATCCATCCCCGCCTGGTGGAGCTGATCCGCGCGCGCCGCTCGACGATGATCTTCGTGAACTCGCGCCGGCTGGCGGAGCGGTTGGCGGGCGCCCTCAACGAGCTGGCGGGCAGCGAGATCGCGCTCGCGCACCACGGCAGCGTCGCTCGCGAAAAGCGGGCCGAGATCGAGGACCGCCTCAAGAAAGGCGAGCTGCCTTGTATCGTCGCCACCAGCTCGCTCGAGCTCGGGATCGACATGGGAAGCGTCGATCTCGTCGTGCAGATCGAGGCGCCGCCCTCGATCGCGTCCGGTCTGCAGCGCATCGGACGCGCCGGACACCAGGTCGGCGGAGTGCCACGCGGGATCATCTTTCCCAAGCACCGCGGCGATCTGCTCGGCAGCGCTGCCGCGGCGCTCGGGATGGGGGCGGGGCAGGTCGAGGAGACGTTGTACCCGCGCAATCCACTCGACGTGCTCGCGCAGCAGCTCGTTGCAACTTGCGCTGAACGTCCCTTCCAGATCGATGAGCTGTACGCGCTCGTGCGGCGGGCGGCGCCCTTCGCCGAGCTGCCCCGCGCGAGCTTCGACGGCGTGCTCGACATGCTCAGCGGCCGGTACCCGTCGGACGAATTCGCCGAGCTGCGACCGCGCCTCTCCTGGGATCGCATCGCCGGCACCGTCCGGGCGCGCGAAGGAGCGGCGCGCGTCGCGGTCGTCAACGGCGGGACGATTCCCGATCGCGGCCTCTACGGCGTGTTCCTGCTCGGCCAATCCGAGGGGAAGACGTCGAGGCGCGTGGGCGAGCTCGATGAAGAAATGGTGTTCGAGACACGCACGGGGGAGGTGTTCGTCCTCGGTGCATCGAGCTGGCGCGTCGAGGAGATCACGCACGACAAGGTGCTGGTGAGCCCGGCCCCGGGCGAGCCGGGAAAGATGCCCTTCTGGCACGGTGATCGACCGGGTCGTCCGCTCGAGTTCGGTCAGGTCGTCGGCAAGCTCGCGCGCGAGCTCGCGGCGGCATCGCCGGCGGACGCGGAGCAGCGCTTGCGCGAGCAGCACGGCCTCGACGAACGGGCCGCGAGAAATCTCATGGAGTACCTGCGGGAGCAGCTCGCCGTCACCGGCGAGGTGCCATCGGACCGCACCGTCATCGTCGAACGGTACGTCGACGAGGTGGGCGACTGGCGCGTCTGCGTGCTGACTCCATTCGGCGCTCGGGTGCACGCGCCGTGGGCGACCGCCGTCGTGGCGCGGCTCAAGGCGGAGCGCGATGCGGAAGTCGAGATGATGTACTCGGACGACGGCATGGTCTTCCGGCTACCCGAGTCGGAGGAGCCTCCCGACCCGGCGCTCTTCTTCCCGTCGCCCGACGAGATCGACGACGTCGTGACTCGCAGCCTCGGCGGCACGTCTCTGTTCGCCGCGCGGTTCCGCGAGAACGCCGCCCGCGCGCTGCTCTTGCCGCGCCGCCATCCAGGACGTCGCAGCCCGCTCTGGGCCCAGCGCAAGCGCGCCGCCGACCTGCTCGCCGTCGCACAGCGCTACGGCAGCTTCCCGATCCTGCTCGAGACGTATCGCGAGTGCCTACGGGACGTCTTCGATCTGCCCGGGCTGACGGAGCTGCTCCGTCGCGTCCGCGACCGGCGCGTGCGGGTGGTGACTGCGGACACGCGCACTCCATCACCGTTCGCCTCGTCGCTCCTCTTCGCGTACGTGGCGAACTTCATCTACGACGGGGACGCTCCGCTGGCGGAGCGCCGCGCGCAGGCGCTCAGCGTCGACCAGGCGCAGCTCCGCGAGCTGCTCGGCGAGGCCGAGCTGCGCGAGCTGCTCGATGCGGATGCCGTCGAGCAGCTCGAGCGCGCGCTGCAGCGGCTCGACGGCAGGCACCCGGTCAAGCACGCCGATGGTCTGCACGATCTGTTGCTCGGGCTCGGGGATCTCACGGTCGACGAGGTCCGCACCCGCAGCGTCGCCGACGCGCCGGTGGACCTGTGGCTGAACGCGCTTCTACGCGAACGCCGCGCGTTCCCCGTCACCATCGCTGGCGCACGTCGCTGGGTCGCGGCGGAGGATGCGGCGCGGATGCGCGACGCTCTGGGAGTCCCGCCGCCGCAAGGGATGCCGCAAGAGCTGCTCGAACCCGTTCGCGATGCGCTGGGCGATCTCGTTTCACGATACGCGCGCACGCATGGCCCATTCCGCCCCGAGGACGTCGCGAAGCGGCTCGGGCTCGGTTCGGCTCCCGTCGTGCTCGCGCTGGAACGCCTGGAAGAGCAGGAACGCGTCCTGCAGGGTGAATTCCTGCCGGCGTCGCTGGCCGCCGCGCGCTACGCGGACGGATCGCGCGGACGCGAGTGGTGCGACGCCGAGGTGTTGCGCGGGTTGCGGCGCAGATCGCTCGCGAAGCTGCGCAAGCAGGTCGAGCCGGTCGAGCACGCGGCGCTCTCGCGATTGCAGCTCGACTGGCAAGGCGTCGCTCACCGGCGCCGGGGAGTCGACTCGCTGCTCAGCGCGGTGGAGCAGCTCCAGGGAACGCCGCTTCTGGCCAGCGCGCTCGAGCGCGAGGTGTTGCCCGTCCGTATCGACGCGTTCAAGCCAGCGGACCTCGACCTGTTGTGCTCGGCGGGCGAGGTGATCTGGCGCGGCGTCGACCCGCTCGGTCCGCGCGACGGCCGCATCGCGCTGTACCTCGCCGACCATCACCGATTGCTCGCGCCGCCGCCGCGCAAGGCGGAAGGCGATCTCGTCTCCCGCGTCCGCGAGCACTTGCGCAAGCGCGGCGCCAGCTTCTTCGCCGATCTACAGCAAGCGACGGGAGCGTTCCCGAACGATCTGGTCGAAGCGATCTGGACGCTGGTGTGGGCGGGCGAGGTGACCAACGATACGCTCGCGCCGCTCCGCAGCTACCTGCGCGGCCCGCCAGACCGGTCGCGCCGCGAGCGGCTGATCGAACCGGCCTTCCGCACACGGCGCGCAGGGCCTCCAGGAAGCGAAGGCAGATGGTCGCTGCTGCCGGATCCATCTGGAACGCCCACGGAGCGATCGATGGCGCTCGCGCAGGTGCTGCTCGCGCGTTACGGCGTCCTGACACGAGAAGCAGTGCATGCGGAGGGAGTCAGCGGCGGGTTCGCGGCCGTGTACGACGTGCTCAAGGCGATGGAAGAGTCCGGCCGCGCGCGTCGCGGCTACTTCGTCGCCGGGTTGGGCGCGACGCAATTTGCTCTACCCGGCGCCGAGGAGCGGCTGCGCGCTCTGCGCGACGCACCCGACGAGCCGCAGACGCTCGTTCTCGCGGCCACCGACCCGGCGAATGCGTACGGCGCGATGCTCCCCTGGCCCGCGCGCGGCGCGGACGGCGAAGGCGCACGTCCCCAGCGTGCCGCGGGAGCGCACGTCGTACTCGTCTCGGGCGAGCTGGTCGCATGGCTTGGTCGCGGCGAGCAGAACCTGCTCACGTTCCTGCCGGCGCAGGACCCGGAGCGAAGCCGTCTCGGCCGCGCCCTCGTGACCGCACTCGCGCAGCTCGTCGATTCGGGACGGCAGCGGGCGCTCCTCATCTCGCGCGTGGACGGCGAGCCCGTGCAGACCTCCCCGCTGGCTCCCCTGCTCGTCGCGGCCGGATTTTCCGCCGGCCACAAGGGCTACCTGAAGCGGCCTCCGGTCGATGCGCTCGGGCTGCGCCTGCGCGCGCCGGCAGGCGTCATGCGCGGTCCGCTCGGCCCCGATCTCGGTGGAGGGCGCGCACAGAACGCCGGTCCGGCCGACTCGAGACGGGAGCCGGACGATGCGTTCGAGGACGACGACGGCGGCGATGTCGAGGCCGATGCCTGAAGGCGACAACGTCTTCCGCGCGGCGACGGCGCTGCGCAAAGCGCTGCAAGGCGCGCGCGTCCTGCGATTCGAAACGGCGGACGCGCTCGTGCGCCGCGGAGTCGAGGAGAAAGCGCTCGCCGGCGCGCGAATCGAATCCGTCGGCGCGCGCGGCAAGAACCTCCTCGTGCGATTCGACGATGGCCGTGCGCTGCGCACGCATCTGCGCATGCACGGCTCCTGGCACCTGTATCGATCCGGTGAGGCATGGCGGCGCGCGGAACAGCGTGCACGCGTCTCCATCGAGACGGACAGCGGATTCGTCGCGGTTTGCTTCGACGCGCCCGTCGTGCAGCTCGGTACGGACTTCACCATGCGGGATCTGGAGAAGCTCGGGCCCGACGCGACGACGGATCAGTTCGATGCGGCCGAAGCTGCGCGCCGGTTGCGGTCCCGTCCCGACCTGACGATCGGCGAGGCACTGCTTCTGCAGCGCGCCATGGCGGGCGTCGGCAACGTCATCAAGGCGGAAGCGCTCTTCGTCTGCGGCCAAGATCCCTTTGAGCTCGTCGGCGACGTCTCCGATGAGCGCCTGGCCGGAGTCGTCGACACGGCCCACCGGCTGCTCGTCGCCAATCGGGAATCGGGGCCGCGCACGAGCCGCGACGCGCTCACCGGCTCGCGGTTGTGGGTGTACGGCCGGAGCGGCAAGCCGTGCCTGCGCTGTGGCACCCCAATCGCGATGCGACGTCAGGGCACGCTGGCGCGCTCGACCTACTACTGCCCGCGCTGCCAGACTGTCGGCAGCTGAAGCCGCGCCAGCACGTTCGTGACGACGCGGTCGCACCGCTCGCCGTCGAACGCGAAGGGCGGGAGCGCGGCGGCGTCGACGCGGTCGTACAGCCCGGCGCGCAGCGCGGCCCGCGCGCGGTGGAGGCGCATCTTGACCGCCTGCTCCGAGACGCCGAGCGATTGCGCGACTTCCGCCGTGGAGAGTCCTTCCAGATCGCGCAGCGCGAACACAGTCCGATACCCGACCGGAAGCTCATCGACCGCCGAGGCGAGCACTTGCTGCAGCTGCTTTCCCAGCGTTTCCTGCTCGGGATCGACGGCCTCCGATCGCACCGCGCGCAAGGTGACCTCCTTGAGATCCACGACCCGGGCGCGACGGCGGATACGCGCTTTCGCTTCGTGTACCGCGATGTGCGTCAGCCACGAGGCGAGTCGCTCGGGGTTTGCGAGTTGCCCCAAGTGCGCATAAGCGCGGACGTACGACTCCTGCAGCACGTCCTCCGCTTCGGCATCGTCGCGCAGCACCGCGCGCAGTACGCGGTACAGGCGCTGGTTATAGCGGCGCATCACCAGCTCGAACAGCGCCGTCTCCCCTGCGCGAATGCGGCGCACGAGCTCGGCATCGCTGAGCGGCGCGGCCGCCTCCGCCATCTGGCGCGCATCCACGGGCACCTCCGTTCCTGGATCCGAGTCCGCAGCCCGGAAAAGGTTTCGGGAGGCGCTGCGGCAACACGTCGCCCCAGCCCCAATCGAGGAGGTAGTATGCGCCGCGAGCGGAGGTTCACTTTGGAATCAATCCAGGGCCTTCTCGAATTCGGATGGTGGCTTCGCATCGCCGCCGTGGCGACGTACGCGGCGGCGTTCGTCGGGTATGCCGCGCGCCTCGCCGTCCAGAAGCTGAAGCTCGACCGCATCTCGACGGGACTTGCCGCGATCGCGGTCACCGCCCACACCGCTTACCTGGTGACGCGGTGGATCGCGGCGGGACGCATCGAAATCCTCGCTCGGCAGGCGACCGGCGACGTCCTCAGCTCCTACGACCGTTTCTGGTACATGGTGTCGCACCCGCCCTACACGAACCTCTTCGACGCGCTGAACTTCGTCGCGTGGGCGATGATGGTCTGCTACCTGATCATCGAGCGGAAGTGGGGGCTGCGCATCGTCGGCGTGCTCGCGGTCGCGCTGGCGCTCGTCGCCATGGGCGAGGCGTCGCTCGTCACCGACAAGCAGATCGAGCCGCTAGTCCCCGCGCTGCAGAGCTACTGGATCCTGATCCACGTCGGCATGCTGTTCGTCAGCTACTCGCTCTTTACGCTTGGCGCCATCTGCGCGCTGCTCTACCTCGTGCGCGTCGGCACCGCGACCGCGGTGCTCGGCGCCGTTCAAGCGGCCGCCGCCGCGCTCCTCCTCGCGCTGGTCGGCGGCACGAAGCTGCTGCTCGGCGCGACCTTCGCGATGGCTCCCGGATGGCAGCACCAGATCGCCAGCCGGTTGCACCCGGACAAGCTCCTCAGCGTGACGACCGCCGTGCACGTGGTGCCGCCCGGCACGGACAAGGCGGTGAAGCTCCTCACGCCCGTCGCCGGAGTAGGGCCATTCCTGCTGGCGGCCATCGTGCTGCTCGCGGTCGGAGCATTCGTCTACTTCCGCGCGCGCAAAGGCCCGGAGGAGGGTGTTCACGGACGCGGCTACAAGCTCATCGCGGGCGGCTTCGCCGTCCTGACCGCCGGCCTGGCGCTGCTCGTGTACCGGATCGTCACCAGCCCCGAGATCGTCCTCGCCCCCGGGGTGCAGCTCGCGCCCGGCGAGCACGGGCCGTTCCGGCTCAGCCTCGCATCGAACTACGCGCTGGGCCTCATCGCGCTCGTGTGGGGAACGACGCTGGGCTTCTTGCTGACGACGCCGCTGTGCGACCGCATCTCCGCCGCGCTGCCCGACCCGCGCAAGCTCGAGGACATCACGTACCGCGTGATCATCGCCGGATGGCCACTTCTTACCGTCGGCATCGTCATGGGCGGCATGTGGGCGAACGAGGCGTGGGGCCGCTTCTGGGGATGGGACCCGAAGGAGACGTGGGCGCTCATCACCTGGGTCGTGTACGCCGGCTATCTGCACACGCGCATCACGCTGGGGTGGGCGGGAAAACGACCCGCCGCCATCGCCGTGTTCGCCTTCGCGGTCGTCGTGTTCACGTTCATGGGCGTGAACCTCGGACTGACCGGCGAGGGTCTCCACACCTACGGCGCGGGCTGAGCGAGAACGTCAGCCCGAGAGCCGGGCGTGGCGGAGCGCGGATTCGACGAACTCCAGGCGGTCGTTGCCCCAGAAGCTGCGCTCGCCGACGAAGATGGTCGGCACGCCGAAGACGCCGCGCGCGAGGGCGAGATCGGTGTTCTTGCGCAGCTCGTCCTTCACGTCCTGCTCCGCCGCGCGGGCGACGAGTCGCTTCCCGTCGAGCCCCGCCGCCGTGAGCGTGCG
>Ga0209474_10001595_pt1 | contig 21870 bp, 16 predicted proteins | sample GraSoiAngelo_145_FD_185902 | JGI IMG/M metagenome (GOLD analysis project Ga0209474, IMG submission 185902) | Grasslands soil microbial communities from the Angelo Coastal Reserve, California, USA - 14_1009_05_20cm (SPAdes) (version 2) | ecosystem: Environmental > Terrestrial > Soil > Grasslands... | reverse complement strand
CATCGAAGACGCTGGGGACCGTCCCCCCGAACGTGCTTGGGGTAAACTTCGTAACCGATACGCTGAACGTTTCGTCGGTGCCAGTGGGGTTGGACAGCGTGATCGTAAGCGACGTCGGATGGCCGACGGTGACCTTACCGAAACTCGCCGAAACTGGATCCATCCACGTCGTCCCGTCGGCTGCTACAGAAAGGTTCTCGCGGCCTGCGCCCTGCGCTGTTGGTCCGACATCGTGTGTGCCCGTTACCGCATCCTTGATCACAAGGTCTGCGCGATTGACGAGCTCTGATTTAATCTGTGCCGGCGACCAGGTTGGGTGAAGATCCTTGAGCACGGCTGCGGACCCTGCAATATGCGGAGTTGACATAGATGTTCCTTGGAAGAACGCCCATCCGCTGCCATCACCCGGGCAGCCAGGCCCCTTGCCCACACACGTGATCGAGCTGAGCACATTAACACCAACGGAAGTTACGTCGGGTTTGATAGCCAGATCAACGTTTGTCGGCCCCTGGCTGCTGAAGCCAGCAAGAATGTCTTTGTTAGGAGTGATGAACTCTTGGAATATCGCGGTCGTTGATGCGTCTGGCGGGTTTGCGGTCCGCAGTGCTGCCCCTTCGTTCTTGCCGATCATGACGGCCGGCAAGTTATCACCTCCACCGCCATCTTTTGCCATAGCGGTTGGATCACCGGCGACGTTGTTGATCACCACGACGCCGATGGCTCCGGCAGCGATCGCGTTGCGCACTTTTGTGCTAAACGTGCAACCGCCGCGGTTGACGACCACGACGTTACCGGAAGCGCCCGGATCAACGCTGGTGCAGGCGGTGAGTTCGGAGTTAAAGTACAGGCCGAACGAGCCAGCAGACAACGGCGGGAAGTCACCTACTGCTGCACCGATCGTTGTTCCGCCGCTCGCCGGATACGTAAACGGTTCGCCGACGAAATGCTGATTTGTGCTCGCCGCAACGGTGATGACTTTGCGCGCACGGCCGGGTGACTCAACGGTGTTTGGTCCGGGACCGCTGTTACCTGCAGCCACGGCCACGACCACGCCGGCGTCAACCGCGTTATCCAGCCCGATCGCCAGCAGATCGTTGTTACCATGGAAACTGCCGCCGAGTGATAGATTGAGAACATCCATTCCATCAGCGACTGCCGCGTCGACCGCGTTCAGGATGTCCTCGCTACGAGCATTGGTGACATCACCTGGAAAGACATTGTAGTTCCCCAGCCACGCACCCGGCGCGATTCCGGACATGCCATTGATCAGAACGCCATCTACGACAGCATTCAGGGAGGGATTAAAAATTCCGGCTGCGATCCCGGCAGTGTGCGTTCCGTGGTCCTGGATGGCCTGTGCGTCAAAGTTCTGCTGGTTGTTCTTGTTGAAGAAAACCTTTGCAACAATTACTTTTGGCGAGACGTACCTGCAGTCCTGATTTGGCGTGTGGGAATCACTGTCTGCTGCATCGCACTTTGGAAAACCCGTAGGATAGCTGAAACCAGTCGGATCGAAGAATGGATGCGTGTTGTCAATGCCGGTGTCGATGTCACCAATCTTGATGCCCGCACCTGCCACGGCTCTCCCTCCAGCAGCGACCCACGCTGGGTCGGCATTGATAATGAAATGGCTCTGGCTCAGGTTGGGATGGTAGAGCGCGTTATACTCAACGCTCTGCACCATCGGTGCGGCCGCGATCGTCGTCAGCGACGTTCCGTTGAGTTGCACAGCAACGGCGTTCAGTGAGATATCGTACTCGCTCGTGATTCTTGCTCGGGATGCATTTGCTCGCAGCCAATTTCTGAATTCGTTCCGTCGAGCAGATAACTGGGCCCGATACGATCTCACGGCGTTGCTATTGAAATCAATTTTTCTGCCGTGTGCCGGTCGCGTGGCGGGATAAGTGCTAAGCGGATCATCTTTCAGCTGGACGATCGCGCTCGCCCTGTCAACGTCGGGGCCGCGGTAAAAGGAGTCAGCGCTTGCATTCGGTCGAGGCGAACCGCCAACGCCAAATGCGATCACGCCCAAGCCAATCGAAGAGAATATCAGCAGTGTTGCGAGGATTTTTTTCATAGGTTTTAAACGAGTAAAAGTCCGGCACTCTCAAAGATGTGGGATCGTTAGTCAATACGTATTTCGTAGAAATACGTATTATTTGGTGACAGAAAGGATACATTTGATCGGGAGCCGAGCTGGCAAACGGAGTCTCGATGGCCGCGACTTAATCCCCCTGAGCAAAGGCGTCAACGAACGCCACGTTGCCTGCCTTCAGATCGACTTCAGCTTCAGCCGGCGTGCCAAACACGCGTGCGCGCGCATCATCGAATTCGCCTTCCCAGCGACCGACCACCACCGTTGCCAGACAATTGCCGATCACATTCACGCAGGTGCGACCCATATCCATCAATTCATCTACGCCGAAAATAATCGCCACCCCGATCGGTCCCAGTCCTGACGGCACAAACGAATTCAATGCCGCGAGTAAAATGACAAGCGATGACCGGGGCACGCCGGCTACGCCTTTGGAAGTCAGCATCAACGTTAACATCATCGCAATCTGTTGGCCTAACGACATGTGCCATCCCATTGTCGTCTCGGCTGCTTGCGCTACAAATACCGAGGCCATCGCCAGGTATAATGTCGATCCGGTGAGGTTAAACGAGTAGCCGGTTGGCATCACAAACCCAACAATGTGCGGCGGCACGCCGAAACGTTCCATCGATTCCATTGCCTTTGGCAACGCCGACTCGCTGCTCGTGGTCGCGAATGCGACTGCCGCAGGCTCCCGCACAGCCCTGACGAATTGCAGCGCCGGAATCCGCGCGATCCAAATCACCAATCCGAAGATCGACAGGATGAAAATCACGAGTGCGAGGTAAAGCGAGCCGATCAATTTGCCCAGATTCACCAGGACACTCGGACCCTGGGTGCCAATCGTGTGGGCCATCGCCGCGCCTACGCCGATTGGTGCGAACAGCATCACGTAATTCGTGAACTTGAACATAACCTGGGCGAGGCTATCCATCGCCCGGATGATTGGTTTCCCTTTTTCGCCAATCGCTGATACCGCGAGCGCAAACAGCACGCTAAACATGACGATTTGCAAAACGTCACCGCGCACCATTGCTTCAATCACGCTTGAGGGGAATGCATGGACGATCGTTTCGACCAGAGTCTTTGGGTGACTTTGCTCGATTGTCTTGATTACATCGGTGCCGGTAACGGCGAGAGTTACACCTGCGCCAGGCTTTGTGAAATTAACTACAGCCAGGCCAATGAATAACGCTGCTGTAGTAACGATCTCGAAATAGACGAGCGCTTTCACGCCCATCCGCCCTACTTTTCGCAATGCACCTGCGCCTGCGATTCCAACCACGACGGTCGAGAAAACCAGGGGCGCGATGATGGATTTGATCAGGTTAATGAAGATGTCGCGCAGAAAATAAACCGCGTTCCCCCAATCGGGCCTTAGCCACCCGATCGCACCGCCGACAACTAACCCGATCATGATCTGCACCGTCAACGAGGGCCGATACCATGGCCGGCGTGTGCGCCGAGGAACTCCCGTCGTCATCGCTACCGTATTAGCACAACGCTCAAATCCGAGACAGGTCTTTCAGGCTGGTGTTTGTGGCACAGGCATCTTGCCTGTGGGGCAACCGGGCGTCTCGCCTGGTTCAAGACAAAAACGCATCGGCAGGCAAGATGCCCGCCGGCCCCACAGACAAGATGTCTGTGCTACGTTTCAGTCTATCATCCGCTGACCAAGACCGCCGTAAGCATCGACGCGTCGATCCCGCAAAAATGGCCAGTGCGTGCGCTGTTCGTTCACGCGGTCCCATTCCACATCAGCCATCACGATCTCTTCTTGATCGATGGAACCTTTTGCGATGATTTCCCCGTCTGGTCCGCAAACGAAACTTTGTCCCCAAAATTCAATCCCATCTCCACCCGCAGGCGCTTCATGGCCGATGCGGTTTGGCACCGCGACATAGCAGCCATTCGCGATTGCGTGACTGCGCTGGATTGTTTCCCAGGCGGCATGTTGCGCTGCGCCGAACTCCTTCTTTTCCGACGGGTGCCAACCGATCGCCGTGGGATAAAAAATAATTTCTGCCCCGTGCAACGCCGTCAGGCGCGCCGCTTCCGGGTACCATTGGTCCCAGCAAACGCAGACTCCAATCTTGCCGCGTGTTGTTGGCCACGCTTGAAATCCGAGATCGCCTGGTGCGAAATAAAATTTCTCGTGATACAGCGGGTCGTCCGGGATATGCATTTTCCGGTACTTGCCTAGCAATTTTCCATTCGCGTCAATGATTGCCGCCGTGTTGTGATAGAGACCGGCGCTGCGTTTCTCGAAAAGTGAGGCAATGATTACCGTCCCAGTTTCTCGGGCTACTTCTCCCAATGTCGATGTTGATTTGCCCGGAATTTCCTCAGCCAGATCGAAATTCTTGTGATCTTCTGTCTGACAAAAGTATTGCGACCGAAAAAGCTCCGGTAAACAAACGATTTGCCCGCCTTTACCTGTTGCCTCGCGGATGAATTCAATTGCTCGCGAGAAATTCTTCTCCGGCTCTGGGCCGCATCGCATCTGAATAAGCGCAATCTTTGTTTTCGAACCGTCTGTCATTGCTGAGAAATTGATTCCTGGCGCTGTAGCCGCCGGCCTCCGGGCGGCGCGGCGCGCTGGTGTTTATCAAATCAGTGCCGCGCTTCACAGAGCGAGGCGACTACAATAATTCATTACTTCACCGAATTCGCCGGCACGATTTTCACGCTTTCGATCACGATCCGTTTCGTCGGCTTGCTCATTTCGCCTTGTGCATTTCGCTCGACCGGCGTGTCGCCGATTTTGTCCAGCACGTCTTCGCCTTTGATCAATTTGCCGAACGTCGTGTATTGCCCATCAAGCCGCCGAACGGGCGCGAGGCAGATGAAGAATTGCGAACCGGCTGAGTCGGGATCGGGCCCGCGCGCCATCGAGATGACACCACGATCGTGGGAATGATTGTTAAACTCGGCCTTGATTTTGTAACCAGGATCGCCTGCTCCGTAAGTGCTCTCTTTTGTCGGGTCTTTTGAGTTCGGGTCGCCGCCCTGGATCATGAACCCCTTGACGATCCGGTGGAAGATTGTGCCGTCGTAGAAGCCTTGACGCGCCAGTTTCTTAAAATTCTCGATCGTGTTTGGCGCGGCATCAGTCCAAAACTGCACGATCATTTCACCTTCGTTAGTTTTGATAACGGCAACTTCGTTTGAGGTACTCATAGGAGAAGCTTCTTTCTTTTCTTCGGCGGCAAAGACCACAGCGCTTAACAGTACGGCAAGGAGGACCGATAATTTCATGCTGACAAATGGCACCAATGGGATGTTATGTCGAGCGGAGTCGAGGTATCTCTTAATGATAAATCAGAGATCCCTCGACTTCGCTCGGAATGACAGAATCGAACGTTGGGCATTTGTCATTTCGATCGTTCGGATTTTTTTCGTCATTGGTCATTCAGATTTCGTCATTCACGTATGGTATTCCTGTAAACTGCGCACCTGAACCTTGCGTTTTTGCAGTGATCGGATTCCGTTCGCGCTCGCCAGCGCGGCGCGCACCGTCGTCATGATCGGAATTTTCGCCGCTAGCGCCGCATTGCGAATGACCACTTCGTGCTCGCGCGGAATTTTCCCGCTAGGCGTGTTGATGATGAAGTTGATGTCGCCATTCTTGATGCGGTCGAGGACATTTGGGCGTCCTTCGTGAATCTTGAAGACCTTGGTCACTTTGATTTTCGCCTTTGTCAGCGCGTCTGCAGTCCCGCTCGTGGAAATGATTTCAAAGCCGAGTTTCACAAACTCGCGCGCGACCGGGATCACCGCTTCCTTATCAGTGTCCTTGACGCTGATGAACACTTTTCCGCTTTTCGGCAGTGGCGGCGGTGCGGCCATCTGCGATTTTGCATAGGCGAGGCCGAGATCGACATCGATGCCCATCACTTCGCCGGTCGATTTCATCTCCGGCCCGAGCGAGATATCCAGGCCTTCATAGCGCAGAAAGGGGAACACCGCTTCTTTCACCGAGAAATGTTTCGGCACGATTTCCTCTGTGAACCCGAGCTCGCACAATGATTTTCCGGTCATCACTTTGGCAGCGAGTTTTGCAAGCGGGACACCAATTGCCTTGCTGACGAAGGGAACCGTGCGCGACGCCCGCGGATTCACTTCCAGCACGTAAACGTTGTCGCCCTTCACGGCGAATTGCACATTCATCAGGCCTCGCACATTCAACTCGCGCGCCATCGCCCTTGTGGCGGCGGAAATCTCGTCCAGAACTTCTTGCGACAACGAGAATGTCGGAATGACGCATGCACTGTCACCGCTGTGAATGCCCGCCTCCTCGATGTGCTCCATGATTGCACCGATCACGGTCGCTTCGCCGTCCGAAATGCAATCGACATCGACCTCAATCGCATCTTCAAGAAAACGATCGATCAGCACTGGACGATCAGGCGTTACCTCAATGGCGCTGGCCATATAACGCCGAAGATCCTCCTCATTATAGACAAGCTCCATGGCGCGCCCGCCGAGAACGAAGCTCGGCCTAACAAGTGCTGGATAGCCAATTTTCCTGGCTATCGCGACGGCGTCTTCGGTGCTCGTGGCCGATCCATTTGGGGTTTGGCGCAGACCAAGCTTGTCGAGCATGGCCGCGAACAAGCGTCGGTCTTCTGCGGTCTCAATGCTTTCGGGCTGAGTGCCAAGAATGGGTACGCCTGCCGCCTTCAATCCGTCCGCCAAATTCAGCGGTGTTTGACCGCCAAACTGAACGAATACGCCCTCTGGTTTCTCCTGATCATAAATGTTGAGCACATCTTCGAGCGTGAGCGGCTCGAAGTAAAGTTTGTCGCTCGTGTCGTAATCCGTGGAGACCGTTTCTGGATTGGAGTTGACCATGATGGTTTCAAATCCGAGCTCGCGCAGAGCAAAGGCCGCGTGCACGCAGCAATAGTCGAATTCGATTCCCTGGCCGATCCGGTTCGGGCCGCCGCCAAGGATCATAATCCTGCGTTTGCCGCTCTCGCGCCGCTCGTTCTCATCGCCATACGTCGAGTAGTAATAAGGCGTGTACGCTTCAAACTCCGCCGCGCATGTATCGACGAGCCGATAGGTAGGCAGGACGCCTGACGACTGCCGCTTGGTACGGATTTCAGTTGCGCTGACTCCGTTCGCTACCGCCAGTTGTCGATCTGAAAAACCGAGCTTTTTTGCGCGAAGAAGTTGTGGCACGGGCATCTTGCCTGTGGGGCCGGCGGGCTGGTGTTTTTGAATTTTCCCGTGCCGATCCACGGGATGAAATTGCGGGTCACGGCCGCTTGAGTCATTCTCCCGTTCGGCAGGCGAGACGCCCGCCTGCCCCACAGGCAAGATGCCTGTGCTACTACGCAGCCGATTCGCTTCCTCCACGATCTGCTGCACATTCCGCAAAAACCACCTGTCGATCTTCGTTAATTCGAAAACTTCGTCGATTGGCATTCCGTCTTGAAACGCCTGGGCTAGATAAAAAATCCGCTCCGCGTTCGGGATCGCCAGCTTCAAGCGCAACGTCTCAGCATCGACATCTTTATTCGCACCATCGCCGCATAAGCCGAAGCGCTTGATCTCCAGACTGCGAAGCGCTTTTTGCAAGGCTTCCTTAAACGTCCGTCCGATAGCCATTGCTTCGCCGACGCTTTTCATCCGCGTCGTGAGCGTTGCATCCGCCTGCGGAAATTTTTCGAACGTAAACCGCGGCACCTTCACCACGCAGTAATCGATGGTCGGCTCAAAGCATGCCGGCGTTTCGCGGGTGATATCGTTCTTGATTTCATCAAGCGTGTAACCGATTGCGAGCTTTGCCGCGATTTTCGCGATCGGAAATCCCGTTGCCTTCGACGCCAGCGCGCTGGAACGCGAGACCCGCGGGTTCATTTCAATTACGACCATCCGGCCGTTGTCAGGATTCACCGCAAACTGAATGTTGGAACCGCCGGTCTCCACACCGATCTCGCGAATGACCGCGAACGCAGCATCGCGCATGATCTGATATTCCTTGTCGGTAAGGGTCTGCACGGGCGCGACAGTGATCGAGTCGCCGGTATGCACACCCATTGGATCGAAATTCTCGATGGAACAAACAACCACACAGTTGTCCATTCGATCGCGCATCACTTCCATCTCGAATTCTTTCCATCCGACCAGCGATTCCTCGATCAGCACTTCGTGGACCGGTGACAGATCGAGGCCTCGCGCCGCGATTACATCGAGCTCCTCACGATTGTAAGCGATCCCACCGCCGGCTCCGCCCAGAGTGAAGGCCGGGCGAATGATGAGCGGAAAAGTTCCAACTTCAGCGACGATACGGTCAAGGTCCGCGAGAGAACGCGCCACTTCTGAGCGCGGCACGTCCAGCCCGATGCGCAACATCGCTTCCTTAAACAATTGGCGATCTTCGCCTTTTGCAATCGCCTGGGCGTTTGCGCCAATCAACTTCACCCCGTGTCGCGCCAACGCGCCGTTGCGGTTCAATTCCATCGCAGCGTTAAGCGCAGTTTGTCCGCCCAGAGTTGGCAAAATAGCGTCTGGTTTTTCACGTTCCATGATCGCCTCGATTACTTCCGGAGTGATCGGCTCGATATAGGTGCGATCCGCGAATTCTGGATCGGTCATGATGGTGGCTGGGTTGGAATTCACCAGCACGACCACATAGCCTTCCTCGCGCAACGCCTTGCACGCTTGCACGCCGGAATAATCAAATTCGCAACCCTGTCCGATTACGATTGGACCGGACCCGATCAGCAGGATTTTTTTAAGCTCGTTATTTCGCGGCATCTGCGCCAGCCGGGACGGTAAACGAAATCACGCGATCGTCACGCGAGAACTATTAACAGCGTCATCCCGAGCGAAGCGAGGGACCTCGCACAGGCCGAGAAATTCACGCATCGAAAATCGTGTGACCAAAGCTTCGAATGCGAGGTTCCTCGCCGTCTGCGCGGCTCGGAATGACCGCGCGTTCATTACGCCACCTGCGCCATGCGTTGTCGATCGAGCCAGACTTTGCAGATGCTTTTAATGCGCGTCAGCACGTAATAGACGGTCTGGCTGCGGATCCGCACCAGCTCTGTCCCGACGATGCGCCTGACGAAATCACTCTGAAGATCGTAAATTTCCTGCGGCGTGGAGCCCTCCAGTCCCTTGCAAAGAATCGCCGTCATGGAGCGGGTAAGTGTTTGCACTTCCGGACCGAGCGTCATCCGAATGTGCGCCCTGCCGTTTTCATCCACGTGCAGATAAACACCAACCGTGTCCGTGCATTCCTCGTCTTTTCGCACATCGACAAGATCGAAATTCTCGCCCTCGCGCGGCTCCTGTTTCTTCGCATTGTCCGCGTACGAAACAAGTGTCTCACGCCGCTCATCCTCGGGGAGCGACTCGAAGAGGTTGATGATCTTGTTTAGCTGGGTCGGATACATGGACCATCGTTAATCTATCACGCGCTTTGGCTTTGCTCACCAAAGCGTTTATGGCTAATTGCATCATGAAGACACCGATTAAGGTCGCCGTGACAGGCGCCGCTGGGCAAATTGGTTACGCACTTCTGTTCCGCATCGCCTCTGGACAGATGTTCGGGCCGGACCAACCGCTCATACTCCATTTGATCGAAATTCCGGACGCGCTCAGCGCGCTGGATGGCGTCGTAATGGAATTGCACGATTGCGCCTTTCCGCTGCTTGAGTCGGTAGTGCCCACTGCAGATCTCAATGAAGGCTTTCGCGATATTAATTGGGCGTTGCTGGTCGGAAGTGTTCCGCGCAAGGCCGGCATGGAGCGGAAAGATTTGCTCGGGATCAACGGCAAGATTTTCATTGGACAAGGTCAGGCAATCGAGAAGAACGCTGCCTCCGACGTGCGTGTGCTCGTGGTCGGAAATCCTTGTAATACGAATTGCCTGATTGCGATGAATAATGCAAAGGCGATTCCCCAGGAGCGGTGGTTCGCAATGACCCGTCTGGACGAAAACCGTGCACTCGCCCAGCTCGCACACAAAGCCGGTGTAGGCATCGGGTCAGTCACAAACATGACCATCTGGGGCAATCATTCCTCGACGCAGTATCCGGATTTCTACAACGCCCGAATCGACAATCGTCCAGCGAACGAGGTGATCGGAGACGAAAACTGGTTGAAAGAAGAATTCATTGCCACTGTGCAACAGCGCGGCGCTGCAGTGATCAAAGCACGAGGACTTTCGTCAGCCGGTTCCGCGGCGAACGCGGTCATTGACACCGTCTTTTCGCTCACCAATGACACTCCGGGTAACGACTGGCACAGCGTGGCGGTTTGTTCCGACGGAAGTTATGATGTCGAGAAAGGATTGATCTCGTCATTCCCGATTCGTGTGCGCGGTGGGAAATGGGAAATCGCGCAGGGAGTACCAATCAACGATTTTAGCCGCGCGAAAATCGATGCATCAGTGGCGGAGTTAAAAGAAGAGAAGTCCCTCGTTAGCGAATTGATTTCGTAGGCAGCCATCCCTCAAACGGGCTGTCATGTTGAGCGAAGCGAAACATCTCTGGTTATTCTTGCAGAGGGTTGCTCCAGAAATGATCTGAGATTCTTCGCTTCGCTCAGAATGACATTCATCGATAATGCCCTTGCCCAGGTTCGTCCTACGTTTTGACTGCGTGGATTGCCACGGATGCGGGGAAGATCAGACTCGTCAGGCTCACTTCGCCAAATCCGGCCTCGAAAATTTCGCACCAGAAATCGGCGCCGTATTCCGTTTGCACGACGCAGTCATCGCGGTTCGCTCCAGGTTTTCCGTGATAACTTGGAGGCAAACCGCGCCGTGTCCGAGTCAGGCGGCCAATAATAATCGGCACGGTATAAAATAAATGGCCGCCTGGTTTTAGAACGCGCAGGGACTCTTTTAGAGCGGCCTTTGAGTCTGGAACGTGTTCCAGTGTGTCGGAATGAATGATGATGTCGATGGATGAATCCGCAAAGCTCATTCGCTGCATGTCGAGCTCCGGGAAGGAATGAAGCGCGTGCTTAGGCAGAACCTGGAGGAAAGCCGACAGATTTTTGGCGGGATTAATTTCGATCACAGTGAGCTGGCGAATCGTGGGATCCTTGCGACAGAAATCCTTGAAACTGCCGGCGAACCCGAACGCTCTGGTCACTGCCGCGGCCAGCGTCATCGTTCTCAGATTATTGCCGCAACCCGCACAACAAAATCCCTGCTGTAGATTGATGTAAGCGACTTCTTCGGGCGACAACTCCCATTGCTGGATCAGTTCCGGCCAGAGCACTGGGTCCTTTGTGAACTGCCCGCCGCCGCATACCGGGCAGACCCTCAAACTCGGAGACGGCTCACCCATTCTGCCTAACGACTGTCGACCGGCTTCACCAAGAGCCCCTGGCCAGTGGGCAACGACAAAATTTTGATCCCTTTTTCCTGGGCGAACTGATCCATGACAATTTTCTGCGAAAGATAGCCGTAATAGGCATAGTCATCGAGAAGCACAAATGCGCCTGGGACGAGAGGCTCCCAAAAGAACTGGATCGCTGCAATCTCGGGCGCCGAACAATTCATATCAAGATGCAGGTAGGCGATCTTCTCCGCGCGAACCTGCGACAGGGTTTCCGGAATCGATCCTTCGATGAGAGAGACATTTTTCCATTGAGAAAAATTCGCTCGGACATCTTCAACCCCCTGGACATAAAATCCCGAATCCAGGCTCTTCTTGTTTTTCTCCACTGCTCCTGAAGCCCTGTCTGCAGATGAAACAAACCGTTCGTCCAAGCCCCGAAAAGTATCCAGCAGATAAAAGTGTTTTCCCAAAGAATCCCAGTTCAGATAATCCATGATCGCTGAGGAGAGGAACCCGCGGTTCACTCCGCATTCGACGAAGTCGCCTTCGAGCCGCGCGGCGCTGGCCGCTGCCCACAGACCGACGTGAACCCGCCAGTGCCACCGATAATCGTCGCCTGCCGCGCGAACACCGCGCTCGTAAGCCTTTCGAAAAGCCGGATCGTCCATGAATTCATGGTTATGAATCGACCGCAATCCGTCCTGTTCGTAGACGTGGCCTTCCGCGTGCGAGAAATCGGCAGAAGCCGCTGGCGCGGCAGAGGGAACATTCCCGGCTTTGTTCTTCGCTAGCGCCTTTGCCACTCCTGCATTCCAGGTGAGAGGTTTGTTCTTGAACCATCCCGAATCAAACTTTGGCGCGGCGAAAAGTGCCCACGTTTGCCTGGGATGTCTCCAATCCAGAAGTTCAAATCGCAAACCTGCTTCTGCCGCGGCTTGTCTCATTGTCGCTGGCCTGTAATTCACGCATTCGGGATAGACCCAGCCTCTGATTGGCGCGTCCTGCTCTCCGGGTAAAAACGTGGCGACCAAAGCTCCATCTTCAGCAAGTGAGCCCGAAATTGCGGACAGCCAATTTTTGATCAGATCCAGTCCGCAGTGACTAAAGATCGATTGAGCCAGAGCGAAATCGAATGAGACTTTCGCCTGGGCAATTGTTTCCGGTGAATCGGAAAAAAAGAATGTCGGGCGTTTGATTTCCAACAACGCCTCTCCGAGCTCCCGCTTAATTCCTTGCTCCACCAGCCATTCATTCGGCTCGACACCAAAATACTTTCCGCGATTCAGATAAGGAATTAACAAGCGGCCAATCCGAAGAGAACCGCATCCCACGTCGAGCAGGGAATGATGCTGCCGCAGACCCAGTGTGGTCAGGAGGTTGAACGCCATCGCTGCGATCAAATCGTAATCTTCCGGAGGACCGACATACGCGCGATAATGCGCGTCCCCGGGCTTGAGACCGACGCCCAGACTTTCCTGGTCGTCCAAAGGCGTTTCCATCCTAGCGTATAACGTGACAAGTCACGTTACGTATAAAGCTCCGTTAAAATCTTGGCATTGCTGACCGCCTCTCCCCTTGCTGCAAGAGGAGAGGATTGAGGTGAGGGGTTACGAAAGCGTACAGTAGTCAAGGCTGCAAACCCTCGCCCTATCCTCTCCCTTGGGAAGAGAGAGTCGAATCAACGTGCTCATTAAAGTAAAATACTGTTTGGCGCACTATCAGTTCGCTCGCTTCGAGGTGACGGGGTCGAAACTTTTCAACGCGTCCTCTGGTCGATCCGGAAATCCAACGACCCCGCGCGACCGGTCGAATTGATAGATGCGCGTCCGTGGACGCTCGCGGAAAGGAAACGCGCGTAGCTTTTTGCCATCGAGGGCGTCTATCGCGCCTGGCGCCTGGCATGCTTGCACACCCAAAGCGTGCAGATCGTTCCTGATTTTAGAATCCGATGCGACGGAGTTTGACAGTTCGTTGGGATCTTGCCTGAGATTGAAGAGCTGTTCCCGTCCACCGTTTGCCATGAAAATGTATTTCCACTCATCGGTAACCACCATGAGTTTGAAATCGTGCGAGCCGGGAGGTTCAACCATACCAACAAGATACTGGCGCCGTGCGCATTCGCCTCGCAACAATTTCAGAACATTTATCCCCTCTCGCACGTCGCACTGACCAGCCGCCTCAGTCGCAATTCCGAATAAGTCCGCAAGGCTGATCAATTCATTCCGGACAGTTTCCTTCGACAGCGTTGCCGGCCAACTCAGCAGGAGCGGAACACGGCTGGCGGCTTCAAAAAAGTTGTGTTTCTGCCAACCATGATGATCACCCAAAAGATCTCCATGGTCCGAAAAGAAGCAGACAAGAACATTCTCCGATTTCGGGCGCGCTTCGATCGCGTCGAGGATTCGGCCGAGACAATGATCCAGGTAGCTGATCTCGCCGTAGTATCGGGCCTTCACGATTCGCGCCAGCGCCGGGTTGATTGCTTCCGCCCAAACGGCATATCGCATGAAGGGAATTTCTTCGTCCAGATGATCTTCCTCGACGCTGCCGAGAACGATGTCCGGCAGTCGATCTGGATCGTACATCCGGTTGAAAGGAATTGGCGGAGCCAGCGGCGGATGCGGGCCGACAAACGATACAAAACCGAAAAAAGGGCGTGAATTATCCGAGCTTGTAATCTCCTGTACAGCACGGCCAGTCGCCCACCATTCAGCACCTAATTCCGCAGGGAGCGGACTACGCTGCGGCAGGTAATACATCTCGGTGCGTTCCCCAAAAGGTTGCTCCAGAAAATCGAACGCCGGATGCTCCTTCGTCAGCCATGAACCATAGTCGTCGCCTTCGCGCGCCGGCGGATGGTACGTCTCTTCGCTGCGCCACAGGGTTTCGTAACCTACGTCTTCATTCCAGGGATATGTATGGAACTTCCCGATTCCAAAAGTCCGGTATCCCAGGCGCGACATTGTGCGCGCCAGATACGGTCCGCAACGCGCTTCCATTTCAGCAGCCTGCCCCGCTGCCGGCTTTGGCTTTGCGTTGCTGAAGGCGCGCGTGGTCACCGGTTCGCAGCCTGTACGGATCGTGTACCGCGCCGGGATACAAATCGGACAAGTCGCGTACGCATTGGAAAAGCTGATTCCCCTGCGCACCAGACGATCCAGATTCGGCGTATAAATGTGCGAATTACCGAGCGCAGCGATGGTATCGAATCGCTGCTGATCCGTCATGATGAACAGTATGTCCGGCCGGGTTAGTGACATTTCGTTATGAGTCCCGAGCACTTGAATCGACAAGCGAGTCCGTCTGCAAGCTATCTCACAAATGACATTCTGAGCGAAGCGAAGAATCTCTGATCATTTTCGGAGCAGTCTTTCGCTGGAACAGTCAGAGATGTTTCGCTTCGCTCAACATGACAGCGTCATCAATGAGATGACTTCTAAGCGTTTGCGATCTCGTTGCCGGTTAAGCGGCGAAATGCTTCGAGGTATTTCGCCGACGTTTTCTCGATAACATCTCTCGGGAGACGCGGAGCAGGCGGACTTTTGTCCCAGTCGAGTGTCTCCAGATAATCGCGCACGAATTGTTTATCGAAGCTCGGCGGGCTCTGCCCGACAATGTATTCATCTTTCGGCCAGAACCGTGAAGAGTCCGGCGTGAGGCATTCGTCGATCAAAAGCAATTCTCCATCGACGATGCCAAACTCGAATTTCGTGTCTGCAACGATGATTCCCTTTTGCGCCGCATATTCGCGGCCGAGCGAATAAATTTCGAGACTCAGCGTTTTCAAGCGATTGGCAATTTCATCGCCGAGAATCCTGACACATTGTTTCATGTCGATGTTCTCGTCATGACCTTGCTCTGCTTTCGTCGACGGCGTGAAGATTGGCTTCGGTAATTGCGAGGCTTGTTTTAGTCCGGCCGGAAGCTCGATTCCACAAACGTTCTGCGATTCCTGATATTCTTTCCATCCGGAGCCAGCCAGATAACCGCGCACCACGCATTCCACCGCGAGCGGCTTCGTTTTCTTCACGATCATCGAGCGTCCCGCGAGCTGCTCGCGGAACGATTCCAACTCCTTCGGAAACTCTTCGAAATTCGCCGTCACGAGGTGATTCTTGATGTCCCCGAAACGCTTGAACCAAAACGCGGAAATTTGATTGAGCACGGCGCCCTTGTGCGGGATCGGGTCGGGCAGGATCACGTCGAAAGCCGAGATCCGATCGGTTACGACAAACAGAAGCGTGTCGCCAAGATCAAAAACTTCGCGCACCTTGCCGCTGCGCAATTTCTTGATTCCCGGTAGTTCGATGGACGATTGTGTGGCGGTTTGCATATGCGTAGTGATTAGTGAGACGTAAGAGGTGAGAAGTGGGCAGCCTAATTACTTCTCACTAATCACTTCTCACGTTTCACACTTCATTTGAAACCATGGCCGGAATCGTTGTCAAACCGCGAGCGCGAATTCTGCACGGACACGATTGGGTATTTTCCAGCGAAGTGCTGAAAGTCTTTGGAAAACCGGCGGACGGCGATGTCATCTCCCTAAAGGACGGTAAGGATCGTCTGATCGGCAGCGCGATCTACAATTCCAAGTCACAAATCGTGGGGCGCCGCTTTTCGCGTCGAAAACAGGAACTGGATCTGGATTTCTTCAAACGACGCATCGCCCAAGCGACAGAATACCGGACACGACGGGGTGTCGATCCCAAACTCTGCCGTGTCGTTTGGAGCGAAAGCGACGGCTTGCCGGGGTTGATCATCGACAGATACGGCGATCATTTCGTGATGCAAACGCTGACTCTGGCGATGGACATGCGAAAAGATTTGATCGCCAATGCGGTCATCGATCTCTTTGGAAACGCCACGATCATCGAACGCAATGATGCGCCTGTCCGCAAGGCGGAAGGGATGGAATTATGCAGCGGCGTTTTGCGCGGAGACAGTGTATCGCAAATCGGGATCGAAATCGAAGGCGTAAAGTTCGAAATCGATCTTTTGCATGGACAAAAGACCGGTTTTTATCTTGATCAAAAACACAATTATTCGGTTGTTGCCGGATACGCGCACGGCCGGCGCGTTCTGGATTGTTTCACCAATCAGGGAGCATTTGCGCTGACCTGCGTCCGCGCGGGTGCGGCGGATGTGACCGGGGTTGAAGAAAGCTCCGAGAACATCGCAGGTGCGAAACGAAACGCGGTGCGCAATGATCTGGAAGTGCGATGGATCGAGCAGGATGTCTTTCAGTTCCTGCGCGCGGCCGAAAAAGCCGGGGTGCAGTATGATTTGATTGTTCTCGATCCGCCGTCGTTTACAAAAACCAGGAGCGGATTGCGCGACGCGTTGCGTGGCTACCGGGAATTGCACATGCGCGTGTTCAAGCTGTTGTCAAAGGATGGTCTGCTGGCGACCTTTTCATGTTCCCATCACGTGAGCGATACCGCATTTTCGCAGGCAATCGCCGATGCGCTTGTCGACGCCCGGCGGTCCGCCCGACGGTTACGCCGGTTCGAGCAAGCGCCCGATCATCCCGTGCTGCCGACAATTCCCGAAACGGAATATTTCAAAGGCTTCCTTCTGGAAATGATGCCGGGACGGTAGCACGCTCAAATGTCATCCCGAGCGCAGCGAGGGACCTCCGACAAGAGAGATCGATTACGCTGACCGCCCGAGGTGACGCAAACTTCGTAGGCGAGGTCCCTCGTTTCGTTCGAGATGACACGACGTGGCGGCGGAACAGATGTCGACACGAAATTTTCGCGCGTGCTTACCGAGAAATATGTGGAATTCTCAAGTGAGCCATTTAATATGCGCTACAGCGCGCACGGCGAATCACCATCTGTCATGGCAGAAAAATTTCGATCGAGTGAACAAATGCTCGAATTGAGCGAGGACGAAGCCAATTCTCCCGAGCATTTGGATTCGCAAGTGCAGAAAGCGCAGGACCAACTGCTCCAGCTCAAACGCCAGCAAGAGCAGATCGAAAAACAAAAGCGCGAGCTGGAAGAACTAAGTCGTCGTCAGGAAGAATTAGAGCACGGTCGCGCGGAGATGGCCGATAAACTGACTCGCTCGCTCGTTGTGCTTGAGCGCGAGGGGTACAACGCACAAAGCCGGCTCGAGCAAATTCGCGCAGCCCGGGAGAGTTTCGGCCAGCATTTGGAATTAATTGAAGCGATTGATCCAAAGAGCTGGAACCCGTCCGATTTACACAAGGAACTGAGCCGGGCTTTAAGCACAGTGGATGAGGCGCGCACGGTCTATAATGAGCAACGCAGCCGGTTGCAGGCAGCGGGTGGACATGAAGGCGATGCGGCGCTGCCTGACGTGGGCACAGACGCTTACGAGAGCAGCGACGGACGTTCTTTTTTTCAGTGGTTCCAGATTGGGGTCGCACTGACTTTGCCTCTGATTATCTTTGGCGCTGTTGCCCTCGCTCTTTTCGTTTGGATGGCGAGTAAGTGATGGCGATGTTTCGTCGTTCGTCCAAGTCCAGCCCGCCGCTTCGTCGCAGGGAGGAAGAAATTGCACGCCAGGAAGCGGACCTGCGTGAGAGACTCGAAAAACTCGAGCGGCTTGTTGCGAAGGTGCCGCAAATCGAGAAAAACAGGACGGAACAAGGGTCAAAAGATAATCGAACCAATAAACGATTCCGCGTCTCGGTGGCGTCGCATGACCAGCACGAAAGCAGACGTTCCCGGCGTCCTCGTTCGATGCGCAAAGAGCGACGAGACGGCCAAATCATTTTTCTCCTTCTTCTGGTGGCGCTTGCTGGAGTCGTCATCTGGCTAATCAGCAACCTGCATTCCTGAACGACAGCCATGGCCGGGGCCGCGGATCTCGATGTTGCGTACGTCGCCAGGCTGGCGCGGATCAATCTGTCCGAAGAGGAAGCGAACGCTTTTCAGAAGCAATTGGGCGATGTGCTGAATTACGTCGAAAAACTTCGTCAGACTGACGTGACCGGTGTGGAAGCGGCTGCTCACGCACTTCCGGTTTTTAATGTTTTTCGCGAGGACGCGCCGCGTGACTGGTTTACGGCAGAACAAGCGTTGAGCAATGCCCCCCGAAAGGCCAACGGTCTTTTTATCGTCCCCAAAGTTGTGGAATGACGGAGAAGGATCTGCCGGCGCTTAGCATCGCCGATTTGCAATCATTGTTGCGTCGCAGGGAAGTTTCCGCGCGGGAAGCTATCGGTGCTTTGCGAGAACGCATTGAAGCTGTCGATGGAGAAATTGGCGCTTATCTGTCGCTGGACATTGATGCTGCGCTTAAAGAAGCGGACACGGCGAATGTCGATCTTCCATTGGGCGGCGTCCCGCTTGCGATTAAAGACATCATCAATGTGATGGGTCAGCCTTGCACGTGCGCCTCAAAGATCTTGCGCGGTTATAGAGCCGAGTACAACGCCACTGTCGTTCAAAGATTGCGCGCTGCGGGCGCAATCCCATTTGGAAAAACGAACCTGGACGAGTTTGCCATGGGTTCGTCCACCGAAAATTCTGCGGTGAAGTTGACGCGCAATCCGTGGGATTTGTCGCGCGTACCGGGCGGCTCGAGTGGCGGTTCGGCGGCAGCAGTCGCGGCGGACGCTGCGTTCGGTGCGTTGGGCAGCGATACGGGCGGCTCAATTCGGCAACCCGCTGCGCTGTCGGGCGTCGTCGGTTTCAAACCCACTTACGGGCGGGTCTCGCGATTCGGTCTCGTCGCGTTCGCTTCGTCACTCGATCAAATCGGGCCGTTGACCAAAACCGTCCGCGACTCTTGCCTTATCATGAACGCGATCGCAGGGCATGATCCGCAAGACAGCACCTCTCTCAACGAGCCGGTGCCTGATTACGCTGCAAAGCTTGGAAACGATTTGCGCGGAGTCCGGTTGGGGGTGCCGAAGGAATACATGATCGAAGGCATCGATCCACAAGTGAAAGCTGCGATCGACGCGGCAGTGAAACAGATGAATTCGTTAGGTGCCGAGATTGTCGATGTCTCATTGCCCCATACTGATTACGCGGTCGCCGTCTATTACATTCTGGCTACGGCGGAAGCCTCCGCTAACCTCGCTCGCTTCGACGGCGTTCGTTATGGATATCGAGCAGAAAATCCCAGGGACATGCTCGATCTTTATGGCCGCACGCGTGAGCAAGGTTTCGGGCCGGAAGTAAAGCGTCGCATCATTCTCGGCACGTACGTCTTGAGCTCTGGCTATTACGACGCCTATTATTTGCGTGCGCAAAAAGTGCGCGAGTTGATCCGCCAGGATTTCGCGGAGGCCTTCGAAAAAGTCGATGCATTGATTTCACCGACGTCACCGGTGCCGGCGTTCAAACTAGGCGAACGCACCGCAGATCCGCTGCAAATGTATCTCGCCGATATTTTCACAATCGCAGCCAACCTGGCTGGAATCTGTGGAATCAGCGTGCCATGTGGTTTCGCCGAAGTGGATGGGCATCGCCTGCCGACTGGCTTGCAGTTGCTAGGCAAGCCTTTGGATGAAGCGCGCATTCTGCAAATGGCGTATGCCTACGAGCAGAGCACAGACTGGCATCAAGGGCGTCCGCCCATCGCCGCGACGAAATGATTTGCCAAACACACAGGCAAGCGAGAGTAAAACCAAGAGCGTCTTCACTGTCATTCTGAGCGGAGCGAAGAATCTCGGTGCTTGCTGAGGTCGAACTAGCTGAAATGATCAGAAATGTTTCGCTTCGCTCAACATGACAAAGCTGAGGAGTCTTCAGACGTGGCGTCCTGGTCGACCGTGCACCGGCGATTGAACACTCCCGCAAGGCGGCGCGGATTGCTTTGGGCTTTTGTAGTGACAGCGATCGTCTTCTCCGCGCTTCCGCTCCTGCGTTATCTCCGCGGCCACAGCATTTTTGATTACGAACTCTGGTACGCCACCGGCAAACACGTGCTTGCGGGCGATGAAATCTATTTCTTCCGCGCCGGGAAGTACGATTTCATGTATCCGCCGCCATGCGCGCTCTTTCTTGCGGGCGCGAGTCTGCTTGGGCAAGGAGGATTGATTGTTCTTCTCGTCGCGATCAACTCGGTCGCCTGGTTTTACAGTGCGAAGTTGAGTGCTGTTCTCGCTGCGGGCAATCGAGGCACAGCAAACTCCTGGCTATACCTAATTCCGAGCCTGGTGGTGATTGTCTATATCTGGTCAAGTTATCACCTCGGTCAGCCGAACTTGGTTTTACTTGCCCTGATGCTTGGCGTTTTTGTTGCGCTGGGGACGAAACGCGAAATCGCGGCCGGTAGCCTCATTGCAGTTGCCGCCGCCATCAAAGCATTTCCGGTACTTGCCATCATTTATCTGGTTTACAGACGTTACTGGAACGCAGCCATTAGTCTTGTCGCGACACTTGTATTTCTGATTCTCATTTTGCCGGCGCCGTTTCGAGGATTCGAACGAGCGTGTCACGACCTCGAGAAGTGGAGCGCTGGAATGTTGAAATACAGCGAAGTCACCGTGGGGCAGCGTCCCATGCGCAGCTACACGTGGAAAAATCAATCTCTCATTGGTGTTAGCAATCGCCTGCTGCGCCACGTAGATGCCGATGCTGCTTCGGCGCCGCATCAGCCGGTTTACGTGAACTTCGCGGATCTTAACTTTCGAGTCGTCAACGCAATCATCATCAGCATAGCGCTAGCTCTAGGCATCTTGTTTACCGGAGCGATGCCTCAACGCGGCATGCGAACAGCGGAGAGCGATGCCATCGAATTTGCTCTGCTCCTCTTACTTATGCTGATGGTCACACCGCTTTCGTTTGGATACTTTTATTCCTGGCTGATGCTGCCATTGGCGGTGATAACACAGCGAGTGCTCGCTGGAAAAAGCTCGGCTGTCTTGTGGTGGAGCTTACCGGCCCTGGCATTGCTCGCTCTCGGCATACCATTCCCGCGCGGCGCGCAGCTCTATGGGAATACATTTTCCGCCACTCTTCTGGTCTTTGTCGGACTGTCGATTGAGCTTTTGCGTTTCAAACAACAAACAGCTCACACGCGATCAGCTGGCGAGTTGCCTTCCTAAGCGGCAACGATCGGACTTTCCCGGCAGCAGATTTCTAATTTGTTCCCATCGAGGTCCTCGAAGAAGAACGCGTAATAGCCCGGGCTGTAATCGACACAGATTTCCGGACCTTCCAGATTTTTTCCGCCGGCTTGCCGCACCAGTTCCGCAATACGATCGACTTCCTCTCGCGTATCGGCCCAGAATGCGATGCGTGTTCCGTTCGGCTGATGGTTCTTGTCCTCGTCCAATGCGAAAAACTCCGACGGCTTGTCGGCGCCAGCAGAATAAAAAGTGTGGAAATCGCCGCCGGCTTCCGGACGCGGCGACGGTTCGTGACGTTCACGAATAAATCCGAGCTGTGGCAAAAATTGTCCGTAAAACCTTATCGCTCCCTCGAGGTTTTTCACTCGCAAATCAATGTGATCAAAGCAACGCGTTTTCATTTTCGGTTCTCT
>Ga0209474_10001594_pt1 | contig 21871 bp, 20 predicted proteins | sample GraSoiAngelo_145_FD_185902 | JGI IMG/M metagenome (GOLD analysis project Ga0209474, IMG submission 185902) | Grasslands soil microbial communities from the Angelo Coastal Reserve, California, USA - 14_1009_05_20cm (SPAdes) (version 2) | ecosystem: Environmental > Terrestrial > Soil > Grasslands... | reverse complement strand
AAGAAGGATATTGCGCAAGCGACCGCGACAGAAACGGTGTTCGTAATCAGGAAAAAACCAGCACAAGTAAACGCGAACAATCGGATGAAGGTGATCGCGGAAGAACCCGCGAAGATGAATACGGAAAAACCGGTCCGACCAATCGCCAAAGAGCCTGCGCGAGCGCTTGCGATAGAGCCCGTGCGACCAATCGAGAAACAAAGCAGGAGCGCAGTGACACAGCCTGTTACCCATTACAGCTATAGAACACCAGCCGGCAAAAAGGAATCAATTCCCGTCATCACGCAGTATTATCCCAAGCAGATCGTTTACCCGTTTGCCAAGATCGATCGGCACCTCGATGGCAAGCTGATGCAAGCGGCGACGATCGCGCAGGAACGCGCGCATGCGCATTCGCGCTCGATGTGCTGGCATTATGTCAAAGAGGCATTGCTCGCTTCCGGCGTGATCGATTCACGCCCCAAGAGCGAACTCGCGAAAGACGCCGCCCAGGACCTCGTCAGTAATTACGGATTCAAAAAATTACCGGTGGGAGATCCATTCGCCGCGCCGGTCGGCTCGGTGCTCGTCTACGGCGCCAACCGCGCCGCCGGTCATGTTGAGATCCGGACCAGGGAGGGTTTCGTCAGCGACTTCAATTCGAAAACGCCATCGCACCGTCCTTTGCTCGGCGTTTACGCGAAGTTGTAATTTCCATCGATCGGAAGTTAGGCTTCCGCCTGACTCGGCAGGCGGGGCATATTGCCCGCCTTCTTGCTCAGCAAGCTGGAAGGTTGTAGGACAGGCTGGGAAGCCTATCTTCCAATTCAATATCCGATCTTTTCCGGCTCTTAGTAATTCCTCACCAAGCGCGTCACTGCAATGATGGCCGAAATAATTGGCCACGCGGCGAGGCCAGCGATCAGAATGAAGAACAAAAGCTCGGCGAAAAAATCGCGGCTCGTTTCTGTGCCGAAAAATTCACTGCTTAATTTGTGGAAGGCGGGCGCCTTCTTTGGCGGAACAACTGGAGAAGAACCCGACTTGGCGTCGACGGTCGCTTGAAAGGAATAATCCGTTAACGGAAAATTCCGGGAAGCGTGCTGACTGGGACTGATTTGAGGTGTTGGTTTCATAAATTTCTAAATTGTTAAATGTGATTCCCGAATGCGGTTCGAGAGGACCGGCGCAAAAACCCGCGCGTGGTAAGATTCGACCACTGGGGTGCCGCGAATTGCGGGCTCCAACTTGGCGAGATCAAACGAGCCTTTATGCCGCCTGCCCGCCGCGGCGGGCGGCGCTAATTGGCGCGTTAATCGTTTTCATCTGTATCCATCTACAGCCGTTTCCGTGCCTGTCCAGCGTCGGCCGGCTATCTCACCTGTAAGTACCTATCGTCGTGGGAGAAGCGATTACTAATATTTTCTCGAATTAATCACAGCTCGGACGGTTCCGGGTGAGATCCGGGTGGAACAATCTGAAGCGTCATAAAGTGCGGATGCGCGTTCGTCCACGCCATCGCGTCTCGCTTTGTTTCAAAAAATCGGTCGACTACGATGGCCTTGAGTTGGCTCGCAGTTCGTCCGCATAGACGAGCGGCTTTGCGACTGATGACGGCTGGTCCGGTGTCGACCGCGGTGCAGGCGCGATCAGGGAAGACAACTTTGCTGCCGTACGGAATTCGTTTGGGATCGACAGCGCAATGTCCGGCGCATAGTCGCCGGCCGGTACTGGCGTATTTAGGGCCGTCACCTGCCCAGTAACTGGTAACACGCGCCAGGATCGACTCCTCGCGCGCGAAAGCGGCGGATGCCAACGATGATAAAAATATGACTGTGTAAAATAGCTTCATGATGTTTTAGGGGTTGCTCCGGTGTTGTCGAGTCTCGTGTGGAGCACCCCTATTCTCGATGCCGAAAGCCGCAGGAATGCAGCTTTTATTTCGGATTCGGAACGGCCCCGACGCGCTAGCCCTTAGGGCGACGCGCGGACTTCTGACAACGACTCGTTATGCCGAGCCGACCTCTCTATAAACAAGTTGGGCGACTTGTCAATCGATCACATCATCGCGTTGGGCGGGCTCGCCGGTGTAACCACCATCACAACCGGTCGGCAACAACGAAACCGGAATGCCGACAAAACGGTCACCGAGATCCACGTGATATTACAACCCCTTCGCTTATTTGTAACGTTCTTGTTTTGTTTTGAACTGCGGCAGCCCCTCGAATTTCCGAAGCATATTTTTAATCGCATCGCACTCGCTGAATCCCAAAACATCCGAGAACTGACTACCAAACTCACCGGAGAAGTGGAGATTGGCGATGGCTTGCTGATCCAACGGGCCGTCAAATGCCAATCGATTTTCAGCCGCCCAGCGAGCTAGTTCGACGTCACGCTTCCGCAGTGAGCTCCAGAATACACTGACTGCGAATTTGAATCGGTCGTCTAGGATCGTGTCAGTAGAAGGTAACCATGAAGCATACGCTTCTGCTTTCGCGCAGGAATTGACTACGCGGAGGCCGCTGGAAATCTCAGCATCGCTGAATAGCACGTACGTCTCCCCAACCCATACAGCGCGCTGAAAAAAGTCCGCGCCAACAATAATGATCGCTCTCCCGATTCGATCAACGTAGTCGGTCACACGGAACTCTGCCTTGGAGGGTGGCAGGTCGCTCACAGCGGAAGGGGAAAATTCTTGATTTCGTTAATTGCTTTTAGAAGTTTTATCGTAACTTCGCCGTCCAGTTTTTCGCCAGAAAAACGAACCTCGTACAAACCTTGAAGATTCGAGGGCAACTCTATGCCCTCCTTCACAAGCAAGATGAATCGTCTTCCATAAAGCGCCATCGCCGCTCCGATCTCGATTAACACATTTGGGTTGACGACAATTTGCTCACGCTCGTTGGCATCAATGAGTTTCTGTTCATCTTCGACATGGATAATCGCCGCGCCGCAGCTCCGCATGTCATTCATAACCTTGTCAGGAACCGGTTGGGCCACAGATTCGCGCTCGGTTGAAACGATTGCTTCAAGTTGGCCAAAACTCAGTAGATCCTTAAGTGGAATGATGAATGCCGTGTTTTTGCCATGAGTGATGAACACTCGGCTTAGACGTTTATCGCCCTCAACCGCCGGCGTTGCCTTGTGCTGTGTTATCGGGGGTAACTTTGTTTCTTCTTCAGTATCGGCGTCGCCATCGCCATTCAATTGATTGGACGCCGGGGAAACTGGGGCGACGACAATTCCACCGGTATCGGTGCTCAGCCATTTGCCGGTATTTGTTACATGAATCAGCGCCGTTTGCTCCAAGTTCTTGGTGAAAACCTGGACGCATTTCACAGCGTGCTCCCGAGGAACCTGGAACTCTCTCACCACAGTGTTGACGAAAAAAGCCTCGTCCGGAAGTTTCTTGCTGCGGAAGTAATCATATATCGCTCGAAACGTGGGCGGAGTAAGAGCCGCTAATATTAGAGAGCGCCGTTCGTCCTCCGGACTGCGGGGTTCCACAATGTTCCTGCCGGCTTCTTCTAGAGAAACTCGCTCGGAATTATAACTTCCGCTGGTCAAGCCGTACTTAATTGAAGATGAGAGGAGGATTCTGAATTCAGAGCTCCCCGGACTTAATCCCATCGCGATCGCTGTCTCCGTCGGGGGGAGCGGTTGCCCACCGTTCTTGTCCGCCAACGCTCGCGCTACTTTCAGTGCCTCGGTTAAGGTATGTTTCGGGAAGTCGCTCTTGATTTTGCCGCGAAGGTCTTCCTTTGTCTTCGCTATCCGATTTATGTTTTGCTTAGGCATTGCTGGTCCTTTCATGCCCAGCGCAGGTACTCCCTAGGCAAATCTTTGTTCTTAACTGGGAGGCGGGAAGTACCTTTCCCGAGCCTATATTAATTTAATCGGATTTTCTTAGATTTCAAGTCGGAGATCGACGATTTCTTATGAAGCCATAGAATACAGCAAAGCTACCCAGGTAAAATGGTCTAAACTGAGCTGATGTGGCTTAGATTGTCATTGTCGGCGTATTTCCGTTATAATGTTCGGATGAAGCCGCTAAGCGTAAGGTAGGAGATCGATTTCTTCGGGAAGGCAGGTTGATACTTCGGGGACGGGACTGAGCAAAACGCCGAAGGTCGAACGAGAGATTGGCCACGCCCCGCGCGGTGCGAAGGCGTGACGCGCCCCGCACGAACTGATACTGTGCCTCGAAATGGAAGTTGCCGATTGGGCATCACTGAGCGACGAGGAACTTCTCGAACGCCGCATCTCCAAGCTCGGCTTGCGGCTCGAGGGCAAGGCGGTCGAACCGCTCATGCGGCAGCTCTACGACGAGCTTTCGGCGCACGGACTCGTGTTTCATCCGCCATGTCACATTGGCGATGAATGGTTCGTGCCGATCGGTATCCCGGCGATCTTCGTCCCGTTTTTTCTCGTCCACGATCGGTTGCGCGCGCTGGAGCGGGCGATGATGCTCGAGGTCGAGGGCGGAACGAAAGAGTGGTTTATGCAATTGATGCGGCACGAGGCGGGACACGCGTACACCTACGCTTACCAGCTTACGCGCAAGAAAAAGTGGCAGCAGATTTTCGGGCCCACATCGCGCGAGGAGACGCCGGATACTTACCGGCCGCGGCCGTTCAGTCGCAGCTACGTCGTGCATCTCGAAGACTGGTATGCGCAGAGCCATCCGGATGAAGATTTCGCGGAGACCTTCGCGGTCTGGCTCACGCCAGGGCTCGACTGGCGTAAACGTTACGCGGGCTGGAAGGCGCTGCAAAAACTCGAATACGTCGATGAGCTGATGCGCTCGCTGGTGGGGAAGCCACCGGCGCATGCGCCGGAGTATCGCGCCATCGATTACGATTGTCTGAAGGTCAAGCTCAAGACTTATTACGCGCGCAAACGGAAGCTCTATGAAGAGACGTATCCGGATTTCTACGACGCCGATCTGCGCCAACTTTTCGCCGCGCCCGCCGGGTTGAAAGCGAGCAGATATCTCCGCCTGCGAAGGCGGCGGCTAATGAACTCCGTGTGCCAGTGGACGAATGAGAGAAAGTTCAGCGTGAACAAACTTCTCGCCCGGCTCATCGAACGCTGCGACCAGCTCGGACTTCACGTGCACAACGACGATCCGCAGCAGGATTTTCGCGTCGCCTCTTTCATCACGACGTTGGTGATGAATTATCTATTCACCGGCAAATTCAAGCGCACGAAATAACCAGTCCTCTTGTCATGTCGAGCGGAGTCGAGACATCTCTCACTACTGCCTTACAATGAAATCAGAGATTCCTCGACTACGCTCGGAATGACAAATAAGACAAAAATGGCGTGAAAAAGAAACTCAAAGTCCTCGTCCTTTTCGACGGCACAAGTCCCACCACCGTCGATCAGGACTTTAGCAAGGAAATGAAAACGAAGGACTGGCAAACCGAGGCGAACGTCATGGCCGCACTCGGCGCGCTTGGCCACACGGCGGAGCATCTTGCCATTTTTGACGATGTCGATCTGCTCCGGCAAAAACTGGAGACGTTCGCGCCCGATGTTCTTTTCAACTTAGTCGAACAGTTCAAGAACAACCCCGGATTCGACCAGAACATCGTTTCATTTTTCGAAATGCAAGGCCTGCCCTTTACCGGCTGCGGCTCGACCGGTCTTACCCTGTGCAAGCACAAGGGCATCTCGAAAAAGATTCTCCACTATCATGGCATCCACGTTCCCAATTTCGTTGTCATTCCGCGGGGCCAGCGCGTCGGGCGGCCCAAACAGCTCAAGTTCCCAATTCTGGTGAAGCCAGTGAAAGAAGAGGCGTCCTACGGTATTTCGCAGGCATCATTCGTCGAGACGGACGAGCAATTCCGTGAGCGTGTCGCCTTTGTTCACGAAAAATATGCGAGCGACGCGATCGCGGAGGAATACATCGAAGGTCGCGAACTTTACGTGGGTTTGATGGGCAACGTGCGGCTGACCGTTTTTCCGATCCGCGAGCTGGTGTTTCGGGAAGTTCCGCCGAACGAGCCAAAGATTGCGACTTACAAGGCGAAGTGGGATGAGGAATACCGGAAACGCTGGGGGTTACAGAACCAGTTCGCCGAGGGACTCGACCCCGCGCTGGTCACCCATATCGAGGATACGTGCAAACGCATTTACCGCCTGCTCACCATCGACGGCTACGCGCGCATCGACCTGCGGCTCACCGCGGACAACGAGGTTTATTTTATCGAGGCGAACCCAAATCCCATTCTTGCGGAGGACGAGGACTTCGCGCTTTCAGCAGGCAAGGCGGGCCTGCCCTATCCACAATTGATCAACCGGATCACTCGGCAGGGGATAAAGACGGTTCGGGATTGATCGGCGACCGACTACGGCAGCACGCAGACGCGATAAAAAACGTGAAAACTAATCACCAGCCAATCGCATCTCATTGCTTGTAACGAATCCGAGTCGTTCGTAGAGCGCTCGGCCTTCTTCGGAAGCGTGAAGGACAAGGCGATCCAGGCGCTCTGCTCGCGCCCATTCGATGATTCGTCGAAGCAACATCTCTGCGACACCTCGCCTTCGCCATTCCGGTTCGGTGAATACATTCCCGATGACACCGAGACGACCCTCGGCGAGACCGGACCGACTGAGGGGGTGCGGCAAAGTTCGGTGCAAATGAACGCCGGCGCCGCCGACGATAGTATTTGAATCATTCTCGGGGCTAGCCAGCCAGCCGACATATTCACCATGCGCGAGCGCATCATGTAGGCGATCTCGCGATTTAGCGCGAAATGTTTCGAACAGCTTGGGAGGTACCTCACCCATATCTTGGAACATGCGCGCACGATGCCAGGCGATCGTCTCCGCATCCGCGGGTCTGGCGAGACGAATCCGGAATAAATCGGACATTTGGACAACTAAAACTGACTTTTCTTTTGTGACTACTGCGAAACGCCGTTCCTTGCAGACCAGGAAAATTCGGTTCGTTTCGGCAAGCTTCCGAAACGGACAGGCTAGAGCCTGGGCTTCCCAGAGTTAGGCATAAACGAGCAGAGCGATTTCTTCGGGAAGCGAGTTTGAAACCTCGCGAATGACGTCAGGAAGTTGGCGAAGGCGCTGGATGCCGTCGGCTCGGGGACGGACGCGGCGCATGGCTAGGAGTATTGGCAGGCGGCGTTGGACTTGCTGACACAGTGCCGCTCGGGCTCGGACTGGGAAATGCAAAGGTCGCCGATGGCGACGCAGAAGACGCAGGAGAAGACGTCGTTGTTGGACTCGCAGACGGGGAAGGAGTCGGTGTCGGCGTGGGAGTCGGGGGAGGCGGAATAATATTTTCCCAATGATGCAGCGGCACGCTCGCGCCGCCGATTTCCTTAACCAATGCTTCGCAACGCATCTGAAGTTTCTCCAAATCCGGTGGACCAAATGGCTTGTCGGCTGTTCCGGGAAAAACCAAGTATGTCACCTTCAGATCGCTCACCGGCCGGTTATATGGTGTGGACAGTCCGTTAATTTGCTTTGCGATCCGCAGCGATGCTTCCCCAACCCGGTCGTTTGGCCCGATGTCGCCCACGATCGCCGGATACACTGCTTCGGCGAAAACGACCAGCGCGTAGTCTCCGACTTTGGGAGCGTCATTCCCGTGCGCAAACGCGCCCGGCACGACGATGTAGGGATCGGTCGCTCCAATCAGAAAGCTCGATTTCTTCAGCGTCGTAACTTCATCGCGCAACTGCACCAGTGCGAGGCGCAAGTCGCGTTTGCGTTCCGGTGTCGTCGTTTTGAGCGCATACTCCTCTTCTGTACGCTTCAACCTGTCTTGTGCCGCAGGTAGGTATGGGTTGGGCGCGGGCGTTTTCTTCAACCAGCGATAACTGGTGAATGGCTTAAAATTTGTCGATACACCAGTTCCAATCGGCATCCGATCCGCATCCGATCCATCTGCGTCAACATCCATATCCGCTTGAAGCAGGAGAGCCTTGCGATGGCTCTGTGGGTGCTGCAGTTGCAGGACAGTTTGGCAATCGAAAAAATTGTGCCGGGAGAGAACCTGATCGAGGCGAGCAAGGTTTTCGCGCAAGACTTTCACCTTCATCTCGTAAAGCTGGGCGAAAAGCGGCGAAACCGGATCAGAAGACAACATCGCGGTCAACCCGGGCAATAGCGTCGGCAGTTGCGGAGTGATTTTGGCCAATTCCTCAATCGTTTTATTCGGCGAAGGCAGGCGCGCCTGTAATTTCAAATCGAGAACGTAGCTTTCGGGATCGACGCGCTCGGTCATGGCATCAACGCCCGGAAGAGTCTCAACCTTGGCGTGAAGTGTCACCCCATTGAATAACTTCGCTGTTTCCAGCTTGCCCGTGATAAAGGGCGAGCGTGAGCGGGTTGGTTCGGGTGAGGGCGTCGCTACTACTTCGGCCGGGGGCGCGCGTTGCAGGCGCTCAAGCGAAATCCAGCGGTAAACAATCGCAGCGAATATCGCGGCCAACAAAACCAACACGACCCGCCGCCACGTCCGGAGACGAATTCTTCGCACGCGATTACTTCTTTGCCCAGGCGACAATTGCCACGATGATCCCAATTACACTCAAGACGGACATCATACCCGCAGGCATTACTCGTCCGGTTCGGACAAATTTGGGTACGAACTGCGCAGCCAGTAGCAAAGAAACAATGAACGCGGTCGCGAGTCCTACCGCGCGATGTTCCGGTAGAAGAAACGCGCCCACGAGCAGCAAAACTCCGGTGATTGACCCGGCAATGATCGACGGCAGACTTCCCGCTTTCACGTAGCCGACTACGCCTCCAGCAATCGTTAGAATGCCGAAAACGATGAAGTAAATTTTCGCAGTTCCCATTTTATATCTGCCTCGCCGCATTCGTAAGCCAACACGCCGGTGCTGTCCAGCGGCGGCCTTACCCCCCGGAAATTACATATTTATGTAAAAGCACGGTTACAGTTCAGCGCGCTGGCTCGCGTCATTGTAAAATTCGATCTGGCGTCCCCCAAGGCGACGCACCACACGCCAGCCATGGCTCTCAGCAAAATTTCGAACTTCCGCCTCGGACATTTCTCGCAAAATCCTCAGTTCCGCAGGTTGCGTGACGAAGTACTCGGACTTGATCGAGAGTGCCGCTGCAATCTTTGCGGCGAGGGCTGGCAAATGTTCGCTTTTGGCCATGCTGAACTAGCTCTCAGCCGTCCGTCTCAAATCAGCTGAAGCTTTTGGTGGGGGATTCGTAGCTGGCAATGGCGGCAGCGGTTTCGACTTGCGATTTAGTTTCTCGCGCAGAGCGAGATGTGCCTTCCGACCCGATGTAGGACCTCTCGCTGTTGGTTTTTCCATGTCAGTCCGCGCGATTGTAGGTTGATGTAGCGTGAGCGACTGGCGCGGTCAATTTGATCGCGGTAAGCTTCGGAGATGTTTTCGGAAACGATCGAGTTGCGCGGTCACATTATCGATTCGCTGATTTTGCCGAAGGTGCTCGATCAAATTTTAACGCACGGCGCGAATTTCAAGATTGGCGAGATCAGGATCGGGAAAAAACGCGCAGACCAAAGCTTCGCGCGAATGGAAGTCTCTGCCCAAACAGGAGAGGCGCTCGACGAACTCATTTTGCGGCTGCGGCAGCACGGTGCCGAAGTTGTCGAACGCGCCGACGCGCAACTGACCAGGGCCCCTGCGGATGGAGTTTTCCCGCGCGGTTTCTATGTCACAACCAACCAGCAAACATTCGTTCGATTTGACAGCAAGGAGATCGAAGTCCGGCCTGCGACGATGGATAGCGCGATTGGTGTCGACCGGAAGAAACGTTCCGCCCGAGCGGTAAAGTTCTTCGACGTCAGCAAAGGCGATGAAATCGTAGTCGGTCATCAGGGTGTTCGCGTTGTTCCGGTTCAACGTTCGACGTCGCGCACCGACCTCTTTCAATTCATCAACACCATTATCGATGCTGACGAACCGAAGTCGGCCGTGATCCGCGAGCTCGGTCGCGAATTGCAACGGGTGCGCAAAGCGAAGGGTAGAATTGCGGTCGTCGGCGGGCCTGCAATTGTACGGACGGGCGCCGGCGAACACTTGGTGCGCCTGATCGAGTCGCGCTATGTCGATCGTCTCTTCGCCGGAAGCGCATTTGCTGTTTACGACGTGGAACGCGCGTTATTCGGGACCTCGTTGGGAATGAATCCCGATCTTGCGTTTGCAAGAGGCGGCCACGAGAACCACATGCGGGCCATCAATACTATTCGCGAGTCGGGTGGAATCGCTACAGCGGTGAAGAAAAAGGTCCTGACCCGCGGCATCATGCACGCGTGCGTTCTCCATAAAGTCGACATTGTGCTAACCGGCTCAATCCGCGACGAAGGACCAATTCCCGGCGTGACGACAGACGTAGTCGAGGCGCAAAAAATCATGCGCGAGAAACTCGCCGATGTAACCCACGTGCTGCTGCTTGGGACCGTCCAGCATTCGCTTGCCGTGGCCAGCATGCTCGCGCCCACGGTGAAGACCGTCTGCGTCGATATAGACCCGTCGGCGGTGGAGAGGGCTGTCGAACACCAGCCGTTGCAGTCGATCGGCTTGGTCACAGACGTGGAACCGTTCCTGCGCGAACTCGCCGATTGTATTGCCGACGCTGAAGCCAACAGCGCCGACGGTCGCAAAAAGTAACTCTCAAATGATTCGCGAATAAATCGTCGATCTTATGCGCGAGTTGCTTCTTTGTCCGCCGGACTATTACGGAATTGAGTACGAGATCAATCCCTGGATGAGCCGCGCGCGGGGCGCGGAGGCAGCACTCGCGCAAAAACAGTGGAAAGAATTGCACGCGACGCTCTCCAAGCTGGATTGCAAGATCGATTTAATCGCACCCCAGCCAAAACTCCCGGACATGGTTTTCACGGCCAACGCGGGACTCACCGTCGGTCGCAAATTCATTCCGAGCAATTTCCGGCACAAGGAACGCGCTGGTGAAGCGCCGCATTTTGCGCGCTGGATGGAAGAACATGGCTACGAAATCCGGTGGCTGCCCGATGATCTCTACTTCGAAGGTGAAGGCGATGCGCTCTTCGGCGGCGACGCGCTTTTTTGCGGCTACAAATTTCGCTCAGACATCCAATCACATCGTGCGGTCGCGGAGATGCTCGGTTGCCTGGTCATTTCAGTCGAGCTTGTTGATCCGAGATTTTATCACCTCGACACCTGTTTTTGCCCGCTGCCGGACGGTGCAGCGGTCTGGTTCCCGGCCGCGTTCGACGAATACGGGCAGCGCGCGATTCGTGAACATGTGGCCGACTTGATCGACGTCTTACCGGACGAGGCGGCGCATTTCTCCTGCAATGCCGTTGTGCTCGAGCACGACATTGTCTTGCCCGAAGGCGCGCCGAAGCTTGTAGCCACGCTCCACGACCGCGGTTACCGCTGCCATGAACTGCCGATGAGCGAGTTTCTGAAAGCGGGCGGCGCGTGCAAATGCCTGACAATGTTTTTGCCGCAACGGGAAAACGTGGCGTGATAAGGGGCAGGCAAGGCACGGCTGGGCGGTCCCCAAAGTTTCGGCGCCTTCAGCGATCGCGCTTACCGTTCGCGCTTGCGTTTCAGTTCCGCCTCGATTTTGCCCAGCGGCAAACAATTCATTACATCGTCTTTCGTCAGCCAGCCTTTACGCGCGACACCGATCCCGAACCACAAATCCTGGAGACGCTCGACGCGGTGCGCGTCGGGATCGATCACGCATTTCACTCCTTTTTCTTTGGCGCGGGGCCACCAACGCCAGTCGAGATCAAGTCGTTTCGGAGCGGCATTGAGCTCGACCCACGTCCCGGTTTCTGCCGCCGCATCGAGAATTGCCGGTAAATCGACAAGGTACGGTTCGCGCTGCAAAAGAAGCCGTCCAGTCGGGTGTGCCAGTATGGTGACGAATGGATTGCTGATCGCGCGGATAATGCGCTTCGTCATCTCCGCCTCGCTCAAATTGAAAACGGAGTGAATTGAAACCACGACAAAATCGAGCTTGGCCAAAACTTCGTCAGGAAAATCGAGCGAGCCGTCGCGAAGAATGTCGCATTCGATCCCCGTAAATAAACGGAAGCCGTTAAACTTTTGGTTCAATTTCCGGATCGCAGCCACTTGGGCGGAGAGCTTTGCCTGGTCGAGACCGCGCGCTTGAATCGAACTGCGGCTGTGCTCCGCGATCCCGAGGTATTCTAGGCCCAACGCCTGCGCAGCTTCGGCCATTTCTTCGAGGGTGTTGTGGCCGTCGCTTGCCGTGGTGTGACAATGAAATGTCCCCCGCAAATTCTCTGCTTCGATTAAGCGTGGCAGAGAATGTTTTTTCGCCTCTTCGAATTCGCCGCGATTCTCACGCAATTCGGGCGGAATAAAATCGAGATCGAGCGCGCGATACAGTTCCGCTTCGTCGCGAACCCTTGGGATTTTTATTGTCGATTTTTTCCTGGGTGCGCCTGCTGCGATCGGCACGGGCGCGAGACGATATTCGTTGAGCGTCCAACCGTGTTTCAGTGCGCGATTGCGCATCTCGATGTTGTGCTCCTTGCTTCCGGTAAAATAATTGAGCGCGAATGGATATTCCGCCGCGCTGACTGCGCGCAGATCGCATTGAATGCCGGAACGAAGTCGCACGCTCGATTTTGTCGGACCCTGCGCGATGATCGATTCGACCAGGGGGTGCCCAACAAAGAATTTCATGATCGCTTCGGGCTTCTTTGTTGCCACCATCAGATCGAGATCCCGCACAATTTCCTTGCGCCGGCGATAACTGCCCGCGATGCAGACCTGCAACACTTCGGGGTGGGACGCGAAATCGTTTCGAAGGGATTCCGCCTCACTGGCGACCTGGCCAAATTGAAAAGAGCCTGAATGCTTCACCCGGTCGGCAATTGCCTTGCAAAGTTTTTCCTGCGTCATCTCGCCGAAGCCCGGCAGTTCAGCGACGCGACCGGATTCGCATGCTTTCAGCAATTCAGCGATGGAGCTGATGTGAAGTTTGTCGTAGAGCGCTTTAATCTTTTTCGCACCCAGACCAGGGATCGAGAACAACTCCAGAATTGCAGGCGGAAATTCCGCGCGCAAGTCTTCGACATATTTCAGCGAGCCGGTCGTGGCGAGCTCTTTGATTTTCGCCGCGATCGCTTTGCCGATGCCGGGAATCTTGGCGAGCGCCTCTTCATCTTGCAGATCGGACAGACTTCCGCCCCAAGCGTCAATCGACCGCGCTGCATTGGCGTAAGCCCGGATCTTGAACGGGTTTTCCCCTTTCAATTCGAGCAGTGTGCCAATCTCCTCCAGAACCTGCGCGATTTGCGCTTTCGTCATTCGACTTACGCTTAGCGAAGATTCTGTCCTCGTCGACACGAGGTTCTTGGAGCCACTTTCGCTCTGGCAAAGCGCCAGGAGCAGTAACATTATTATTTCCGCACCGCCCACAGAACGGCGGATACAGATCACATTCGCCCACGCCGCTTGTAGAATTCGTAGCGTGCGATGATTGAATCGACATACTTCCGTGTCCCAGGAAAATCGATCTTCTTGAGAAATGTCTGTGCCGGCATGGCGTCGATGCCATTTCCACCGCTCCATCGTTGGGCCCGGCTTGCCCCCGCGTTGTACTCGGCAAGCGCGAAGGGCATCGGATCCGATTGCGTTGCCCAGTGTTCGAACGCGCGGCGCAAATACCACGTGCCTGCCTCGAGATTTGTTTTTGGATCGAATAGTTTCTCGACGCGGAAATTGTCGACCTTGTTTTCGCGTGCCCATTCATTGGCCGCTTTTTCGCTCACCTGCATGAGCCCGCGCTCGCCGGCGCCGCCGTATTTTTTGGGATCAAAGCGGCTTTCGCGCCAAACGACCGCTTTCACTAACTTTGGATCGAGATGATGTTCGATCGCAACCGATCGGATCAGGCGATCGTACTGTTTAAATCGGGCCGGGCTCATCCATTCGTAGAACGTGTAGATTGGGTCGCCCGATCGCACGGCCAGATACCCAAAGCCCGCGGCCAGTGCGAGCAATACGCACAGAATTAGTTGGAAGACAAATCGTATCACCTCGGGATCAAATCTCCTGCTGGCTTAGCATCAATCCATGTATCCTTTGCCGGAGCAATTAAATTACGCTTCCTATCGCATGGCGAAGGCCAACTACATTCGCGTCCTTATTGATCGGGCAATCCATCGGGAACTCGATTATCTGGTACCGGAGACATTGGCAGAACGAGTCGGCGTCGGCTCGCGCATACGGGTCCCGTTTCGTGACAAGTCTGCCCTCGCAACTGTCGTGGCGGTTCTCGAGCACAGTGAAGCGCAAGGTCTCCGATCGATCGAAGCGGTCGTGGGCGACGCACCCGCCTTGAGCGAACAATTGCTCGAGCTCGCCAGATGGATCAGCGTCTACTATTGCTGCCCAATCGAAGCGGTGATGCGCAGTTTGCTGCCGCAAGTGATTCGACGTGCCGAAATCGGGTGGAAGAAGCAATTGTTCGTGCTACCCGCGCGCAAGATCGACAGGGAGGAAATCGAGAAATTGCAGCGGCGCGCTCCACGCCAGGCGGAACTTCTGGAGGCGATCTCGCGATTGGAAGCCCCGGTGCGCGCGGCCGACCTCCTGCGCCAGACATCTCTCGAGAACCAAACCTTGCGCGCGCTAGTCAAACGCGGTTTGGCGGAGATGCGCGAAGAAGCGGTCGTCCGCGATCCGCATGCAGGTGAGCAATTCATCGCAACATCAAACCTTGTTCTGAATGCGGAGCAGCTCCTCGCGCTCAAGGAAATTACGCAGGCACTCGACTCGCCAGAAAGCGCCCGCCCGATTTTGCTGCATGGAGTCACCGGCAGCGGCAAGACGGAAATTTACTTGCAAGCGATTCGGGCAGCACTCGAACGCGGACGCAGCGCGATCGTCCTCGTCCCTGAAATTTCGCTCACGCCGCAGACAGTCGAGCGTTTCAAGGGGCGCTTTGCCGAAGCGCAGGATACGGTCGCCGTATTACATAGCCATTTATCCGAAGGCGAGCGCCATGATGAATGGCACAAGATTCATTCCGGTCGTGCCCGAATTGTGATCGGCCCACGCAGCGCGGTTTTCGCGCCGCTCAAAAAACTCGGGCTGATTGTTGTCGATGAAGAACACGAGAACACTTACAAGCAGGAAGAGGCCCCGCGCTATAATGCGCGGGATGTCGCCGTCGTCCGCGCGAGAATCGAGAAATGCGTCGTGGTCCTGGGAAGCGCGACTCCCTCGCTCGAAAGTTACTACAACGCGGTGCGCGGCAAATATCTTCTCTCTACGCTGTCGCAGCGCATCGACCAAAAGCAGATGCCTCTCATGCGCATCGTCGATCTTCGCCAGGAGCGCCGGAAAGAAAAGGCGATCGCAATTTTATCGGAAAAATTGCGAGCCGCTATTGCCGATCGCTTGGACAAGCGCGAGCAGACGATCTTGTTTTTGAATCGGCGCGGGTTTTCCACTTCGCTTCTTTGCAGCAATTGCGGCGAAGCGCGCAACTGTCCGAATTGCAGCGTGGCGCTCACCTTTCATCGACACATTGCGCGGTTGAGCTGTCATTTGTGCGGTCATACCGCGGCCGTGCCCAAGAAATGTCCGGCTTGTGGGAAAGACGCCCTAATTTACGCCGGTTTCGGCACGGAGAAGGTCGAATCAACCGTGGCCCACATTTTTCCAAAAGCGACAGTGCGCCGGATGGACGCGGACTCAATGACGCGCAAAGAAGCGTACCGCGAAACGCTGCGCAATTTCCGCACGGGCAAAATCGACATTCTCGTCGGCACGCAAATGATCGCGAAAGGTCTGCATTTTCCGAACGTGACGCTGGTCGGAATTATCAATGCGGACCTGGCGCTGCATCTGCCCGATTTCCGCGCTGGCGAACGGACGTTTCAGCTTCTCACACAGGTGGCTGGACGCGCCGGGCGAGGTGAGACCCCAGGGGAAGTTTTTGTGCAAACCTACACTCCGTTTTCGCCCTCGATTCAGTTCGCGCGGCATCATGACTTCGCCGGTTATTTCCAGCAGGAGCTCGAGTTTCGTGAGCGCTGCGATTTTCCACCATTTAAGCACGCCGTTTTGATCACCGTTCGTTCCGGCCACGAAGGCCGGGCAAAATTGTCAGCCGAAACCTTGGTCCGCCGATTGAAAGAATCTTTTGGAGCCGAATTCATCCTCGGCGATGCGACTCCCGCGCCCCTCGAAAAATTACAAGGCCAATTTCGTTTTCACATTCTCATCCGCGGTGAAGCCATTATGCGTCTCAGCCGCCTTGTCCGTGAGACACTCGACAAATTGCCATTCCCAGAAGACGTCACCGTCACCGTCGACGTCGATCCTTACCAGTTGCTCTGAAAATGCGACGCAGATCCCATCACTTAGCAGGTTCGATCGGCGGCAGTATTCGACCGTATTCGGAAGTCTTGCCACGCATGTCGAAGTAGCGATACGCTTCGAGAGCAACTTCGCCAATGGCGCGCTCGGCAGCTTTCTCGTCGCGGTCGTAAGCCGTCATCACACTGATGGCAAACGGCTGATTTTGCGCAAAAACGATTCCTGAATCGTTTCGCACACCTTCTAGCTCGCCAGGCTTATTAGCTACCTGAACACTTTCGGGCACGTAACGCGGAAGGTAACTCTGCTTCAATGTCGATAGCTGTTTGATGAACTCCGCGGTTGCTTGTTTGTCTAAAGCCTTCTCCTTAAAGATGGCTTCCAAAAGCCGGACCATTTCCTGCGGCGTGGCGATGTTTTCATCGCCGCGTCGAGCGGCTGCGATGTCCATCATTTTCCGGCGAAGCAGCGTCTTCGGCAGTCCAAGGCTATGGAGCATTGCGTTTACATTATCTTTGCCCACGCGGTCGTAGAGAACGTTGGCGGCAGCGTTATCACTCACAGCAACCAAGAATTGAGCTAGGTCGCGATTTGTAATCCGCGTGACGCCGGCAGTAAGACCAGCCATGATCCGGCTGTCTTCGACCAGGTCTTTGGGATCGAAGGTATAAATGTCGTCCAACTTAGCTTTCCCTTTGGCTCCCGCGCGGGCTTCTTGATCCTGACGATACAATTCGAGCAAGATCGCGATTTTGATTGAACTGGCGGCCGGAAAAACGCGGTCCGCATTACGCAAAAGGATCCGGCCACCGGTGAGATCGAGAATAGCCACACCCATAACGCCATCGAGGCTGGAGGCGATTTCTTCAACGCGCGTCTCGAGCTTTTTCCAAAGTAAATCGCCGCCGGTGTCGCGCGGAACCACTTCAGGTTTCTGTTGGCCGAAAGCACTGGCGGTCAATGCGAGCGCAACAAACAATGCGACGAGTCTCATTGCGATGATTTTGCCCGGAGCACAGTCGTCGAGTCGAGAGCGATTTTGGAGTTCGGCGACGAGATGTCGGCACACGCCGATCGCAAGCTAGACAGTCTAGACGACTGCGGGCCTAACGATTAAGGCTTTAGCGTTTCATCATTTTCGGAACAGTCGCCTTAGCTAGACTGGTGAATGCGGCCACCGCGCTGTTTGCTGCCGAATCGCTCAGCCGCAAGAGACCGATATCGACTCCGAGTTTTTTTCCCTGCAGCCGAATCGCCCTTAATTTCAGACTTTCTCTTTCTCGTAATGCGATTTTCGGCATCAACGTTGCCGCTTGCAACGGCGCGAGCGAGCGAAGCAATGTCTCAATCGCGTTGATCTCGGCCACCATGTGGGGACGGACCTGGTGTTTTCGACAAATTTCATCCGTCATTCTGCGCATCACGAAAGTATCCGGTAACTGGAGGAGCCGTTGCTGGTGCAATTGCGAAAAATGAACAACCCGCCGCTTCGCCCATGGGTGGTTCTGGGCCACGATTAAGGCAAACTCATCCATGCAAAGACGCTCGTAACGCAGGTTTGGGGAGTGGCGAGTCAGAAAACCAAGGCCGACGTCCATCCGGCCCTCTTCCAGCGCCGTCTCGATCTCGGTGGATGAGATTTCTTCGACGGTAATGCTGATCGCAGGGTGATCGGCCGTAAAAAAGCCAAGAAGGTGCGGCACGAGCGGCACGTTCAAGACCGGAATAACACCCAAATGAAGTTCGCCGCGTAATTTCCCGGGTTCGCTGTTTAGTTCCTGAAGAAAATTCTCCAGCTGATGAAGGATCGCGCGGGCATGCTCCTGAAAAATCAGACCTTGCGGCGTAAGCAGAATCCGCTTGCCACGACGCTGAAACAGAGGCACTCGAAGATCCGCCTCCAAATCTCGCATCTGTTGAGAAACACTCGGCTGGGAAATTCCGAGCCGGTCAGCCGCACGGCTAAAGCTTCCAGCTTCGGCGACTGCGAGAAAATAGCGCAGGTGGCGGATATCCAAAGGCTCCTGCATGGGGAAAGGAATATTGTCCGGCGGTCTGGCCAAATGCAATCAGGAGCTTGACCCCGAAAGCGTTCGGGGTTGATTGCCCGGCAAGATCCTGCTTTCATAGGCAAAACTTATTGGGCTATTTTCAAAACCTTCGAAAGACAAATGAGTTCAAAGCTCATAACCGTCGGTCTGCTGATCGTTCTTCTCATGGCAGGCTGTAACGAAAACTCGGATTCCACCGTTCGGAATTCAAATAAAGTCCGTGTCGGCTACATTGGGTTGACCTGCGAAGCTCCGATTTACGCCGCTTATGAGAAGGGCTTCTTCAAGGAGGAAGGACTAGAGCCTGAACTGGTGAAGTGCAATTGGGCCACTTATAAAGATGCACTGGCGCTTGGCAGCTACGACATCACCCATCATCTGGTGATGTATTTCCTCAAACCGATCGAACAAGGTTTGGATGTAAGGTTCCTCGCGGGCATTCACCGCGGGTGTCTGCGTGTCCAGGCAGGCGTGAAAACAAATATTCACACGATTCAGGATCTGAAAGGCAAGCGAATTGGCGTACCGGGAATGGGCACGCCACCGTTCGTCTTTGCGAACCGTGTCTTCGGAACCCACGGAATTGATGCAGGCAAAGATATCACCTGGAAAGTCTTTCCGGCGGGTGAATTAGGTCTGGCAATCGACAAAGGCGAAGTTGACGCCGTCTGCGACGCCGAACCGATCGGTAGCTTGTTAATCGCGGAGGGGAAGGTGAGAAACATTGCCGACCAGATAATGGATGCGCCTTACAAAGACGAATATTGCTGCGAAGTAATCGCAAACGGTAAGTGGGTGGACGCGAATCCCGACACGGCAGCGAGAGCCACACGCGCCTTGCTAAAAGGCGCGAAGTGGGTGGAAACGAATCCCCGAACTGCTGCAGTGATGGCGGTGGAAAAAAAATATCTTGCCTCAACACCCGAATTGAATACGGCGGCTCTCGCGCGTTTGCGCTACGTACCAAGCGTGCGCCTGGCTGAGGAGTCGGTTCACACTGCCGGCCGGGAGATGAAAGTCGCGAAGATGCTTTCTCCCGAAACCGATACCGAAGCGCTGGCCAAACGTGCCTTCATGCATCTTGACGGCGTTACCGACGAATGGATTAAGACCTTGGAGGTGGAAAAAGTCGCCGGAGGCCAAGTCTCACCCGACGAAGATATCCGGCTAATCGCGGCGTTGGTCCAGAAAGATACGGAAGATTCCTGCTGCCGAAGAAAAATGTTCGATCAGCCGGATCAGGATGCTCCGAATTTGGCCGACCCTGACGCACCATGCGTCCAGAAAAACATAATAGCCGCCCAGAAATAAGTCCCCCAAAATCAACGACGCAGCTGCCTTCCGCGCCAACGCACCCGAACGGAGATGCGATTCAGCGGATAGAACGTGGATCGGAACTGGGGTGGCGCGCGCAGTCGGCGGTCCCTCTCGCAGCTTTAGTGGCGCTCGCAATTCATTTGCTCTTTTCGAAGAGTGCACCGGTCGTCGAAACGCATTCTTACACGCTGTTCTTCTACGAGATCGTCGGTGTGTCGATTGTCCTCTCAATTGCGCAACGATTCTGGATGCGATTGCGCTCCTGGATGCGGCATATGTGTCCGATCCTTACGGCGGCAATCTTGTTACTCGGTCTTTGGGACATCGTAACATTCGGTTTCCAACTCCTCCCGATGCCGTACTTTCCCGGGCCAGCGGCGGTGCTTCGCAATCTAATTAACGATCGCGCGCTGTTGCTGGACAGCACCTGGCACTCCCTCGCGTTGCTTCTAAGTGGCTACACCGTTGGCGTGCTCGTTGGCCTGATCAGCGGGATTTGCATCGGATGGTCAACCCCGGTTCGTTATTGGGGGATGCCGCTGCTCAAGGTCGTCGGACCCATTCCAGCCACGGCATGGATCCCTCTTGCGATGGTAGTTTCGCCGTCGACTGTCGTGTCCGCCGCGGGATTGATCGCGCTCGCGGTTTGGTTTCCGGTGACGATGCTTACTGCTTCCGGCATTTCCAATACTCGCGCTTCTTACCTCGATGTTGCTCGAACCCTCGGCGCCGGACGCGCTTATCTCATCTTTCGCGTCGCAATCCCAGCAGCGGTTCCGAACATTTTCATCGGCTTATTTATGGGACTTGGTGCGTCTTTTCTAACGCTTGTGGTCGCAGAATCTGTCGGAGTGAAGTCCGGCCTCGGCTGGTATGTCAGTTGGGCGCAGGGGTGGGCCGAATATGGCAAAGTCTATGCCGCCCTGATCATCATGGCCGCCTTCTTCTCAACCATCATGACGCTTCTGTTCAAAATCCGCGACCGCATGCTCGTTTGGCAAAAAGGTGTGATCAAATGGTAGCGCTCGCGGAAATCGAGGCATCCTCGCTTGGCATCCGGGAAGTTCGAAAGAGTTTTCCGGTGCCCGACGATCCTTTGCGCCGCTGGCCGGTTCTAGATGGGATTTCCTTCTCGCTCGCAGCGGGGGAACTGGTTTCCCTGATTGGCCCAAGCGGCTGTGGAAAGTCTACGCTCCTGCGCCTGATTGCGGGCCTGGAATCTTCCGACTCCGGAGAGCTTTTGATAGGCTCTGAGAAGATTACTCAACCAGGCGCGGAACGGGGCCTGGTTTTTCAAGATCCCAACCTCTTTCCGTGGCTCACGGTGCGCCGCAACATCCAGGCTGGATTGGTCGCGCGCGGGGTTTTACGTGAAAAGCGCCACGAAGTAGACGATTTCATGCGTCTCGTGGGCTTGGAAACCTTTGCCGACGCGTATCCGCATCATCTTTCGGGCGGGATGGCCCAGCGTGTCGCGCTCGCGCGAGCGCTTATCAATCATCCCAAAGTCCTTCTCTTGGACGAACCGCTGGGCGCGCTGGACGCTTTCACCCGCATGCGGATGCAGGATGAAGTGCTTCGCCTCTGGCAAGGACGCCGCACCACGATGCTCCTTGTCACACACGACATCGACGAAGCCATCTATATGAGCGATCGCATCATGATCATGAGTCCGCGGCCCGGCAGGATCGAGCGAACCATCTCCGTCGCATTAGATCGCCCGCGCCAGCGCAGCAGCCCAGATTTCCTGCGCTTACGCGGCGACATTCTCGAATTCGTTCATTTCGCCGGAAACGCTTCGATAGAAAACAAAAGCTAAATAGGCTGCCGCCGCCCGGTAGCCCCGCAGCGTCGCGCGACCATTTCAAGAAGTTGTCGATGTCGATCTTCCGCGACCGCGCGACCTCGATTCGCCCGGTTATTTGGAAAAACGCGACCGAATTTTCCGTGTCATGGGCATGAGCCTACGTGTGGGTGAAACTGCGGCCGCGTAATCAACCCGCGGTCGAAGTCCCGCAAAAACAACAACGCGGTAACATAATCTCGCCCCGCTCTCGTCAGGCACTAACCGCCCAAGTTAAGTGAGGACACTGTTGGCGGATCGCATTGCACAATGCATAATTTTCCAACGCCTCGCCGCCGGAGAGCATTAAAACAAAGATGGAACCGGCGAGGTATTCATGGAGAAGAACAGAA
>Ga0209474_10001589_pt1 | contig 21883 bp, 17 predicted proteins | sample GraSoiAngelo_145_FD_185902 | JGI IMG/M metagenome (GOLD analysis project Ga0209474, IMG submission 185902) | Grasslands soil microbial communities from the Angelo Coastal Reserve, California, USA - 14_1009_05_20cm (SPAdes) (version 2) | ecosystem: Environmental > Terrestrial > Soil > Grasslands... | reverse complement strand
CCGGCCTTCTCCAGCTTCTCGCCGATCTTGATCATGTCCTGCCAGGTGGTCTTCTCCGTGTACTGCTCGCCCACCTCCTTGAAGTAGCCGGTGTTGATGCTGAGCGGATAGGAGATGTACCAGCTGGGGATGGCGAGCCACTTGTTCTTGACGTAGCCGATCGACTTGGAATCCTGGATGAAGGGGCCGTACTGCTTCTCCAGCTTGGTCGCGACGTCGCTCACGTCGACGAGCGCCTGATCGTAGAGCCAGGCGCCGACGCCGTTGAGGTGGAAGACGTCGTGGCCGCCGCCGCGCGAGATGTCGGCGGCGATGGCCGTCGGCAGGTCGTTCGTCGCCACGTAGTCGACCTCGACCTTTGCCTTGTTCTTCTCTCCGAACTCCTGCACGAACTGGCTGAACCAGCGATCGTAGTCGGGGACGAAGTGCTTCCACTGCACGATCTTGAGCGTCTTCTCCTGCTGCGCAGAAGCCTTGCGGACGAGGATGGTGGGAACGGCTGCCGCCGCTGCTACGGCCAGGCCGCCTTTCAGGACGGAGCGCCGGCCGATCGTCTTCGACCTGATCTTGGAATCGTGCATGCACCCTCCACGGGAAGCGAGAAGGGCGCACTCTAGAACACGAGCCTCCCATCGGAAAGCGCTAAGCGCGACGAAGGGCTTGTCCGGCAGGCCGCACCTGTGGTGGTGTGCTCGATCCCGATGGAACTAGAGCGGATCCCGGTCGCCGAGGAGGTCGTGCGTCAGCTGCGCGCGGCGGTGGGCGAGCGCAACTGCATCTCCGATCCCGAACAGTTGCGCACCTACGAATGCGACGGCCTGACGAGCTTCCGCGCGCCCCCCGGGGTGGTGGTCGTCCCCGGGTCGACCGAGGAAGTGGTCAAGGTGGTGCGGATCGCCCGCGCCGCCGGATTGCCAATCGTGCCGCGAGGGTCGGGGACCGGGCTCTCAGGCGGCGCGATGCCGATCCCGGGGTGCGTCCTCGTCTCGCTGGCCCGCATGCGGCGCATCGTGGCAATCGATCTGAAGAACGGAACCATGCGCGTAGAGCCCGGCGTCATCAACCTCGACGTCTCCAAGCGCCTCGCTCCCGACGGCTATTACTACGCGCCCGATCCTTCCTCGCAGAGCGTGTGCACCATCGGCGGCAACGTCGCCGAGAACTCGGGCGGCGCCCACTGCCTGAAGTACGGCTTCACGGTGAACCACGTGCTCGGCGCCCGCTGCGTCCTCGCGGACGGCACGGTCGTCGACATCGGCGGACCGGTCCTCGACGGTCCCGGCTACGACCTGCTCGGTGTCCTGGTCGGGAGCGAGGGAACGCTCTGCATCGTCACCGAAGTCACCCTGCGGATCCTCCGCAAGCCCGAGGCGACGCGGACCTTCTTCGCCACCTTCCCGTCCACGGACGAGGCGGGGAACGCGGTCTCGCGGATCATCGCCGCCGGCATCGTGCCCGCCGCCATCGAGATGATGGACCGGCTCGCCATCGTCGCCATCAAGGCGGCGACCGGCGTGGACTGGCCGGACGTGGGCGGCGCCCTGCTCATGGACGCCGACGGATGTGCCGCCGAGGTGGAGCACGTCGCTTCCCGGGCGGCCCAGATCGCGAAGGAGTGCGGCGCCCTGCAAGTGAGGCTCCCCAAGGACGAGGCGGAGCGTCAGACCATGTGGAAGGGGCGCAAGAGCGCCTTCGCCGCCGTCGGCCGCATCTCCCCCAACTACGTGGTGCAGGACGGCGTCATCCCGCGCAGCGAGATCGCCAAGGTGCTGCGCGAGATCGAGGCCCTCTCCAAGAGCTCGGGCCTGCGCATCGCCAACGTCTTCCACGCGGGCGACGGCAATCTCCATCCGCTCGTCCTCTACGACGAGAAAGTGCCCGGCCAGGAGGCGCTGGCCGAGCAGACGGGCGGCGAGATCCTGCGCGTCTGCATCCGGGTGGGCGGATCGATCACCGGCGAGCACGGCGTCGGCGCGGACAAGGCGCCGTACATGGGAGAGCTGTTCTCGGAATCCGATCTCGACAGCATGGCAAAAGTGCGCTGCGCCTTCGATCCGGACGCCGTGATGAACCCGGGCAAGGTGTTCCCCACGCCGCGGCTGTGCGGCGACAAGCCGGGCAAGTACGTCCCCCACCCGACCGAGACACGGGACGAGGCGGGCCGCGGATGAGCGCCGTGCTCGAGCCCCGCACCATCGAGGAGGCAGCGGCAATGCTGCCCTCCGCGGGCCGCGTCCAGTTCGTGGGAGGCGCCACCGAGCTGGAGCTCGGCGCGCCCCTCGGACCGGTCGATTCCGTGCTGCGCACTTCCGGGCTTTCTCGCATCGTCGAGTACAACCCATCCGACATGATCGTCGTCGCCGAGGCGGGCGTGACGATGGCCAGGTTGCAAGCGACCGTTCGCGCCGAAGGGCAGACCCTCGCGCTCGACCCGCCGATGCCGGATCGCGCCACCGTGGGAGGCGTGGTGGCGACCGGCGCTTTCGGGCCGCGGCGTGCCCGCTACGGCGGCGTGCGCGATCTGATCATCGGAGTCACCATCGTCCGCGCCGACGGCGCCGTCTCCAAGGGCGGCGGCAAGGTGGTGAAGAACGTCGCCGGATTCGATCTGCCCAAGGTGGCGTGCGGTTCCCTCGGAACGCTCGGCCTCGTCGCCTCGGCGACCTTCCGGCTCCATCCGGTCCCGGAGGCTTCTGCCACCATGGTCGTTCGGGGCCTCGGTCCCGAGCGGGTCGTCCAGGTGGCGGTGGGTCTGCGCGACGCACAGCTCGAACCGACGTCGGTGTGCGCGCTCCGCGACGACGGCAAGTACGACCTCGGCATCCGCTTCGAGGGATTCGCCGCGGGCGTCGAGCAGCAGGCCCGCAAGGCCGCGGAGCTGTTCGGCTGCTACCGCGCGGGCGACGCCGAGGCTTTCTGGAAACGGCACGACGAGGTCCGGACGGGCGGCCCGCTGCGCGTCAAGGTCGCCGCGCTGCCCACCGATTTCGCCCGCATCGACGCCGCGCTGCCCCAGTCGCTGCGGGTGGCGTTCTACCCGACGCTCGGCCTCGGGTTCGCGGCGGGGACGGCCTTTCCGAACGAGCTGGCGACGGCGCGCGCATCGCTGCGCGAGGCGGGCGGCTCCCTGGTCGTGCAAGCCGGACTGCCGCCGGGATTCGATGCCTGGGGTCCGGTCCCGCAGTCCTTTCCGCTCATGGAACGGCTCAAGCGCAACTTCGATCCGGAACGACGCCTGAACCCGGGCCGCTTCCTGGGAGGTTTGTAGTTGCCCGAGCGCGAATTGATCGACGAGTGCGTCCACTGCGGGTTCTGCCTCCCTGCGTGCCCGACCTACCAGAACTGGGGCGAGGAGATGGACTCGCCGCGCGGGCGCATCTACCTCATGAAGAGCCTGCTCGAGAAGAAGATCGAGCTCACCGACCACGTGCGCGGGCACTTCGACGCCTGCCTGGGCTGCATGTCGTGCGTCACCGCCTGCCCCTCGGGCGTGAAGTACGACCGTCTCATCGAGGACCAGCGGGCCGAGCTGGAGAGAGAGAAGCCGCGCACTCCCGGAGACCGCTTCTTCCGCGCCATGCTCTTCGCGCTCTTCCCTTATCCGGCGAGGCTCCGCGCGCTGCTCCTCTTCCAGCTCCTCTACGTGAAGAGCGGCCTGCGCTGGCTCCTCCACAAGATCGGCCTTTTCAAGATCATGAAGGGCCGCCTCGCCCAGCTCGAGCGGGTGATGCCCGACGTCGGCGCGCACCATCTCTCCGCCCGCCTTCCCGTCTTCAGCGCGGCGACCGGACCCCGGCGCGGCAGGGTGGCGCTCCTCGCCGGATGCGTGCAGCGCGTCTACTTCCCGGGCGTGAACGAGGCGACCATCCGCGTCTTGAACGCGGAGGGATACGACGTCGTCCTGCCGGAAGGGCAGGGCTGCTGCGGCGCGCTCTCGCTCCACGTCGGGCGGGAGGACGAGTCGAAGGCGCTGGCGCGGGAGATGATCGAGCTGTTCCTGCACGATCCCGTGGACGCGGTGGTGATCAACTCGGCCGGATGCGGCTCGCACATGAAGACGCTCGGGCGGCTCTTCCGGCACGAGCCCGAGTTTGCCGAGCGCGCGCACCGCTTCGATGTGCTGGTGAAGGATGTGACGGAGTTCCTCGCCGGCATCGAGCCGCGGGCGGAGCGGCACCCCGTGCCGGTGCGCGCCGCGATGCATGACGCCTGTCACCTGCGGCACGCGCAGCGCATCATCGAGCAGCCGCGCAAGCTGCTTCGCGCGATCCCGGGCCTCACGCTCCTCGAGGTTCCCGACCCCGAGCAGTGCTGCGGCAGCGCCGGCGTCTACAACCTCATCCAGCCGGAGAGCGCGGATCAGATCGGGACGCGGAAGGTGGAGAACGTGCTCTCGGTTTCGCCGGAGCTGCTCGTGTCGGGGAATCCGGGATGCACGCTGCAGATCCAGGCGAAACTGCGCGACCGGGGTCTAACGTTGCCGGCGCTGCACCCGATCGAGCTGCTCGATCTGTCGATCCGGGGGGAATCGCCGCCCGGACACTGAGCGCCGCCGCCTACGGGTGATGGGCAGCTTGCTGCGCTTGCTGGGTGGCAGCAGCAGCATTGGCGGCGATGATGACGGCCGCCGCTGACGCTGCGGCTCCGCCGGCGCCCTTGTTCCCTCCCGGTGTCACCTCGCAGACGCAGCCCACGGCGCCGGCTACGACCACCACCGCCGAGAGCTTTACACCGATTCTCTCGCAGACCGCGTAACAGACCTGCGTACTGTCCTCGGGTAGCCTGGACAAGGACGCTACCGGTGGCGCGGCCGCGCAAGCGCCGAGGAAAAGCAATGGGATGAGGAGGATTCGCATGGGACGCTCCGTTCGTCTCCAGCAGCGGGGAGGCGCTGGGGAGCGCTCACGATGACACGCCATGCGATCCTTGACCCGTCGGGCGTACGTGCCGGAGCGCGACGAACGCAAGGACAGCCATCGCCACTGCGACGAGCGCGCTCGCCAAGGCAGTTATCTGAAGGCCTCGCGTGAACGCCCTCCGCGCCATTTCGACCAGCGGGCCGCCGGCCGCTGGCAATTCGCGAGCGAGCGCCAGTGCGCCTCCGAGAGTGTCCTGTGCGGCCGCCAAAGCTTCAGGCGGAATACCGTCGATGGCGGAGCCGGCCATCGCCCGCCGGTAGATGGCCGTCCCGATGCTGCCGAGGATCGCGATGCCGAGCGCTCCGCCGAATTCGGAGCAGGTTTCCGAGATCGCGGCGGCCGCACCGGCCCGCTCGGGTGGCGCGGCGCCGATGATGAGATCGTTCGCGAGGGTGAACACGGGAGAAAGACCTAGCGAGAACACCACAGTGCTCACCACCAGGATGGCGAGCCCGGAAGTGCCGATCCCGCCGATCGCCACGAATCCTGCCGCCGCGATGACGAGGCCCCCGCACATGAGGAAGGCGGGCCGGACCCGCCGCGCCAGGATCGGGGAAAGCATCGACCCGGCGACGAAGCCCAGGGCAAGAGGCATCGACCAAAGCCCGGCCGCGAGCGGCGACAGGCCGAGCACCAGTTGGAGATACTGCGCGATGAACACATACGGACCGAACACGATGAAGGTCGCGAGCAGGTAGAGCGCGAGCGACGCGCTGAAGGCCGGCGTCCGGAACAGCCGCAAGTCGATCAAGGGGTCGGCCAGCGTCTGCTGCCGGCGCACGAAGATGGCAACGACCAAGAGACCCGCGCCGATGGAGGCTGCGGCCAACCAGCCGAGGCCGTGCACGGCGATCTGCTTGAGTCCATAGATGACGCCTAGCACCGCGGAGATCGAGAGGACGGCGCTCCAGGGATCGGGACGCCCCGCCTCGGGGTCGCGGAACTCGGGCAGCAGGATCGGTCCCAGGACGAGAAGGAGCGCCATCATCGGAATGCTGATGAGAAAGACCGACCCCCACCAGAAGTGCTGCAAGAGGAGGCCTCCGAGCGGCGGCCCGATTACCGCGCCTGCGGAGTAGCTGGAGATCCACACGCCGACGGCGACTCCGCGCTGCCCGGGGTCGAGGAACATGTTGCGCAAGAGCGACAGGGTCGAGGGCGCCAGCGTCGCTCCGGCGAGGCCCAGCACTGCGCGGGCCGCGATGAGCATGGCCGCGCTCGTCGAGAAGGCAGCGAGCACCGAGGCGACGCCGAACGCCGTGGCGCCGATGAGCAGCAGACGCCGGCGACCGATCCGGTCCCCCAGCGTCCCCATGGTGATGAGCGACCCGGCGACGAGAAAGCCGTAGATGTCGATGATCCAGAGCAACTGGGTGCTGCTCGGCTTGAGGCTGGCGCTGAGCGCCGGCACCGCGAGGTCCAGCACGGTCAGGTCCATCGAGTAGAGGACGCAGGGGAGGGCGATGACGGCGAGCCCGATCCACTCGCGGCGCCCGGCTTTGGAGGGGGGAGGAGCGCGGTTCATCGACAGCGGATACTCTCTGCAGGCCGGAGCGATCCATGCCCACCACGTACGATCGACTGAACCACCTCGACCGATCCTTCCTCGTTTACGAAAGCGGCGTGAGCCCGATGCATGTCGGTGGCACCGCCACCTTCGAGGTGGGCGGCCTGCGCCGGCCCGAAGGCGGCCTCGACATCGGGCGCATCCGTGCCCTGATCGAGGCGCGGCTCCCGCTCATCCCCCGCTACCGGCAGGTGGTGGCGACGACGCCGCTCGGCGCGCCGATCTGGGTCGACGACGCGCATTTCAACCTCGAATACCACGTGCGACACACCAGCCTTCCCAGTCCGGGCGACGACCGGCAACTCAAAGCGCTCTCCGCCCGCGTGTTCTCCCAGGCGCTCGACCGGGCCAAGCCGCTGTGGGAGCTGTGGTTCGTCGAGGGCGTCGCCGGCGGCGACCGGTTCGCGCTCATCAGCAAGGTCCATCACGCGATGGTCGACGGCATCAGCGCGGTCGATCTGCTCCAGGTGATCCTTTCCCCGGACCAGGTCGCCGAGGTCGGGCCGGCGCCGCGCTGGCTGCCCCGCCCCGCACCCTCCGCGCGCAAGCTGGCATTCGACGATCTGCGGAGCTTCGTTCGAGCCCCGCTCGGGCTGGCCGCTCGCGCCCCGGCGTTGCTCGCCGAGGCGCGCAAGCCGGGGAGCGATCTGCGCGCGGCGCTGCGCGGGGCGACCGATCTCGCCTTCAAGACGGTCCGCCGTCCCTCCGAGACGCCCTTCAACCGGCCGATCGGTCCCCACCGCCGTTGCGACTGGCTCGCACTCGATCTCGGGGAGGTCAAGGCGGTCCGGCACGCCCTGGGCGGGTCGCTCAACGATGTCGTCCTCGCCACCGTGACCGGCGCGGTGAGCCGGTTCCTCGCGCACCGGAGCGTGCGGGCCGACGGCCTCGACTTCCGCGTGATGACGCCGGTGAGCGTGCGCACTCCCGACGAGCGGGGCGCTCTCGGCAACCGCGTCTCCGCATGGACGGTCCCGCTGCCCGTCGGCGAGCCCGACCCGCGACGGCGGCTCGCCCTCATCCAGGAGACGACGGGCCGGCTCAAGCAGGAGAAGAACGCGCTCGGCGCGGAGATGCTCACCAGGATGGCGGGGTGGGCGCCGGCAACGCTGCTCTCTCTCGGAGCGAGGCTGGCGTGGCGCAACCTTCCCTTCAACCTCATCGTGACCAACGTGCCCGGGCCGCAGCACCCGCTCTATCTGCTGGCGTCGAGGATGCTCGACAACTACGGGCTCTTGCCCCTCGCCGATTATCTCGGGCTCGCCATCGTGCTGATGAGCTACGACGGCAAGCTCTGCTGGGGCTTCACCGCAGACTGGGACCTGGTTCCGGACGTGGGCGAGTTCGCGCGCTGCATCGAGGAGGCCTTTGGCGAGCTCCGGAGGCTCGCGGCCTGACGCGCCGGGGACTGCGCGGCAGCGCTCCTACTTGTCCGGCCGATCCTTCTTGCGCCCGGGTCGCGGCTTCGGCGACCAGTCCTTGAAATGCTCGGCGGCGCAATTCGGGCAGATCCCGTGCGAGAACATCGTGTGCGCCCGTTGCGACACGTATTGCTCGATGGGCACCCACTTGTCGTCGTCCTCGCGGATGTTCTTGCAGTAGGCGCAAATGGAGAGCAGTCCCTGCAGCTGCTTCATCTGCGCCTGGAGCCCGAGGATGCGTTCCGCGACGCGCAGGCGCGCGCCCAGCTCCTCCGCGTCGATGGGCTTGGGAATGAAGTCGTCGGCCCCCGCCTCGAGCGCCTCGAGGTACCGCTTCTTCCCGCGCCGCGCCGTCACCACCAGCACGTACACGTAGCGGGCGTGCTGGCGGCCGCGGATGTGCCGGCACAGCTGGAGGCCGTCCATGACGGGCATCACCCAGTCGGAGATGACCACCTGGAGATCGTCCTTGCGAGTGAGCTGCTCGATGGCCTCGGCACCGTTCGTCACGGCGACGACCTCGTGTCCGAGCCCTTCGAGCACCCTTCGCAGGAGCAAGCTCGAAGTCCGATCGTCTTCCGCGATCAACACCTTCATCGACACCCCTGCGAAATCGGGCCCCTACGAGCTCGAAGCAGTAGTATCCCGGCGCGGCCACGAACCGGAACAGGATTGATGCCCGCCATGCTTTCCGCACACCCCATCGACGTCCTCGTCGCCGGTGGCGGCAACGCCGGATTGTGCGCCGCGATGGTCGCGAGCGAGGCCGGCGCCCGGGTCCTCGTCCTGGAGTGCGCCCCGCGGGACTTCCGGGGAGGCAACAGCCGGCATACGCGCAACCTCCGCTACATGCATGAAGCGCCGGACGAGATCCTGACCGGCGCGTATCCGGAAGAGGAGTTCTGGCAGGACCTTTCGCGAGTCACCAAGGGCAAGACCAACGAGCCCCTCGCGCGGCTCGCGATCCGGTTTTCCGCCGGCGTGGGCCGATGGATGACCGATCGCGGGGTACGGCTCCAGCCGCCTCTCGAGGGCACACTCCATCTCGGGCGCACCAACGCCTTCTTCCTCGGCGGGGGCAAGGCCCTGGTCAACGCGTACTACCGCACCGCGGAGCACCTCGGCGTCGAGGTGGTCTACCAGGCGGAAGTCGCCGGGCTCGAGGTGAAGGACGGCGCTTTCTCGTCGGCAAACGTCGTTCACGAGGGTCGCGAATATCGGGTTGCCGCCAAGGCATTCGTCGCCGCATCCGGCGGATTCGAGGCCAACATCCCCTGGCTCAAGGAGAGCTGGGGCGAGGTGGCCGATAATTTCATCATCCGCGGAACGCCGTACAACCAGGGCAGGGTCCTCAAGGCGCTGCTCGCGGCGGGCATGAAGCAGGTGGGCGATCCGAAGCAGTGCCACGCCGTCGCCGTCGACGGACGCGCGCCGAAATTCGACGGCGGGATCGTCACCCGGGTCGACGCCGTCCCCTTCGGCATCGTCGTCAACCAGGACGCGGTCCGCTTCTACGACGAGGGAGAGGATTTCTGGCCCAAGCGGTATGCCATCTGGGGCCGCCTCATCGCCGAGCAGCCGGGTCAGATCGGGCACGTCATCATCGATGCGAAGCCCATCGGCAAGTTCATGCCCACCGTGTTCCCGCCGATCGTGCGCAACTCCATCCGCGAGCTCGCCGAGGCGCTGAAGCTCGATCCCGGCGTCCTCGATACCACCGTCGAGCGCTTCAACCGATCGGTGCGGCCGGGGACCTTCGATCCCGGAGCGCTCGATTCCTGCACGACCGAGGGCCTCGATCCTCCAAAGAGCCATTGGGCGGTGGCCATCGATCGACCTCCCTTCTCGGCCTATTCCTTGCGGCCCGGGATCACCTTCACTTATCTGGGAGTGGAAGTGGACGGCGACGCGCGCATCTTCTTGAAGAGCGGGGAGCCGACCCGGAACCTCTACGCCGCCGGCGAGATCATGGCGGGCAACATCCTTGGGCAGGGCTACCTGGCGGGATTCGGCATGACCATCGGGACCGTGTTCGGCCGGATCGCCGGCAGGAAGGCAGCGGAGCATGCCGCTCGCTGATCTGCTGAAGGAGGGCGAGCGGATCATGATCATCTGCAATGCCTGCCGCTATTGCGAAGGGCATTGCGCGGTGTTCCCGGCGATGGAGCAGCGGACCGAGTTCCCGCCCCGCGATCTCGCCTACCTGGCGAATCTCTGCCACGACTGCGGCTCCTGCTATCACCACTGCCAGTACGCGCCGCCCCACGAGTTCGCGGTCAACGTCCCAGAGACGTTCAAGGGGATCCGTGAGCAGACGTACCGCCAGTACGCCTGGCCCAGGGCCCTCTCGGGCCTCTTCGAGAGCAATGCAATCGCTACCGCCGCCGTGGTGATCTCGACCATCGTCCTCCTCGGCTTCCTCGCCGTCTCGGTCGCGGCGCCGGGAGCGATGTACCAGCCGCACGAAGGGCCCGGCGCCTTCTACGAGATCGTCCCGCACGACGCGATGATCGTCCTCTTCGGCGTGGTCTGGATGTTTGCGCTCGTCGCCTTCGCGGTCGGCTTCGCCCGCTTCTGGCGCGACAGCGGTCCCGGCGGGAAGATCTCCGCGCGGCATCTCGGCCGTGCCACGCTCGACATCCTGCGCCTGCGCTATCTCGACGGCGGCGCCGGAGACGGTTGCACCTACCCGCGCGAGGCGCCTTCCCAGGCGCGCCGCGTCTTCCACCATTTCACCTACTACGGCTTCCTCTTCTGCCTCGCCTCGACGACGGTGGCGGCGATCTACGACAACTTCCTCGCGCGCAAGGCGCCGTATCCGATCCTGAGCGCACCCGTTCTACTCGGGATCGTGGGAGGCGTTGGCCTCCTCGTCGGGCCCATCGGCCTCTCGATCTTGAAATTCCGCAGCGATCCGGTCCCGAATCCACGCAGCAGGCTGGTCATGGACGTGACCTTCCTCGTCCTGCTGTTCCTCACCAGCGCGACCGGATTCCTCCTCCTCGTCCTCCGATCGACCGCCGCGATGGGGCCGCTGCTCGCCCTCCATCTCGGCTTCGTGCTCGGTCTTTTCGCTACGCTGCCTTATGGAAAGTTCGTGCACGCGGTCTACCGATTCGCGGCATTACTGCGCTATGCGGTGGAGAAACCGGCTTCTTGACATCCGACGTGCGTCCGGGCTTGCATGCACGCGTTTCGCGGCCGAGCCGTCAACACCAAGGAGAGACGATGCGACGAACGATGATGGTGCTTGCGATCGCGGCCGTGGCGGCTTGTAAACGCGCGCCGGAGCAAGGCGGACAGATCACGGCCAGCCAGATCACGCTCGGCGCGTCGGTGCAACTGACCGGACGGCTCGCCAACACCGGTCGTTACTACGGGGACGGCTATGCGATGGCCGTCGAGCGTATCAACGAGAAGGGCGGCGTCTCCGTGGGCGGCAAGCAGCTCAAGCTCGCGCTCAAGATCCTGGACAACCAATCGGACGTGAACCTCGGCGTACGGCAATGCACGCAGCTGCTCACCCAGGACAAGGTCAACTTCCTGCTCGGACCGTTCTCCTCCAACGACGCGCTCGACCAGTCCTCGGTGGCAGAGAAATACCAGGTCCCGATGGTGCAGGGCGGCGGCGCCTCCAGCCAGATCTTCAGCCGCAACTACAAGTACATCTTCGGCACCCTGCCGCCGGCGGACGATTACTACGCGAGCACCATCAAAATGCTCATGAAGATGGATCCCAAGCCGAAGACGGTCGCTCTCGTCGCGGCGGACGATTCCTTCGACGTCTCGGTAGCGAACGGCACGCGCAAGCTCCTCAAGGAGGCCGGTCTCGACCTGGTCGTCGACAAGCAGTACCGGGAAAACAATTCCGACTTCTCCTCGATCCTCTCCCTCGCCAAGTCGAGCGACCCGGACATCCTTCTCTGGAGCGGACACGAGGCCGAGGCGCTGAACTTCATCCGCCAGGCGAAGAGCCTGGGCATGAGTCCCAAGCTCATGTACGCGTTCACCGTCGGCGTCCCCACCGCCGACTTCCGCAAGGCGCTCGGCAAGGACGCCGAATACGCCTTCGGGATGACGCCGTGGCTCCCTTCCAAGGATCTCAAGGACGACTACTTCGGCGATGCCGCCGTGTTCGCCAAGGAGTACCAGCAACGGTTCGGCTACGCGCCCGATTACCATGCTGCTTCGGCGATCGCCGACGTGGAGGTATATGCCAAGGCGATCGCGGCCGCCGGATCGCTCGAGCCCGCCAAGGTTCGCGACGCCGTCGCCAAGGTGGATTTCGGTAGCCTCTACGGCAAGGTCAAGTTCCAACCGAACGGTCAGATCTCGCTGCCGCAAACGGTCATCCAGATCCAGAAAGGCGAGGTCGTGGAGATCTTTGCGGAAGATTTCCTCGGTAAGCCGCGCTACCCGCTGCCCCCCTGGGCGAAGCGGTGAGCGGAGGCTCGATGCAGTGGAACAGCGCAGGCCGTCGCGCGGCCTAGGGGGCGCGCGCCGTGCAACTCTTCGCCCAGATCCTCGTCAACGGGATCCTGCTCGGGGGCCTCTACGGCCTGATGGCCCTCGGGATGGGCCTCGTCTGGGGCGTCCTCAACATCGTCAACCTCGCCCACGGCGCGCTCATCATGCTGGGCGGATACGCCGTTTATTATCTCTATACGAAGGGCGGCATCGATCCCTTCGCGGCGCTGCCGATCGCGATGGTGTTGCTCTTCCTCTTCGGTTACCTCCTCCAGCGCTTCCTCCTGAACCTCATCGTCCGCTCGGCGCAGCTCAACACCCTGCTCATCACCTTCGGTCTCGACGTCGTCTTCGTCTATCTCGCGCAGCTGCTCTTCAGCGCCGACTTCCGCACCATCAACCCTCCGTACGCGGGCAGCAACATCGACGTCGGCGGCGTGACGATTCCCTACGCGCAGCTCGCCGCCTTCCTCGTCGCCATCTTCCTCGCCGCCATCCTCTTCCTCTTCCTCGATCGCACGCGAACGGGGCGCGCCATCCGCGCCACCGCGCAGAACCTCACCGCCGCCCGTCTCTACGGCGTGAACCCGCGCCGCATCTACGCGCTCACCTTCGGGACCGGCGCGGCGCTCGCCGGTGCGGCGGGCGGGCTGTACGGCGTCGTTTCGCAGATCACTCCCTACATCGGAGTCACGCTCACCGCGAAGTCGTTCGTCATCGCCATCCTCGGCGGGCTCGACAAACCGATCGGGGTCATCCTCGGCGGGCTCTTGCTCGGCATCGCCGAGGCGATGACCGCGCTCTATCTCGATCCGACCTTCACCGACATCATCAGTTTCGGGCTGCTCGTTCTGGTCCTCGTCGCGAAGCCTGCACAGATCCTGGGGCGTGCATGAAGAACCTCCAGCGGGCAGGGCTTGCGCTGCTCGCCGTCGGGCTGGCGGCGGTGCCTTTCGTGGCTTCCGACACGCTGGTCCAGTTCGGCATCAACGCGCTCCTGGTCGCGACCTTGACCCAGGGGTGGAACATCATCGGCGGATTCACGGGCTACCCGTCGTTCGGCAACTCCGTGTTCTACGGTCTCGGCACCTACGGGACGGCCATCGCCATGGCGCAGCTCCACCTCCCGTTCGGGGTGGGACTCGTCGCTGGAGGCGTGCTCGGAGTGGCCTTCGCGCTCCTCTTCGGGATTCCCATCCTGCGCTTGCGCGGTCCCTATTTCGCCATCGCCACCCTCGGGTTGGCAGCGGTGATGTCCGCCATCGTGGCCACCATCGGATTCGCGGGCAAGAACATCGGCCTCATCCTTCCGCTCTTCCGGGGCGACACGCTCTTCTACGAGCTCTCGCTCGTCCTGCTCGTCGCGGCGACGGGCACGGTCGCCTGGCTCGCCCGCAGCCGCTTCGGCGCGGGGCTCGTCGCCATCCGCGAGGACGAGGACGCCGCGCAGGTGATGGGCATCAACACCACCATGTACAAGGTCGGCGCGCTCGCGCTGGCCGCTTTCTTCAGCTCGCTCGCGGGCGGCATCCACGCCTACTGGATCACCTTCATCGATCCGGGCAGCGCCTTCGATCCCACGCTCAACGTGCGCATGGTGATCATGACGCTCTTCGGAGGACCGGGGACGATTTTCGGACCGGTCCTCGGCTCGTTCGTTCTCTCGGCCGTGTCCGAGGTCCTCGCCAGCAAGGTGTCGACGGTGGCGAGCCTGTTCTACGGATTCGTCATCGTCCTCGCCGTCGTGTTCATGCCCAAGGGGCTGCTCGACCTGTTCCAGGGCTTCCGGCATTCGGGGTTCCGGTACTTCGCGCAGAACATGCGGCGGTTCCGCCTGTGACGGCGCCGATTTTCGAGGTGAAGGGCCTGACCAAGAAGTTCCGGGGTCTGACCGCGCTCTCCGACGTCACCTTCCAGGTAGCCCCCGGCGAGATCCTCGGCCTCATCGGACCGAACGGCGCCGGCAAGACGACGCTCATCAGCCTCATCAGCGGGACGCTCCTTCCCACCGCGGGCGAAATCCATTTCGAGGGCCGGCGCATCGACGGGCTTCCGGCCTTCAAGCGCGCGCGGCTCGGCATCGGCCGGACCTTCCAGGTGATGAAACCATTTCCCGGCCTCTCCGTTCTCGAGAACGTCACCGTCGGCGCGCTCTTCGGGGCCACCGAGGGACAGGAGAAGAAGCGCGCCAAGGCGCGGGAGCTGGCGCGCGAATTGCTCGAGTTCACCGGCCTCACGCGCCACGCCGAGCAGCGCGCCGACCAGCTGGGCGGCCCCGACCGCAAACGCCTCGAGTTCGCCAAGGCCCTGGCCCTGCACCCCAAGCTGCTCCTGCTCGACGAGGTGATGGCGGGGCTCAACCACGTCGAGGTGGACGAGGTGGTCGCGCTCATCCGCAAGATCCGCGACCGGAAGGTCACCATCCTCGTCATCGAGCACGTGATGAAGGCGATCCGGAACCTCTCCGATCGCCTCCTCGTCATCCACCACGGCCAGCAGATCGCCCAGGGCAAGGTCGACGAGGTGCTCGCGGACCAGCGCGTGGTCGAAGCCTATCTCGGCAAGAGGCGCCAGTGAGCGCCCCCCTGCTCGAGATCGCAGGCCTCAGCGCCGGGTACGGCGAGGTGCCGGTTCTCTCCGGCGTGGGCCTCGTCATCCAACCCGGCGAGATCGTCACGCTGGTGGGCAGCAACGGCGCGGGAAAGACCACGCTCCTGCGCGCGGTATCTCGCGTCATCGCGGGCCGCGGGACCTTGCGCTTCGACGGCCACGATCTCTTGACCCACACGCCGGAGCAGGTCTTCGGGCTCGGCCTCGTCCAGGTTCCGGAGGGACGGCAGCTCTTCGACAAGATGAGCGTCGAGGACAACCTCAAGATGGGCGCCTACCGCCGCAAGGACGAGGCAGGGATCGCCCGGAGCTTCGAGCGCGTCTACGAGCTCTTCCCTCGCATGAAGGAGCGGCGCACGCAGATCGCCGGCAGCCTCTCCGGCGGCGAGCAGCAGATGTGCGCCATCGCGCGGGCCCTGATGGCCGCGCCCAAGCTCCTCGCGGTGGACGAGATGAGCCTGGGGCTTGCCCCGGTGGTGGTCGATCAGCTGCTCGCCGTGCTCGCCGAGATCCGCAAGCAGGGCGTCACCGTGCTCCTCGTCGAGCAGGACGTCTTCGCCGCTTTCACCGTCGCCGACCGCGGCTACGTGATGGAGACGGGGCGAATCGTTCGCGAAGGCGCGATCTCCGTCCTCAGCAACGATCCCGAAGTGCAGAAGGCGTATCTCGGGGTCCAGTGACCTGGCATTTGCGAATCGGTTGTGCTCGGATCCGACGGTAGTGGAGGTGCTCGGGCACCTTCACACGGCCCATCGAGACCTCGTGCGACGAGCCGGTGAATGGCGCACCCAGCGGGTGTGCGGGGATTCAAATTGCATTGGGAGGGACCATGAGACGAAAGGCTTCGCTGCTTGCTCCAATGCTTTGTATCGGTCTGCTCGCGTCGAGCGCGGCCTGGACGGCGCCGCCGGCGCGCGAAAAACATCATGGACGGCCAAACCTCGACGCGCGCTCCGGGCGCGCGGTCACCGACCGGCAGGCCCAGATGGCGGCGAATCCATCCGCCGCGGTGAAGGCGTTGGGGGCCTCGCTAGGGCCGCAGGGCATCGTCTCGGTCGATGGACTCACCGGCACGCCTCGCATCATCGGGCGCCTCGACGGCTACCTCACCGGCCCGAGCGCGCAGCCGGCGGCGGCGATCACCCTCGATTTCGTGCGGGCGAACGCAGCCATCTTCCCCATCGACGTCACGACCCTGCAACTCGCCCGCGAATACGTCTCCATCGACGGTACACATCACCTCTGGTGGCGGCAGGTCGTCAACGGGATTCCCGTGTTCGGCAACGGCCTGAAGGCAAACGTGGCCGCAGATGGGAGCCTGGTAAACGTGTCCGGATCCCCCCTCGTCGATCTTTCGGGGGCCGCCGCGGCGCCCTCGGTGAGCGCCGACGAGGCGCTTGCCCAGACGCGGCGGGACGCCCGCGCGCCGGTGGTGCCGGTCGCCTCGAAGCAGCGAAACGACGCGCGGAAGACCACCGATTTCGCCACCGGAGAGAGGGCGGCGCTTTCCGTCTTCTCGACGCCGAAGGGAAATCGGCTCGGCTGGGACCTCCTCGTCATGCCGAGCAGCCGGGAGATGTATCGCCAGGTGGTCGATGCCCAGACGGGCGAAATCCTCTACCGGCAATCGCTCGTCAATTACTCGAGCGGCCGCGCCTTCCGCAACTATCCCGGCGCGGCAAAGGGTGGCACGGCGGAGACTTTCGATCTGTCCGGAAACGGCTGGCTGTCGCCGACGGCAAAGATCCTGAGCGGCCCGAACGCCCACGTCTACGCGGACGAGAACGACAACAACGTGGCCGACCAGACCGAGGAGATCAACCGGGACGATCCCGCGACGGGCCGCAACAACTGGCTGTGGACCCTTCAGACCTTCAATCCCGCGGTGGCCGGCTGCAACCTGTTCATCTGTACCTGGGACCCGGGCCTGTCCGGCTCCTGGGCCAAGAACGAGAACGAGAGCGGGACGCAGCTCTTCGTCCTCATCAATCTCTACCATGACCACCTGAAGGCCGCCCCCATCGGCTTCACTCCTGCGGCGGGCAACTTCGAGGGCGACGACCCCGTACACGGGGAGGCGCTCGACGGCGCGAAGACCTTCCAGAACATGCCGGACGGGGGCCACATCGACAACGCCAACTTCGCCACGCCGCCGGACGGCTTCAGCCCGCGGATGCAGATGTTCCTCTGGCACTTCCCGGGCGATCCGACCGACCCCTTCATCGCGGCCGACGGCGCGAACGAGGCGGGCATCGTCTACCACGAGTACACCCACGGCCTTTCGAACCGCCTGGTCGTCGACGCGGACGGGTTCTCGACGCTGGGAAACATCCAGGCCGGGTCGATGGGAGAGGCGTGGAGCGACTGGTATGCGTACGACTTCCTGCAGAAGCAAGGATTGCAGGCTGACGTCCCCGGCGTCGCCGACGTCCGCGTCGGCAACTACGTCGGCGGTGGCCAGGACCTCATCCGGTTCGAGCCGATCGATTGCAAGATCGGCCAGTCGGCCAAGTCCGGTTGCCCGGGCGGCGTCCTGACCGGAACGGGCGGCTTCGACTACGGCGACTTCGGCCGCGTGGCCGGAGCGCCGGAAGTGCATGCCGACGGGGAGATCTGGGTGCAGACGCTCTGGGACCTGCGCGACGCGCTCGGAAGCGACGTCACCGAGGGCCTCGTCACCCGCGCGATGGAATTGTCGCCCTTCAATCCCTCGTTCCTCGATGAGCGGAACGCCATCCTGCAGGCGGACGTCCTGCTCCATGCCGGGGTCAACCAGAACACCATCTGGAGCGTGTTCGCGAAACGCGGCATGGGCTGGTTCGCCGGCACGCTCGACGGCGACGACACCCGGCCGGTAGCTGATTTCTCTCTGCCGCCGAAGCCGAACGCCCCGAAGGGCCAGCTCAGCGGGGTCATCAGCGACGTCGACACCGCCGCCCGGATCCCCGGCGCGATCGTCGCCTTCGGCGGCCACGACCACGGAGCCGGCGATTACGTCGCGACGAGCGGCGCCAACGGCGCTTACGCCATCTTCGACATCTTCACCGGGACCTATCCGAAGGTGAGCGCGAGAGGGGCCGGCTTCGACTCCGTCGTCCTCGACACGCTGACCATCCGGACCGGCTCGAACGTGCACGACTTCGCGCTCCGGCGGGACTTCGCCTCGGCGTCGGGCGGAGGCTCGATCGCCGCCTTCAACGGACCGGACTTCACCGGCTTCGGCTGCGGCCCGATCAACGCCATCGATCAGTCGCAGGGCTCAGGCTGGGGCAGCGACACCGACCACGACTCGCTCATCACCGGCCTCGCCTCGGACAAGTTCATCGTCGTCAAGCTGCCGGTGAAGGTGAACGTGTCGGAGATCAAGGTCAACCCGGCGAACACCTGCGGCGACCCCGGTAGCTCGTCCACCCGCGGCTTCCGCATCGACGTCTCGGCGGACGGCGTCTCCTTCACCACGCTCACGGCGGGCGTCTTCTACCGGGCCAATCGCGGCGTGATGAACAGCGTCTTCCTCGGTTCGCTGCCCGGCGTCCAGTTCGTGCGCTTCTGGATGCTGAACCCCCAGGTGCCGAGCGATCCCAACCCCAACGCCGCCTGCACCGGGCCGGCCGACTGCGGTACCGCGCCCGATGACGACACCGGCGTCGCGGTCCACTGCGGAGCCGGGAAGGACAACGGCTTCGGCGGATGCACCTTCATGGACATGGTGGAGCTGGCGGTCTACGGCCGGCCGGCACCCTGAAGCTGGCTGAACTCGACTCGAAACCAGCTCAAGGCGCTCGTGGAGTCGGCCGGGTCGCTGGAAGCGAGACGGTGAACGCCGATCCGTTCCCCGCGCCGCTCTCCACCACGATCCGGCCCCCATGGGCCTCGGCGATCTGGCGCGCGACATAGAGGCCGAGCCCGAGGCCGGGATAGTTGTTCGGCGGCACGGCCCGCTCGAAGGGATCGAAGATGCGCCCGTGGTCCTTGGGCTCGATGCCGATGCCCTGATCCCGGACCAGGAGACGCACGCCGCGGTCGGGCTGCGTGAGCTCGACGGTGATCGGCTTTCCCGCCCCGAACTTGCAGGCGTTGCCGAGCAGGGTATCGACCAGCTGGCGGAGGCGGCGGGGATCGCCGAAGACCTCGACGCGCTGCTCGAGGTGCGCCTCCAGCGGCGTTCCGGAGGCGGCGAGCTGCGAAGAGAGCCTCTCGATCCCGTCGCGCACGATCGCGGCCAGCTCCACGGGCTGCAGTTCGAGGCTCATCTGGCCCGACGCGAGGGCCGCGCCGTCGAGCATCGATTCGACGAGACGCACCAGCCGATCGGCCTGCCGCTGGACGAGGTGCGAGAACTCGCTCCCCTTCTCCGCGGAGACGCCCTTCTGCCAGAGCTGCATCTGGAGCCGCAGCGAGGTGAGCGGCGTGCGCAGCTCGTGCGCGGCCATCCCGATGAACTCGTCGCGCACCTTCACCGCCGTCTGCGCGGTGTGCGCGAGGCGCTGGTTCTCTTCGAGCACGCGGGTCTTCTGGGCGTCCGTGCGATCGACGGCGCGCGCGAGATACCAGGCGATCGATCCGAAGGCGAGGATCGCCACCACCGCCTGCATCGCCGCGCCAAGCGACGCGTCGAACAAGCCCGCGCGCTCGCCGGTGTGGCGGAGCAGTCCCAGCACGGTGGGTATGAACAGGACCGGCAGGAAGAGCTGCCGGATGACGACGCCTCCAGCGCTCGGGCGGACGAAGATCTCCGCGAACGTCCCCTGTGGCCACAGTGAAAGCGCCCCCAAGGAGAGGAGCAACACCGCCGCCGCCGTGTACTGCGAGATGCGGATGGCCGGCCCGAGCCGGTACAGCGACGAGGTGCCGTAGATGTACCCGAACAGGGAGAGCAGCGCGATGAGCGCCGCGACGAGCGCGAGAAGACCCGCCGCGGCGCGTGCGAGCCGCTCGCGCGAAGGAAAGAGGACGAGGGCGGACCCGAGGAGGAGCAGTCCCGTGGCCGCGTTCGGCGACATCCTTCCGGGATGGAGCAGGCTCTCCGCGTTGCGCGCGTCCGCGGCGAGCAGCTCGTCGATGCGCAGATCGAAGCCGCCGAGGTACTCGAGAAGCGTCGCCGCCGCCACCACGGTGCCGAGGACGGCGAGGGCGCGCGCGACGATGCCATTTCGCGGCGCCGCGCGCCTTGCGACCAGCAGCGAGACCGCGAAGAGCGTGAGGCAAAGGGCGGTGTTCGCCTTCATGGCGCGCGAAAGCGGTCCGCGCAGCGCGGACACGCCGGTCAACCAGGAGAAGAGGATCGCTCCGGCGCCGCCGAGGACGACGATCGCGGCCCAGCGCGCCAGCGACGTACCGTCGAGATCGCCGATCGGAGCACGGTCGGCGGGCCCGCCATCGACGAGTTCCACGACGCTCCCTCTGGCAGAAGAGCGCCCGCTGCACAACAGCCGTCCGAGCGCCCCGCCGGGCGCCGGACATCACCCTTTGACGGCGCCGTCTTTTCTCACGCCTTCGCTCCCTCGAGTGGCCGGGGAGGGATGCGCAGCCCCGTCTCGGGATCGAAGAACTTCAGATCGCTCGCCTTGCAGGCGAGGTCGTACGACTCGCCAGGCGTGACCGCGAGATGGATGGTGTGGGGCAGGTTGACGATCATCTTGGTGTCGGGCGCGAGATCGCGCAGCGAGCCATAGAGGAGCCGGTCGGAGCCGAGGTCCTCGATCCGCGTCACCCGGTACCAGAAGGTGACCAGGGGTTCCCGGGTGGCGTAGGCGGCCTTGGGAAGGAGGTTCTCCGGCCGGAATCCGACCAGCGCGCTGCCGTTCTTGAAGAAGTTCATGGGCGGCGAGCCGAGGAAGCCGGCGACGAACGTGTCGGCGGGCTCGTTGTAGACTTCCTGCGGCTTTCCCAGCTGGCGGACCTTGCCGGCGTCCATCACCGCGATCCGGTCGCCCAGGCCCATCGCCTCCATCTGGTCGTGCGTCACGTAGATGGTGGTCGTTCCGAGGCGCCGCTGGAACTGCTGCAATTCGTCGCGCGCCAGGTTGCGCAGCTTGGCGTCGAGGTTGGAGAGGGGCTCGTCGAGGAGGAACACGTCGGGCTCGCGCACCATGGCGCGGGCCAGGGCGACGCGCTGCCGCTCGCCGCCGGAGAGCTGGCGGGGCTTGCGTTCGAGCAGCCTCTCGATACCGAACATCGAAGCCGCCGTGCGCACCCGATCGCCGATGGTCTTGGGATCGACCTTCTGCGCCTTGAGCGGAAAGGCGATGTTCTTCGCCACCGTCATGTGCGGGTAGAGCGCATAGCTCTGGAAGACCATGGCGATCTTGCGCTCGCGCGGCGCGAGATCGTTCACCACCCGGTTCCCGATGACGACGTCGCCGCTGGTCTGCTTCTCGAGACCTGCGATCATGCGCAGGAGCGTCGTCTTACCGCAGCCCGAGGGACCGAGGAGGACGAGGAACTCTCCTTCCCGGGTCGAGAGATCGACGCCATCGACGGCCGTGTGCTCCTGGAAGACCTTCCGGATGGCCTTCGTCTCGACCGTCGCCATCGCACCTCGAAACCGGGCTGGGATTGCCGGTAACCGCCGCGTTGGAGTAGCCGGGATAGCCGACGTTGGTGGCCCAGTCGAGCGAGTCGGCGAGCACCGCGTACTTGTCGGACGGTTGCCTTTCTTGTCGTTCTTCGCGCCCCATTCCTTCACGTACTAGTTGTTGAACGCGTCGGGGCTCCCTCCTGGGTCGGATTTTCGGGTCGGCTTTTTTGCTCCGTTGCGCCTCCCGGGGGACCGAAAAATAGAGCACCCGCTCCTCGAACTGTCAAGCTAACGAAAATTTGCCTTCCCTCTGTTTCGAGGGGAGACTCCGCGCCGCATTCGGTAGGAGGTCGCAAAGTGCGAGGGTTGCGTCACCGGA
>Ga0209474_10001588_pt1 | contig 21901 bp, 18 predicted proteins | sample GraSoiAngelo_145_FD_185902 | JGI IMG/M metagenome (GOLD analysis project Ga0209474, IMG submission 185902) | Grasslands soil microbial communities from the Angelo Coastal Reserve, California, USA - 14_1009_05_20cm (SPAdes) (version 2) | ecosystem: Environmental > Terrestrial > Soil > Grasslands... | reverse complement strand
CCCAGGGCGAGGTTGACGATGGATTGGAGGATCGCCAGGACCACGATGACGCCGACGGTCCGCCACCACATGCCGCCGACCAGGCTCCAGCTCCGACGCATGCCTCTAATGGGACCGATGTCCTCGGCCATCATCGCCGCGACGACTAAGCCCCAGCGAACGAAGAGGTAGGCGCCCAGCGCGAGCACGACGAGCCCCGGAATCACCAGCAGGATGAAGCCCAGCACCAGGGCCACCACCCAGAGGACGGCGATCCCATAAAAGATGCCAACCAGCCCGAGGAGCGGCAGGTATTTGGCGAGCGTCTCGCGGAGGACCCCGACGATCGTTACCGGACGACCGAGCGCGACATCGGTCACGGCACGGTAGACCGCGCCAAGCGTGAAGGGAAGCAGGATCAAGCCGCCAAGACCGCCGACGGCCAGCAGACCGAAGAGGCTCGAAAACCGCGTGCTGTTGAAGGTTGGGGTGACGGATCCACCGGGCGCGGCGAAGATGTTGGTAATCGTCGTCGACGTCAGGCGGTAGGTACCGGTCACGAGCGTCCAGAGCAGACCTGGCAGGACGACGATCAGGGCGACGCCAACGATCAGGCCGAATTGACGGCGATACAGTCGGAACAGTTCGTCAAGAAGCTCCGGAAGCGGCATCGGCCTGAAGCGCACTGGGGCGGGGCTGGATGCCACCGGCCCATATTGCGGGACGGCGGCGTCCCGTGTCTAGTTGTTTTCGCTCAATTCGAACAGGAGCAGCTGCCGCCGCACGCGCATCCGCCTGCCGTCGATGCGGACGATGCTTTGCCGCCCGTCACTGCGAACGTCGAGAACATGGCCTTGGTGTTGGTCCCCTCGCATTCCGGACAGATCTGGCGCGCATCCCGGCTGGCATAGCCGCCGAACACCTCGAACGTGTGCCGGCAGGTCAGGCAGGAAAACTCGTAGATCGGCACGGCCATATTGTAAGGTCGTGAACGGGTCGCTGCGGCGCTATGCGGAGCTGCTGCTCGACTGGAACCGAACGGTCAACCTGACCGGCGCCCGAACGCTTGCCGAGGTCGAAGCGCAAATCGCGGACGCCGACATCCTGCTCGGCGTCTCCTGGGAGCGCACCCGCACGGTTGTCGACATTGGCAGCGGCGGCGGCCTCCCGGCCGTACCCCTGGCGCTGGCGTTGCCCCAGGTGACGTTCTTGCTGCTCGAGGCGAATGCACGGAAGTGCGCCTTTCTCGAGCACCTCGGCGGGGCGCTGGCGCTGGGGAATGTGACCGTGATCCACGGCCGTGCCGAGGAGCTGGCGCATCGAGCCGAGCATCGGGAGCACTTCGACCGCGCCATCTCGCGAGCGGCCGCCCGGCCGGCGGTACTGCTGGAGCTTGCCCTTCCCTTCGTTAAACCAGGGGGAGAGTTGATTGCCCAGGTCACAAGCGCCGATCCGCACCCGCTGCAGGCAGCCGCGACCCGGCTTGGCGGCGGTGCCCCGCATCTCGTTAGGCCGATCGAGGGCGGCAGCTCTCTGCTTGTCGTTCCCAAGATCGCGACCACCCCGGCCGAATTCCCCCGTCGTGTCGGGGTTCCCAACCGACGGCCCCTGGCGTAACTGGAGCTCTGACAGAGGCGTTGCACCGATATGAGGTCGGCTCTCCGCTTGATTCCCCTGATGGTCATCGGCGCAGTTGCGGCCTTCCTGCTGGCTGGCCCGCTGTTTTCCCTCTACAAGTCGACCGCCGTGGCGAGCCGGCCTCACGCTTCGCCCTCGGGAAGCATCAACCCGCATGCGTCCCCCACGACGTGCCCGGCCTCGCTGCCGATGCCAAAATCGCCCGGTACGGTGCCGCTGGCAGCGCCCGCGCTGCCGTTTCCGGTCTGGGTCAATGATCCCCTCGGCGTGAACCTGCGAGCCGCCGCCAGTGCTTCAAGCGCGCGACTGACGACCTTGAACCAGGGGACGCAGGCCACGGCGGACCGCCAATCGCCGGACAGCTCGGGCAGCCTCTGGTACCACGTCACGGTGGGCGCGACCGCCGGCTGGTTGCGCTCGGACTTCGTGGCGACCACGCCGCTTCACGCCGCCAGTGGGCCCGGCTGGAGCTTGATGCTACCGCAGGGTTACGTGAGCACACCGAGCGCCGACCTCTCGCTCGTCAACGTCGTCAAGAGCGGGGACGACCTGCCGTTTCTCATCGTGCAGGCGACGATCGCCAGCACGCTGACCGTCCAGTTGCCTGGCTCGCTTCGCGCCGACCTGGCGCCGATCGCCGATCATACGTCGACCATCCAGGTCTGGAACTACACGGTCACGGAACACGTCTCGCGCGTCGCGCTCGATACCTGCAAGATCATGTCCGCCTGGGCGCGACCCGACCAGGGTTGGCCCTATGAGACCTCCGTGTACGTTCATACGTCGGGACGGAGTTACGAGTTCACCTTCTTCAGTCCCGACCCGAACAGCGGCCTCGCCAGCCAGGTCCTGAACAGTATCGCCCTGAGCTGACGGGTTCGCGGTCAGGGCGAGATGCCACGGATGGCGGCTTCGGCGACGGCGCGCTCGTCCCAATCCTGCTTGTCGCGCCCGATGAGGATGCTCCGCTCGTGCCCTTTCCCGGCAAGCAGGATAGTGTCGCCCGGCCGGGCCCGGCGCACGGCGTGCGTAATGCCCTGGCGCCGGTCTTCGATCCGGGCGTAGTTCTCACCCTCCTGCCAGCCGACCGCCTCCGCGCCTCCGGCGATTTCGTCGATGATCGCCATCGCATCTTCTTCGCGTGGATCTTCGTTCGTGAATACGGCGTAGTCGCTCAGCCGGGCCGCGATCTCGCCCATCCAGGGACGTTTGTCGCGATCGCGGTCGCCGGCGCTGCCGAAGACCGCGATCAGTTTGCCTCTGGTGATCGGTCGGAGCTCGCGAAGCACTTTTTCCAGGCTCTGCGGCGTGTGCGCGTAATCGATGACCACCCGGAACGGCTGGCCAAGGTCGACACGTTCCATTCGGCCGCTCACTCCCTGGAAGCTCTCGAGGCCGTTGCGAATCTCCTCGAGCGTCAGGCCGATCGCGATCCCGGCGGCCGCCGCGGCCAGCGCGTTCGCCGCGTTCCATCGCCCACTCTGCTTGAGCCGAATCGGCAACGCCCCCAGCGGAGTGGTCGCCTCGATGCGAAGGCCTTCCGGCGTTACCTCCACGCGCTGCGCCTTGAGGTCGGCATCGAGCTGGATGCCGTAGGTAATCCGCCGCGGAATCGCGCGCTGGGCGAGGTACGGGTAGCTCGGGTCATCGCGGTTCAGGACGGCCGTTTTCTCGATACCTTTGGCGACGCTCTCGGCCGTCAGGTCGATCAAGGAAGCCTTTGCTTCGCGATAGGCCTCAATGGTCTTGTGAAAGTCGAGATGCTCGTGGGCGATGTTCGTGAAGACGGCAACGTCATAATCGACGCCGACGACGCGCTGCAGCGCCAGGCCGTGGGAGCTGGTTTCGATCACCACCTGCGTGATGCCCCGCTCGCGCATCCGCGCAAGCTGGGCCTGGATCTCGAGAGCCTCAAGGGTGGTCTGGCGGGAATCATTCAGGTCGACATCGCCGCCCGCCCGGATGTCGACCGTGCTCATCGACCCGGCTGGACGCCCCGACGCCAGCACCATCTGCTGGATCATGGTCGTGGTCGTCGTCTTGCCATCGGTGCCGGTGACACCGATCACGGTCATCGCCTGACTTGGATGTTCAAACCACGTGCTCGACATCAGTGGCAGGGCGCGCCGGGTGTCGTCGACGACGACCTGGGGCCAGGCGGTCCCCACCCGGTGTTGCACGACCGCCACGACGGCGCCGTCCCGGAGCGCGGTCTCGACGTAGCGGTGCCCATCCGTATGGGTGCCCGGGATCGCGATGAAGCAGTCGCCCGGCTTCAGTCGTCGCGAGTCATAGCAGAGCCCGGTGACCTCTGGGTCCGCCGGGGCTTGCTCCAGCACGCGAACGCCGTCGAGCAAGCGGGTCAATCGCATGGAGGCCATCGAAAGGACATGATGCTACGCTCAGGCCGATGGCCGCCACGATGCGCCAGACCCGCATCGGCGAGCGCGAGTTCCATTGGGGGTCCAGGACGTTTGTCATGGGCATCCTCAACGTCACGCCCGACTCGTTCTCCGGTGACGGGATCACCAGGGTTGATCGCGCGATCAGCCAGGCTCGGAAATTCGAAGAGGACGGCGCCGACCTGATCGACATCGGCGGTGAATCGACTCGACCCGAAACCTGGAGCGATGCCGGTCTGCCCGCGAGCGAGGAACTGCGACGGGTCGTTCCGGTCGTGGAGCAGGTTGCCGCCGTGGTCGGCATTCCGGTGTCGATCGATACCTATAAGGCTGAGGTTGCCCAGCAGGCGGTGGCAGCCGGCGCTCGGCTGATCAACGACGTCTGGGGCTTGCGGCGGGACCCGCGGATGGCGGCGACCGTCGCGGCCACCGGCATGCCCGTGGTGCTGATGCATAACCAGCCGGGCGGCGGCTACGACGACGTCATCGGCGACATCAGCCGGTCACTGCTCGAAAGTGTCGCCATCGCCCACGCCGCTGGGATTGCCGATGATCGCATCATCGCCGATCCGGGGATCGGCTTCGGCAAGACGCCAGAGCAGAACCTCGAGATCATCCGGCGGCTTCCCGAACTGCGCTCGCTCGGGTTTCCGCTGCTGGTCGGGCCCTCACGAAAGTCGTTCATCGGCAAGACGCTCGACCTGCCGATCGACGAACGCCTCGAGGGCACGGCGGGGGCGGTGGCCCTGAGCATCGCCGGCGGAGCCGACATCATCAGGGTCCACGACGTCAAGGCGATGGTCCGGGTCGCCCGCATGGTGGATGCGATCGTCCGCGCATGAGCCGTGCCTGGCTGGCGCTCGGGAGCAATCTCGGCAATCGGGATCGGTATCTCGCCCGGGCACGGACCGCGCTGGCAGGGGCTGGGGTACACATCGTCCGTGAATCGCGCGTGGCGGAGACTGCGCCCGTTGGCATCACGGATCAGCCGGCCTTTCTCAACCAGGTCCTCGAGGTGGAGACCGCGCTCGACCCACGGCCCCTGCTGCAAACCGTGAAACGAATCGAGCAAGATCTGGGACGTCAACCTCGCCTGCGCTGGGGCCCGCGCGAAATCGACATCGACATCCTGCGGTATGACGAGCGCAAGGTCGACGAGCCAGGCCTTCACATTCCCCACGCGGAGTTGCAGAATCGACCTTTTCTGCTCGACCTGCTAACAGAGATCAGCGCGTGAGCGATCAACTGCGGGTTGCCTGGCTTGGGCATCAGAGCGGGCGGGCCGGCGACGGCCTGCTGACCTACTCCAGGGAAACGGTTGCCGGCCTGCGAGCACGCGGCGTCAAGGTGTTCTTCGTCCACCACGGCAGCCTGCCGGCCACGACGGATGACAGCCTGACGCTCCGCTCGCTGACGGCAAGCCATCGCTACACCATCTCGTCGCCGAGAACCAAGCGGCTGATCACCGATCTGCTCCGGCGCGAGCACATCGACCTGGTGCACGTCTCACTCAGCTTTTCCACCCTGATCGACTTCGGCCTTCCCGACCTCTGTCACGAGCTCGGCCTGCCGGTGGTGGCGACCTTTCACGTCCCCTACGACTCGCGATTTTCGTTATGGCAGGGCATCAGCACGGCGCTCTATCGCCTTTACGCCCAGTCGCTGGCCAGCTTCGACCGCGTGATCATCTTCTCCGAGCAACAGAAGAACCTGCTGGAAAGCCACGGCGTGCCGGCGAGTAACGTCAGCGTGATCCCCAACGGCGTCGACATCGAGAAGTACGCGCCCGGCCCATCGGGCTACAAACAGACACTGGAGTCATCAGTGTTGATCGGCTACCTCGGCCGAGTCGATCCAGAGAAAAACGTCGACCTCCTGATTCGTGCGTTCCAGGACATCGACGCAGCCGAGGAGGTCAAGCTGGTCGTGATTGGTGGCGGCAGCGAACGGCGACGGTTGGAGCGGCGCTATCGCGGCAGCCGGGTCATCTTCACCGGGCCGGTCATGGACGAGACCGACCGGATCACCATGCTCCGCGCCATGGACCTCTTCGTTCTCCCCTCGCTCGTGGAAGGCCTGTCGCTCTCGCTCCTGGAGGCGATGGCCTGCGGCGTCGCTCCGGTCGCTACCGATGTGGGCTCAGATGGGGAGGCGCTGCGCGGCGCGGGTTTGCTTCTCGACCCAAAGGATCTCGATGGACAGCTGCGCCTGGCGCTGCGCACCTTGCTCGAGTTTCCGGACTTCAGGACCGAGCTCGGCGGGCGGGCGCGCGCGCGCGCGGTCGAACGCTACAGCCTGTCAGACAACCTGAATCGCCTGCTCTCGGTCTACCGCGAGCTTCGTCCGGCGGCCGGCGCGGCGGCCTCCTGAGCACCGATCCCATTTTTCTCGAGCCGCGGTTTGAGCTCCTCGCTCCAGAAGCGGATGAATCCTTCTTGGTCCGCTCCGGCCTGCAGCAGCGCGATGTGCTGAAAACCGGCATCGACGAACTTCTTGATCGCCTGCACGTGGCTTTCCGGGTCGGGTCCACAGGGAATCGATTCGGCGACGTCTTCCTCGCGGACGGTCTTCGAGGCAGCGGCAAAGTTCACCGGGTTGGGCAGCTCTGACATGACTTTCCAGGCCGGGAGGGTGAAACGGAACAAACGGTGCGCGGTTTTGCGCGCTTGCGCCTCGTCCTTCCCCCAGCACATGGCGATCTGCGCGTAGGCGGGGCCATCGCCACCGGATTCGCGGTAGTTCTTCACCAGCTGCGCCTTTGGCTCGGTCGCGATCAATCCGTCGCCCGAGGTGGCGGCGATGTCGCATGACTCCTGGCCGCTGGCGGCGACGAGAATCATGGGTGGCTCCGGCGGCTTACTGAAAATCTTCGCGTCATGGACGGTGAAGAACTCGCCCTTGAAGCTGACGTACTCGCCCTGCCACAGCTCGCGGATCACCTCGATAGCCTCCTCCAGCATCTGGTGCCGAATATGGACCGGCGGCCACCCCTTGCCCACGACGTGCTCGTTCAGATTCTCTCCGGCGCCAAGACCGAGCATGAAGCGGCCATCACTCATCAACGCGATGGTCGCCGCCATCTGCGCCACGACGGCGGGATGGTAGCGAACGATCGGGCAGGTGACCATCGTCATCAGCTGCATCCGGCTGGTCCGGCTGGCAACCGCGCCCAGGACGCTCCAGGCGAACGGGCTCTGGCCCTGTTCCTCGAGCCAGGGATGAAAGTGGTCCGAGATCACCGCGAAATCGAAGCCGGCCTTCTCCGCCAGCTCCGCATAGGTGACCAGGTCTTTCGGCCCGGTCTGCTCGCACATCAACGTGTACCCGAAGGTTGTCATTGCCTGCACCTCGCTCGTACTAGCCGGTCATTCCAACCTAACAGGGCTCGTCGGCCGCATGTCGCCAGGCTGATACGTCGCGATCACCACGCCCGTCGTCGTCGGAATACTCTCGATGAGCCGCAGCGCCCAGAAGACACCATCAGGAAAGAGTCGAAGGCCTGATCCAAGAACGAGCGGATGGCTCGAAAGCAGGTACTCATCGATGAGGTTGCGCCGCATCAGCGACTGGGCGAGCGCTCCGCTCCCGATGATGGTCAGATTGCCCGGCTTGGGCTTGAGCCTGGCCACCGCTTCGGCGGCGTCACCCTCGAGCAGCGTCGAGTTCATCCAGGGCAGCGGCTCCTTGAGGGTCCTGGATGCGACGTACTTCTGGCTGTTGTTGAGACGTTCGGTGAAGGGATTGTTGGTTCGCTTCGGCCAGACATCGGCAAGGTCCAGATAGGTCCGTCGGCCGAGCAACAGCGCACCTTCCCCTTGCATTCGCTCGCCCATCACGCGGGGTGCAACCGGGTCGTAATAGGGCAGCCCCCAGCCCCCATGTTGAAAGCCGCCGCGAACGTCCTCGTCGGCGCGGCCAGGAGCCTGCATCACGCGGTCCAGCGTCAGGTTTTCGACGACCACGACTCTCATCGACGTGACCTGGGTGTCGCCGGATTAACCGAGCTTGCCGGCGCTCGTGAAGCGGTAGCCGATACCCGGCACCGCGAGGATGAAGAACGGATGCGACGGATCCTGTTCGATCTTCCGACGCAAATTCCGGATGTGGACGTCGATGACGCGGGTCTCGATCGGATATTCATAGCCCCAGACGTGGTTCAGGATCTTCTCGCGTGAGAGGACCTTCCCGGCGTTGGAGGCGAGAAACGCCAGCAGGTCGAACTCGGTGTGGGTCAACATCACCTCGCTCGAATCGTGGAACACCCTGCGCTCGTTGAGATCGATGACGAGGTCTTTGAACTCGAGCCGTCCCTGGTTGACCGCTTCTTCTTCCTGGCGCGCCTTCCGCAGATGCGCCGCAATCCGCGCCAGCAGCTCACGGGTCCGGAATGGTTTGGTGATGTAGTCGTCGGCGCCGATCTCGAGCCCGACGACGACGTCGATCTCCTCGGTCTTCGCGGAGAGGATGATGATCGGCACGCGCAGGCCTGCCTTGCGAATGTCGCGGCAGACGTCAAACCCGGAAACGTCCGGAAGCATGATGTCGAGCAGGATCAGGTCCGGCTTGTTGAGCTCGATCCGTCGCATCGCCTCACCGCCGGTCTCCGCCTCGACCACCTCATAGCCTTCTTTCTCCAGGGCAAGGTGGATGGCCTTGCGGATCATGGCCTCGTCGTCCACGATCAGGATCCTTTTTGCGGGCGGCATGCTGATCAGCGGGCCGCGACCGCAAGCCGCGGGCGGGAGCGGGCACGAGTGACGCCATCAGCGCGAGGGAGCATGACGACGAAAACCGAACCCCTCCCGTGCCGGCTGCGCACCTCGACCTGGCCCCCGAGCATCGTCACCAGGCTCCGCACGATGTAGAGTCCCAGTCCTGTCCCTGATGTCCGACGAACCGCGGGATCGTCGGCGCGATAGAACTTTTCAAAGAGGCGCGGCACGTGTTCTTTGCGGATTCCGACCCCCTGGTCTGACACCTCGAACCGCACTGCGGATTGATCGCTGCGCGCGCTCAGCGTGATCTGGGTCCCTGGCTCGGAATATTTTATGGCATTGCTCAGCAGATTCACAAAGATCTGGTGCAGCTTGCGCGCCTCGCCCATGACGGCGGGAAGGTCGGCGGCGACGCGGCTCTTGAGGACACGACCCTTCAACATCGGCCGGACCTCATCGCAGGCGTACTGGACGACTCCGCCGACGTCCACCGGCGAAAAATCGACCGAGACGCGGCCGGAGTCGATGCGGCTTACGGCCAGGATGTCGCCGATGAGGCGCTCCATGCGATCGGCCTGTCCGTGGAGATCCTGGAGCAACTCCCGCCGCTGCGACTCCGTCAGCTCGAAGTCGAGCAGGAGCTCGCTCAATCCCTTGAGCGTCGTCAGCGGCGTCTTCAGCTCATGCGAGGCGGCGAGCATCAGCGCATCCCGGGCCTCGATCGTCTCCAGCTCAGGCGTGACGTCATGGATGACGATCACCGCGCCGTCGGGCGTTTTGCCTTTTAGCCGCAGGGGCGCCACCGAGTAGGCGACCCGTACCGGGTCGTCGCTGGTCCGCAACCGAAACAGGTAGGCGAAGTGGGTGTTGATCCGGGCACCCAAACGCAACGACCGCCGCAACGCCCCATTCGGCGCGCAGAGGTTGATCCCCGTCTCGGTGCGTACCTCGAGGATATCGGCGGCGGGCCGACCGACCGCGTCTCCCCGAGCCCATCCGGTCAGGCGCTCGGCCACCGGATTCAACGACAGCACCGTGGCCTGCCGATCGACGAGGATCAGCGCCTGGGGAAACTGTTCGAAAGCCTGCTCGGAGAGGGTTTTGTCCCTCGCCATGTCACCGCAGTATAGGTCGGCGTAGGCGGCCCTTCAATCGCTGCAGCCGTCCCTCGACGGCAAACGGCGTCGGGCGCAGCACGCGCTCATACAGCCCGATGTAACGAACCGTCTCTCCGCCAAAACCGGTCTTGAAGCGATAGAGGCCGAACCACGGATGGTCGGGCGCCGGTTCCTCGGGGACCCCCCACCAGTCATAGGTGTCACAGCCGAGCGCACGGAAATCGAGCATCGCCTGCCAGTGCAACAGATAGTTGGGCATCAGCTCGCGCTTGTGGTCGGTCGACCCCCCGAAGAGGTAGTAGGCGGTCGTCCCGAAGCGAAAGACCATGATGCCGCCCAGCGTGTCACCCTCGTGCTCCGCCAGGTACAGTCGCACCCCATCGCCGGGACCAAAGAGGTCGATCGCCGCCTGGTAGTAGGCCGCGCCGGGGAGATGGATACCCTGGCGCTTGGCGGTATCGCCGGCGAGCCGGGCAAAGGTCTGCACGTCCTTGCTGGCCTTGACCGTGACGCCCTTTCGCTGCGCCAGGTTCAAGTTATAGCGCGTCTTCGGTTTGAACCCCGCCTTGAGCGCCTCCGGCTCCAGGCCGATTGGTAAGAGCTGGGTCGCCTGCGGCTGGACCGACCTGCCCGGCTGGTAGTCACGACCTTCGAACAGGGCCGGCCATTCGTCACCGACCCGGTCGTTGGGCTCGAGCCGCAACACGATCCCGCCGCCGGCGCGCGCCCGGCGCTCGAGCTCGTCCAGCAGCTGCATGCGGGCGGGCTCGACGACCGCCGGCCCGCGCGGCACGTAGAAGACGGCCGCGCCGGGAAAGATCGACCTGCTGCGCTGCAGCGAGCACAGCCCGTGGCGGCCGTCCTGAACCAGCAGCCGCTCGATCGTCCAGCCGAAGCGTGACTGCAGCTCGCCCCAGCGCCAGCTCTGCAAGAGGTTGCCCTCGGGTTGCTGCAGCAGCAGCTCGTCCCAGGCCTGGGGGCCCAGCGCGTGACCCCGCACGAGCCCGGCCTCAGACAAATTCCGGCTGTCCGGCACGCGCGAAGCGCTCGGCGAGGCGGATCGTGATCGCGGCCGCTCGGTTCACCGGCAGGTCGAAGAGGCCGATGAAGCGAATCATCTCAGCGTTGAAGCGCGACTTGAAGACGTAATAGCCGTAGCCGCGCTCGCCGGGCTGCGGACTGACGGGCACGCCCCACATGTCATAGCTGGTGCAGCCACGCCGCTGACCATCCTCGATGGCGCGCCAGTGCAGCAGGTAGCCGGGCTTGCGGTCTTTGGCACTCGAGCGGGTGCCCCCGTACAAATAGATCAGCTTGCGGCCATAGAAGAGCATGACCGCCCCGGCGAGCAGTTCATCCTCGTGGCGCGCGAGATAGACAACCGCCTGGCCGCGTTCGCGGAAGAGGGCGAGCAGGTCCTGGTAATAGACCTGACTGCGGATCGCGAAACGCTCGCGCTCGGCGGTCTCGCGCAGCAGCTCGTAGAAGTTGTCCATCGCGGCTGAAGCTTCCGAGGCCTCGACGGTGATGCCGTCGCGGACACCGGCCCGGATGTTTCGCCGGGTCGATTCCTTGAGACGCGCGAGCGCCTCGTCCCCGCCGCTGATGTCGACGACCATGGTCGCCTGGTGCTGGATCGGATGCCGGCTCGGCATCGCGCCGGTGCTTTCGAGCGCCGAACGTTGGTCGGCTGACATCCATTCGGGGTCGACCTTGAGGACCGTGCCGCCATCGGCGGCCAGTCGATCGCGCAGCGCCGGCCAGAACCCCGGCCAGCGATCGAAACGACCGTTGAGGATCGGGCCACGCGGCGCGTAATGCAGTGCCAGCCCCCCCGGGAGGGCGCGGCGCAGGACCGAGATGGCGGCCACCGTTTGCCCGGCATCCATCCAGCGGTATCGAGTGACGCGCCAGCCGTGGCGGGCTTTGAGGCTGCCCCATGCCCATGACTGGAGCACCGAGCCGTCTGCCGCCTGCGAGACGAACGCATCCCAGGCAGACGCGTCGTCGCAAGTGGTCAATTCGGGCATGCGTGCTCAGCTTAGCGTCGCCACCGCGAGGCGACCACGCTCGGTCTCTTGACAAACGCGGTATCGTATTTGGCCTGTGCTAGCATTGGCTGGAAATCTCGCGGTGGTGGGAGGCCTTTTTTGAGCATCGAACAGGCGCCCAGGCTTCTCGACTACAAGGGATCGCTCGACCAGACGCCACTCCTTGCCCTCTTGCAGTCGATGCAGGCGCAACGGGCCACAGGAACGCTTCAAGTTCGCAAGGCCGGCGAAGCGTTCTCGCTCTTCTTTCTGTTCGGCCACCTGTTTCATGCCTACGGCAACGGCACCCAGGGGGAGGACGCGGTTTTCGAGCCGCTCGCCTGGCGGCAGGGTGACTACACATTTGATCCCAAATCGAAGCTTCCTACTGAGGAAACGATCACGGCGCCCACCGCCGACATCCTGGCGGAAGCCAAGCGACGCGGCGTTCCCGGCTCGGACAACGGAACCGGCTCACGACCGGCGGCCGCTCCCAACCCGCCGGCCGGCGCCACCGCGCCGCCGGCTCGGGCTCCCGAAGCCGTGAGTGAGCGCGCGGTCGTCAGTCCGCAGCAACCGCCCGCCCCGCAGGCAATCCCTGAGGAGGGTCCCCCGGCAACCGAGTTGTATCCACTGCCGGTCGGCAAGCTGGTCTACGAATCGCTGAAAACGGCGTTCGTCGATTTCCCTAAACTGCTGCGCTCGCTGAGCGCCGACCGGCTGACCGGCTACCTCCGGCTCACCGGCCAGGCGTCACGCGGCATGATCCTCTTCTACCAGGGCAGCCTGATCGAGAGCTTCTACGACGGCGGCGCGGTGGTGACCACTGGCCGCACGGCGTTCTCCCTCTTCAAGAACGATGTCGATCGGGGCGAGGGCAGCATGGACGTGATCGAGCTCTCGGCGGAGGTCGTGACGGCCATCTACCAATTGCTGACGGCGCCCACCATTCTCCAGGGCCTGCTCGCGCGTTTCGTCGACGTGCGCGCCCTGCTGCAGTACCTCCAGGAAGAAAAAATTCACGGCAGCCTGCTGGTTCGGGCCCCCGAAGAGATGGGCATCGTGCTGTTGCGCGACGGGGCGCTGCTGGGCGCGTTTACCCGCGGGCAGCCCCAGCTGGTCAGCGATCCCGAAATCGTGACCCGGCTCTGCGCCGAGTCGAAAACCCGCATTGAAGTCAAAGCGGTGGCCGATCTCGAGGAGCCGGCCTCGGTCAGCCTCGAGGAGATGCTGGCCACCACGCCCTCGGTGCCGGCGACGATCTATCGTCCCGCGCCGGCCGCCGCATCGACCGCGCCGGCCGCCACTGCGGTATCGGCCCAGCGCCCGGCGGCGGGGTATCAGCAGCCGGAAGCGGCCGCTCCGCCGGCGCCCGCCGCCGAGCCCGATATCGACTGGAATTCGCTGATGAGCCAGTTGAATCAGATGGCGGACAATGCCCTTCAGAACCGGGCGAAGAAAGTCAAGGAGATGCTCGCGTCGACCGATCACAACCTCGACGCGCTCGAGCGCACCATCGACCGCATCTCACAGACCTCGATCATGTTCGTCGACCCAGCCCGTCTTACCAACCTGGCCAACGAGATGCGCCAGTTGGTCGAAGAGCAGCGCTAAAGCATCTAAGTTCACCCTCATTTTCCTTCCCTAGACTCAGGCCATGCGACGAGCCGCGCTCCTCCTTGGTTTCCTGCTCGCGCCTCTGTTGGCGTCCTGCGCGCTCAATCCGCCGCGCATCGTCAGCATCACGCCCAGCCGCGAGGTCACCGACGTCGCCACCAATCAGACCATCAGCATCACCTTCGACCGGTCGATGAGCCATGATTCGGTCGAGCGCCGGTTCGAGCTGGCGCCTTCGATGGCAGGCTGCGCGGGCAGCCGCCAGTGCCGCTTTGCCTGGAGCGGCAACACCTTCATGTTCCTGCATCCAGGCGTGAACTTCGCGCTCCAGACTGAATACACCGTTTCGATGCATGCCGGCTATGCCGACGAGAGCGGTCAGCGGAACACGCTCGACCACGTCTGGCATTTCACCACTGAGAAGGCGCCGGCGCCTGACCGCAACCCGGTGTTGAGTTTCACCCGCGCGATGCGCCCGGACAGCGTGCGAACCGCCGTCCAGCTCAAGCCCGATACCCCCTTCGTGCTGCGCTCACGGCCGGGCGGCGATGGATCGCAGTACGAGATCATCCCCACCTCAGTGCTGCAGCCAAATCAGACCTATACCGTCACCGTCGACCATCCGAGCGACGTCCACGGCAATCCGATCAACGCCCGGCTGCAAATCCATTTCAAGACCGGTTCGCTGAGCTTGCAGCGCAAAATCGGGTACCTGATCGGCCAGCGAGGGCAACCCGCGTTCGGTATCGGCATCGTCGATCCCCACGCCGACCCTTTCCTGCAGCGGTCTACCCCCAAGCAGATCTACAGCCTGGGCGCGCAGAGCCAGATCACCGACGGGTTGCTGGCGTTCGATTGGGCGCCCGACGGCCAGCGGCTCGCGGTCGTCGATGCGCCGCGCGACGCTTCGTCCGGACCGATCCAGATCGTCGACCTGGCCTCCGGGACCGCGATCCGCCCGGGTATCAGTGGCTCCGAGGTCTACTGGGCGGCCGACGGGGCGATCGTGTATCTGAACGAGGGCGTAATCCACCGCTTCAATCCGACCACGCTGACCGACGTGGCGTTGACCGATCCCGCTGATGGCCGCGTGATTGCGCCACTCGCCCTCAGCCCGGACGGCAAGTCGGTCGCGTACAGCACGCTCGACACCCAGGCCATCGATCATCTCTGGATCATGAACATGGACCTGCGCACCCGCTACCGGCCGGTCGGGCTCGAGGATGCGGCCGACCATCCGGCCTGGTCGCCAAACGGCAGCAAGCTGGCCTTTCGCCGCCTGACCCGCAGCGGTCCAGAACTGTGGGTCTACGATCTGACCGCAAGCGGCTCGGCCGCCTATCGCCGGATCGTCGCGCTCGACGTCACGGCGTCCGCCTGGCTGAACGACAACAGCACGCTGATCGCCGCGACCGGAACGGGAACCAACGCCAGCCTCTATCGGGTGAATATCTTCTCGGCCGGCGAGGCCGGGGGTGTCGTCAAGGTCACCGGCGGCAAGGATGCGCCCAATGGATCGGCGCCAAATACCCCAGCCTACGATCGCCGGATCGCGTTTGCCGCCGAGGTTGACGGCTTGCCGCAGATCTTCGTCATGAACGGCGATGGATCCCGGCCCCAGCCACTGACACTCTGGGAATCCGACTATCCCTATATCGGGACCGCCCCCAACTGGACTCCGACCGGTTAGGCGGCTTCGGCCAGCGCCTGGTCGTCGGCGAGCTCGACCTCACGCGGCTTGAGGTAGTTGGCGTGGAAGTAGGCGCGGACGGCAATCGTTACGAGGATGGCCAGCGCCATCAGCAGCGCGGAGGTCCAGAAGGGCATCGCCAGCTGGCGCTCGTACATCCAGCCGCCGACCGGATAGGCGACGATCGCGGCCGCGCTGGTGACGAGCGCGAAGAGGCCATATCCCTTCGCCATCGCATGGTCGGGCAGCACCTCGCCGATGACCGCGGTCATCACCTGCCGGAACGACCAGAAGCCGCCGCGGAGGAAGAAGGCCAGCGCCAGCACGGGCAACGCCATCGATGACAGCAAGAGGATGGCGGAGAGGACGTAGGCGGCTTCGAAGCACAGCACGATGGAGACGCTGCCGAAGCGGCGCCGCAGCTGCCCCAGGCTGAGCCCGATCAACACCGACCCAAGGTAGAGGCCGGCCATCAGGATGCCGATCCAGAGGTTGCTGACCCCCGCGCCCTGCCGGGCGTACAGCGCGGTAAAGCTCCATGGAATGAAGATGATGATCGTCACCAGCGTGAAGAGCGCGAGCATCACGCGGTAGGCAGGAAAGTGCATCAGGTCGCGATAGCGCACCGCGGGCATCGCCGTGCGCGGCTGCGTCTTCGACGGCAGGAACGCGATGCAGATCGCCGCCAGCAGGAAGAAGACGAACGAGGCCCAGAACAGCGCGCTCATCGGAGCCACCTGCGCCAGCCAGCCGGCGGCCAGGTTGGAGATGATCAGCCCGATCGAATACGCCGAGAGCACGGTGGTCATCACGACGGCAATCCGGTCGCGGGGGATGCCGATCGAGAGGTAGACGCTGATCGCGGGCGCGTTGACAACCGCCGCCTGCATGAAGAGGATGCCGGCCGCGGTCCAGAGCCAGTGCGGCGCGACAGCGTAACAAAGCGGCGCGGGCACGGCGATCGCCCAGCCGGCAATGATCGTCTTGCGCAGGTCGCGGCGCTCAGCCAGCGGAGTGCCGGGGAGCATCACCAGGGTCGCTACCACCATACCGACCGCGGCCAGGAGGCCGATTTCGAAGGCGCTCGCGCCCAGTTGATGCTGGTAGATCGCGCCGAAGGCGATGAATGGACCGGTCCCGAGTCCCGAGAGACCATGTGCCGCGAACAGCAACCAGCCACCCCGATCGATCCGCACCCTGGTCTCCGGGCGGTGCCCCGTGGTTGGAGCCGAACGAGCCTGATGGGCGCGGCCTGGGAGCACATCAGGTATATCGGTTGCCGCGAAACGAGCATTCGAGGGCGGAGGCGACGAAGCGGTGAAACCGCTAGGCGGCCACCGGTTCCTGCAGGCTGATCCTGCGGTGGAGCCGAGCAAGCGGTCGAGGCGCCCACCAATTCGCGTTTCCGAGCAGGCGCATCACGGCGGGAACGATCAGCGCCCGCACCAGCGTGGCGTCGACCAGGACGGCGATCGCCAGGCCGAGGCCGATCGACTTGATCAGGACGACGTCGGCGAGGCCGAAGGCGAGGAAGACCGCCACCATGATGGCGGCCGCCCCGGTGATGAGGCGCCCGCTCCGCTCCAGCCCCTCCGCCACCGCCGCCGTGGTATCGCCGGTGCGCCGGTATTCCTCCTGGATCCGGCTGATGAGCAAGACCTCGTAGTCCATTGACAGGCCGAAGACGATGCTGAAGAGCAAGACCGGCACCGAGGGGTCGAGCGGTGCGGGCGTGAAGTTGAGCAGATGGCTGAGATGGCCTTGCTGGAAGATCCAGACGAGCGCACCGAACGAGGCGCCCACGGAGACCACGTTCATCGCGACGGCCTTCAGCGGCAGCACAAGGGAACCGGTCAAGAGGAAAAGCACGAGGTAGGTCACCAGCATGACGTAGGCCACCGCCAGCGGTATGTGCTGGACGATGAAATCCGTGAAGTCGATCGAGTAGGCCGCGACCAGGCGCGAGCTACCGGCCGGCGGGGGGATGGTGCGCAGGGAGTGGACGATGGCGCGGGCGCCATCGCTCTCCGCCGACTGCTTCGTCACGACCGAGAGCAGGACGATATTGCCGCCAACGGTCGAATGCACCAGGCTTTGCAACCGGGCGGGCTGCTGGGCAGCCGGCTGGCTCAGCATCGCCTGGTATTGCGACCGGGTCAACGTGGGGTCAAAGGAGACGACGCTCTCGACACCCTCCACGCCGGGAATGCCATGCAGCCGCTGGGCATAGTCGTAGAGATCACGAACTCGGCTGGCGGTCAGCGGATGACCGTCGGCATAGTTGACGACCACGCTGAGGTAGGTCTGGCCCTGCCCGGGAAATTTTTGTAGCAGGTCGTAGCCGATACGTGACTGCGCGTTGGGCGGCAGCATGCCGACGTCGCCGTTGGCGATCCTGATGCCGAAAAACGGTGACGCGAGCAAACCGAGCACGGCCAGGACCGGCAGCAAGACGACCACGGGCCGGCGCATCACCCAGGTCGCAAGCCCGTGCCACAACCCCCGTCCGGCAGCCCGCTGAGGCAATGGCAGGCGGAGCCAGTTGACCCGATGGCCGAGGATGGCGAGCAAGGAGGCGAGGAAGGTCAGCGCGTAGATGACGGCAACCGCCACAACGATCGCGCCGGCGGCTCCCATCGAGGCCAGGAACGAGCCCTGAAACAGCAGCATCGCGCTCAAGCCGATGGCGACGGTGATGCCGGAAAAGAACACCGCCCGGCCGGACGTCCGGATGGCGGTGACCAGCGCCGCCTCGGGGTCTTTACCCCGGCGCAATTCCTCGCGGTACCGGTTGACGAGGAAGAGCGAATAGTCGATGGCGACGCCGAGTCCGATCAGGGTGACGATGTTGGTGGCGTAGGTGGAGACATCGGTCACACGCGCCAGCAGACCGACCAGGGCCAGACCGCCGACGACGGCGAGCCCGCCGACCCCAAGCGGCAGCAGCATGCTGATCACGGTGGCGAAGACGAGCAGCAGGAGGGGAACGATCAAGACGAGCGAAACGGTCTCAGCACGATGAAGATCGGCCTCGAGGTAGTTGTCGAAGTCATGCCCGACGGCGACGTTGCCGGTTCCATAGATCAGGAGCTGATCCGAGTGGACCTGATTGCGGAGCTGCGGATAGTACATGCGGGCCGTGGCGTAGTCGTCCTTGAGGTTGACCTGCACCCCGACGTGATGGCGGTCGGTCGACGTCAGGGCCTGCGCCAGATCAGGCTGGCCATCGTAGGGCGTGTCGATGCTCTTGACCCTGGCGTCGACTCGCAACGGCAGCATCGCCTGCAGCACGGCCTGCTGGAACGACGGGTCGCTGCTTGAGAGGCGGCTGCTCCCGAAGATCAGGAAGAAGGAGGACCCGGCCCCGCTCTGCGGCAGCTGATCCGACATCTGTTTGATCGCCCGTCCGGACTCGGTGTTCGTTCCGCCACTGTTCTTGAGCGGTCCGCCCAGCTGCAGGGCCGCGATCGATCCGCCAAGGAGAAGGGCCGACGCGATCAGGACAAGCCAGCGGAAGCGGTAGACGACGTGACCCCACCAGGCGAACACCTCAGCGCTCCTTCGGCGGCCCGCCTGGCGCGCCGGGGGCGCCGGTGGCGCCGGTGGCGAAGGCGATCGCCATCTCGCTCAGCGCGTCGATGGCGGCGTCGGCGTCGAATCGTTGATCCATGAGCTTCTGAAGGTAGATGCCGTGCAGGCTGGCCCAGAGGGCAGCGGCGATCGAGTCCGCCGACGCTTCCGGCCGCGCTGGCATGCCCGCGATGACGCCCTGCGCGATCCGCGCGATAAAGGCGCGTCGCTCGTCGATGAAGGCCCGGACGGCGGCGGCGATCTTCGGATTGTGGAGCCCCACCCCGAACATATCGAAGGTCAGCTGCAACACTCCCGGGTAAGCTTTCAGCTCCTGCTTGGCGAGCTCGAAGCCGGTTCGCGCGAAGGCCAGGGGATCGGCGTCCTCGGGGAGGGGGGCGGTCAGGCTGATGCCGGCGGCGTCCCAGGCCTCGATCGCCGGCCGGCAGGCATGCTCGATCGCCGCCACCAGGAGGTCTTCCTTAGTCTCGAAGTAGTAATGTGCCAACCCCGGGGCGACCCCGGCCGCGCGGGCGATGTCCTTCATCGAGGTGTCGTGGTAGCCGTGGGCGACCAGCGTGCGGTAGGCTGCCTCGACGATCCGGTCCTTCGTATGATCTGCCATCAATTAGATTGGTCGTTCAACCAAACCGGCTCATTGAAGCAAATCGTGTACGCCGTGTCAAGCGGTAACGCGCCTGGGCGTTAGCCGGTCGCGGCCGGACGCAAGGCCGGGGTATCGGGAGCGGCGTATTCGCGAAGCAGCCGATCAACGGTCGCCTGCCAGGTGAACTGTGACGCCACCAGGCGACTTCGCCGGCTGAAGCACTGGCGCAGATCGTCGTCCGCCAGCAAGCGGCCGATCCGCTCGGCGTACTGAGCCGGCTCGTGCGAGGTGAGGGTATAGCCGGTCAGGCCATCTTTGACGATCGTCGGCAGCCCACCAACCCGGGCGGCGACGACCGGCGTGCCGCAGGCCGCCGCCTCCAGCGCGACCAGGCCGAACGACTCGCTGTAGGAGGGGACCACGCAGACATCCGCTAACGAGAGGTAGCGCGCCAGGGTAGGCTGATCGACGGCGCCTAGAAAGCGCACCTGCGGCCCAACGCCAAGCGACCGGCTCAACGCTTCCAGCCGGAGCCGCTCCCCGCCGCTGGCCTGGCTTTCCGCGGCCCCATTCTGGCTGTCGTCCCCGAGCATCAGCAGCACCGGCTCTCGGCGCCCGCCGTCCGCCGGCAACTGCGCCAGCGCCCGAATCACGATTTCCGCGCCCTTGAGGCGTTCCAACCGGCCGGCAAACACGATCACCCTGGCCTCGCCCAGCCGCAGGCTACGCCGAAGCTGGCCTGCCGGTTGCGGCAGGAAGGTCTCCAGGTCGACGCCGGGCGCGACCACGCTGACCCGGCTTCGACTCGCCCCGTACAAGTGCATGAGGTCGTCCGCCTCCTGGGCGCTGGAGGCGATCAGTCGGTCGGCCTCGCGAACGATCATCTGCTCGACCGCGATCCGATGCTCCGGTTCGATGGCCGCTCCCTCGGCGGCGCGCTCGTTCTTGACCCGCGCCAGCGTGTGAAAGGTATGGAACCAGGGAAGCATCCAGTCCGCCCGCAGGCGGGCGGCGGCCCATCCTGAAAGCCAATAGTGGGAGTGGACGAGGCCGAAGGTGAGCCGGCGGCGCCGTTGCTCGGCGACGATCGCCTCGCTGAAGGCGGGAAGGAGATCGAAGAGCCGCTGCTTCTCGAGCTCCTGCGCCGGACCGACGGCCAGGCGTGTCACCCAGCTCCGCTCCGCCAGCTGCAGACGCTCCGCCCCCTCGGAACTGGACCGCCTGGTAAAGACTTCGGACGGCACCCCACGCCGGCTCAGTTCCTCGCACACCGCGCGGATGTAGACGTTCAAGCCGCCGTTTTCGCCGGCGCCAAGCGGCGCGATCGGTGAGGCGTGCATGCTGACGATCGCGAGCGGCTTCAGCGTTGTCCTCCAACGGGGTAATCCATCAGTTCATGGTCGCGGTTTGGTCGGTGCGCGGTCAACTTCAAACCCGTACCGGCTTGGCGCAAGCCCGCTGCGAAGTTGCGACATGCGAGAACTCCTGCAACCTGACCACCATTTTCTGCTAGGGTGGTGCAGAATTTTTGTAGCCATCCGCGCCTGAGTCCAAACCCACGATCCAGCAACAGTCCGTCAATCCCCTGAGGCGCTTCCGCCTCCCCCTGCTGATCCTCGCCCTTGTCTTCTGCTACGGGGTGCTCGGCTACATGGGCCTCTTCCGCTGGAACTTCGTGGACTCGTTGTTCATGGTGGTAACGACGGTCACGACCGTCGGGTACGAGGAGGTTCATCCCCTCGGCGAGGGTGGGCGGATCTTCACCATGACCGTCATCGTGATGGGCGTTGGCACGATGCTCTACACCCTCGGGATCTTCGGTGAGCTGCTGGTCGAGGGTCATCTCGCGCGCTACGCTAGGATGCGCGGCATGGAACGCCGAATTGCCGCGCTTCAGGGTCATTTCATCGTCTGCGGCTACGGCCGGATGGGGATGCGCGTCGCCCAGGAGTTCGAGTCGATCAACACGCCGTTCGTCCTGGTCGAGAACAATCCGGAGTCCGTCGAGCGGCTGCGCAGCCGTGACCTCCTCTTTGTCGAGGGCGACGCCGCCTCGGACGACTCGTTACTCAAAGCCGGCATTCTGCGAGCCAAAGGCCTGGTATCGGCCGTCGACTCCGATGAGCGAAACGTGTTCATCACGCTCACGGCGCGCGCGCTCAACCCCGCGCTGTTCATCGTCGCTCGCTCCTCCTACCCGGATTCGGTGGAAAAACTGCGCCGCGCCGGCGCCAACCAGGTGGTTTCGCCCTATCTGATGGGAGCCCATCGGATGGCGGCGCTGGCCGTCCGCCCGGTGGCGGTCGACGTCCTCGACACCGTGCTGCACGGCGAGAACATCGACCTCGTGGTCGAGGAATTCCTGGTGCCGTCGAGTTCAAAAGTGCTGGGCCGCTCGCTCGCCGATTCGGGACTGCGGGAGGCGGGCGCGAACGTGCTCGCGATTCGCAAGCGCAGCGGGCAACTGCGCATCAACCCTCCCGATAACCAGGTGCTCGAGAGCGACGACCTGCTGGTTGCGATCGGGACCCTCCA
>Ga0209474_10001587_pt1 | contig 21903 bp, 19 predicted proteins | sample GraSoiAngelo_145_FD_185902 | JGI IMG/M metagenome (GOLD analysis project Ga0209474, IMG submission 185902) | Grasslands soil microbial communities from the Angelo Coastal Reserve, California, USA - 14_1009_05_20cm (SPAdes) (version 2) | ecosystem: Environmental > Terrestrial > Soil > Grasslands... | reverse complement strand
TCGCTGCCGGCGAGCCGCGGCAGCCGGAAATCACGGAAGGCGGTCCCGGTCTCGGCGATCGCAACCCGGGTGCGCTCGGCAGTGAAGGCGCCGGCATCGAGGGCGCTACGCACGGTGGTCGTCAGCAGGGATGTTGGGATGCCATCCACCATCGCCCCCTCGGGAAGCAACACCTCGGCGTGATGGGTGAGGCGCCGGCCGTCGGCCTGGAGCAGCCTCAACTCGCGCGTCCCAAGATCCAGGCCGAGCCGGGCCGTCATTGGAACGCTTCCCACGTCACGGTGGACGCTCCGTTGACCTCTGTCACGAGCGCGGTGAGGGTCCGGGTCGTTCCGGTGACGTTGATGGTGATGTTCCAGGTCGCCCCATTGCCGTGGCATTGACTGCCTTTCCTGATGGCGACAGTGACGGTGATGACTCCAGTCGGATAATTGAGCGTGAAGTTGCTCGTCCGCGGCGCATTGCAACCGTTGCCATTCTTGTCATCGATGACTTGCATGGAGTACGCGAGTCCAGCGTCGAGCGCATAGGTCGTTCGCGTATCGGCGTGGACCGCGTTTGATCCGAGGAAGCCGGCACTGGCGAGGGTCAGCGCCGCCCACACGACCAGCAGGAAGGCGGCTACGAACGCCAGGATCATGAGGAGCGCCTGTCCCCGCTGTCGGAGCAATCGGGTGCTGTGCATCAGAAGCATCCCGCTGGGCGGTTGCTGACGTTCAGCGTCACGGCCGCGGCGCCGCTTGCCGAGGGTTGGATGACGACCGTCGCATAGCAGCCGACGGCGCTGAAATTGACGCTGCTAATGCCACGCGCTGCTGTGCCGGCCTGGCCGTTGACGGTACGAACCAGGTCGTGGTTGGCGTTGACGCTGTAGACGACGTTGACCGCGGGCGGTGACCCGTAGCTGAAGCTGACGGAACTTGGAGTGGCGTCGGCAGTTCCCGTGGGCAGGAGATTCGCGCTGTTGAGATCGCGGGTCAACCAGAGGCTGGCGCCGCTAACGGCTTCGTCGGCGGCGATCACGCGAGCCTCGGTGCTGATCGCTCGATAAGCGACCAGGAAGGTGCCGCCCATCGCCAGGGTGATGACGGCGAGGATGGCGAGGGAGACCATGCCCTCGACCAGGGTGAAACCTCGCTGCCGCCGCCTCACGGTTGCTCCTTCAGGAAATCCAGGACTTCGCTCGACCCGTTGGGTCCGTTAACCGTCAGGACGATTTCCTGGAGCCCGATATCGGGGTTACTGGCGAGGAAGGTGGGTGGATTGGTCGCGGCGCTGTAGTAGAGGACTTGATAGGTGACCGTGTAACCGCTCGCCGGATTGGTGGAATACGTTCCGCTGGTAGCGCCGGTCGTGTAAGCCTGGCTCTTGATGTATTCGGCTTCCGAGCGGGTCAGACGGTCGAGTGTCGTCACCTGCTGGTGCCGGCGGGAGGCCAGCGTGATCGCCGAGAACGCACTGAGAATGGTCACGACGATAACCGCCAGCAAGGCGATGGCGACGGTCGTCTCGATGAGCGTGAACCCGCGCCGGCCTCTCACTTGATCGCCCCCACAAGTCCGTACATCGCAGAGATCAAGGAAACCGCGATGAAGCCGACGACCAGTCCCACTGCAACGGTCATCACCGGTTCGATGAGCGACGTCATGGTGCGGATGCGGTAGTCGAGCTCTTCCTCGTAGAAGTCCGCCGCCTGCTCCAGGTAGGTGTCGAGCGTTCCCGTTTCCTCACCGACCCGGACCATCTGGGTCAGCATCGGCGGGAACAACCGGGTGCGGATCAGTGGCCCGGCGAAGCCCTCGCCACCGGTCATCTGGTCGCGAACCGTGGTCAGGCCTCGCTGGAATACGGTATTGCCGGCGCTCGCGATCACCGCGTCGAAGGTTTGGCCCAACGGCACGCCGGCCTTGAGCACCATGGCCAGGGTTCTCGCGAAGCGGTTGAGCACGGCCGAGAGGACGATCGGGCCCAGGATCGGCATCTTGATCGAGAGTCGATCTTTGACGTACACACCGCGCTCGGTTCGCAGAGCGACCACGATTCCGCCGGCGAGCGCGACGATGGCAGCCGCGATGACGAGCGCCCAGGTGCGGATGGCGTCAACGATGCCGAGCAGGATCCGTGTCGGGAGCGGCAGTTCGACTTTGAACTCGGCGAAAATGCGCGTGAAGGCCGGCAAGGCAAAGAAGACCAGGATGAGGACCACGCCGGCCGCGACGACCAGGATGACGGCGGGATAGACCATGGCCGTGCGCACTCGCCGCAGGGTGTTCAAGTCGCGCCGGAGGTACCCGGCCAGCTGGGTGAGGGTGGATTCGAGGTTACCGGTCAGCTCCGCCACGCGCACCAGGTCGATGTAGAGAGCCGGAAAGACTTTCGGGTGCTTGACCAGCGCGTCGGAGAGGTTCTGTCCTCGCTCGAGGTCGGCCAGCACGGCGAGGATCACCCGCTTGAACAGGGGCGATGCCGTTTCCTCGGCGATGACGCCCAGCGCCCGGCTCATCGGGACGCCGGCCCCGACGAAGGTCGCGAGCTGGCGGGTGAAGAGGATGATGTCGGCCTGCGAAATGCGGTAGAGACTCGGGAAGTAGTCCGCCATCGTCTTCTTGGGCGGCGCCGGATGGATTTCGACGATCTTGAGCCCTTCCAGCCAGAGTGCCTGCTCGGCGGCGGCGGTCCCGGCGGCCTCGATCCGCCCATCGCGCCGCTGGCCCGACTCGTTATATGCCCGGTAGGCGTAGCTAGGCATCCATGTCCTCGCTCAAGTGCACCGAGCGCATCACCTCGGCGATGGTGGTCAAGCCCTCATCGATCTTGCTCAACCCGGCCGAGCGGAGCGTGGTCATGCCCTCAGTGATGGCGCGTTGCCGCAACGCCTCCGGGGGAGCATCACGGATCAGGAGCCGCTTGATGGCGTCGCTCATCCGCAACACCTCGAACACCCCGATCCGGCCATAGAACCCGGTGTGGGCGCAGAAGGCGCAGCCGGTTCCCCGCTGGAAGACCATACCGTGGCCCCCGACCTGCCGATAAAACTCGCGCTCCTCGGGCGGCGGCTCGTAGGCTGTGGCGCACTCGGGACAGATGCGGCGGACGAGTCGCTGCGCCAGCACGCCACTGACGGCCGAGGTCACCATGAAGGATTCGATCCCCATCTCGAGGAAGCGATAGATTGCCCCCACGGCGTCGGTGGCGTGCAGTGACGACAGCACGAAGTGGCCCGTCAACGCCGACTGCACCGAAATCTCGGCGGTCTCCTTGTCGCGGATCTCGCCCACCAGGATGGCGTCTGGGTCCTGGCGCAGGATGGCGCGCAGCCCGTTGGCAAACGTGATCCCGGCGAGGCGATTGATCTGGATCTGGTTGACGCCTTCGAAGGTGTACTCGACCGGGTCCTCGATCGTCATGATGTTCTGCGCCACACTGTTGAGCTCGTTGAGGGCGGCGTAGAGCGTCGTCGTCTTGCCGCTTCCCGTCGGGCCGGTCACCAGGATCATGCCGTAGGGCGATTTGATCAATCCGCGGAAGGTCTGCAGCGCTACCGGAGCGAAACCCAGCGTGTCGAGGCGAAGGATCGAGCGCGACCGCTCCAGCAGCCGCAGCACGACCTTTTCGCCCCAGATGGTTTCGATCGTGCCCACCCGGATGTCGAGCGGTCGTCCATCGACCGTGGTCTGGATCTGCCCGTCCTGGCTGTGACGCCGGTCGACGATGTCGAGGTTGGCGAGCAGCTTGACGCGGGACGAGATCGGCGCCGCCAGGGTGGCGGGGAGCCTGGTGGCGTCGTGCAGCACGCCATCGATCCGAAAGCGGACGCGCAGGTGATCCTGCTGCGGCTCGATGTGGATGTCCGAGGCCCGCTCTTCGGCCGCCTGCGCGATGATCAAGTCGACGATCTGGACGACCGGCGCGTCCTGCTTGACGTCCTGCAAGCGGCGAGGCACGGGCTTCGGCTGCAGCGACTCCTGGAAGGAACGGACATTTTGATCGACGCCGGTGCGCAACTTGTAGGACTGGGTGATCGCTCGCTCGATCTCCGAGCGCACGCCCAGCAGCGGCTTGATGCGTTTGCGGGTGAGCACCTTGAGCTCGGCGAGCAGCGCCAGGTCGCCCGGGTCCACGGTGGCGACCTCGAGGACGTCCTTCTCGAGGCGAATGGGGAGGATGGTGTGCTCTCGGGCATAGGCTTCGGGGATCAGCGCCAGCGCGTCCTTGTCGATACGCGAGCGGGTGAAGTCGACCTGGGCCACGTTGAAGTGGACGCTGAGGACGGCAGCGAGCGCCTTCTCGTCGACCATCCCCTGGGCAAGCAGCACCTGGCCCAGCGGTCGGTGTAGGCGCCGCTGCGCGGCCAGCGCATCCTCCAGCTGCTGGGGGGTGAGTAAGCCGTTTTCGAGGAGCAGCTCACCGAGCCGCTTCTCCTGGCGAAGCCCGAAGCGGCCCTCCGGCTGGCGTTCGACGGCGCTCACGCGACCCCTCGCACCGGTGCTTCCAGCTGGCGCCGGATCTCGGCCAGCGCTTCAGGGGTGAACCGGAGATGCCGGCCCGGGGTGCGGAACGCCGGCCGGATGGCGCCGCGGTTCACCGCGCGGATCAGCGTCGATTTGCTGATCCCCAGCCAGCGCGCCGCCTCGCTCGTGGAAAGCGCCGGCTTCATAACCTCTTCAACTGCAGCAAACGCGTCAACCGGCTCGAACATGCGCCGCCTGCGCCAGGGGGAGCCGCCTATGCCGCCAGCCGGCGCAACTCTTCTGGATGTTGGGCGCGCGCGGCGGCGGCACCGAAGTCGACCAGGCCGGCCCGGATCAGCTCGCTCAAGCTGCGTTCCATCGTATTCATGCCGTCCTTGGCGCTGGTCTCGAGCACGTTGCGCAGCTGGCGCGTCTTGCCTTCCTTGATCAGGTTCTGGACCGCGAGGGTGTTGAGCAGGACTTCGAAGGCGGCGACCCGGCCCGGCCCGTCCCTGCGCGGCAGGAGTTGCTGGTAGATGACCGCCGCCAGCGTATTGGACAGCTGGACGCGGACCTGCTGCTGCTGGTCGCCCGGGAAGACGTCCACCATGCGATCGACCGCCTGAGTCGTGTCGTTCGTGTGCAGGGTGGCGAGCACCAGGTGACCGGTTTCGGCGATGGTGATCGCGGCCGAGATGGTCTCGAGGTCGCGCATCTCGCCGACGAGCAGTACGTCGGGCGTCTGGCGCAGGGCGGCGCGCAGCGCCTCCGCGAAGGAGGCCACATCGGCGCCGACCTCGCGTTGCTCGACAATACTTCGCTGATGCCGGTACACGTATTCGATCGGGTCCTCGATCGTGATCACGTGGCAAGGACGGGTGGCCACGATGTCATTGACCATCGCCGCCAGGGTGGAGGACTTGCCGGATCCGGTCGGACCCGTCACCAGGATCAGGCCCTGGCCGAGACGCGTCAGCCCACGAACCACGGCAGGCACGCCGAGCTGGTCAAAGTTTGGGATCTGGTATGGAATCAGGCGCAACGCCAGGCCGACCGATCCCCGCTGCTTGAAGGCGTTGATCCGAAAGCGCGCGTGGCCCTTCCAGTTGAAGGAGAAGTCGAGGTCGCCCCGCGATTGGAAGCGAGCCCATCGCTCGGGGGAGAGCACCTCTTGCGCCATCTGCTCGATCTGGTCGGGGCGGAGTGGATCCGGCCCGATCGGAACGAGGGCACCATCCTTGCGCATGGTGGGCGCGGCGCCTGCCGTGAGGATCAGGTCCGAGGCGCTTTGCTCGAGCAGGATCTGGAGATAGGCGTCGATGATCAAGGGATGGGCCTCGGCGGGCTGGGTCGGAGGAGCGGTTGATTGCTTGACATCCTGTGCAACCTGCTGGGCGCAGCCTTCTTGCTTCCGCTTGGGATGGCGCTGGGCAGCTTCTTCGAGGTCGTCCTCGATCGCCTGCCAAGGGGCGAATCCCTGCTCTGGCCGCCGTCGCATTGCCGAATCTGCAACCACCGCCTGACGCCCGATGAACTGGTCCCCGTGATCAGCTACCTGGCCCAACGGGGCCGCTGCCGCTCGTGCGACACGCCCATCGGGCGCGGTGTCCCGATTCGCGAGGCGCTCAGTGGCCTTGCCCTGGGGCTGCCCTGGGCAATCGTCGGATGCGCGCAGCCGCTCGTGGCCCTCGGCGTCGGCACCGGGGTCCTGCTGGTTTTCTGGATCGTGCGAGGCGCGACCCAGGGTCGCCCAACCCCGGCCTGACCGCAATTAGAACCGCGAACGCTCGTTGCCTAGGTAACCACCGTATGAAAATCGCGGAGCCGGCGATGCGCAACGTGCTCGGTGTCCGGCGCGTCCTGGCCCTCATCCTCATGCTGGCCGCGGTGGCCGCCGTCGCCTACCTCGAACGATCGGTCGGCGGCGATTTCGATTTGCGCTTGGTCTACTTCCTGATCGTGCTCAGCGGCGCGATGCTGCTGCCGCGGTCGGTGGCCCTCGCGGTCGCCGCAGCGGTCGCCATCGTCAGTGTCGGGGTCACCGGGGTTACGGGAACGGCGCTGATCATCAATGGGCTCACCCACCTGGTGATGTATGGATACGCGGCGCTGCTGACGAGCAACTGGGAGCAAGAGCGGCGGCGGCTGATGCGGATGAGCCGCGTCGACGGACTCACCGGCCTGCGCAACCTGCGCGCCTTGCAGGAACAGCTCCCGACCTGGCTGGGCCCCGCGGCGCGGACCGGCCGGCGGATGGCGGTGATGATGATGGACGTCGACGGGTTCAAGGAAGTCAACGATCACCTCGGTCACGGCGTCGGCAACGAATTGCTCAAGGAGGTCGCCAACCTGCTTCGTTTCGCGGTCCGCGTTGGCGACGAACCATACCGGTTCGGCGGGGATGAATTCGTGCTGCTGCTTTCGGATGCCGACGGTGAGGGCGCTCAGATCGTCGCCACCAGGATCCAGGAGATCTACCGATCGATGGGGCAGACACTGCGCGGCACCGACGTCCAGGTGTCCTTCGGTATCGGCATCGCCGTCTTTCCCCAGGACGGCGCCACCCCTGAGTTGCTGCTCGCCCGCGCGGACGAAGCCTTGCTCGAGGCCAAGCGGTCGGGTGCGGGAACGGTCGCGCGCTACAAGGCGCACGCGGCGGCCTAAGGCCGGCAGGTAAACGACTGCGGCGCGACCGAGAGGCTCGGGTTCGTGAAGACGAGCTGCTCGCTGCCATTGCTGGCCGGGATCCACTGGTCCGCGGCCACACTGTGGGCGCTCGTGTCGCCTGCTGCGACCACGATCGACAGCAGCGGTTGGGCTTGCGTGCCGTTGCTGTCCGTGCGAATCCACTTGTAGGTCACGGTTCCCCCAACGCCATTGGTTTGGAAGGTGCCATTGGCGGTGATGGTGTCGAGCTTGCACTTGTTTGATCCGTTCACCTTCCACGCCACGACCTCAGTCGGCGTGCCTGTGAAGGCGAATGGAACCGGTGTAGGCGTCGGTGTCGGTGTCGGCGTCGGTGTCGGTGTCGGCGTTGGGGTGGGTGTAGGGGTTGGCGTTGGCGTGGGCGTGGGGGTAGGTGTGGGCGCGGGCGTCGGCGTCGGGGTGGGTGTCGGTGTCGGCGTGGGCGTGGGCGACGGGCTAGGCGTTGGTGTCCCCGTCGGGGTCGGCGAGGCGCTGGGGCTGCCCGACGGAGACGCAGAGGGGCTGGCGCTTGGAGAGGCCGAGCCGCTCGGGCTTGCGGACGGTGAGGGGCTCGACGACGGGCTCGCGCTCGCCGACGTGCTGGCGCTTGCCGACGGCGAATGGCTCGGCGACGGCGCCAGGGCCACGATCGGTCGAGCACTGCTGTTCGGCCGCGCCGCGAAGAACCGCGGCGGCAGATTGAAGGTGGGCACCAACAGCCAGAAGGGCGCGTGCGGATCGTCCGAGTAATACAGGCTCGCCGAGTCGCCGGCGCTCCCGGTCGCGTCGATCCGGAACGGGCCGATCTCCCAGTCGCCGGGGATGGCACGCACCACGAAGAAAACGATGATCAGGCCCGCGAAGAAGAGGAAGAATCCTAACTTCCGCCGCCGGCGACGGTCCGATTCGCTACGCGAGCTCGGCTCGACGGTGATTGGCGCGGCCGCGAGGACGGGGACCGGGGCGCTGTACGGTACGAGCGCAGCCACGGGTTCCACCTCGGCGCTGACTGGCGCGGCGGCGAGGACGGGTTCTGGCGTCACGGCCGGCGCAGCGGGGACGGGGATCTCGACTGCCGATGTGGTCTCGGTCGGCACCGGCTCGATCGGCGCACTCGCCGGGGCTCCAGCACCCGTGAGTTCCTGCAGCTTTGCCCTGGCGGGGCTGAGGGGCGCCGCAACGACCGCGGGAGCCGGGACGTCGCCCTGAACGGGCGGCGTCGTCAGCCTGGTAAGCCGCTCCTGCAGCTTTGCCCGGTCCGCTGGATCCTGTGGCTGGGTAGCACGCCACGATGGAAAGCGCATCTGGGCCCCACCCTAGCGCCGTCCGATTACGGCGCTTATTTCGTGCGTGGCGGTTCAGGGATGCCGTTGTGACGGCGTTGTCGCAAAAGATTTACAAAGGGGGCTGATCCGGTCTAGCCGGGCGGCCAACCCATAGCGCGTCCGCCGAGCAGGTGCAGGTGCAGGTGGTAAACCGTCTGTCCCGCCTGCGGACCCTTGTTGAAGACCACGCGGTAGCCGTCGCGATCGATCTTGCGTTCGTCCGCGATGCGATTGGCGACCTGGACCATGCGGGCGAGCATCGTGGCGTGCGCCGGCGTGAGGTCGTGAATGCCGGGAATGTGCTCCTTCGGAATCACGAGCACATGCGTCGGGGCGACTGGACGGATATCGTCAAAGGCGACGATCTCTTCGTCGCGGAAGACTTCCTTCGCCGGAATCTCCCGCGCGAAAATCTTGCAGAAGAGACACTCCTCAGCCACCGGCAAAGCTTACGCGCAGAGAAGGCCGTCAGCGCTACGCGCTAGTGGATGTACGCGGGCGATGGTGCCCAGCCTCTGGCCGCGCTCGGGCGCATAGACCGTGATGTAGTTGTCAGTCAGGCCGCGCATCCGTGAGGGGAGGCGCCGGTCCCAGATCGCCTCCAGCTCTCGACCGATGAAGCGCATCTCATAGGCGTCGCGCTGCCTGTCGGCCTGCGCCTGCAACCGGTGGCTCCGGTCGCGGCTGATGGGGTCATCGACCGGCAGGCCGAGGCGCGGCGCGGCGGTTCCCGCGCGCGGCGAGTAGCGAAAGACATGCATCCCCGTTAGCCCCGCATCGGCGGCCACCGCCTGCGTATCCGCGAAATCGGCGTCGGTCTCTCCCGGGAAGCCAACGATCACATCGGTGGTCAGGGCGAGGTCGGGGGAATGCGTTCGCAGGGCGCCGACTAGGTCGAGGTAGTCGCGACGCCGGTAAAGGCGACCCATGCGCTTGAGCACCCGGTCGCTGCCAGATTGCAGTGGGATGTGAAGATGCCGGCAGAATCGCGGTGACGCGGTGAGCTCGATCAACTCGGGTGTGAAGTCGTTGGCATTGATGGAGCTCAGGCGAAGCCGTGCCGGGGCGATTGCCGCCAGCAGCCGCCCAACGAAGGGCGCGAAGGCGTTGCCTCGGTCACGGCCGAAGGCGCCAAGGTCGACGCCGGTCAGCACGATCTCGCCATAGCCGTCGGCGACCGCCTGCTGCGCGCGCTCGATCAGTGCGGCCTCTTCCTCGCTCTGCGATGTGCCGCGGGTGCGCCACACGATGCAGTAGGTGCAACGGTGATTGCAGCCGTCCTGTACTTTGAGGAAGAATCGGGAGCGCGCGAACGTCGTCGATCCGCGTCTGCCCGCGGCCGGCGCGAAGGTTGAGGTCAGGTAGTCGAAGATCTCTCCTTTCCGGGCGTTGCTGAAGGCCACGTCGACGCTCGGAACCGCGGAGACGCGCGGGTTGGGATTGTCGACGTGACAGCCAGTCAGGATCAGCTGCGCCTGCGGGTGGCGGCGACGGAGGCCGTGCACCATGGTCCGAAGCTTGCGGTCGGCCTGGGCGGTGACGGTGCAGCTGTTGATCACGCAGATGTCGGGCTGCTCATCGCCGTCCGACACGGTGAAGCCGGCGCGCGCCAGCCGGTCGCCGAGCTCGGCCATTTCGGCAAAATTCACCTTGCATCCGAGCGTTTGGATCGACACGTTCATCGCTGTTGGACGAGGATAGCAGCGGCCACGACGGGAGCCAGCCGCGCGCGGAGGATGCGCGGGCCGAGGTTGACCGCGACGCCGCCCCGCTCGCGCATCACGGACCGTTCGGTATCGGTCCAGCCGCCCTCGGGGCCGACCGCGATCGTGTACCGATCCGATCCATCGATCGCCTGGACCAGTGGTCGTGACCCGGACGGCTCGAGCACGAGCAACCTCGCATCACCCGCCTGCTGCAGCGCTGCGGCCAATGGGACCGGACCGACGATCTCCGGCACCGCCCCGCGATGGCTCTGCTCCGCCGCGGAGGCCGCGATCGCCTGCCATCGCGCCAACCGTTGTGGCGCCGGGCGCGCCACCGATCGTTCGGCCTGGACGGCGATGAAGCGCTCGATCCCGACCGCGGTGCCGGCCTCGATCACGGCGTCGAAGTCCGGGTTCGGGAGCACCGCCTGGAGGAGCGTGATGCCGACCTGGGCTTCGCCCTGGACGGGTCGCTCGGCGACGATGCGCCCGACGACCCGCCCGCCGCCCACGTCGACGACCTCGATGTCGTATTCGGTTCCCTGGGAAACGGCGACGCCGTGCTCACCAGGGCGAACGCGAAGCACGCGGGCCAGATGGTGACCCTGGAGGCCCGCGATGACGACGCGGCGATCGGCCACCGCGCTGGCGTCGACGAACGTCCAGAACATCCCGGCCATCCTAGCGGCCCGGCAGCCGACGACGGAAGCCTCCCGGTGCGCCGTTGTATTCGCCAGCATGGCTACGGTCGAGGTTCGACCGGCGTTGCAGCGCGCGACGTTTCGCGTGGCCGGCCTGTCCCTCTGGGGCCTGGGCGGAGTTGTGATGGCCAGCAACTACGTCGGCTCCGGCCTTCAGGTCAACTACGGTATCGAGTGGATCATCACCGGCGCCGCCGTCGCCGCCGGGTTGCTCGCCTGGTTCTGGCCATGGGCGGGGCTGCCCGCCGACCGTTTTCTGCCCGTGGTCTTCGGCGGCCTCCTGCTCAATGCGGTCTGCCTGGGGGCGACCGGTGGCGTGCACTCCCACGTGATGCCGTTGCTGATGGTGATCGTCGTCTTCAGCGCGTCCCTCTTCCAATTCCGCGCGGCAGTCGCCATCCTGCTACTCAACGGGCTCGTCGCGAGCCTGCCACTCCTGCTGCAAGGCTGGAACGGGTACTACGCACGAGCACTGCTGGTGCTGCTGGCCTCGATGGTGGTGTGCGCCTTCGTGCCATCCATGGTTGCGGCGGCATTGCGGAAGGAAAACCGGCTGGTCGAGCGACAGCGGGACGAACTGGAACAGAGCTACCTCGCCACCATCGCCGCGCTCGCCGCCGCGCTGGATGCGAAGGACCGCCACACCGAAGCGCACTCGCGGGAGACGGCCGCGCTGGCGCGGGCCGTCGGCCGGCGTCTCGGTCTCAAGGATGACGACCTGCGCTTTCTGGAATACAGCGCGCTGCTGCATGACATCGGCAAGATCGGTGTTCCCGGCTACATCCTCAACAAACCGGGCCCACTCGACGACGACGAGGCGGCCATCATGCGGGAGCATCCCGTCATCGGTGAGCGCATCGTCGCTTCGGTCCCTTTCCTCGGTCGCATCCGTCCCATCGTTCGCGCCGAGCACGAGCGATGGGATGGCAGTGGCTACCCGGATGGGCTCGGGGGCCGACAGATCCCGATCGAGGCGCGCATCATTCATGCCTGCGACGCCTTCCAGGCGATGTCGAGTGACCGGCCCTATCGCCGCGCCCGGCCCCGGGACTGGATCGTCAAAGAAATCCACACGCAGTCGGGCAGGCAGTTCGACCCCAGCGTCGCCGAGGCGCTACTGGAGGTGGTCGAATCCGGCGAGGTCGCCGTCAGCGGTACCGCCGAGAGCGCCCTGCACGAGGATCACAAACCGGCGTTCGTCCACTTCTGGACGCAGCATCTCGACGCCATCCAGCAACTGGGTGCCCGGCTCGCCACCGTGGTGAGCGTCCCCGAGATCTGCGACACGATCGGTCGGGCGATCACCACGCTGCTGCCCTACGACCAGTGCCGGATCTACCTGCTCGAGGAGGACGGTCGCACGCTGCGGCCGGTGTATTTCAGCGATACCAAGCGCGCCGAGTACGACGGCGTGACCGCGGAGACGCTCGCCATCCAGGTCGGCGAGGGCATCACCGGTTGGGTCGCGGAAACCAAGCAGGGCGCGCTGGTGGGCGATACCGAGCGCCACCCCAAGGGGATCCACATCCCGGGAACCAGCGAGACCAACGAATCGATGCTGGCGGTGCCCGTGATCTTCGAGGACCGCCTCATCGGGGTCATCGTCAACGTCAAAGTGGGCATCAACCAGTACACGGGCGACCACCTGCGCTTGCTCACGATTCTGGCGAACCACGCCGCCGTCTCGATCTTCAACGCGCGACTGATCGAGCGGTTGGCCGCGTCGGCTCGAACCGACCCGTTGACCGGACTGGCGAACCGGCGCGCCTTCGAGCAGGCGCTCGAGCAGCGGCTGGCGGCCGTGGCGCCGGAGACGTTCGCCGTTCTCATGCTCGATGTCGATGGCCTCAAGCAGGTCAACGACGCCCGCGGCCATGCGGCGGGCGACGCCGTCCTGAAGCGGGTGGCGTCGGTGCTCAGCTCCGACCTTCGTGAGACGGACCTGGCCACGCGCTGGGGCGGCGACGAGTTCCTCTTGCTGATGCCGGGTGTCGATCAGGTGGGCGCGCTCTCGCTCGCCCGGCGGATCGGCGGGACCTTGCTGAATCCGGACGATCCCGCCGGCCCGATCTCGGCATCGATCGGAACGGCGGCCTTTCCGGCAGACGGCACCACCGCGGTCGGCCTGCTGGCGGCGGCGGATCGGTCGATGTACGTCGAAAAGCGTCAGCGAGTCGCCTGACGCGGGTTCCGCTCTAGCCGGAACCGGCGCGAGCCCACTGCTCCAGATTCCAGCTCAAACCGTTGAGATCCGGCGCCGCCCTGACGACGTAATCCAGCAGGTCCACTTTGTAGCCCTGGGCGGTCAGCTCGCTCGCTTCGAGGTTCGAGAGGATGATCACCGGCAGATCGCGGGTGACGGTGGTCGTTCGAAGCTGGTGCAGCGTCTTAAATCTCCGCTCATCCCCGACGCGAAGATCGATGTAAATCATGTCCGGCCGTGTCCGGGCTGCCTCCTCGAGGACGCGGTCATCATCGGCGACCACGGCGACATGGTAACCATCGAGCTCGAGCTTCAGCCGGTACATCTCCGCCACGGCGGGATCGGCCTCGATGAAGAGGACGCGGATGAGCTCCTCGTTGAGATGTGATGTCGAAGGAATGGCTGCCCCCTCCAAACTGGTCGATCCGCCTGCTGCGCCAACAGTACGTGCTGTGCGGGGGGCCTGTCAATGATGCGAGAGGTGCTACGCCTTCTGGTAGGGCTGGCGAACTTCCTCAGGAAGCTGGTACCAGCTGACCCGATCGCCCACCCGAGCGCGCAGCTTCCATTTGAGCGATTTCGGCTGCGCATCGATCCGCGCCCATAGCTCATCGAGACGCTGGCTGACTCGGCCGGCGTCGACGTCGAGCGCTCGTACGGCATCGCGCACGCGGCCCGAATTGAGCCGCAAGGTCCGGTGCAGCCCCCAGTCCTCGGAGGTCAGACGCGCCAGGTAGGCGGCGTTGATGGCATCGTTGTCATGGTCCGTGATCGGGTGATCGAGCAGCAATGCGGTCGTGTCGACGAGGTCCTTCATGTTGACCTCAAAGACCTGCAGCTTGCTCAGCAGGAGATCCGCCGGTGTCAGCGTCGGTCCCTGGTGCCCGAGGCGGTTGGCCAGCTCGATGACGTGGCACATCTTCATCCGGTCGATGAAGACGTCAATCTGGCGGCCGTTCACCTCGTCGAGGTAGAGGAGGCGTTGATCCCCATTGAGGGTGTTGAAACGGCGGTCGCCCCGGTAGCCGAGCGACTCGAACAACTTCTGCACTGCCTGGCGTTGCTTGGAGGCAGCGACGAAATCCAGGTCACCGTATTTGCGCTTGAGCGGCGCCTGTCTGGCACTCGAACAGTGAAGGTTGACCGCGGCGCCGCCAACCAGCTTGACGGCGATCCTCGCCTCCGCGGCGGCGGCCGAAATCCGCTCCGCTTCGGCGATGACGTCGGCGGCGGGGACGCCGGTTTGGGTCGTCAGCTCACTGCTCCTGCACGTCGACGATGATGGTCTTGAGGTCGGTCATCTGCTCGATCGCACGATAGCCGCCCACCCGGCCGATGCCGCTCTCCTTCCCGGCGCGGCCGCCAAACGGGATGTGCGCTTCCCAGTAATTGGAGGATTCGTTGACGTTCACCCATCCGGTCTCGAGCCGCTGCGCGAAGCGCAGGGCACGGTCGATATCCCGTGTATAGACGGAGCCGAGCAAGCCATACGGCGAATCGTTGGCGATGGCAAGGGCGTCCGCCTCATCGTCGAAGGGGATCAGGGGCGCGATCGGACCGAACGTCTCCTCCCGGCTGACGCGCATCGCCGGCGACACGTTGCGGAGAACGGTCGCTTCGTAGTAGAGCGAGGTTGGAAAGCCATCAGCACGCCGTCCTCCCGTTACCAGCGAGGCGCCCCGGTCGACCGCGTCGGCGACATGCTCATCCATCTTCAGCGCGACGCCCTCGTTGTTCAGCGGGCCCATGGTGGTGGCCTCGTCGAACGGATCCCCTAGGGTCACGGTCTCCATCGCGCTCCTGAGCCGCGCGAGGAAGGCGTCCTGAATGCCGCGCTGCACCAGGATGCGCTCGCCCGCGGTGCAGCTCTGGCCGGCGCACAAGAAGCAACCGGTGATGGTTCCCTCGGCCGCGCGGCCCAGATCCGCGTCCTCGAAGATCACGATCGGTCCGTTGCCGCCCAGCTCCAGCATGACGTGTTTGCCCGCCGCGCGGCGCGCGACGGAGCGGCCGGTTTCGGTCGACCCGACGAAGCCCACCCCGGCGGTCAAGGGGTGGCCGGCGATCTCGTCGCCGACGACCGAGCCCGGGCCGGTGACGAGATTGACCGCGCCGGCGGGCAGGTCCGCCTCGGCCAGACATTCCATGAGCTTCACCGAGATGGCGGAGGTCGAGGTTGCCGGTGCCCAGACGATCGTGTTCCCGCCAGCGAGCGCCGGGGCGATCAGCTCCGTCGCCATCGTCAGCGGCCAGTTCCAGGGGGTGATCAGTGCGTACACGCCGCGGGGGATCCGCAGCGTGAAGACGAGCTTGTTCTTCGCCATCGAGGGAATCACGTTCGTCTCCAGCCGCTTGATGTCCTCGGCGGCGATCCGGAAATATTCGATGGCCTCGCAGACTTCACCGAGCGCCTCGGCCTTGTAGGGCTTGCCTTGGTCGAGCGTCAGCCAGCGAGCCAGCTCCTCGCGGCGACCCTCCATGACGTCAGCGACCCGATGCAGTAGTGCCGCGCGATCGAAGGCGCCCAGTGCCGCCATCGGCTGGCGCGCCTGGGCCGCCGCCTCGAGCGCGCGCACGGCGTCGGCGCGGGTGCCTTTCGGCAGGGTGGCGATCACCTCGCCCGTCGCCGGGCTCCTTGCCTCGAATGTCTCACCGCTCTCCGACGCGATCCAGCGGCCCCCGACGAACATCTTCAGGGTCTGTGTCTTTTCGACGACCTTCACTGGCTTCCTCCCACCGGCTCAGACTGGTGCATGGAGCAGCGCATCCTTGCGCACTTCGATGAACGCCTGGAGCTGTTCATCGATGCCCGAGTCGATTCCGGGATCCTTATAGTCGGTCAGGAGCTGCTTCCATTTCTCGTTCGCCACTTTGTCCGCTGTGCGCGATCCCATCCGCTGCCAGCGGTCATAGTTTTCGGTCGACGAGATCCACGGCCGGTAGAAGCCGGTCCGGTAGTTGCGCATCGTGTGTTCGGAACCCAGATGATGCCCGCCGGGACCGACTTCACGGATGCCGTCCATGGCGAAGCCTTCTTCGTCGAATGGGATCCCCCTGGCGAGGATCCACTCGAACATGCGCAGGGCTTCCACGTCGATGACGAATTTCTCGTAAGAGGCCAGCAGCGCACTTTCCAGCCAGCCGGCGGCGTGGAGGACGAAGTGAACACCACCCATCACCGTGGGCCACATGCACATCATCGACTCATAGGCGGCCTGCGCATCCGGTGACTTCGAGGACGTCAGGGCGCCACCACCGCGGAATGGGATCCGATAGTGTCGTGCCATCTGCGCGCTCGCCAGGATTCCCATGGCGGATTCCGGCGTGCCGAAAGCCGGGCTGCCCGACTGCATGTCGATGTTGGTCAGGAAGGAGCCATAGATACACGGGGCGCCTGGACGGATCAATTGGATCAAGGCGATCCCGGCAAGCGCTTCCGCGGTCTGCTGCGCGATGGTGCCGGCGAGGCCCATCGGCGACATCGCTCCGGCCATCAGGAACGGCGTCACGATCACGGGCTGGTTCGCCTCCGCGTAGGTCACCAGTGCGCCGAGCATCCGATCGTCGTAGCGGAGGGGACTGTTGACGTTGACCAGGGCCAGGAGGGCGGGCGTCTTCTCGATGTTCGCTCGGCCACCGAACAGGATCGAGGACATCTCAACGGAGTCGCGCGCGCCCTCCTCCGAAATCACACTTCCCATGTAGGGCATGTCGGTCCAGCGGATATGCGAGTAGACCATGTCGAGATGGCGCGTCTCGAGCGGCAGGTCCTCGGGCTCCACGATGGTGCCACCGGCGCAATGAATCTGCGGCGTTGCCTGGGCCATCTTGTCGAAATTGGTGAAGTCGGCGATGGTCGCGCCCCGGCGCCCACGGTCGAGATCCGTGATGAAGGGCGGCCCATAGACGGGCGCGTTGACCATGTGGTTGCCGCCGATGGTGACGGTGTTCTTTGGATTGCGCGCTTGCACCTCGAACGTCTCGGGCACCTTCTTGATCTGTTCCTCGATGAACGCCGGTTCGAAGTGGACGCGGCTGTCCTCGATCGTCAGCCCGGCGCGCCTGAAGGTGTCGAGGGCACGAGGGTAGAGGAAGTCGACACCGATCTCTTGGAGAATCTGCATCGCATGATCGTGGATCTGCTGAACCTGATCCTCAGAGAGGATGTCGTACGGCTTGAGCGTGTTGGTCCACATGCTTATGATCCGGCGTGGGCCAGCGCCCGCGCGACCTTGCGATGACGCCCGGCTTCGAAGGCGCGGGCATAGATCTTTTCGTAGTTCCTGGCGTCGACGTCGCGCGGGTTGCCGATGGTCTGCGAATCTTCCTCCGCCTTCTTCGCCAGCATCGGGATCTCGTCCTCGGCGAAGCCGAGCTCGTTCAACGACGGGATGTCGAGGTCCTCGGTCAGCTGATAGACGTACTCGACCGCGACCTCGGCCGCCTTCCACACCGTCTTGCTGGCCGTGTCGAGGCCGAGGGCCTGGGCGATCCGAGCGAACCGCTCGGGTTCGCCGGCGTAGTTGTATTCCATGACAGGGGCGAGCAGGCGGCCGGTGAGGGCGCCGTGCGGCGCATCGTGCACGCCGCCGGCGCTCTGGCTCATGGCGTGGGCGGCGCCCGCCGAGTCGGTGCCATAGGCGAGTCCGGCCAGCATGGCGGCCATGCTCATGTTGTAGCGTGCCTCGAGGTTGTGCCCCTGCGCGTAGGCCACCCGCAGCCAGCGGCCGCAGAATTCCATGGCATGGAGCGCCACGGCATCCGTGAACGGCTGGTGATACGCCATCGTGTAGCACTCGATGGCGTGCGTGAGCGCGTCCATGCCCGTCCCGGCTGTCACGCCGGCGGGCAGGTTGACGCTCAGCTGCGGATCGATGAGCGCCACCCAGGACGCGATGTTCGGCGTGCCGCCGACGTTGAATTTGATTTTCCGGTCAGGGTCGGTGATCACCGCCCAGAGCGTCACCTCGCTGCCGGTCCCGGCGGTCGTGGGGACGGCGACCAGCGGCGGGATGCGCGAGTGGATTGGATCCTTGCCCCACTCGTACTGGACGATGCTGCCACCGTGAACCGCGACCACGCCGATGCCTTTCGCGGAGTCGATGGAGCTGCCGCCGCCGATGGCGACCAGCCCGTCGCAGCGCTCTGACTTGTAGTATTTGGCGCCGGCATCGACGAGGGCGATCCCGGGGTTGGCACGGACCTGGTCGTAGCTAACCGGATCCAGGCCGGCAGCCCGAAGCGGCTTGAGGGCCTCATCGAGCAACCCCGCCTTCACGATCCCCTGGTCGGTCACGACCAATGGCCGCTTCATGCCGACGGCGGCCGCTTCATCCCCGAGCGCACTCAGAGCACCGACGGCATGCACCATTCGGGTCGGTGACTGATACGCCTTCAGGACACTGTCAAGCACGGCCAACGAATCTCATCCTCCTTCCATAGTCGAGCGGCAACCCTAGGTATACGCCGAAAGTCTCGTCTGAGACGCGAACTCTGTCAAGGGCCGTCACGCCGGGCCTCCGTCAACCAGCCTTCGAGGCGGTCCGACTCCAGGACTGCAAGCGCCCGATTCCAGCGCGTCGTGTAGTAGTCGGTGAAGTCAAAGTCCAGCGTCGAGATCCGTGCCTGGATGGCTCCCCACAGGGTCCAACCAATGTCTGACATGAGAGCGAAGAGGTTCATCCTGGCCAGTTGCTTGCGGTCGAGCCGGCCGAAATAGGCCTCGCAGAGAACGGCTCGCAAATCGTCATCGAGGCTCGCCTCCTGCGCGGTATTGCCCAGGTCGAAGCAGGCATCATTGTTCCCGCTCAGTTCGTAGTCGACGACTCGCAGCCATTGCCCGTCGTCGATGAAGTTCTCGCAGAGCAAGTCGTTGTGACAGGGGACGCTGGGGAGCGACCCAACCCGGACGGCCCGCTCGATGTCTCCCAGGCGCGGCAGCCACGCTCGATAGTCGGTGGGAATCGGGACCTTGTGCTGATCGACGATCCGGAGGTAGTCCTCGATCAGACGGAACATGTCGAAGTCTTTCAAGAAGCGAGGAGCGGCGTGTAAGCGTTTGAACGACTCGGCCATCCGCCGCACCATCGACGCCGTCTGCAAGGTCTTCGCCGACATCGTCGGTCCTGAGATGAACTCGAGGACCATGACGTCGGCCTGTGGGACATGCTCGAGCACCGCCGGACCAATGCCGGTACTCGCCGCGGCCCTGGCGTTGTGCACCTCGTTGACGCGATCAATCGAGAGCAGTTCCGTCGACGCGCCTGGGATGCGCATGACGTAGCGCTCACCGCCGGTCTCGACCAGGTAGTTCTCGTTGGTCAGCCCGCCCGACAACGACGTCACCTTTACATCCTTTCCGCGCCACAGCGAGACCCGTGCGACCGCGTCGTCAGCTCGCCGCATGTTTTAAGTCCTCGCCGGCCAGTTGCTCGCGCTTCAGCACCGCGTCGCGGTGTACCTCGGCCGGCACGCGCTGCCCGAAGACCTCCACCTCCACCCGAGCTCCCGGCCCGAGTGCGACCGGCAGATAGCTGTAGGCGATGTTGCGCCGGACTGAGAAGCCGTACGCACAGCTGCGGAGCCGGCCGACGATCGACCCGTCGGCATAGACGGCCTCTCCGCCGTAGACGGTGAGGTACTCCTCGTCGCCGACCAGCAGCGTCCGCAAACGGCGCGTGACGCCCGCCGCCCTGGCGGTCGCCAACGCGTCCCGGCCGTTGAAATCGCCCTTGTCGAAGCGGACGCAGAACCCAAGGCCGGCCTCCAGCGGATTGTCCAGGAGGGTGAGGTCGGTGCCGTAGTATCGGTAACCCTTCTCCATGCGCAGCGAGTCGAGCGCTCGGTAGCCACCCGGCCGGATGCCAACCGTCCGCCCGGCGGCCATGAGACGATCCCAGACCTGGACCGCCAGCCGAGGTTGCACATAAAATTCCCAGCCCAACTCGCCGACGTAGGTCACCCGCTGAGCGAAGACGTCGAATCCCTCGATACGGATGGTGCGACCCTGCATGAAGGGGAAGCCGTCTTCCGAGACGTCGTCATCAGTCAACGTCCTGAGGACCGTGCGCGCCTGTGGTCCCCACATCCCGATGACGCACAGGTCCTCGGTTGTCTCTCGGATCTCGACCGCCCCGTCTGCCTCGCGCTGCTCCAGCCGCAGCCAACCGAGGTCACTATTCACGTACCCGGCCCCCGTGACCAGCCTGAACCGCTCCGGGCCGAGTCGGGTAATGGTGACGTCACCCGCGATCCCGCCGCGGCGGTCGAGTAACTGCGTATAGACGACCGTGCCCACCGGCCTGTCGATCTGATTCCCGCAGACGCGCTCCAGCAGCGCGAGGGCTCCCGGACCGTCGAGCTCGATCTTCCCGAAGGATGTCATGTCGATGATGCCGACGCGTTCGCGAAAGGCGCGATGCTCCTCGGCCTGCAACGCGAACCATGGTGGCCGGTTCCAGCCGAAACGGCGCTGGTCCGCGCCCGCGCGCCGCCAGGGTTTGCCGGGATCGAAGTGCTCGGGCCGTTCCCAACCCTGTTTGGTTCCAAAGACCCCGCCGAGGTCCTGGATCCGGTGGTGGAGGGCGCTCGTGCGGCGCGGCCGGCCCCACTCGTCGGCGTCGTATGGATAGCGAAGAAAGTAGTAATAGCGGTACGTCTCTTTCGCCAGCTCAGCGACGTAGCGATGGTCGCGGTGGACCGGCCCGAAACGCCAGGGGCGATAGGCATAGAGGTCGAGCTCGCTCTCTCCAGCGGTGATGAGCTCCGTGACCGATTTCCCCATGCCGCCGGCGGCGCCGAAGCCGTTCAGAGACAGCCCGGCGGCCATGAACAGCCCACGAACACCCGGTACCGGTCCCAGTAACGGATTCGCGTCGGGGGTCATCGCATCGGGATGGCAGACGAGCTTGACGATCCCTGCCTCGCTCATGAAGGGGAATCGCCGTGCCGCTCCCTTGAGCAGGGGTTCGAAGCGGCGCAGGTCCGGAGGGACGGAGGTGCCGGCGTGCTCCCAGGGAACACCGTCGATCCATCGCGCGTTGGGATCGAGCTCATAGCCGCCCAGCACCGCGCCACCCGATTCGGCCTTCCCATAGACGAGGTTGTCAGGGTCGCGAAAGCACGGCATGTCGCGCGGGAGCTCGGCGCCCGCGACCGCGCGCAGCGCGGCGTGCTGGTGATCGACCGGCGTCGACACCACGAACGCGCCGGCCATCGCGGCCACCTGCGGGGCCCAGATGCCACAGGCGATAACGACCACCTCCGTTTCGATCCGGCCGGTCTCGGTCTGCACCGCCTGCACGACGCCACGCCCGGAAAGTTCAATCCCGGTCACCCGACTCCCGGTCAGCACGGTGACCCCGAGCTCTTGTGCGGCCTTGGCCAGCGCGAAGGTGGCCGTATGCGGATCGAGCGCCCCGTCTGTCGGCACCCAGACCGCACCAAGCAGCGAATCCGTGCTGATCGCGGGCATCAACTGCGCCGCGTGCTCCGCCGAAACCAGCTCGACGTCCAGCCCGATGGCGCGCGCCCGGCTGACCCCGCGTTGTTGTTCCAGGAGTTGTTCTCGGCTGGATGCGAATCGCAGGCTGCCCACCGTCTCGAAGATCCCCAGCCGGCGATAGAGCTCGATGCTGTAGCGGCGGAACCGCATCATCGTGGGGGAGGGATTGAACTGGGTGACCAGTCCCGCCGCGTGACAGGTCGAACCGCTGGTCAGATCGGCTTTCTCCAGCAGCACCGTGTCTCGCCATCCCGCCTGCGCCAGGTGGTAGGCGACACTGGTGCCGGTGACGCCGCCGCCGATGATGACGGCGTGCGCACGAGTCGGTA
>Ga0209474_10001585_pt1 | contig 21917 bp, 26 predicted proteins | sample GraSoiAngelo_145_FD_185902 | JGI IMG/M metagenome (GOLD analysis project Ga0209474, IMG submission 185902) | Grasslands soil microbial communities from the Angelo Coastal Reserve, California, USA - 14_1009_05_20cm (SPAdes) (version 2) | ecosystem: Environmental > Terrestrial > Soil > Grasslands... | reverse complement strand
AACCATTACGCTAGCACGCCAAGCAAGCAGGCCTTCCCACTGGGCGCGATCTCTCCGTTGCACGAGACCTCTTCCGTTCAGGCTCGCGCGCATCTCACCCGACAGTGCCGGGGGCATTCCCCAGGCCAGTGGGGTTTCAAAAATCGATCAAGTTCGCTGCGTTTGTAACGCTTGGGGAGACGCTGCTGGTCGAGGCCGAAGTACAGGCAGCGTGGTTACAGACGAGGAAGTTGGCGCCCTCAAGTTCAGGCTCCGTGGCTTGAACCTGCCTCCTAAATAGGGAGCGGCCGCTGAATTGCTGGCGCGCAACGAAGAGCGACGGTGCCTTGGGCTTTACCACACTAGCCTGACCGTTCCCATCTGAGACGATAATTCACCGTCTGAGGGCAACCGCGCCAGATCAGCGGCCTCGCTGAGATTGGCGGTGCCGCCGCCATCCAAGCCCGAGCGTGGGTCGAAGCTATTGCCGGTTAGATGAAGCTGGTTGTTGGAGGCCCGGCTTTTGGGTTCCGAGCCTCCTTGTCGTTGCGCCGTTTAGGAGGTGGGCGCATCGTTACTGGTCGGTGCCGCCGACTGTTCTGCGGGAGACTCGGCGGCTTGCTCGGCAGGCGCCTGTTCGGCCGCCGGCTCGGCGGACTGCTGTGCCGCCTGCAGTTCGGTCGGGGCGGGTGCTTCCGGCTCGGCAACGGGTTGCTCGGTGACGACGTTGCCTTCATTTTCAGTCATCATTTCCTCCTTTATTTGGCGGCGAGGGATTCGCCGCTTCTTCTTCTCACGCGTGTGCTGTGAGAACCTTGGAAGGGGATGTCGCGTTCGGGCTGGATATAGCGCGACAATCTGGGTGGGAAGCGCGCGACAATCAGGATTGCGAGTCGGTGTCGCAGCGTGATGATCATTGCCGCAAAAATTGTCGTGCGCAAGAGAACCGATCTGGAAAATTTTTATATTTTTTGGAAGCGGCGGTTAGCGGGGTCAGTTGACCTACCTACCGCGTCAGCAATGCTTCACTTCGATTGAGCGAGACTGAATTGTAGGTACTTGGCTGCCGAAAAGTGTCCTTGTGACGACCTTACAAGCAATTTGCCTAGGCACGATGCTCGGATGGACGCCATCGCTTGTGGTGTTGGCCTGGTTGCTCCGCGAACTTCCGCTCGATGAGCTTTAGTACGACCCACCCTAAAGCACAGACCCATCCTCCCGTCAGTGCCAAATGATCGCACTTTGACAGCTGCCCTTGCTGTTCAAGCTTCGTTAGGCGTAAGATTTCCGTATGAACCGCATGGGCATCCGGGCTCTCATTGCGATCGCCGCGCTCGCCAGCCTCGCGATTGTCCTGACGGTTGCCGGTTTTTAGAGTGTGAGCTTGGCTTCGGCTCTTGATAGCAAGGCCTTTCCAGTTGCTGCGAGTCAATTCTCGATAGCGCGACGATGCCGCGGCCATAGAACTCGCTAGGCTGTTCCGGGACGATTACGCCAGAGCTGATAGGGGTGGGGGACAGGCCGAGATCGGCATCCTCGCAGATGGTATCGCCAGCCAGCCTCCCCCTTGTCCATCGCCGCACGCCGCATCAGGCACGGGGTGCCGTGAACGATGATGGCGTTGGCCTCGTTTACGCTGGACCATGCCGATATCGAAGAATCCGGCGTACTCTGTAGTGCATCAGGTCGCCGTCGCGATGATCATGCGGCGGCCTGCACCAGGCGATGCGCGGATCGGCAAAGATTGGTACCCGGTCCTTCAGCCAGTCCGGCTCTACGACGTAGCGAGCTCCTAATGCAGCGCGCCCTCAGCGAAGGCTCTCACATTGATGTGGAACGTCGAATTTTGGGGATCATTCTTGATGTCGAAATCGAAATGCGACACTTCGAGGTAGTCTCGGCAATGGCCAGGATGATCCGGGTGATGGGTTGGGAGCGCCAGCAGCCCCGCGATCACGATCATCATTTCGGGTTCGGGGTTGCCTGAAAAAACCCAGCCGCCGTTCGCCGCGATTTTGGCGAGCGTCGATTGGCATAGCGTCTCTCGGCTCACATTGGCCAAAGCCGCGACCTCGCTGACATCCTCCTCGATCTTCGTGGCCTCAGCGGTCCCGCCCTCCCAATTAAACAACTTTCGGCCGTCGAACGACACGTTGATGACCATGGCTCCCCTCAGCATTTTATTTTTGTTTCAGCCTTCGGCGATGGCCCCTTCGTATCGCTCCACGAATGGCTCAACCGAAGCCGGCAGCTCGCGATCCTGCTCGACGGCACGGCGGCGCAGCTCGTGTGCCACGTCTTCCGACACGTCTCGCGACCATCCTTCGGCGGTATTGAAACTGATCACCCGGAGCGGCCTGCTGTAATGGCCGGTGAGCAGATCGGAGGTGACGGCATCAAGGCTGGTGTGATCTTCGTCTGTCTCGGCCCATGCCCGCCCAGCGCGGCCGTAATCTTCGAACACGAGATTATCCGGATCAATCCCGGGGACAATCGAGGGTGACGGACGCATACGCAAACTCCAACGGAACCAGAGAAAAATTGAAGAGGCGGCTGTGCGGTTCGTTTCAGCTATGGAGCACGGCCCCACCTTCGATACAGGGGGCTGGGGGCAGGGGCCGTGCAGATCACCCTCGCGGAAAGGGTAACCCGATTGCATAAGTCGGCTTTTCCGACCGCGTTTTTCAAATCAAAAATTGGCGAGGGAAATGCAGCCAGACGCAGTTCCGCCGACGCGACCGCGAAGGGCGCGCGGCGCGCTGTGCGTTCGTTCGGCCGCGCCGCACCACAGGCCGCGAGCGCGACGGCGTATAGGCGAGGCTCTCTGCGCGTTCTGCTGCTCTGCTCCTGGAGCGGTTTCATCAGTCTACGGCTCCGACCTTGCCAGGTTCACGCCAACCTGTGCGTGCGCCGTTTCTCGTTCCAGAATTATGAAGCCCGCGCTGCGATCCGAAAAGCCGAGCCAGGGCGATTGGTTGGCGCCTCGCAGGAAAGGACACAACATTGGCCGAGCGCGAACTGACAGCTTTTCAGGAAACCCGGGCCGTGTTGCAAGATCATCGTGCGGCCGTCATCAAGGCAATCGAGCAGCTGGACGAACGACGCGCCTGAACCACAATCTCGGCCTGAACGTCGGGACCGTGATGCTGGCGGCGTTCACAATCGTTTTGGCCGCGCGATCAAGTCGCTCCGCGCCGCCCGTGCATAATGATCAAGCTGACCGAGACGCGCGAGATCGCGCCTTACTTTTGGATGCATCCAGAAACGAGCGGTGAAGGCCCGCCGGTCACCACGGCGGGTTTTCCCTTAGACCATCGGTCGCCACCAATTCATCGTGGCTCGGACCGCATGGACCAACATCGTCGCCACCAAAATGGCGGATAAGTTGCCGCCATTTGGTGTCGAGGGCGCGACGGTGAACGTTCTGTAGTTGCCCGTTTTTAACTTCGGCCGTCCAACTCGACGCTGCCCAATCAACGATTTCGCTTGCCGTCAGCATCTATTTCCCCTGTTGGTTGATGCAAAGAAAGCGCGACGGTCATCGAACCTCATTTCGTTCGCGTGCATCGCGGTTAGTGATAACTCGCCGACCGGCGAGCTTTGTAAGGCCGCATACGAGGCCTAACAAGCCGAAAGCGCGGTAGGTCCACAGGATCGTGCAATGAAAAGCAAAGGACATGCGTTACCTGAGGGACGCAATGACCTTGCTGAATCGTTCGACCGCGAAATGTAAGAGAGGTTTATCTGAATAGCATCGCACGCGCCCCTTCAGAAGCTTGCGTAACCAAGACCCGCGCGAGCCTTCCGCTTGCTAACATCTGCCGTCTGCGGGACGCGCCAATTTGGACGCTCGAGGTATCGCTGAACGCCGATGTTACAAAGCGCCGTTACGCGCCGCCGGTGCACATGATCAAAACTGACTGAGACGCGCGAAATCACGCCTTATATCGGGTCCGTCCGGACGAGGAGCGGTGAAGGCGAGCCGCCTCAAAAAAGGGCCGAAGGCGGCCTGACTCGGCAGGCGAAGGGGCCGGTTGTTCGTCACATATGCTAAAAGGTCAGAGAGCCATGTAAGAAAGTTTTGTACAGTTCGCCGATCTTTTTGGCCTCGGCAACGAACGTTTCACGGGCGGATTTCATGTGATCGGTTGTAAGTTGTATGGCTTCATCGGGAGTCTTTAAAGTAGCGAGCTTCGCGAAGTATTGTTTGTTCGCCTCGAAGGACCCCTTCGCATAATCTGTGTGAGCGGTCATGATGGCAGTGAGTTTTTCCTGAACGGGAGCAAAATCGGTCATTTAATCCCCTTGGTGATCATCCCGAGGCCAATCCACAGTAAATGATTTCGACCTATAGACTTTGGTATAACATGCCGCAAGATAGATGGTTGCGCCGCAGTCCATAACTTGAGGTTGAATGTGGATTGAGTAGTTCAATTTTATCATATGCTTATCGGATATTGTAGCGGCTGCAACCTCGCGCCAATGCGGCCAGGCAGCTACGATTTCTCGGTAGCGACATGTTTTTCCAGCATTGCAGCATCAGGCTTTGTGATGGGCGGCATCAAGCCGCTGGAAAGCCGTGGACCGTCATTGCGCTACGCTGCATTCATGCAAGGTTTGCGCGACGCGATCAATGCGCGCATTCGATTGACTCCGCGGTGACAAACGCGCGATCGCTACCGCATTGCTGACCGGCCGTCGAGACGCGGTGGGGATCGCTGCGCAGGGACGGAGTGATGCCGCTATGTTGAACGCGGTCACGGTTTTTGGCCTCACGCTTGGCCGGTGAGGTTGACTATCCATGTTTCATCGTTCGAGTTGTCGATTATTTTGAGGGAATTCGACCGCGCAAAACTCGTCATATACCAATGATGCACACTCAGAATACCTTCCTGGAATCGCTGATCACCCTCTATTGCTTCAACAGGCAGTCCGATCTCGGTACTCTTACCCATTAGAAAGTGATGTGAATGTTCGGTCGTTCCCGCGTAATCCATCAACTTCGACACCACCGTTTCGGCCGCGGAGTGCGGATCTAGTACGGTCGCAAGCATATTCTGCTCAAGCCAGTCAGCGTAAGCAGAGAAGTTCGTTTGCCCACGCGATCCTGCTAAATCTGGAAATGCCGAATGTTCGCGGACGGCAACTCCAAGCGAGCAAAGGGCTGCTTCGCCTTTTCCCATGACTGCCTCGTGTCCCTGATTACTGGACGGTGCCCGCGCATTCGCGAGCGATTCTTTTCGATTTCGATTCCCTAGCATGGAAAGCCTGATTCGTGTGGAGTTTCTATCCGTAATCACAATTGCAGCAGTCGATCGATGTTCCGCTGCGGTCTCTGCAAAAAATCTGTTGACGCAGAAGCGGTCGCCGATGTGCCGAACCGATTTGAGGTGTTGTGCGGGCTCGCCGCATCTCGTGCCGTCATTGGTCTCGGTTTGATGCTTAATGGATGGCCGCGTCCCGGCGCTTCGACACGATGCCCTACAGATCCATCAAGCACGCTTGGCGGAATAGGAGGGGGGCCTGCTGATAATGGTCGTAGTAGAGAATGCCGTCGCCAATTCGTTTTCAGCAGGAATGGCAGCTGAATTCGAACGGCGCCCGCGCACTTGGTCCTCAGCCAGCAACACCAAGGCCGTGAAATACAGAGGTGCATAGCCGCTAGGAGGAGTTGGCGAACAGCCATCTAATGCTGCTCAGGGAATAATGATGTTTGCGGTTTGCGCTTCCGTTGCATATTGATTCGTGGACTGGTAGGCAGCCTGCACCTGTCGGGGTGTCGCTCGTTGAACGGTTTGAGTTTTCTGGATCGGCTCCGCGGTCATTATAAGGTGCGCGAGGAACGGTGCCTCACACCGCAAATGACTGAGGCACGGCAGCGGTACTCGGTGCAAGGTCGCGACCACGGACACCAAACAGTTCTTAGAGCTGAGATCGCCAATCGACATTTTACGACTTAATAACTGTGTGCTTTGGCCAAGACCCTGTTCAACTGATCGCAGCGGGAAATTATTGATCAGTTATTCGAACAGATAAGAACGACGTCTTTAGCTGATCGATTGCATTTGATGGTAATTGCCTCAGCTTGCTTGGCTGCTGCACCTAAACCAGCGCCGCCGAGCGATAATTTCGGTCAGGCGGCGTTGTGCTGTTGGCAAATCTCTCCAATAGAAAAGCCGCTCAAAGCCGGCTTCCAAGGGTTAGACGGTCAGCTGCCTTAGACTCGACTTTCCCTTGGACCGACCTGCGACGGGTTCTGAGAATTCGTCGGTAGGTCCTAGTGCCAATTCCGAAGCGAGACACGACGAGAGTTTTGGATCGGAGTGGGTACGGATTTACTTGTGAGTTCCACGCTCGCGCTTGATGCGACTCAGGACCTGGAGTATTACGCAGCCGAATCTGGTAGGGCCCAATTTTGTACGTCCTTGCTCTGGTCACGCAAAAGGGCAGAAGCGGCAAGAGTACGCTGGCCGTCGGACTTGCAGTCGCGGCGATCGAGAACGATGAGCGGGTCGAATTCCTCGAGGCGGATCCACAAGGCACGATATACGCCACCGCGGGGCTGCCGATTGAGTGAAGCTGCGACCTCGCTCAATTCGCTTGGCGTTCTTGCGCTTCCCTATGTCGGACAGCGCAATGACCATCAGGACGCGCTCGGGTCAGGGTTAGGCGTGACCGAGTTTGCACCGCAGGACACCCGTCAGCTATGGCGCTGGGTATCGGAAAAACTTGTCGAGGGGTCGCTGGACATGAGCAAAACGCGAATAATGCGGCCTGCTAGCGATATACGGCCCGCGCGTCGCTCGCTGATGGAGCTTACCGCCGCGGCGAGCCGTGCCATTGATGATGCGTTGCTTGTGACCTCTAATGCGCGGAATTGATCCGATCCTAACGGCGATCACTGGCCACGCTTCGGCCTACGCCGCCCTGCTTTGGATCATGGGAACGCGCCTCGCCAGTTACGGCTGGGAAATACTGGCGGGTATTGGAGAGGAAACCGAATAGTAAGTAGGCTCACCGGTTCACGCCCGGCGGGTTTTGCCTGCGCGCCGTTATCGGCAGCGGCAATACTCATCTAACGCGCGTTGCCTGCGCCTCAAATAGCCTCCCTTTTCGCGCGAGGGCGAGCGGATGAAGGCTCATTTTGACGAAGCGTTAGTGCCTGAAAACTGGCTCGTCATAAAACCGAACGAGAAACCACATCCAGGCCGCCGCCCGCAGAACCAACGAGGCCGCTGAGACAAAATTCCATACCCGTTCTTGTCATCGCAAACGATATCATTGCCGACAAAGGCTGCAACGAAACTCGCTTGTTAAGCTTACGAAATTCGCTTGTTAAGCTGAATGGCCGTGTTGCGAGCTAATTCGGGAAGCCGTATCGGTCATTTGCCTTACCATTCGAGCGGCCAGAGATTGAGCTAGCCTATTCTCGAAATCGGCGCGTCTTTCCGCTAGCGGGCGATCAAAGAAATTGTCTCGCGTGTACAGCCCGCGCTCTTGGTCGGTTTCGAGCTTGTCGATGTTGCAATCTTTGAACACGCATTCGGTAAACGCTAATTGTCCTGTGCCACGGTCAATGAGCAGCGTGCATTTCACGAACTCGCAACAGTCAAAGCGGGCGAAAACTATTTTACCGCGGAAGTCAAAATGCTGGGCCTGATAGCGCTCCCGCCATAGGATGCGTTCTTCCGGTGGTCCATCAGCGCTCACTTTGTGCCCTCTAGACAAAGTTTGATAAGCCCGAGAATACCGGATACCCGGCGCTTTGCAGCGCGCGGCCTGCTCGCTGAAATGCAGTATCCATTGCGCCCCCACACGCAACCAATATCTAGGATTTTGCCACTAAGTACTGGACTTAACCACAAGTTTGGTCGGCAATTCACAGGAATGACGGACCCTAGCGCGAGCCGAGGATGGTTCGGTGAACCTTGGCAGGCTTTGTCCAGATCTCAAACGGGGAGTGCGGACGCGTGGCGAGAGGTACTGTAAAGTGGTTTAACGCAACGAAGGGGTATGGATTTATTCAACCTGACAACGGCGGCAAAGACGTGTTCGTACACATCTCGGCCGTGGAAAGAGGGCCTGAGCAACCTCAACGAGGGTGAGCTACGAGGAACAGGAAAACCGAGGCAAAACACCGCGGAAAATCTAACGGTAGGCTAAACGCCGGGCATCGAAATCCGCCCCGTCGGTTCGCGCCGGCGGGTTTTTCTTTGTGGATTAGGGGCGGTGGTGAGGTTTGGGTCGCGGCAGAGATTGCCGAATTGTCCGATTGGGGCGGGGCCGCCACTGCGAAAGGCGGCGCCTAATCGCGCAGGGGTAGCGGGGGTCGCGCGACTACGACGGATGATAAAACCAACAGCGCACCTACCAACCGAAGTCGCGCGTTAAGCTCTGTATCCCTGCCTTGCGAGCGGGCGGCGCGGCGGTCATCCGGCACGGCCTTGCCTTGGATTGGGCGGCAGGGGCAAAGGCCGTGCAGGACGGTTTCACCTAGATGATCACGGACGGGCCTACCACGGCAGCGCGATCCAGTGGTTGCGATCAGCAATGATCACAAGGATGATCACCACTGCGGCGAGCAACCAAGCCCCTTTGCGCTGCTCTTTGGTCGAGAGCACAGCGACTGCGACTAGCAGACAAATGCCGAAGAGCGTCTACGACATACCCATCTCCGAGCGCGAGATTCCCACAGGTCCAAATTCCTCGGCAAAGTAGCCAGAACATCCGGGGGATGGTGACGCTTCATTGCCCTGCGACTTTCGGGCGGGTCCGCCGTCATTCTCGCACGGCATCGCAACTAATCCATCTCCTTGCCTTCGTTGATCCAGATCAATCAGCCCGGCTGTCCGTCACTCTCTACTGCACGGTTGGTTTGGCCCTTCGAGACTTCAACTCTGTTCGCCGGGGAGTTCTTCATGAAGATTGCACTATTAACTCTGGCCATGTTGGGCAGCCAATTGACGATCCAAGTGGCTGACCACATTCCTCAGCTTAATGTCGAGGCTACGTGCAAAGGAAGCGTGGCAACCGACAAGGCAATGGGTCTGGCTCTGCCGCAGAGCTACGACGATTGCACGCGCGACGAAAATGCCGCGCGATAGCAGTTAAATACCATTTGGCTGACGAATTCCGATACCGTTCGAAACGAATGCGTGGGCGAGGCGACTGCTGGCGGCAGTGATAGCTATGTCGATCTGCTTACCTGCATGCAAATGGCGAGCTGGGATAAATCGACCCCGCTCCCGCCAAAACTGAAGGGGGCGAGCAAGAACCGCAACAGGCCGTAAAGTGTGATGCACCCGCGCAACAAGCCTCAGAGGAAACGAGTAAACGCGGCCCTTGGGTGCTTCCGTTGGAACGGTATCCGGCGAGCGATTGGCGCTGATTGCGATCGAATGGCTGCATCTGTAGTCGGGGCAATAGACCAGCAGCCCGCGCACGCCCATCTCGCACATTTCACCCAGACTTATTTTTCCCGCCCGTTCCGCCAATCGCTTTGCTTCCTTTTGCGCCAACGCCCCCTCTGGTCGAACAGCTCTTCGGGGATCGCTACATGTCCACGCTTCTCAAGCCAAAGAAGCCCAAGAGCCGCCTGCCTTAAATCGTTTCGGTTAGCGGGGAGAGTGTAGCAGCAATTCTAGATCTTGGACTGACCATCACTTTCCAGGAGGGTGCGGGCTATGCGGCGCCCAAGGTTGACGGGGCCGCGCTGTGCCAAATCGTTGGCCTGTGAGAACCGCCATGCGCCCCAGGCCAGATTGCTCGCCAGTCGCACCGGGGCGCCAATGACAGGATGTCTCGCCGTGAAGATGCGCCTCCAGTGCTGGAACCGAACCATCGGGCGCCGGGTGTGCTCGGAGGGAATTCTCACCCCGAAGAGATCGCGCAAGGTGAGTAGCTGAACATCAAGCGCGTTGCGGCTCCTTTGATCCGACATGGCCGCCCGCAACGACGTCCAGTCCACATCATCACTTTCCGCCATTTGCGCCAGATCATGAAGGTGCCGGAGGTCAATTCTCCCGCGCCAGTAGTCGCCCTCTTTGAGCAGGTCATGCACGATCCAGTGCAGGGCACGAGACTGCGGGGACGGAATTCTCGCCCGGAGGCCATCCCGTTCGATGAGCGTCGCGTGTTCAAACCCGCTTGCTTGAGTCCGCCGGATCTCTAAGACGCCGACGTCCTGCGGCCGCGCCATGCCACGTGCGCCCGCCAATGGCAGGTAGTCGAGTTCGCCAAGGCACTCTTGAGCGCCTGCCTCATCAGCTGCCTCTACGCCCAAGTCGAGATCGCTGGTCATCCTAGCCGGCATCGAACTAGCCCGGGAAAGAAACAGGGGGACGGCCCCCTTGAGAAGGAGCGGAACGATCCCACGATGGTTCAAGGCGGCGACGGCTTCCGCGAGTTGCGCACGCAAGCGCACATTGCGTTCCCTGTTGCTGTCGTGAATAAAGCCCAGGTACTCGCGCACATCATCGGGCAGCCGATCGATCTCGCCACTGTGCGTGAGAGCCGAGAACAAAGCCGGAGTGAGCAGGGTCCGGTTCGCGAGAGCAATAACCGACTGCCAGTCGGTGGTGCTCACGGCGCGTCCGCGAAGACCAGCGATCAACGCCTTGAGCGCGGCACCCGCCTTTATCATCGGCAAGCCTTCTGCAGCAGGGCTATCGCGTCTTCAAGCGTTGAATAGGTCAGGCAATAAACATCAGCCGATGCGATTACCCCCGTCAGCACGTCGAACGCGGTGTCAGTCAGTTCTCCACCGAGTGCAAATGAGCCTTTGAGCAGGCCGCGCACTGCGTCGACCGGATCGACCGGCGCCAGAACGGCACTCGCGTTCGCTCGCCGGCGCAGCAGGACGATCCAGCCCACGGTTCGAGGAGAAGGAGAAACAAACTCCTTCGGTATGAGATAACGGACACGCCTATGGTCGGGGCGGCGACCGACCGGAGCGGCATTAAGGTCGGGGTAGTATTCGGCTAAAATGGGCCATGCTCCCGCCTTCACGGCGGGAGCAAAGGGAATGCCTACGCCATGTCCCAGCGAGTCCAGGAGCGTCACGTCATCTCCAGCGAAACCCAATCCAGCATGGACAAGCCCCAAAGCCAGCGTCGTCTTGCCGGCACCCGGGCCGCCGCAGAGAAGCAGGATGCGGTCATCTCGCAGGAGCGCGGCCGCGTGGACGGCAAGTTCATAGGTGCCGCGTTCCAGAACCTCGGCCAGCAGTTGCCCTTTCAGCACCGTGGCAAGTTCGTCGGAGGAGCAGGAGAGAATCCATTGCCTATGCCGGAATAGGTGGATGCGGTCCCCGTGCTCAACCAGCTCGACCACCACGTCGGCAACAGCTCCCCGGACCTCCAGGTGTCTAAACATCGTTGCCGCCGGAAAGGCGTGCGATGCCGGATAGACAATGCGGACATGAGAGCCCGGAACGGCCACGACCTGGGTCACACGGCCGCAGGACGAAGTGGAGCACCAATCTGGAGAGAGGTGGATCAGACCCAGGCGTTCCCACTCCCTGACCGCAGCCTTGACGTACCTTACCGCCTGACATTGATCGACGCCCCGGCTCGCGATTTCGGACCAGATGGCTTCTGGCGACGACCCGTCCTCAAGAGAGCGCCAGATATCGGCGCCAGTGTCATTGAGCGCGAAAAGCCCCTGCTGTGATGGGCTGAATAGGATGTTTTGGTTGCGGATGCGTGCAAGCCGCCCTCGCATCACAAACCTGTCTGGAGTGCAAAAGCCACGGCTTCGCCCCACCGTCTGATCAATGGATCGCGCGTCTCGAAGAATCATAGGGAAAGTCTGCCTCCTCACCTGAGCAGGTTCAGCGTTCAACGCCGTCGTCCGGCTCAGCTGGTCAGCAGGCATCAGCACCGGATTGGCGACACGTCATCGCGAGCTCCCGTTGCTCTCGCAATGCCGGAGATTGCCGAGTCGGAACCAGGAAGAGAGTCCTGCGGCCGAAGGGTCTATTTTCGGCCCGGCGGGCCGCTGTGACCGTGGTTCGAATCTCCGAATCCCCAGCCCGGACGCGAACCGCCTCTACCTCCTGAACCACCTCCTGAACCGCTGGACATGGCTATAGCTTGCGAAGTCAGGCTCGTGCCAAGGAGGAGCGTTATTGCCGGGGGCGTCACAACCGCAAACCGGCCGGCCTTCTTGAGAAAGTCACGACGCGCTTGATCCTCAGACAAATCGGGCTCGCGCGCGCTGCCCGGACCCTTTGCATTCTCCGCTGACATGGCGACACTCCTGCTATTCGAACACATTATTATAGCAGAGCAAGCAAATGCCCGGCAGATCGAAAGGGGTACCCCTTACGGATCATACCGCCGATAACGCTAAGATTACCGAGCCACGAGATCAGGCCGGTTTGGGTTGGCGGCAGTGTTGGACGCGTTTTTCGCTATGAGCCTGGCCCGCCTGCTGCCCCGCATGGGAATGAGGCGCAGCCTCAGCGCCCGATAGACGCTCACGCGGAAAGCCGGCGGGCCAGCATTCCGCGACGTGAACAGATTGACCGTTTCTTCACTCGAGCGAACCGAGCAGGGAATGTAAGACGTCCGCTCTTCCCTTGCCGGCTCAACCGGTCGACGCAACACAGGCGTTAAATGTGCACGGCAAAACGCAGCATCGGCGCTTTCAGCTGCATAGTCCGGAACCTGTTGGAGTCAGGGGCGGCATTGGACGTGCCGCCGAATTCGACCATTATCCCAGATTATTTTAGTTTGACCCTGTCGACCGAACGCGGGCGTTTCCATTGCCGAACCGCATGGCGCCAAGACAGGCGCATCGGCGTGCAGTTCGATCAGCCCGGTAGCTTTTGATTTAGCTCGCGCCCTTGTTGAAGTTCCTACTCCGCTCCAGTCAACGCGCTTTCGTTCGCCGGATCTTGTAGCCTCTTTCGAACGAGGTCTTCTGGGATTGCTACATATCCGCGCTTCTCAAGCCAGAGAAGCCCCAGAGCCACGCCTTAGATCGTTTCTGTCATGGCCTACAGAGAGCTTGCGGGCTCGTCTTAGAGCGTCGGCGGCTTGACTTCTGATGGGAGAGATCGAATCCTTATTCATCGCGCTGCCCCCAGCACGCAACAGCCCAGCACGCAACAGCTTCGTAGTAAATTCCCGCTAACCTATTTTGTCCATCCGCCAGCCGACTCCAATTCCACATTGAGTTAATTTCCACAGCCGGACAGGCACGTGAAACTGCGGAAGAGTCACCATGTGCCATCCTTTGCCCGAACCACGGCCGGCGACTCAGGTTTCTTGATCGTGATCCAGTGCCGCGAAGGTCCGGCCTTGTAAGTGCTATCCCGGTGCTTTGACACGATGCCCCTCAAGGCCCATCAAGCACGCTAGGAGAGGCACGAATCGGAGGAGGCTCAGAGTCGGCCCACGCCCCCGTGCTTCGGGATGCAGGGCAGGTAGTCAAGTTTACGAAACATGCCGCTTAAAGAGATAGGACAGGGACCGAATGCGAGTCCCTGTTATGGCCCCCGCGCTTCACACTGCGGGTTTTTTCACTGGATGCGCTTATTTGCCCGGTAGCTGCGGAACATTTGAGTTCCTTCCAGTTTGATCTTCGCGGCGGAACTGGGGTTGGAAACCGGCAGCCGCAAAAAGAGCCGCACGGCGTAACGCCCGAGCGGCTTTTTCATTGCGGTTTGCGTTTTCTGAATACAATGAACATCCCTATCAACATGAGGGTGTTTAGGCCAGCAACGGCTAAGCCGAGACAAATGTCAGCGCGATACTGCCAAGCACGTCGCGTTTGTGGTCCATTCAGACCAAACCACGCCCGATCAATTTGGTTTCAGCAACGCCGCTAATTGCGTTAGCGCCTGAAAATTAGATCAGCAAACCGACCAGTGGCCAAGCCGGACTGATGTCCTGAAACATTCGGCGCTGAGAGCAACGCTTGGACACAAGAACGGTAACACCTCCTCCAAAGGTAGTGGAGTCGTTCTATTCCTCTGCGGAGTCAATCGGCGTTACCTCGTTGGCTGGATAAAATGGTTCATATCGCTTCATCACACCCTCACATACATAGGAGCTTGATAGCCTGGTCGACCGTAAACCCCTCAGCGACGTAGGCATCGAACAGCGCCTTTTTCATTTTGGCGATAGACGGAGCCTGCCTGACAAGCTTGTCAGTCGCCGCCGCATCGGCATCCTTCGGAAGGTTCAGAGAGTGAACGTTGGTTTCGTCGTCTTCCATCAGTTTTCCTTTACGACCTGCACTTACCGCACATGAATATGCCAAGTAGGATTGCCGTGGAAACAATGCTGGAGCGACGTTCGCGGGTCATTGACAAATGATATCGCGGCCCTCGGAAACAACTCAACGGAACTCGCCGAGTAAGCTTAATATCGACGCGGCAGACCGCGCTACACAGCGATAGATGCTTGAACCGTCTGGGCGGGGCAAGCGGCGATCCCTGATCGCGCGATGTGACATCGGTGTCATTGCGCGACTACAAACGATGATAGAACCACAAGGTCACGTATCAACCTAAGTCGCGCGTTAAGCTTTATGTCCGCGCCGCCAGTTAATTCTGGAACCAGCGGCTGCTTTTTCGGCCAATTAAAATCCGGCCTGAGATCGGCGCCCTTGATGCCGCAAGCCTGACACGTGAATAGAGGTTCGAGATGAGACAGCCGGAGTGATCCGGCCATCGATCTCCGCTGATCGCGACCCAATGGCTGCAATGGTAGTCGGAGCGTTAGACTAGCAGCGTTATTTTCTGCCGGCGTTTCATAGTTTGCGCCCGGTCCTCTCAGTGGACAATCACGGTCGCGCCCACCGAAACGCGGTCGTAAAGATCGATAACGTCATCGTTGATCATGCGAAAACAACCTGAAGAGACGGCCTGCCCAATTGTTTCGGGCTCGTTCGAGCCGTGAATGCGATAAAGTGTCGATCCAAGATACAAGGCTCTCGCCCCGAGGGGATTGTCGAGGCCACCTGGCATGAAGCGCGGAAGATCCGGGCGCCGGGCGAGCATTTGCGATGGGGGTGTCCAGTTGGGCCACTCGCGCTTGGCGCTGACGCGGTGAACGCCTGACCAGCCGTATCCATCGCGACCGATACCAATGCCGTAACGAATAGCTAGGCCGGGGCGAATCACGAGGTAAAGTCGCCGTTCGCTTGTGTCGATGTACACGGTTCCTGGCGCGTAGTTGCTTTGAAAACTGACAACGGTGCGCGGAATTGGCCCCGAGCTGCGATTATAGGGATCAAAGAAGCCAGCGAAAGGATTCACGCCGTATCTTGGCTGGGCAAGAGAGACGGTGGCGCCAGTTGCCACGATGACGATTGCAAGAATAAAAGTCGAAAATCGCATTATTTATTTCCTCGAAAATGCTGTTTGCGGGCTGCTCATCCTTACCAATTACCTTCTTCGGCACGGAGCATGGCAGGGGAGTTCGGGTTGTTGATTTTCATCCAGCTCGTACACCTGCCGGCCTTATAGCTCCGATTCCGATGCTTCGAAACAATCCCTTCCAAGCCATCCTGCAAGCTTGCTCGAATAGCCGAGGACCGATGGCGCCGGCCTCATGGTCGTTATAAATGATCCCATCCGCAGGGCGCTTCAGCAGCTTGCCGAGCCACAGTTTTCGGACTTGCAGCGTCTCGTTCCGCATATCGACACCATCGTCCGAGAGAAGATCGAAGGCATACAGCCTGACTTCGTCGTTCCGCTCTTCACCATGCAGGGCATCCAAAGGCGGGCGGTTCGAAGTGGGAAATTTAAGGTCCTGATGCCGCGCTCGTTGGCGAGATCGGCAAGGGTCCGGAGCGCGTCCTGGACGTATTCTCCAAACTCGCGATGGAGCCGACGATTCCGAAGGCCAGCGTTACTGGAACCCCGGCCGGCGTTGACAATTCGAGGGCACACTCAAGCCGTCGCCGCGTGGGCGGGCAATTTAAAGAACGGTTGAGGGGGCTCGCGTATACTGCGCAGTGGTTCGGCATTGCCGATACCGTCACCGCAAACGTGTCCACCGACTTCGCCGCGCTCACGGGCTCTACCGACGAAGCTAAAATCATTGGCGACGCGCAAAAGCGCAATGTCATCTCCGCCAAAACCGAACGCGCAGAATTGAAACGACGCGGCATTTTAGGTCCCGGCTTCAATGAGGACGACGAAGAGCAACGATTGGCGGAAGAGCAGCAGGGGCTTGAGCCGGAACAGCCTATGGACCCGGTATCGGGCAACGTTATTCCTTTCGATCAGGTGGCATCATGAGTAACGACCCGTTTCCGCCCCTGGCAGGAATAAAGGCCACGTTGAAAGCGAGCGCAGCGCGCGGCAGTTCTACCACATTTCGCCCGATGACACCCGAGCGGCTGTACCCGGCCAACATTTTGAAGCCATCAGATTTCATCCCGCCGAGAATATGCCGCTGTCGCTTCGCCTCGAAGAAATTACACCGAGCGTATACTGGGTTTGCTGTCGATAGCACGGGTTTTGCTGTCGATAGCAAGCCGCTGGACGATGCCAAGCAAAGCCTGCAAGGGATAGGCGATCGAGCGGCAAAGATCAGCGAGCGCGTGCTGCGGCGATGCTGCGGTCGGGATTGGGGCTACGCCTAAAGGGCTCGGCGCCGCGTCTCTCTCTAAAATTGCGATCCGCTATCAATTCGCAGCCAAAGAAAATCGACGGCGGCAAGAAAGGTCAAAGTGATGAAAAACCAATTCCGCTGGGCGGTGCCTCGTCTCCCAAACTCCCGGTTAAGTTCTGTTTCGGTTGAGTGAAGCACCACTCTGTTACGATAGAGGCCCGCTACGGAGCGAAATTCCCGACCTGGATTTCGCGATGACAATAGCGTCCGCAGCCCAACATCAAGCCTAATTGCCTTGCGGTCGTCCAAAGGCCCAAGCGTCTGCATTTCACTTTCGCCCCAGCCGGATATCGAAGCAGCCTGCTGCTGACCTTTGTCGGCTGCTCCTCAGAGGCAACTCTCAAGCGCCCCCCGTATGTTCTACAAATCAGCCTTTCCGGACGATAGGAGGAGGCGGCGGCGCCTTGCCCTTATCTACGAAACAGCCCCCCAAGGTGATCGAACCAATAACCAAAACCATTGCTGGCGCGACCTTTTGCATATACATCGCCCGCGAATCAGTAAGTTGTCAAAGGTTACATCACTTAGTTAATTGTCTTTGAACTAGTGGATGGCTTTATCGCACTCACAGTGCGCGCCTTCTGTAACTTCACTCCAACGGCGGTTACGCTACGACGTGGACGCCCATCATTTCCGCTAAGAACTCGTGTGTTAGCGGAAGATGATTTCCCGCAAGTCCGTGCATTCGCAGAAGCCACTTGCACATGCGGCTCTGCGCGCGCTTGCATTAGGGGTTGCCGGGTGGCCACCCAAATGAAAGATCAGATATTTGGTTGTATAACGGGCTGCCGCCTTCATCGGATCGTCCGGTAGAAGCGCGACGGGGATGGCGTTACGGCAAGCCGCTTTGCCGGGGTCGTTGGGGCGGGGTCGCCACTTGAGGTGACGACCCCTAATCGCGCATCGGTGGGGTGGGGCGTTATCGCGCGACTACGACGAATGATAAAACCAAGAGCGCACGGAGCAACCGAAGTCGCGCGTTAAGCTTGATGGCCGTGCTGCGAGTTAATTCTGGAACCAGCGGCGGCGCGAACAGCGCTCACGTACTCGGAGTCAGCGACTTACGGCACGAGCAGGCCTGAACTGATTTGGGTTCTGAGCAGTCGCCGCGCCCGTTTGCTTCGGCGTGGCTCTGCAACGCAGCGTTCGGCCCGATCTCGACCAGCCGACGGATAGCGTCCGCGCGATCAAGCGAGGGATCGTTCTGGCGTTAATCCACCTCGCGACGGCGACTTGACCGAGATCAACGCTGCCGCCTCGGACGCTCGGCCAATCGCGTCACGTTGCCTGCGCATCAGGCTGTATGTCGATGAGAACTTCCCTTGAAGTAGGGATCAAGGTTCACAGGTTCGCCGGTATCTTTCCAGAACAGTTTTTGACCGAGGCTGGCCGCCACCGCGAGGCGGTGGTGGCCCCCGACCAGCGTATGGTCATCCGATGCTTTCGCGATGATCTCGCCGGCTTCGTCGACAATGTTTCTCATGTTCCCCCTCCAATCCAATGCGCTGGTTTGTTGACGCTCCTATAGACCGGGCATTGTTACAAGCGATGTACCCGAAACCGGGGAGCGCCATCGGATCAAGTGAGCCGTTTAAAGAACAGCATGCGCCAATCGCTTTCGTTAGCGGGTGTTCTAGCCACTCGCTCTCTCCAACGAGGTCTTCTGGGCTAAATGTCCACGCTCCTCAAGGCAGAGAAGCGCGAGAGCCAACTGTCTTAGATATTTTTGTCATGGCCTATAGGGAGCTGGCGGGCTCGTCTTGAGGACTTGGCGGCCGCACTCATCATCGACGACAAAAGCGATGTCCCGATCTGGCAATGTAGTTGACATTGTCAGCGGAGAGCGGGCACGCGGGCCGATTGGTCACACGTCCACTGCACGAACGCATCATTCTATAGAAAGATCGCGAGGATGTCGGTCCGGTAAACGACATGGACCACCGATCGCCGTTTGCGACGTTACTGAAAATCTGCGTCTGCGGGATTTCCCGGACCTGCTCTCAGCGCCAGGTGGAAATCGTCCAAGCTATGCCGCAAGCTCAGTCCTCACTGCCCTAGAGTACAATATCAAATACACAGAGAGAAAGGGTACCGTGCCCGTTCGGGTGGGGCGGGATGGCTGACTATCGCGTTTATGTCATCGGACGGGACGGTCTCTTCATAGAAGCAGTTTTGCTCAACTGCGACGAGGATGCCTCGGCTCTCGAGGCCGCTAAGCAGTTTCGTGGCGATCACGACGTCGAACTTTGGCAGCGCGACCGCAAGATCGCAACGCTCGGGCCAAGCGGATAAGCAGATCGCCGAAACGCCGGAAGGTGAGGGGAAACAGGGCTCACCGGCAAACGCATCGGACGTCTTCGGAGAGGTCGCGCGACGATCCGTGCGCCTGCTCCGGTCTGATCGCGCGCCGCCAGTTTCGGACGATGACCTCGGGGTGGTTCTGGTTGGCCTTGTCCTTGTCCGACAATGATGAGCGCCAGTTCGATGCTGCTCATGTTATCGGCGAGCTCACAGCACGCGGTTCGCATGCCGCCCGGCATGTCACGAAAGCCATTACTGTCGACCCAGCGCCACCGCTACTTGATCAATCGAAGAAAGCGGGCGGTGAAGTTGGGGGACTTCACCGCCCTTACCCTTCCGACGGAGGGGGGCGTATTTCCATCGAAAGGTAGCCGGAGGAGCGAGCCTTGGGGCGCGCGTGGCCCGCCAAGAAGCCTGATGACTCCATCTCATACGCCGTGGGAAAAATCCTAGGGACCCAATAGGCCATGAGCGCACAGGCGAATCCCACCACTAAGGAAGCCCAACACCAAGATCGAGCGCCTGTCAGCGTTGCCGTTACAACTGTGGCGCCTTGACCAATGAACCGAGTGGGCCAGCCCACCTACACCATCGCCTAAGAACCGCCGCATCAAACTACGACAGATACCGTTCTCGGCACTATATTATGGCTTTGGGCGGTCAGCCAACGACAACCTGCAAATCTATGAGAGCTGCCCAAAATGAATCCCGCGTCCAAGAGTACCGAGATCTGGCTAATTAATCTCCCGCCAACCCTGCGGCAGACTTCGGTCTGGAGCAGAAAACTTTCCTGACAGCTCCAAACGCATCACCGATTGGACATTTCCTTGGGTTTGCGGCGGGTGTACCGAGCCGACATACAACGATTGTGATAGATCGTTTCGATCCGTATGTGAGCGAGCCGGAAGCTAAACGATAGCTGCACAGGTCCTGTCGATCATTGTGCAAACCACAGTTGAACTGGAGAGCATGCCCAATGATCACGATTCCTGAACTAACTGCGCAAGCCCTCGGCTCATTTCTTGCGCGCGAAACCGAGGGCCGATTCCGCTCCTCGCATTCCGATTTGACAAAACTGCTGCCTTTCGCCGCCAGGCTGGCACTGGAGTGCATCGGAAACAGTGATGCACTGTATCACAATATTGAACACACCATGCTGGTTACGCTGGTTGGGCACGACATCCTGAGTGGACGCGCGCTGCAACGGACCACCACGGCACCCGACTATGCGAACTTCATTATTGCCTGCCTCACCCATGACATCGGATATGTGCGGGGCATAGTCCAGGGCGACGAAGATGGCGCCTATATTGCGGACCTTACCGGGCGGAAAATCGAATTGCCGGTCGGATCGTCCGATGCCGCGCTCGCAACCTACCATGTCGATCGTTCAAAGCTGTTCGTCATTGAGCGGTTCGATGACGTGGAAGAAGTCGACGCGGCTCGAATTGCCCGGGCCATCGAATATACGCGTTTTCCGTACGCCCCACCGAACAATGAGATCGACGACCTCATCGAAGAGGAAGGATTGCTGCTGCGCGCTGCCGATTTGATCGGCCAACTTGGTGATCCAAATTACATAAGGAAATCGAATGCCTTGTTCCATGAATTTGAGGAGATCGGACTGAACAAGACGCTAGGCTATGCAACACCCGCAGACATCGTTTATAAATTTCCGCAGTTTTATTTTAGTAACGTCGCGCCGCAGATCCAGCTAGCGATCCGCTATCTCAATGTCACGTCCAGGGGCCGCCAGTGGATCGCCAGCCTCCACAGCAATGTTTTTCGTGCTGAAAGGGAGGTGAATCTGTCGGGACCCCAGAGATAGAAGTTCGACAAGACCGAAGCGACCTCGGGACGCTGGCCTTTGGACACTGGTCCCGTCGGATGCTGGTTGCCATCAGCGCTGGTGACATTGGTGCTCGTCGCTTTTGGCGCGGGACGGTGCGAGAAACCGATTTGATCAACCGGGAATGATTCAACAGCCCATTCGACGAATGGTCCAGATGACTGTCAACGGTTCTTCCATCAAATTTAGGTCACCGAGACTGTCATCTTCATCGGCGCTGTCGCTAGTTCGCCGGATGGTGATGGGGGCACTGATGGCATCGCGCGTACCGTGTTGATTTATTTTAAACCTTTGGAAGAACAGCACGGGAAGGGAATGATTAGGCGATTGCTGTTGCTGGATGTATTGCGTGCTGCGTAAGGAGCTATTCGAATGACGCCTGGACTGTATTCTTTTAGGGCGCAGGGTCTCGATGGGGTGGATTGGCCCGTCGGCGGTGTCGCTGTTCTCCAGAACGGCATGATATTAGGAGGCGGCCCACACACGTATTTCACTGGCTCTTACTCTTCCGAAGCCGGCATCTTCAAAGCCGAGCTTCTTCTCAATCAGCACATGCCTCCGCCACCCGATCACCTGTTCTATAACGCGAAGGACGTCGGCATAGGGATCACGGGCAGTTATGAGGGCGACCAGGCTGAGCTGACTGGCACTGCGCTCGTCGGGAAAAGATCTCTTGGGGTTCACGTAACACTACGGAAGCTGGCGGGGCTTGGGGCCGGTTGGCAACTCACGTAGCCGCATTGGTTTTTGAAGCATCCTCAGCCCTGGGCGAAAAACATGTTCTCGCTACGCCGAATTATCGCCCGGCCGGTTCAAGGACTTTCGGCGTTAATTCCCTCGGGGCTTAAGATCGCGTATTGCGCGGCCGGCGGATTGCATCAAGCGGCAAGCTCGCGCGCGTCGACTCCGCTCGCGCCGACGAAACGGCGTCCCCGTGTTCGTTAAAGCTAAATTCATCACGTCGATCTCGCAGCCGATCAAGGCGGCCTTGATCGGCTTTCGGCGGATATGGGCTTTTTGCCAGGGAAATCCCCCCACCATTCGATGACCGCGCACCGTCCCTTTACATCGCCACCAGTGGAGTGAGTCGGAGGCAAATGTTCGGCCAAAATTTGGTGCGGTGGGGATAACGATAATCCGTGTGTGACTGAGGCTCG
>Ga0209474_10001583_pt1 | contig 21923 bp, 15 predicted proteins | sample GraSoiAngelo_145_FD_185902 | JGI IMG/M metagenome (GOLD analysis project Ga0209474, IMG submission 185902) | Grasslands soil microbial communities from the Angelo Coastal Reserve, California, USA - 14_1009_05_20cm (SPAdes) (version 2) | ecosystem: Environmental > Terrestrial > Soil > Grasslands... | reverse complement strand
ACGGAGCGGTCGCCGCCCACACGCCTCGGTTGCGGCAGCGCCGGCGCCAGCCCGCGCAGCTCCGCGCTCGTCCGGCCCGTGGGCAGGATCAGCGGCGCGGGCTTCGGCGCGGGAACGCGGTCGAGAAATGCGGCGGCGGCAGCGATGGTGCGCAGGTCGTGCCAGCGGTTGAAGAGGGCGGCGCCAGATCCGGCCGCGATGCCGAGGACGAGGACCGCCACGCCCGCGAGCGCGGCGATCCTCCAGGAGAGCGTCGTCCCGATCAGGCTCGCCGGGTAGACGCTGTAGATCCCCAGCGTGACGAGCAGCGTGGCGACCACGTACATGGGGACGCCGGCGTTCCAGAGCACCGCGCAGACGACGACGTCGAAGGCGATGGGGATGGGCAGCAACGTCCCGAACGCGGCGACGATGAGAATGACCGTCGCGTTCGCGAAGAGGCCGTCCACCTGCGCGATCTCGGCGACTCGCGTCCAAGGCAAAAGCTCGACGAGAGCGGCGCCGAAGAGCCCCGCGAGGATCATGAGGGGTAGCGAGATGAGGATGACGGTGAGGAGGTTTTTTGCGTACCGGATCACCACCCAGGGAACGGCGTGGAACACGGTCCTGGGCGCGTCGCCGGCGGGAGTCAGCAGCGACTGCGACAGGCGGGCGAACCCCGATTGGAACCACTGGAAGACGCGGAGGCCGGGAACGCGCGCGGGCTCCTCGACGGGCTTGCGCCATCCCGGCAGGTCCGCCTTGCGCGACAGATACGGAACGACCACCAGCACCATCACCAGCGCGGTGGCGACCTTGAGCGCCGCCAAGTACCAGGGAAAGAGCGTCAGCAGCATCCCCAGCACGATCACGTTGAAGCTGGGTGACGCGAACATGGCCGCGAGCGCCACCTCGACGCGGCTGCCGCCTTTGAGCATCGCCTGGCCGATGGGCGCGGCGCAGTTGACGCAGACGCCGAGCGGCGCGCCAACCAGCATTCCCTGCACCGCGCCAGCCAGCTTGCCGCCCCGCGGTCGCGGCAGGAGCGGGATCAATGTCAACAGGCCGGCGGCCAGCAGCAGGCCGAACGTCATCCCCTGCTTGTTGGTGACGCCCCACTCGGCCGCGACCCAGAGGATGCGCTTGAACTTCTCGTCCGCGCGGGGCTCGGGAAAGTGGCCCTCGAACCCGAGCGGGGTGGAGAGCGCTTCATCCGGATCCGCGCCGGCCTTGCTCTGCAGGGATGGATAGCGCGACCCGAGCCAGAAGATGGCGCACATCGTCGCGATGATCGCGAAGGTGAGAACGATGCGCGCATCGAGGCGGCGGACGCGAGAAGCTGCGGGCGCGACGGTCATCGATGAGCCCCCGGCGGTGCGCGCGGAACGGATCCCGATGAGGTACCGCCGGGTTCAGAGGAGAGTCAACTCCGTGAGGCCCGCGCCCTGCGTCGTCGCAGGATCTCCATCACGGCAAGGACCAGCATGCCGCCGAGCGAGCCGTCCGCGCTCGCGCATCCGCTGCCGCTCGTGGCCCTCGCGTTGGCATCGAGCTTGACCACCATGAACCCGTTGTCCTGGCTCGTCGTCCAGAGGTCGCCAGTGGTCATCCCCCGGTCCTTGGGGAAGCTCGGCTTCGAGGAGGCCCAGTCGATCGGCCGGTCGAAGTTCGCCGCCTGGCCACTTGCGTACTGCGATCCCGGCAGCACTTTGGTGCCCTGGGCTGGTGGTTTGTAGTAGCCGATCTCGCGGATGGCCTTCACGTTGCTGATGTCGAAGATCCGCAGGCCCGCGGCGAAACAGTTGCACGCCAGCGTCTTCGCGTCGTCGGGGTCGTCTACGGCGCAGTAATGGCATGAGTAACCGAACGTCTGCGTCGGTCCGCTGGTCATCTTCAGGGCGAGGCTCTGCTGACAGGACGCCACGTCCGCCACGTCCATCTGGACGCTGGCAGCGAGCTTCGGGTTCTTCGGGTCGCTGATGTCGAGGATATGCGGATAGCCCTGCCCAGCCTTGCCGGCCACACAGGATCCGCCGATGGACGCCACTCCGGCCTCGTCGGTGAAGACGACGTACGGCTTTCCCGCGATCGTCACCGGCAGCGCGTTCTGCGCGACGATGCTGCCGTCGTCCCAGTAAAACTGGCCGATGACCCGGATCTCCGGATTGGTCTTACGCGACTGGACGTCGCTGACGTCGAAGATGATCAGCCCGTTCTTCCCCGGTCCGAATCCGCCAATGGCGGTGACGTACGCGGTATTGCCGTCCTTGCTGAATTCGAGGTCGTGGTAGACGGGATTGAGCCCAGCAGGAGGCGTATAGGCGAGAAGCTGCTGCGGTTTGGTGGCGTCCGTCACGTCGACGGCAACGAGCGCCGCCTGGGTCTGCGCGATCGTCGTGATGTAGTAGGTCTTGCCGTCCGGGGCCCACTGGCCGGTATGGCCGAGGCTCGCCGGGATGTTCACGGACGCTTTCAGCACCGGGTGGCGGCAGTCTCCCGACACGTCGTAGACGTCGAAGCCTGGACCTGGGGAGCCGTACGTCCCCTGATCGCCAGCGAGCAGCTGGCGGGTTGCGTTGATTTTCAAGGATTCCCAGGGATCGAGCATCGCGGGTTTGTCCAGCCAGTCGGTCGCTACTGGATGGGCTGGGTCGGTCACGTCGACGACGACCGTTCCCGGGTGCGCCAGGTTGGAGCCTTTGCGCTGATCGAAGTAGGCGCAGTTCTTCCACGCGGTGAGCTGCCAGCTCGCGCCTTCGCCCTGGTACTGCCCGACCAGATCGACGTTGCAGTTGAACCCGACCTTGTTCTTGCCGCTGGTCACCTCCGCGACCGTCGTTTCACCCTGCAGACCGCTCTCCGCCTTGTCGGTCTTCCGGCAATGTGCAAGTGGGACCCCGGCGTTGGCCGCGAGGAGCGGGAACAGCAGGGCGGTACAGAAACGGGCGACGTTTGCGTTGTTCATGGAGGATGCCCTCGATGCGAGACGCTGCGGGGGACCAGTTGCGACGACGCTACCGATTCGCAAACGACGATCGCCAACCGGCCGGCCCCGCCGTGTTACCGACTCGACACCTTGGTGCGACGTTCGGCCCGCCGCCACAAAATTACAGCAAAGGCCAGTAGCGCTGGCAGATCCGCGCCCGCACTCGCGCAGTGCGAACCTCCGCCACTTCCTGATCCACCGCCGGGATTCTGACCTGCGTCTGCTCCCGATCCGATCCCAAGCACTCCCTGGATCCGCTCCCAATGCGCCTCGCAGTTTGTCTGTACCGGCGCGCAGGTGAGCGGGCCGAGAAGCTGCGTGAAGCTCATCATGGGATGGAACGTGATGCCGTTGTCGTCGCTCGTCGCAAGGCTATAGCCGTCGACGATCATGTCCGCGCAGGCGTAGATCCGGGTGGCCCCACGGCGCTGTCCGAGACATCGGAAATGCGGCCCGTCGCGCGTGGCGAAGCCGCTCGTGCCCGCCGCCTGGACGTAAAGCTTGCCGTCCCTCGTCCCGGCGTAGAGCGCGCCATCTCCGGCACGGAGGAACGCGGAGAACTGCCCGTTGATCGTCAGAATCGGCGACTGGGTAAAGCTCTGCCCGCCGTTCGTGGTCACCGAGATCGAGTCCGATGGCCCGCTGAGGAGCCGCAGGTAGACGGTCTTCTCGTCGGCGGGATCGATCGCAAGGATTCGCGGCTGGGTCTGCCGCGAGACCTCGAGCGGCGTGGGTGTCCAGCTCCCGGCGGCGCCCGAGTTGGTGCTGGCGAGGAACGTCGCCGCACCTGAGGTCGAGACGGAGGTGGCGTAGACGACGCCCCTCTTCGAGAGCGCGATCTCGATGCCGGTCAGCAGATCGGGGGTGTCGTAAAGATGCGGCGCGTCGAACGTGATCCCGCCGTCGTGCGAAGCCACGATGTAGCTGCCGGTGCCGCTCGAGAGCGTCACGATCGCGAGCACGAACGTGGCGTCGTTCGGATCGGGAAAGAAGTCCGTGACGATCTGGCCGCCCACCGATCCCGTCGAAATCGGCCAGGTGCAGCCGACGTCGCTCGAACGCGTCAGGTTGACGGAGTTCGCGAGGATCGCGCCCGCGGCAGTCACCTGGTAGAACCCGACGTTGGCCGAGGCGAGGGCCGCGTTCGATCCGGCAACGACCCACGGCTCGCAGCTGTACCGCCAGGTCGCGCCGTCATCCTCCGAGACGAGCAGGCCGAAATTAGCGCCCAACAGGATGCGATGCTGAGCGTCGGGCGGGAAGTGGATGCTGAACTCGTCCGGGAACGCTCCGTTCGCGCGCGCCGCGGCCGCCGCGATGGATGAGACGGCGACCAACTTCAGCAGGATGCTCGCTGCGCGGCGCGGCGTCAGGGAGAGCACTTCGAGCGCGTCGGAGCCGGGAACCTGTCCGCGGCGACATTGATGTTGGTGGTGGTGGCGCAGTGCACCGGCTGCCCCGTATTGCGATCCAGATACGTCGCCGTGGCCGTCGCCGGCGTCCACTGCAGAGGCGCGCCCACCGTCAGGTTCTTGAGCGTGCTGCGTACGGAAGGATCGAGGTCGCCGCTCTTGACCAGATCATCGACCACCTCGAGTCCCACGGGCTCGAAGTGCACCTGCAAGGTCACCCGGTCGGGCATCGGAATGAACGATCCATCCTTCGGGAAGAAGCGCTGCTTGTGCGTCTGGTAGAAGTCCGGCGAGCTGATGTCGAAGGTAGGCTTGGCGGGAAGCCCGTTGGTTTCGAAGCTCGCCGCCTCCCAGAACATGTGCACTTCCTTGCCGCTGTCGTCGAACATGCAGTCGCGCAGCAGCCAGCGATCCGGATCGTCTGCAGCGGAGGTCGACGGTGTTTCCTCGGGCACGACGCCGCTCTTATAGATCTCCGTCGAGCCCTGGTAGGCGTGTACCTCGAACCAGGAGCGGCGGTCCTGCTCCGAACCGCTCGGGAACGAGTGACCCGCGGCGACGTTATCGACGATCAGGCTGAGCTGGCCGGTATTCCCGAACTGCTGCACGCAGATCGCTGTCTGCAGCGAGGTGTCGAGCAGCGCCTGCACCTGCGCCTTCTGCCTGTCGGTATCGGGGAAGGGCGTGAGAGCCACGTCGATCGCGGGCATCGTATGCGAGTGCGACCGGCGCAGCGGAGCCCCGGGCACGTTCGCCACCCGCTTGTCCATGGTGCTCTGCGGCATGTGACACGCCCCGCAGGTCGACCCGATGGTCGGCTGGACGAAGGCGGAGCTCTTCCACTCGTTGAAGGTGCGCTCGATGGCCGCCCCGTGCCCGTTGACGATATCGTGGCAGGCGCCGCACATGGTGCCCGATTCCGCCCGGTTCCGATCGAGCAGCGGCGAGTACGCAGCGCCGTGCGGACGTCCGCTGGCGACCGGATCGGAGAACGATCCACGCAGCACGCCGTCTGCCGCGAGCTGCAGCGGGTTGTCGTGCGTGCCCGTTACGCTCTCCACGGAGTGGCAGAAGTAGCAGGTGATGCCCTTGAGGTGCGGCGGCAGCTGATCGAGGTTGAGCCCGTCCGTCGTGGCGCCCTCCCGGACCGCCACGGGCGCGTGGCAGTTGACGCAGAACTTGCCGAGCTGGCCGTTGGTCTCGCGCTGGCCGCGCGCGTTCATCGCCCGCATCACCGGGTCCTGGGACGAATAGGCGTGCATGCTTCCCGCCCAGTCGTTGAACTGCTCCGCATGGCAGCCGGCGCACGACTGCGGATCGAGCAGCTGCGCGCGGGTGAGCGTGCCCTCCTGTTGCGATCCCCCACCGTGGCACGCGCTGAAGCCAGCGGCCCCGATGGCGAGCGCAAGGATGGATGCGCGGCGCATGGTTCCCTCTGCTATCCCGGAACGCAGAACATGAAGACGGCGCTGTCGGTCGATTCCTTTGCGGTGAAAGTCACCTGCCAGACACCGGCCATGAAGAAATATAGGTTCGTCACCGTGTAGTTTCCGTCGCCATTGCTGGCGACGGCAGGACTGACGGCCGGGCCGTGGCCGTGGTCGGGCATGAACGGCTTCGCGGTCAGCGTCAGATTCGAGAGCGCCGTCCCGTTCGCGTCGGTGACGTGGATGTTCCAGGTGTCGGTCCCGCGCGCGGGCGGCGCCGGCGCGGACTGGTTGAGTGTGAGCTTCATCGTCTTCGCCTGCGACTGGATGGTGACCGGCGGCGAATACGTGAGCACGCGCGGATCGCTCTGGCAGTTGACGACGTCGCCGCTGTCGGCGCTGCCGCCATTCGAGCCGCCGCACGCACAGAAACAGATGGCGATGGCGGCGAGTGCGATGGAACCGCGGATCGGAGCGTCAAGCTGCATGGTTCGCTCCTTTCAATTGTTGGGCGCGCCGCAGACGAGCCACGCGACGAGCGTTTGCCGCTCCTGCGTGGTCGGCTGCGCGTTGCCAGCAGGAGGCATCCTGCAGGAATAGGCCTGCGTCAAGACGGCCTGACGTTGCTGAAACACTCCGCCATACGTGGTGAAGTCGCGCGAAGGTTCCTGCCCGCCGGGGGAGTGGCAGGTCGTGCAGCGGGCATTGATGATGGGACGGACGTCGGACGCATAGCTCGGCTTCGGGTCCGGGCAGGTCGTGCTCAGGTTCGGACAATCCACCGGCTCCGACCCGCCACAGGCCGCCATCAGCGCAACTCCGACGAACATCGCTCTCAACCTCACGCGCGCCCATTCCTCGTCATGGAACGCTGATGAAGAAAGCGGCGTGCCCGTGCGGCGAGTCGGGCGGTTCGTCGGAGCAGTCCTCGCGCAGGTGGAAACGCACGGTCCACTGGCCGGCTGCGTCGAACTGGATCGGTCCCACGACGTAGTTCCCACCGCTCTGCTCGCTCGTCTTCTGGTTGGTGTTCGGGGCCGGGTGCGTGTCGTTGAGATAGACCTCGGCGAGCAGCTTTGCACTCGTCGCCGCCGCGCCCGTCTCCTTGACTGTCGCAGTGACGGTGAAGTTCACGTTCTCGTTCCTGCGGACCGCCGTATTGGTGAACTTGAGGTGGTACTTGCAGTCGTCGTCGTCCGCCTCGGCGTTGTACATCGTCGGGCCGTAGTCGATCGTACCGGCATCTGCCCCCGTGGCAACGCATGACGCGGCGATGTGCTGGAACTTCACGCCGCCGTCGGACTCCCGGCAATGCACGTCTTGCGCGCCCGAAACGGGTCCCCCGGTCGGACCTTCGCTGCCGCCGCTGCAAGCAGCGGCGGCGGCTGCGGCGCACAAGTAAAGAATCGGCTTCATGTTCGGGCCCTCCGCAGGAGAAATGTTGCCACTGCCGCGATGCAAAGCAGGTCCGCGCCAACGGTGGCGCGACGGATCCCGCGTCAACGATGGCCGTTTCCGCGACCTCGACTTACGTCGGAGGAGCAGCACGAACAACGACGCGACGCAGCAGAGATCGACTCCGGCGCTGGCGCAGTGCGAACCTCCACCGCCGGAGCCGCCCCCGCCCCCACCGGTCTGTCCTCCGTCGACGGTCGAGCCGATTCCGAGCACGCCCTGGATCCGGTTCCAATGCGCAGCGCAGTTCGTCTGCACCGGCGCACACGCGAGCGGACCCTGGAGCTGCGTGAACTTCATCACCGGCGTGAACGTCTTCCCGCCGTCATCACTGAAGTAGAGGCTGTATCCGTCGACCACCATGTCGCCGCAGGCGTAGACCCTCTTCGGCTCGCCGAAGCGTTGTCCCAGACAACGCAAGTGCGGAGCAGGAAGCGGCGTCGCATCGAAGGCGTTGGCGCCGGGCTTGCGCACATAGAGCTCGCCGTTGATGGTACCGGCGTACAAGGTTCCGTCGGTGGCGCGCAGGAAGGAGGTGAGCTGCCCGCGGATGGTGAACGGGTCCTGGAACGTCCGCCCGCCGTCGGTGGTGATGACCACGGCGTCGCTCGTCCCTCCCAGCACGCGCAGATACACGGTGTTTGCGTCTGCGGGATCGACGGCCATGATCCGCGGCTGCGTATCGGGTGCGGTCGGGATGCTGTGTGGCGTCCAGGTTCCCGCGGCTCCCGAGCTCGTGCTCTGCAACAGCTTCGCATCCGTGCCGGAGCTCGAGAGCGAAGTGGCGTAGACGGTCGAGGGCTGCGAGCGGGAGCTTTCGATGCCCGTGAGCAGGTCCGTGGTGGTCTCGTAGAGACGCGCGGCGTCGAACGTCTTTCCGCCGTCGTGGGAGGCAACGATGTAACCTCCTTGCGGCGCCACACCGACGGCCGCGAAGACCAGCGAGGCGTCCGTCGGCGAGGCAAACATATCGAGGATCACCGGTCCGGCGCCCAACCCCGTGGACGGCGGCCAGGTGCAGGCCGTGTCGGTGGAGCGCGTGATCTCGGTTCCGGCGGCGAGGAGCGCGCTTCCATCCGCAGTGACCTGGTAGAAGAGCACGGGCACGTCGGAGAGCGCCGCCGACGAGCCGAGCACCACCCACGGCTCACAACTGTAGCGCCAGGTCGCTCCGGCGTCTTCCGTGACGAGCAGCCCGAAGTTCGCACCGATGAGGATGCGCGAGGGCGCGCCGGGCGGAAAATGGATGCTGAACTCATCCGGGAACGCGCCGTTGGCCCACGCCATGCGGCCGCAACAGAGCGCGGCGACCGCCGCAGCAGCGAAGTAGCGTCTTGCCTTTGTCCCAGATGCCAAGCTTCCCTGGTTGTCCCGTGGCCGGCGTCAGCCCTTCGAGCGCCGCCTTCGCCGCCGCAACAGTTGCACCGCGCCGAGCGCCATCAGGCCCGCGAGGCCGGCGCCCGCGCTGGCGCAGCCGCCTCCGCCGGTGGCCGTCGCCTCCGGGGCGAGCTTCACCACCAAGAAACCGTTGTCCTGATTGGTGAGCCAGATATTTCCGGAGGTCATGCCGCGGTCCTTCGGGAAGCTCGCCTTCGACGTGGCCCAATCGTAATTCCTCACGAATGGCGGCGGGGCTCGGGTCGCGTACTGCGAACCGGGAAGGAGCTTTGTACCTTGGGCGGCCGGCTTGAGGTACGCGATCTCCCTGGGAGAGGTCGGCTCGCTGATGTCGAAGAACCGCCATCCGGCTGCAAAGCAACTGCATGCGGCGATCTTCGCGTTGTCCGCGTCATCGACGTTGCAGTAGTGGCAGGAAAACCCGAAACTCGGTCCAGTCGGCGTGACTGGCGTGCTGCCGACCTGCGTGCAGTACGCGGGGTCATGCACGTCAAGCTGGATCTTGGCCACCGTCTTGGGGTTCTTTGGATCGCTGATGTCGATCAGGCGCGGGAATCCGTTCGGGGAAAGGCCCGCAGAACACCCACTGGCCTGGGCGCCCGACTCGTCGGTGAAGAGGATGTAGGGTTTGCCTTTGATGGTGACTGGTAGCGCATTCTGCGCTCCTCGGCTGCCATCCGCCCAGGCGATGCTGCCGATGATGCGGAAGCCCGGATTGGGCCTTCGCTGCTGGAAGTCGCTGACGTCCAGGAGGATCAATCCGTTGGGACTGGTGCCAGCGAGGTACGCGGTGTTTCCGTCCTTGCTGAACTCGAGGTCGTGAACGACCTGGCTGTAAGTGCCGGGATTGGGATTGACGTAGAAACCCGAGTCGTTGCATCCCGGTGTGTCCTTTCCGCAGGGAATGATCTTCGGATCCGCCGGATCGCTCGTGTCGACGGGGATGACGCTGGGGCTCGGACGCAGGGGCGTGACGTAGTACGTCTTTCCGTCCGGCGCCCATTGGCCAGTATGACCGATATTGCCGGTGAGGGGCTTTGCCGCCTTGAGCGCTGGGTGCTTGCAGTCCGCACTGATGTCATAGATGGCTATTCCGTTCTGGCCCATTTCGGCGGCGGCCAGAAGCTGCCGCTGCGGATTCACCTTCAGCGACTCCCAAGGGTCGAGCATCGCATTCTCGGCAAGCCACGCTGTCGGTGTAGGACGCGTCTCATCGGTGACGTCGACGGCGACCGTGCCCGGGTTGGTCGGCGCGGGTGTCCTGCGCTGGTCGAAATATGCGCAGTTCTTCCATGCGGTCAGTTGCCAGCTAGCGCCTTCACCCTGGTACTGACCGACGATATCGACGTTGCAGTTGAATCCCTGCGCTGCTTTGCCGCTGGCGATCTCCTCCGGAGTAGTCCACCCCGTGATGCCGGTTTCCACGCGGTCGCCCTTGCGACAATGCGCGACGGGAAGGGATGCCATCGCGGCGGCGGCAGGGAACAGCAGCGACAGTCCGGTCAACAACCGTGCAGCGGTCGTGCTTGTCATCGGCGGGCTCGCGACGAGAGGAAGACAGGAGCGCCGGGCACTGTTTGCGTAGCGCGATAAGACGATCAAGTCGTGTTGCGTCATGCAACGTGATCGCAACAAAGCGATCGCCTCGAAGAATGGTCGTGTCGGCCGGATTGACTGATCGCGCAGCAAAATGCATGTGAATGGGCCATGCAAGGACGCGCTGCGTGGTTAGCTGCCTTGGTCGTCGCCGCGGCGCAGCCAAAGATCAGCCGCCCGGAAGTGGTGTTCACCGCGCATGGCAGCCTCGGCATGCGCGTCGAGGGCAAGACGCCCCAGTTGTCGGTGACCCGAAATGGCGACGTCCTCGAGTTCGCCGTGCAGCTCGCGACCCTGCAGACCGGCATCGAGCTTCGCGACCGGCACATGCGCGACGAGGTGCTCGAGGTGCAGCGCTTTCCCGTCGCCACGCTGCGCGTGCCCAATGCGCCGCTGGCGACGGCGAGCACGAGCGGGACCACGCGCGCCGAGTTGACGGTGCACGGGCAGACACACCCGATGGAAGTCTCTTTTCAAGTGGCGCAGCGCGGCGGCTACGATGTCACGGCGACCTTCCGCATGGACCTGCGCGACTACGGCATGACTGCGCCCGTGTATCTTGGCGTCAAGGTGAAGCCGGAGGTCGACGTCTCCGCCGACTTCCATCTGGACGCGCCGTGAGGCTCGCTCCCGTCATCCTGTGGACGGCGCTTGCCGTCCTCTTGCCGCGGCCGGCGCGCGCGTATGCCTGGATGATCCGCCACGGCTACACGACGTGCGCCACCTGCCACGTCGATCCGTCCGGTGCCGGCGTGCTCACGCCCTATGGTCGCGCCCAGGGCGAGATCCTGCTGCAATCGCGCTTCTCGGGAAAACCAGAAGAAGAAGCATCGCCTGCTGCCAACTTTCTCTGGAACGCGGTACGCACCCCGGACTGGCTCCTGGGCGGCGGCGAGGTGCGCTACATGGGCCTGCGCACGAAGATCGGCGACGGCCCCACCGCAGGCGATCTCATCCTCATGCAAGGCGACGCCGCTGCCGCGGTGCAGGTTTCCGGTTTCCGCGCCAGCGCCTCGCTGGGCTACGTCACGAGCACCGGCTCGCCTGCGGCGGTCGCAGGCCAGATCGTGTCCCGCGAGCACTGGGCCGGGTGGGCGTTCGGCGAGGGAGAGCTGCTGGTGCGCGCCGGGCGCATCAACGTGCCCTTCGGCATCCGCAACATTGAGCACACGCAGTTCGTCCGGCAAACGACGCGGACGGACATCAACGATACGCAGCAGCACGGCGTCGCGGTGTCGTACTCGTCGGAGCTGATCCGCGCGGAGGTGATGGGGATCGCCGGCAACTTCCAGATCCAGAAGGACGTCAACCGCGAACGCGGATACAGCGGTTATGTGGAACTCGCTCCCCTGACGAGGTTCGCCGTCGGGGTAAGCAGCCTCGTCACCCACGCCGCGCAGGACCTGTTCCTGCGGGTGGCCAATACGCGCCAGGCGCACGGCGTCTTCGCGCGGGCGTCGCCGTGGAGGCAGCTGGCGCTCCTCGGGGAGGCGGATTACGTCATCCAGAGTCTTTCCGGAGCGCCGTCGCAGAACGGCCTCGCCAGCATGGTGCAGGCGGACTACGAGCCGTGGCAGGGCGTGCATCTGATCGCGACGGGCGAGACGCTCGACGTCGCGGGCGCGGGCATCTCGTACGGCGGCTGGCTGAGCGCGGCGTGGTTCTTCGCTCCTCATCTCGACATCCGCGCCGATTTCGTGAACCGCAGCGAAGTCGTCGGCGCGAACCGGTACGGGGTGCTCGCTTACATGGCCCAGGGCCATCTCTACTTCTGACATGCGCAAGCTGCTGCCCCTCGCCGTCGCCGTCGTCGCCGCGGGCGCAGCCCGCGCCAGCCCGCAATACCCGACCGCGATCGTGGAGCACTTGAACATCTTCTACTCGCCGGCGTGCGGCCTCTGCCATGTGGAAGGAAAGACGGGCCCCGGGACCGCGGAGATGCCTTTTGCGCGATCGGCCCGCGCGCATGGGCTCGAAGGCGGAAACGTCGGTCTCGTCGCCGTCGCGCTCGACGCGATGATGCGCGACGGCACCGACAGCGACCGCGACGGCGTCAGCGACATCCAGGAGCTGCTCGCGGGGACGGACCCGAACGTCTCCGGCAATCAGTCGATCGAGTTGCGCACGGATCCGGCGTCAGGGTGCAGCTCGGCAGGCACCGGATGGAGCTGGCTCGCGCTCCTTCTCGTCGCTCGCAGCGCGAAGCCGAGCAAGAAGAGAAGTGCCAGGGCATCCGCGCCGAGCGACGCGCAGTGCGAGCCGCCGCCGGAGCTGCCGCCGCCTCCCCCGCCGCCTCCACTCTGACCAGCGTCGGCAGGCGCGCCGATCCCGAGCACGCCCTTGATCCGCTCCCAGTGCGCTGCGCAATTGGTGGTCACCGGCCCGCACGTGAGCGGCCCCAGCAGATCGGTGAACTTCATCACCGGCGTGAACGTCTGGCCACCGTCGTCGGTGAAGAAGAGGCTGTATCCGTCCCTGAGGAAGTCACCACAGGCGTAGATCCGCTTCGCCTCGCCCAAGCGCTGCCCCAGGCAGCGCAAATGCGGAGCGGGCCGCGGCGGCAGGAAGTCGGCCGCGCCCGCGGGTCGCACATGGAGCTGGCCGCCCGAAGTCCCGGCGTAGAGTGCGCCGTCGGTGGCCCGCACGAACGAGGTGAACGAGCCGTTGATGCCCAGTACCGTCCGGACGTCCTCGCCGCCGTTCGTGGCAATGGCGATCGCGTCCGTGACGCCGGTCAGCTCCCGAAGATAGATGGTGCCCTTGTCGACCGGATCGACCGCCATGATCCGCGGCTGCGTGCCCGATGCAGTATGGAGATCGTGCGGCGTCCACGTGCGTCCTGAGTCGGTACTCTGCAGCAGGGCGCTGCCGTTTCCGGACGTCTGGACGCTGGTCGCGTACATGACAGCCGGATCGGAGCGCGCAATTTCGACGCCGGTGAGAAGGTCGGCCGTGTCGTAGAGGTGCGCCGGATCGAACGACTTCCCGCCGTCGTGCGACGCGACGATGTAACTGCCATTCGCGACGGCTACGATCGCCAGCACCAGGCCGGCGTCGGTCGGTGCCGCGAAGATGTCGGTGATCACCTGGCCCTGGGTCGTGGTCGGCCACGTGCAGGCGTGGTCCGCCGATCGCGTGATGTTGACGGCGTCCGCCAGCAGGACGCCATCGGTGGTCACCTGGTAGAAGAGCACCGAAGACTCCGGGTTCACCGCCGCGTTCGAGCCGGCGACGATCCACGGCTCGCAGCTGTATCGCCAGGTGGCGCCGTCATCTTCAGAGACGAGGAGCCCGAAGTTCGCGCCGACGAGGATGCGGTGCGGAGTGTCCGGGGGGAAATGGACGCTGAATTCGTCCGGAAACGCCCCGTTCGCGCGCGCCGGTCGCGGAGCCGCCGCAACGCATGCGAGCACCGCGCCGCCGCAAGTCGCAGCCCAGCGAAGACGGCGGGTGCTCCACGTCATGATGCGAAAGCTAAACCGTGCGGGCCTTGTGCGCAGGCCGTACCCGCCGCTCAGGGCTGCGCCCGCCTCCGGCGCCACAGTTGAGCAAGCGCGAGGATGAGCAGGCCGCCGACCGAAGCGTCGGCGCTCGCGCACCCGCCGCCGCTGGAGGCGGTCGCATTCGACGACAGCTTGACGATCAAGAGGCCGTTGTCATGAGCGGTCGTCCAGACGTCGCCGCTCGTCATGCCGCGGTCCTTGGGGAAGCTCGGCTTCGACGTCGTCATGTCGTAGTTCCTGACGAACGTGGCGGGCATCGTCATCGCGTATTGCGAGCCAGGCAGCGACTTCGTTCCCTGCGCCGGCGCCTTGAAATAGGCGATCTCCTTCACCGCATTGACGTTGCTGATGTCGAAGAACCGCAACCCGGCGGCGAAGCAGCTGCAGGCCGCGACGGTGGCGTTGTCGGCGTCGTCCACGTTGCAGTAGTGGCAGGAGTGATTGAAGAACGTCCCAAAGAACGCGCTCGGTCCGCTGGCAGCGATGGGCGCCGCGAGGGCGTCCGCACAGTAGGCCGGGTCCTGGATATCGAGCTGCAGCTTGGCGACGGTCCGCGGATTCTTGAGGTCACTCACGTCGATCAGTCGCGGGAAGCCGGCGCCTGATCTTCCGCCGGCACAGGTCCCCCCACCGCCTTCGTCGCTGAAGAGGATGTACGGCTTGCCTTTGATGGTGATCGGCAACGCGTTCTGCGCCCCGACGCTTCCGTCGTCCCACGTCAGCGACGAGGTCTTGCGATACGCGGGGTTCGTCTTCCGCTGCTGGAAATCGCTGACGTCGAGGATGAGCAGGCCGTTCTTCGCCGCCGTCGACGGGGTCCCAAAGCTGGAACCGAACATGGTCAAGTACGCGGTGTTTCCGTCCTTCGAGAACTCAAGGTCATGCCACTGCGAGAGTGGTATGTCCGAAGTCGCGGTGAAGAAGCCGTTTGCGCCGCACCCCGCCGTGTTAGCGCCGCACGCGAGCGGCTTAGGATTCGAAGCGTCCGTGGTGTCGATGGCCTCGATGCTGATGTCCGTCCTCAGCGGCGTGATGTAGAACGTCTTTCCGTCGGGCGCCCACTGGCCGCTATGACCGAAGCTTCCGGGAATGATGATGGACTTCTTGAGGACCGGATTCTTGCAGTCCGCCGAAATGTCATAGATGGAAAAGCCAGTGCCCGGGAAGTTCTGCGTGGCGTCGGGCCGCTGCCCTCCCGCAAGCAACTGCCTCGCCGGGTTCACCTTGAGCGACTCCCACGGGTCGAGCATCGCCGGCTCGGTGAGCCAGGTGGTCGGCGTGGGGTGCGCCGGGTCCGAGACGTCGACGACTACTGTCCCCCGGTGCGCTTCGTCCGGGTTCAATCTCTGGTCGAAGTAGGCGCAGTTCTTCCAGGCGGTGAGTTGCCAGCTCGCGCCTTGGCCCTGGTACTGCCCGACCATGTCGCTGTTGCAGTTGAACCCTTTCGTCACGGCTCCGCTGGAGATCTCCGCGGCCGTCGTCTGTCCCTGCAGCCCTGACTCCACCTTGTCGCCGCTGCGGCAGTGCGCCGTCGGAACGGAAGCGATGGCAAGCGCCGGCGTCAGCGCAAACAACACCGTCGCGACGCGCACGGCCATGGTCATGTCCATGTCGGTCTCCGTCTGCACGGATGTGCGGAAGGAGCGCGACCGTGTCAGGCGGCGGCGATGCCTTCAAGTCGCGGCGCGTCAAGTCGTCTGAGCCGCCATCCGACGCGAGTCGGTCGCGACTACAACCACGCTTCGGCCGTCGCTCCAGGATGGCCGCTGCCGGTGCCGTCCGGCAGCACGATGGTGGCCCACCCGCGAAGGCGATCGCCGACGGGCTCGAGATCGACCGCGATGTCTGGCTGGGCGGCGTTCTCCGAGCCGGTTTTCCGGATCCAGAGCTGCAGCAACACCGCCGACTGGAAGTGCTCCACCGAGCCGTTGACGCTCCAGGCGCCGAGATTCTCCGCCACGCAGAGGAACTGCCCGGTGCGCGCCGCCGTGTCGACGATTCCCTCGCAGGAGTAATTCGGATAGGAGTCGCTGCGCGCGAGTCGCACGTGCCAGGTGGCCTGCTCCGGGAAGCGGGGGCGGTCATCGCCTCCACAGGCGATTGCCGTGGCGAGCGAAACGATCGAACCGAATGCTCTGGCCATCGCCCCTCCGCGCGACCAGGCCATCCTTTGCATCCGAGCAGCGACGCGCAACATACGGCGGTGGACGAAGCGAAGATGCGGGACGGCGCGTCAGATCCCTCGTCCCGTCCCGTACGGACGTGCTTGGACGATGCCTGCGCGGTCCGGTAGTCTGCGCGTCCCCATGCGCCTGGGTGCCCTCGCCTCCCTCACCCTTGCCGTCGCAGCTTGTGGCGGTCCTTCCGCGGACCTGACGGATCTCGCCGGCAACACCGGCAAGCGGGAAGCGGTGAGCAAGGAGTACGGCGACCTGCTGCAGGGGACGACCGCCGAAGAGACGGCGCGCCACACGATCGGGCGCACCGAGTTCGTCCGCGTCCGGACGCCCGCCACCGGCCTGGGACCGGTCATGACCGGCGCCGCGTGCCTCTTCTGCCACGACGCGCCGCCCGCGGAAGGAGGCACCAACCAGCGCCTGGAGACGAGATTCGGCCGGCGCAACGAGGATGGCTCCTTCGATCCGCTTCTCTCGCTCGGCGGGCCCATGCTGCAGGATCAGTCCGTCGGCTCGGTGAACGGCGTCACCTGGACGCCGGAGAAGGTTCCCGCTGAAGCGAACGTCGTCGCGCAGCGGCGGACCACGCCGCTGTTCGGTCTCGGGCTCGTCGATGCCACGGCCGACGCGACGTTCCTCGCCATCGCCGCCTGGCAGAAAGCGCACGATCCGGCTGCCACCGGACGGCCGGCGATGGTCCCGGAAATCGGCGCCTCGGCGCTGCGCGTCGGAAGGTTCGGCTGGAAGGCGGCGCTGCCGACGTTGCTCCAGTTCAATGCGGACGCTTTCCTCAACGAAGTGGGAATCACCACGCCTCGCTTTCCGGACGAGAACTGCCCGCAAGGAAACTGCGCCTCGCTGGCGCAGAACCCGTCGCCCGGCGTGAACGATCCCGACGGCAGTGCCCTCGCCCAGGTCAATGACTTCGTGCGCTTTCTCGGCCCGCCGCCTCGTGGCGCGCCGGGCTCCGGCTCCGCCATGTTCGCGGCAATTGGCTGCTCGTTCTGCCACGTCCAGACTCTCGTGACCGCGCCCAACGCCAGCGGCGCATTCGACCGCGTCGCTTACCATCCCTTCTCCGATTTCCTCCTCCACGACATGGGCTCGCTCGGCGACGGAATCGATCAGGGCGATGCGAAAGGCGCCGAGATGCGCACGCAGCCGCTCTGGGGCGTCGCGCAGCAGACGCGGCTATTGCACGACGGTAGAGCGAGGACGGTGGCCGACGCGATCCTCGCGCACGACGGCCAGGGCAAGCGCGCGCGCGATCGCTTCGCGGCGCTCTCCGACTCGGAACGTCGGGCGCTGCTCGCGTTCCTCGATACGCTCTGACTTTGGGAGCGCAGGCACCGCTGGCGTATGCTCACGCGCCCGAGGGTCCACGATGGGCAACGCCGACACCGCGCTCGATCCACGACCGATCGCCGCCGATCGCCGCTTCGATTTCCGCATCCTGATCACTGGCGCGCTGATCGCCGGCCTTTGCGCGATGTTCTGGATCGGGTCGCGCTACCCCTCGCTGCAGGGCAAGGCCAGCGCCGACCCCAACGAGGCGCTCTCGACTCCGCTCGGTTTCGAGCGGTTCTTCCCCGAGCCGCCGCGTGACCAGACGCTGCGCCACATCGGCTGGACGTCCGTCGAGTGGGCGCTGACGAACCGCCAGGGCATGACCTTCGGCCTGCTCCTCGCCGCCGGCATGCTCACCATCCTTCCCCTGTTGCGCCGCACGCGCGGCGGAAAGCTTGCCGGCGCCGTCCAGGGCATGCTGGTCGGCACTCCGCTCGGCGTCTGCGTCAACTGCGCGGCGCCGATCGCGCAGGGAATGCTCAAGGGCGGAAGCCGCGTGGAGACGGCGCTGGCAACGCTGTTCAGCTCGCCGACCTTCAACGTCATCGTGCTCGGCATCGTGCTGTCGATCTTTCCCTGGTACCTCGCGGCGCTGAAAATCCTCGCCGGCGTGATCATGGTGCTTTTGATCTCGCCTTGGCTGGCGCGCCTCGCGGAGCGGCCGGGATGGACGCGGCCGGCGGCAGAACCGGCGAAGCTCCCCGGCGTCGGATGGTTCCAGCGTCTCGAGTCGTTGCTCGGGACGCCCAATCTCCGCGGCGAAGCGGCGCCGGCGCCAAAGGGGCCCGTGCGCGCTCTCGGCTGGGTATTGCTGCATTTTCCCCGCAATCTGTGGCGCGTCACGCTCATCGCGCTGCCGCTCATGCTGCTGGCGGGCGTGGCCGGCGCCGTGCTCGCCGAAGTTCTGCCTTGGGATCTGCTGACCCGGCTTGGGCGCGTCCACGGCTGGCTCCCCAGCGCCTCGCTGCTGGTGGCCGCGACCGCCTTCGGCGTTCTTCTGCCGGTCCCGATGGCTTTCGACGTGATCGTCTGCTCGGTGCTGCTGAACTCCGGCATGCCGGTTCCGGTCGTCGCGGCATTGCTCGCTACGCTCGGCATCTACAGCGTCTATGCCTGGAGCCTGCTCGGCGCCACCTTGTCGTGGCGGGTGGCGACGGTTGCGGCCGCCGCGGTGTTCGTAGTCGGGCTGGGCACCGGCGTCGCCGCCGCTGTGCTGGAGAACTGGCACGACATCGGCCAATCCCGCGAGGCCGCACAGCTCGCCGCCCTCCCTGCGACACCATCGCGGCGCCCAGCTCTGCCGATTGGACTCTCCGCTGCCGAGCTGCGGACCATGGTCCGTCCACAGCCCGCCGCGCAGCGGGTTGCGGCGCCCGCAGGTGCCGAGATCTGGTTCACTCCATTCGAGGCGCAAGGACAGCGCGGCGAGAAGGCGTTCAGCCGGATCGACGGACCGCTGCTGGGGTTCAAGCGACTGCCGCTGCCGCGTGCCTACCAGAGCATGCAACCCGGGCCGATGCATTTCGGCGCCCTGGCCGCAGGCGACTATAACGACGACGGTTGGCCGGACGTCGCCGTCGGCACGTCGTTCGGCGTCTTCCTGTACGCGAATCTGGGCGGAAGGTTCGCGCTCCAGGAGATCGATTTCCCCGAGATGCGGGACTGGATCGTCTGCGACGTAGCCCTGGTGGATCTCGACGGCGATGGCGCCCTGGACTTGTATTTCTCCGCCTGGCGTCACGGCGGCCACGTCCTGTTCAACCGCGGCGGCGAGTTCTCGGGGAAGGCGCACACGGAGTTGCCTGGCGCGGGCGAGATGTGCGCGGCCTCCACCGCGTTCGCGGATGTCGATGGCGACGGATATCTCGACGTCGTCACCGGCGCCGCGACGTTCGAGTCGTGGTTCTTCTATCCGGCTCCCGCAGTGAACCGCCTGTGGCGAAACCATGCCGGCCACTTCACGCCGGAAGCGTTGCCGGGGCCGGAAGGGGATACCCTCAGTCTGCTCTTCACGGACTTGACGGGTGACGGCCGGCTGCACCTCTTGGTCGGCAACGACTCCGACGAGTCGGACCGCATCTTCCTCAACGAGGGCGGCCGCCTGCGACCGTTGAAACGCCAGGAGAGCCCGCTTCCCTACTCGACGATGACGACGATGTCGTTCGATACCGCCGATCTCGACAACGACGGCATTCCGGAGCTCTACATCGGGCAGATCGCGATGGGGCGCATGAACGATCTGCCCAAGCGGCTCGCTCCGCCGGTGCGGAGCTGCGGAATCTACTCCGAGGTCGCCGACCTGGCGCGCTGCGACGATCTCGCGCGTTTCCAAGCAGCTGTCGCGCGAGGACGCGATACCTGGAGCATCGGACTCTGCAAGGAGCTGACCGACCCGGTCGAGCAGCGCGACTGCGCGGTGGCGGCGCATTACTGGACGCGAATCCTCCTGCGCTTGCCGGCGACTGGCGCGGACAAGACGGAGATCCTCGCCGAATGCGAGAAGATCCCGGCTGACTTCGTCACCATGCACGACGTCTGCAAGGCGATGGCGGAGAGCCCCATCGACAACAACTCCTCGCACAAGGTGTTCACGGACGAAGTGCCTTCGGTCGGGCACACCAACCTGCTCTTCGCGCGCCAGGACAAGAGCTTCGTCGACGTCACCAAGAAGTGGGGCGTCGGATACGGCGGGTGGACCTGGAACGCGAAGTTTGCAGACCTCGACAACGATACCTGGCAGGACCTCTTCATCGCACAGGGCACGCGCTTGCGGCTCTACAATCCGTCCAACGTCTATTACCGGAACAAGGGCGGAACGACATTCGAGGAGCAGACCCGCGTGGCGGGATTGGAGGATCACCTCCCGACCGCCGCCTCGCTGTTCATCGACTACAACCTGGACGGCAACCTCGACATCCTCACCTATCCCTTCCAGCTCACGCCCGTGGTCTGGCGCAACGACGGCGCCGCAGCACCCGCGTTCGAGGTGCGCCTGGACGATCTGCGCACGGCGAATCGCTACGCGGTGGGAGCGCGCATCGACGTGCGCGCTGCCGACGGCCGCCGGCAGATGCGCGAGATCAAGGCGAGCGGCGGGAATCAATCGCACGACCTGCTGGTGGCGCGCTTCGGGCTCGGCGACTGGGGCTCGGTCGCCTCGATGACCGTGCGCTGGCCCGACGGCGACAAGACCGATCTGGCGGGTCCGTTGAAGCCCGGCCGCTACCGTGTCGTTCGAACCGCCCAGGGCAAGCAGCCCGTCGCCGGCGCGATCAAGCCGGACTGATCGGGGATGTCGGCAGCACTCCCCGGCTCCAGGAGGCGGCGGACGTTCGCAGTTGCCGTCCTCGCCGCCGTGGGCGTCGCCGCCGCCATCTATGGAAGCTGGCAGTTCGTCGCTCGCTACCAGACGCGACGAATCTTCGCCCGCGCGCATCAGCTGCTCGACGTGGCGGCGGTCGAGCTCTCCCAGGATCGGATCGAGCCCGCCTTCCTGCACCTGCTCGCATACACGGAGATGTTTCCCGACGACGCGAACGGCTGGATCGCGCTTGCGGACCTCCGCGCGAAGGCGGCGCAGTTCCAGGAGGCGGAGGCCGCCTTGACGCAAGCGCTGCAGATGGACCCACGGCGGGAACACCTGCGCACGCGTCGCGCGAGCCTGAGATCGCGCATCGGGCGGCACCACGGTGCGCTCGTGGATGCGCAGGCTGCGCTCGAGCGGGACGCGCGTGACACCGAGGCATCGCTCATCGTCCGCACCGAGCTTGCCCGGATGCGCGGTGCCGATGCCGCGCCGCCCTCCGACGTCGAGCTCTCTGCGCGGTCGTCGGCGGCCGAAAACTGGCCCGGCAAGCTTGGGCCCACCATCCGCGATTTCCTCGCCGAGCTCCGGGCACAGAGATGGAGCAACGCGACCCGGATCTCCCGGTCGGCGCGCGAGACTTATCCCGACACCATGCTTGGACCGTGGCTGGAAGGCATCGTCGCCTTCAGCGCCGGAGACCTGCGCACCGCCGAGGATCGGTTCCAGGAAGCGTTGAAGGTTTCGCCACGGTCGCACAGGGTGATCACGAACCTGATCGTGCTCTGGTCGAGGGAAGGCGGTCCCGCCTCCACGGCGGATCATCTCGTCGCGCTGGCGGAGCGGGATCCGGGCTTCACGTATCCTCTCCCGATTGCCGCACGGGCGTGGCTCGAGGCTTCACAGCCCCGGCAGGCGGAGCAGACGATCCGCAGGATGTTCAGCCTCCTCCCGGCGTCGTCCCTCCCCTATCGGGAGGCGGCCACGTTCTTCCTCCTCGTCGACCGCGCCAGCGAGGCGATCTCTACTGCGGCCGATGGAATCGCACGATTTCCGGCGGACCCCGACCTGCACCTCTTGCAGGGGCGGGCCTGGCTGTCGCTCGGCGATCGCGAGGCGGCGATCCGCTCCTTCGATACGGCGCTCCGGCTCCGACCCGACGATCAAGTCGCCGCCGCGCAGCTCGCACGCCTTCTCGTCACCGCTCGCAAGGACGCGGCCTCCCGCGCGCGCGCGCTCGCCCTGGTGCGGAACCTCAAAGTCGATCACCCATCCGACGAAGAGGTGCTCACAGCGATGAGCGAAGCAGGTCAGCTTGCCCGCGACATCGATGCGGCTC
>Ga0209474_10001582_pt1 | contig 21928 bp, 17 predicted proteins | sample GraSoiAngelo_145_FD_185902 | JGI IMG/M metagenome (GOLD analysis project Ga0209474, IMG submission 185902) | Grasslands soil microbial communities from the Angelo Coastal Reserve, California, USA - 14_1009_05_20cm (SPAdes) (version 2) | ecosystem: Environmental > Terrestrial > Soil > Grasslands... | reverse complement strand
CAACGTGCGCGTGATCAAGGCGAGGCTTCGGGAGATCGCGCTGGCGCTCGGCATTCCGCCGGCCCAGGTGCCGGCACGGTGAGCCGCCGGGAGAAGCACATGAAGACTCGTGTGAATCCACTACTCGGGTCGTTGATCGCGGCGGCGGCGCTGGCGGCCTCGTTCACGCTGGCCAGCGCGGAGCAGCGGACCGGCGCCGCGGTCGCAATCGACGCCGACGACATCGGCGGCGTCGTCACGAGCGCGAAAGGTCCCGAAGCCGGCGTGTGGGTGATCGCGGAGACCAGCGACCTGCCGACGAAGTTCGCCAGGATCGTCGTCACCGACGATCAGGGTCGCTACGTCGTGCCGGATCTGCCGCGAGCCGGCTACCAGGTGTTCGTGCGCGGGTACGGGCTGGTGGATTCGCCGCGGGTCGCGGCGCGGCCGGGACAGCGGCTCGATCTCGAAGCCGTCGTCGCGCCCGACGCACGCGCAGCCGCGCAGATCTATCCGGCCAATTACTGGCTCAGTCTCATGGAGATTCCCGTAGGCGACGTGTCCGACAAGGACATGCTGCTCGAAACCAAGGCGTGCTACTCGTGCCATCAGGTGGGCGACGCGGCGACGCGCGAGGTGTCGAAGAACCTCGGCTCGTATACGTCGAGCCTCGACGCATGGGATCACCACGTGGCGGTCGGACCGAACGGGCCGGGCATGACCGCCAACTTCAAGCGGATGGGCGCGCAGCGGAAGGCGTACGCCGACTGGACCGATCGCATCGCGGCCGGCGCGTATCCTCCGCCGCCGCCGCGTCCGGCCGGCGTCGAACGCAACGTCGTCATCTCCCTGTGGGACTGGGCGCTGCCCACCAGCCGCCGGACCGATGTCGCCGCGACCGACGACCGCACGCCGACGATGAACGCGAACGGACTCGTCTACGGATCGATCCAGAGCTCCGACATCATTGCCGTGCTCGATCCGCACGAGAACACAGCCGCCGAGATCAGGGTTCCGTCGAACGCGCCGCCGATCGACGCCGACACGACGGCGTCTCCGTTCTGGGGCGACGAGAAGATTTGGAAGCGGTCGGCCGATCCCCGCAGCGTGACGATGGACGGCCGCGGGCGCGTGTGGGTGACGGCGCGGATTCGAGCGCCGCAGCAGCAGCCGGCGTTCTGCAAGGACGGATCGACGAACAGGTTCGCGAAGTATTTTCCGCTGCCCGGCCCGAGCGCGAGGCAGATCGAAGTGTACGACCCGAGGACGAAGCAGTTCACGACGATTGACTCGTGTTTTGCCGCGGACCACAACCACTTCGACGACAAGGGCCGGATCGTGTTCGGCCAGAACAACGCGCTCGGCTGGATCGACACCGCGGCGTTCGACAAGACGCACGACGCCGCCGCCTCGCAGGGTTGGTGTCCGGCGGTGCTCGACACCAACGGCGACGGCACGATCACCGAGTGGACCGAGCCGAATCAGCCGATCGATCGACGGAAGCGTGTGGTGCTCGGGCATCGGCGTGAGGGATACAAAGCTGGTGCGCTTCGAGCTCGGGGCCAATCCGCCGCAGACGTGCAAGGCAGAAGTCTACGTGCCGCCGCCCGACAAGATGCCGCTGCCCGGATCGGGCGGCGTGGCCATCGACAGCAACGGTCTCGTCTGGCAGAACTGGCGCGGCGCGCACCAGATGCTCAGCTTCGATCGTCGCAAGTGCAAGGTGTTGAATGGACCCACCGCCACCGGCCAGCAGTGCCCCGAGGGATGGACGGTCTATACGAAACCCGGCCCCACGTTTCACGGCGCGGCCGACTACGCCAGCACCGACATGCTCTACATGACCGAAATCGATCGCGACGACACGCTCGGTCTCGGAAAAGATGTCGTGCTGTCGGGCGACGTGAACGCGGACTCGTTCTTCGTCGTGATGCCCCACGGCGGTCAGACGACAACGCTGACGCTGCGTGTGCCGTATCCGCTCGGATTCGCCGCTCGTGCGGGATCGGGACGCATCGACGATCGCACCGGAGGCTGGAAGGGTCGCGGGTTCTGGTCGAGCTATTCGATGTACACGCCCTGGCACCAGGAAGGCGGCAAGGGCTCGAGGCCCAAGGTCGTGAAGTTTCAGGTGCGGCCGGATCCGCTCGCGAAATAACGCTTCAGCCGCCTGCGATTCGCGGCACCAGGTGCACTTCGCTGTCGGCGCGCAGCGGTTGATACCCGGGATCCGCGTAGATCTCGCCATCGATCGCGACGGCCATCTCCTCCAGACGATCCGCGATCTGCGGGAAGCGGTCGCGCAGCGCCGCGATGAGATCGGGCACGCGCGAGGCTTCGACGTCGACGGTCTCGACGCCGCCGGTGTGCCGCGTCAGACCGCTCGGCAGATGCACTCTCGCCACGGCAGTTACGCCTCGACCGGGATCGCGGCCGCCGCTTCGATCGCCTCGAGCACGCGCGGCGGCGACAGCGGCAGCTCGGTGAAGCGAATCCCCGTCGCGTCGCGCATCGCGTTGGCCACCGCCGCGAGCGGCGGCACGATCGGCACCTCGCCGACGCCGCGGACGCCGTACGGGTGCAGCGGGTTCGCGACCTCGACGATCACCGTCTCGATCATCGGCAGATCCGATGCGACCGGCATCCGGTAGTCGAGGAAGCCCGCGTTCTCCATCACGCCGTCGGCGGAGTAGATGTATTCCTCGTTCAACGCCCACCCGATCCCCTGCGCGACGCCGCCCTGCATCTGGCCTTCGACGTAGCTGGGATGGACCGCCTTGCCGACGTCCTGGAACGCGGTGTAGCGCACGATCCGGCTGCGGCCGGTTTCGGGATCGACCTCGAGGTCGCAGATGTGCGCGCCGAACGCGGGCCCCGCCATCGGCGCGTACAGCGACGCGCGGCCGACGATCGGTCCGCCCGTCTGTGTCATCTTCGCGGTGAGCTCGGCGACGGTCATCGGCGACGCTTTCTCGGTTCCCGCGGGCGGAATCGCGCGGCCGTTCTCCCAGCCGACGGCGTCCTTGCTCACGTTCCAGATCGTGGCGGCGCGCGCGCGCAGCTGTTCGCGCGCGTCCTCGGCCGCGCGGATCACGGCCATGCCGGTCGCGTAGCACACGCGGCTGCCGCCGGTCACATCCGTGAAGCCGCTGCCGTCGGTGTCGCCGACGTTCGACCGCACGCGCTCGACCGGGATGCCGAGCTCCTCGGCCGCCATCATCGCCTGCGCCGCGCGCGTGCCGCCGATATCGGGATTGCCCGTGACGACCGCCGCGCTGCCGTCGCTGTTGAGCGTGACGGTGGCGCTGGAGTTCATGCCGGCGTTGAACCAGAAGCCGACCGCGAACCCGCGCCCCTGGTTGGCGCCGAGCGGCGCGCGCCAGTGCGGGTGCGCGCGCGCGGCTTCGAGAATCTGCGCGAGGCCGATCGGCCCGTACTTCGGCCCGTACGGCGCCCGATCGCCTTCCGCGTTCGCGTTCATGAGGCGCAGCTCGATCGGATCGATCTTCAGCTCGCGCGCGATCTCGTCGACGACCGACTCCACCGCGAACGCCGCAATCGGCGATCCCGGCGCGCGATACGCGGCCACCTTCGGCTTGTTGACGACGACGTCGTACGCCTCGATGAAGAAATTCGGCACCTTGTACGCCGCGAGCATGCACATCGCGCCGGCGCCGACCGGCGAACCGGCATACGCGCCGGCCTCGTACCACAACGACGCCGAGGCGGCGACGATCGTCCCGTCGCGCTTCGCGCCGAGCTTCACGCGCACTTTCGATCCCGACGTCGGCCCCGTGGCGCGGAAGACGTCGTCGCGGCCCATCACGATCTTCACCGGCCGCCGCGCCTTGCGCGCGAGCGCGAGCGCGAGCGGCTCGAGATAGACGACGATCTTGCCGCCGAAGCCGCCGCCGATCTCGCTCGGGACGACTTTCACGTTCGCCGGATCGAGGCCGACGATCGCCGCGCACGCGTCGCGGACGACGAACGGCCCCTGCGTCGTGCACCACACGACCGCGCGGCCGTCCTCGCCGCACCGCGCGATGCAGGCGTGCGGCTCGATGTAGCCCTGGTGGACCATCGGCGTCCGGAACTCGCGCTCGACGACGAGGTCCGCCTCCGCGAATCCGGCGTCCACGTCGCCGCGCTTGAGCTCCATGCGGGACGCGATGTTGGTCGGCCCGCCGGCGTCCGGCCCCGCGGCGCCCTTCGTCACGAGCGCCGGATGCAGGATCGGCGCGCCCGCGCCGAGCGCGCGATCGATGCCCGTCACCGGTTCGAGGACGTCGTACACCACTTCGATCGCCGCCGCCGCCTCGCGCGCGATGTCGATCGTCGTCGCCGCGACGGCCGCGACCGCGTGGCCGTGGTAGAGCGTTTTCGTCTTCGCGAGCACGTTGTCGCCGATGTCGCGCAGATCGATCGCCGCCTCTCCGAGCGCGATCGTCGCGGTCGTCTCCGGCAAGTCCTTGCCGGTAATCACGGCGTGCACGCCCGGCACCGCTTCGGCCGCACCTGTGTCGATCGAGACGATGCGCGCGTGGGCGTGCGGGCTGCGCAGGACGAACCCGTGCAGCATGCCGGGCCACGCGGCGTCGGCGCCGTAGCTGGCGCGCCCGGTCACCTTGTCCACCCCGTCGTGGCGGATGGGACGCGTGCCGACGTACTTGAAGTCGCGTGGGGCCGTCATGCCGCGGATCCTTTCATCTCCGACGCGGCGTCGAGCACCGCGCGGACGATCTTGTCGTAGCCGGTGCACCGGCACAGGTTGCCGGCGAGCCAGTAGCGCGTCTCTTCCTCGCTCGGCTCCGGCGTCGCGTCGAGCAGCGCCTTGGCGGCGACGATGAAGCCGGGCGTGCAGATGCCGCACTGCAGCGCCGCGTGCTCGAGGAATTTCTGCTGCAGCGGATGCAGCGCGTCGCCGCGCGACAGCCCCTCGATCGTCGTGATGGTGCGCCCCTGCGCTTCCGGCGCGAGCACGAGGCACGCAGGCACGAGCCGGCCGTCGAGCAGAATCGAGCAGGCGCCACAATCGCCGGTCGCGCAGCCCTCCTTCGTCCCGGTGAGGCCGAGGCCGTTGCGAAGCGCCGACAGCACCGTTTCGTGCGGCTCGCACAGGAACTCCGCCGGCTCGCGGTTGATCGTCGTCTCGATGTGCAGCTTGCTCACGGGTGGCTCCCTTGTTCTCTGGCGCGCGCGGCGGCGATCGCCGCGGCGCGGCGCGTCAACACGCCGGCAACGGTGCGGCGATAGGCGGTCGTGCCGCGCTTGTCGTCGATCGGCCGCGCAGCGGCGCTGGCCGCGTCCGCCGCGCGTTTCAGGGACGCTTCGTCGAGCCGCGATCCCACGAGCGCCTGCTCCGCGGCCGGCACGCGCAGCGCCGTCGGCGCGACTGCGCCGATCGCGACGCGCGCCGTCGTGCAGAGGCCTGCCGCGTCGAGCGTCACGCTCGCGGCGGCGCCGGCGACGGCGATGTCCATTTCGGTGCGCGGGATGAGACGCAGGTACGCGTCGGAGGTGCGCGCGGCCGGGCGCGGCACGCGGATCGCGACGAGCAGCTCGCCTGGCTGGAGGACCGTGCGGCCTGGCGCGATTGAGAATGCTTCCACCGGCACCGTGCGCTCGCCGTTCGGTCCGGCGATCACGCACTCCGCCCGGTTCACGATGAGCGCGCACGTCGTGTCGGCCGCCGGCGACGCGTTGCACAGGTTGCCGCCGACGCTGCCGCGCCCTTGAATCTGCGTCGATCCGATCAGCCGCACCGATTCGGCGAGGCCGGGCCAGAGACGGCGGAGCTCGGCATGTTCGCCGATGACGGCAGCGGGCGTCGCCGCGCCGAGACGCAGCCCGTGCGCGTCGATCGCGATCGACATCAATTCCGGAATGCGCTTGACGTCGACGAACGCGGACGGCTGACGCACGCCGGTGCGGAACTGCACGAGAAGATCCGTGCCGCCGGCCAGCACGCGCGCGCCGGGATCGGCGGCCATGAGGCGCACGGCTTCCGAGACGGACCGGGGTGTTTCGTAGCGAATGGCGACCATGGCCCGATTCTACTTCGAGGGCCGGAATCGTGTTTTCGTGGTTCTTTCAGCCGCGGCCGCGCTTCGCGCGCTCTTTCAACCTGCGGTCGGCGGCGCGAGGCGGCAGATCGACGGTGAACGTCGAGCCCACGCCTGGCTCGCTTCGCAGCGACATCGTGCCGCCGGATTCGCTGACGATGCGGCTGGTGATCCAGAGGCCGAGGCCGAAGCCGTCGTAGCGGCGGTCGGAGACGGCGCGCTCGAAGCGCTCGAACACGCGCGCCTGATGGTGCGGCGCAATGCCGATCCCGTGGTCGGTCACCTCGAGGCGCGCGCGGCCGTCGTGCGTCGTCACGACGATCTCAATCGGGCGGCCCTCGCCGTACTTCACGGCGTTCGAGACGAGGTTCGTGACGACCTGATCGAGGCGCACTCGATCCCACATTCCGGTCGTCGCATCCAACCTGGTGGAGATTTGCGTCCGCTGCTCCGGCTCGAGGCGATCGACGACCTCGCCGACCACCTCGGCCAGATCCACGTTCTCGAGCATCAGCGGCAGGCGGCCGCTCGCGACACGCGAAACGTCCAGCACGGTGTCCACGAGCCGCATCAGCCTGGACAGCTGACCGTTCGCCCGCGACAGCCGCGCGTGGATCCACTTGATCGACGCGTTGTGACTGTCGCGTTCGACGCGGCTCAGGATCGCGCTGAACTGCAGCTGGAGCACGTGAATGGGGTCGCGGATTTCGTGGGACGCGGCGGCGAAGAACGCGTCCCGCAGCACCTGCTCGGTGACGTCGAACGCGAACATCATCACGCCGTCGACGCTGCCGCCGACGGTCGATGGCGTGTAGACGAGCTTGTAGTGGCGCTCGCCGAGCGCGATCGTCTCGCACGCCGTCTCGCCGGAGCGGCGGACGCCATCCGCGGCGTCGAATACACCCAAGCTCGTCAGATCGCGATCTTGCGTCAGCGCGGTGAACGCGGGGTTCGCGTAGTCGAACGATCGACCCGCGCTGCGCGCGATCGCGATCGGCAGCGGCGCATTGTCGAAGCATGCGCGGAGCGTCGCGAGATCCGGATCAGCGGTCGAGACGGCCTGCGTGCCCGCCGGGAGATCAGCGGCCACCGCCGCGGCAAGCGCTTCGACAGCGGCAGGCGCTTCGAGCGCTTCAGCAGGAATCGCCGGCCCAACGGCGTCGTCCTGCGGCGCGCCCGGTTGAGACCGATCGCCGGCCGGCGGTGCCGGCCGTTCGGTAAGCGGGGCCATGCCGCCCTGAACCACGACGTCGGAAGGAGATGGCTGGTCTGAGACAGACGAGGACGTCGCGTCAGCACTCGCCGGCGTGCTGGTGGGAGCCGGCAATTCGGCGTCCATAAAACCAGCCCATAAGCAGCAACAGCTGTTCCAACTCGTGGGAACGAACGGAGTCCGAAGAGGAGCGCCGGGCGCGGCGGCCGTTGCGCATCGATCGCGAACCATGACCTCGAATGGACGTCACCGGGTGGACGGAGTCCGTCTACCTGGACGCAAACGCGCTCGACGCGCGTGTTCGTCGCGCCGGCGATCGAGGAGTAAGCTTTCGCAAGCCCGATGCTGGTCTATGTCGGCACCTACACGGGGCCAAAGAGCCAGGGCATCTATGTCTTCAGGCTCGAGGCCGAGACGTCCGCCGTCTCGCAGAACATCACGCTCGCGCCGGTCGGGTTGGCCGCCGCCTCGCCGAATCCTTCTTTCCTCGCGCTCGATGCGAAGCGGCGCCTGCTGTTCGCGGTGAACGAGGTCGGCGAGTTCGGCGGCCGGCCGACCGGCGCCGTGAGCGCGTTCGCGATCGACGCGCGGAAGGGGACGCTCGCGCTCATCAATCAGCAGCCGTCGATGGGCGCAGGCCCGTGCCATCTGGCGCTCGACCGGGGCGGCCGGCACCTGCTCGTTGCGAACTACGGCAGCGGCAGCGTGTCGGTGCTGCCGGTCGCCGCCGACGGCAGGCTCGGCGCCGCGAGCGACGTCGTGCAGCACACGGGCAGCAGCGTGAACCCGGAGCGCCAGAAAGGTCCGCACGCGCACTGCGTCGCGATCGATCGCGCGAACCGCTTCGTGTTCGTCTGCGATCTCGGGCTCGACAAGGTGCTCGCGTACCGCTTCGACGGGCAGCGCGGAACGCTGACGCCGCACGATCCGCCGTTCGCGCAGGTGAAGCCCGGCGCCGGGCCGCGCCACCTGGTCTTTCGACCCGACGGAGGCTTCGCCTACGTCGTCAACGAACTGACCTCAACGGTGACGGCGTTCCGGTACGACGCCGGCGCCGGCGCGCTCCACGAGGTGCAGACGATCTCGTCGCTGCCGGCACACTTCGACGGCGCGAACTCGGGCGCCGAAATAGATGTGCACCCGTCGGGGAAATGGCTGTATGTCTCGAATCGCGGCCACAACAGCGTCGTGCTGTTCGACATCGACGCGACGAGCGGCACGCTCACCTACGTCGAGGAGCAGGGGACGGGCGGATTCACGCCGCGTCATTTCGGGATCGATCCCTCGGCCGCCTATCTCGCCGTCGGCAATCAGAATTCCAACACGATCCTCGTCGCGCGCATCGACGGGGCGCGCGGACGGCTGAAGCCGTCGGGCATCCTGGCCTACGCGCCATCGCCGGTGTGCATGGTGTTCCTGCCGCGGAGCCAGAGGTGACGCGATGAACGGGATCTCCCGGCGCGTCGTCCTCCGTGCCGCGGGCGCCGCGCTCGCCTTGCCGTGGCTCGAGTCGCTGCCGCTCCACGCGTCGCCTCACGACGGGCCCCGCAAGTTTCCGAAGCGGTTCGCCGTGCTGGTCATGGGCAATGGCATCAACGGCAACCACTGGTGGGCGCGCGGAAGCGGCGCCGCGATGCAGCTGAGCCGATCGCTCGAGCCGCTCGAGCCGGTGAAGCACAAGGTCAACGTGATCAACGGCCTGTTCAACGAGCCGGCCGTCGGGACGGGCATCCACCCTGCGCAGACCGGCAATCTTCTCTCCGGCGCATCTCTCGGCGCGGGCGCGATCGTGCGAGCGGGCGTGTCCGTCGATCAGGTGCTCGCGCAGCGCATCGGACAGGCAACTCCGTCCAGCCTTGTGCTGTCGTGCGAGCCGGCGATTGGCGGGACGCACGAGACAGGCTTCTCGCTGACCTACAGCTCGCACATCTCGTGGCGGAGCGCCGATGCGCCCGCGCCGCAGGAGGTGCATCCATCGCGTGCGTTCGATCGTCTGTTCGAGCGTCGCGCGTGCGGGCCCCGCCGCAGCCTGCTGGACCTCGTGCACGATTCCGCCGCGCGTCTCCGGCGGACGGCGAGCGCGTCTGACAGACACCGGCTCGACGACTACCTGACGAGCGTGCGCGGCGTCGAGATGCGCGTCGACAGTCTGCGAGCCGAGGCGCCGCAGGATCTTCGCGAGCGCACGCGGCTGATGTGCGACATCGTCGCGCTGGCGTTCCAGACCGACCGGACGCGGATCGCGTCGCTGCTGCTCGCGCGCGATCTCTCGTCGCTCTCGTATCCGTTTCTCGGCGTGCGCGGCGATCATCACGCGGCGTCGCACGACGATCTGTCGGACGCCTACCAACGCATCGTCCGCTTCCACGTGGGCCGTCTCGCGTATCTGGCCTCGGCGCTCGACGCGATGCCCGAGGGCGAGGGGACGGTGCTCGACAACTGCTGCCTGCTCTGGCTGTCGAACATGTGGTCGGGATGGAAGCACGACAACAGGAAGCTGCCGGTCGTCATGGTCGGCGGTCTCGGCGGCACGCTCGAGACCGGCCGCTCGCTCGAGTATCTGTACGCCGGCGACGACAAGCGGAAGTTGTGCAGCCTGTATCTTTCGATCATGGACAGGATGGGCGTCGCGCTCGATCGCTTCGGCGACGCCGACGCTCGGCTCGAAGGAATCTGATCGCGATCTCACCGATCGGCGAAGACCAGATCGCCGAACCGCTCGTACTCGTGGAACGACTTGTCCACGTGCGCCCATTCCCACTGCGAGCGTTTGCCCTCGTCGTAGTCCATGCGGTAGACGTTGACGCGCCACTTCGTCCCCGGCTTCGGCGGCACGTTCTGGAGCGGCCGCAGCAGCGCATACGGAATGAAGAACTCGGCGCGCCACCCCTCAATCGCCGCGCGCGGCTGCTTCGGCCCTCCGATGATCGTGGTCGCTTTCCGCGTCAGCCGATCGCGCTCGTAGTGCCACGGCCGCCACCCGAGGAACTGGCCGCCGAAGTTGGGAATCAGGATCGGGAGCTCGTGGTTGAGCGGCGAGATCTCGTACTCGAAGTACGCGGGGTAGCGCTCGTCGGTCCAGAGGAACACTTCGAACACGTCCTCGTTCCACAGATCCATGAAGTCTTCGTTCATGGTCGCGGTGAGCGCGCGGTCGGTGCCCTCGATCAGAAAATACAGGCCGGTGCCCGAGTTCACGGTCTTGAATCGCGTGTCGTAGGCGTGGCCGCCAGGCTCGCGGCGGCCGAGCGGCACCCAGTCGGCCTGCCGCCACGCGGCGTTCTCGCCCGCGCCGGTCACCTCGAAATCGCCGACCGGCCGCACGGACAGCCGCGGCCGCTCGCCGCGCTGCGCGTGCGCGGCGGGCTGACAGAAGAGCGCCAACGCGGTCGATGCGGCGATGAGTACGGTCTTCACGCCGTGAGTATAATCGCGCGATGCGCGTCCGGCTCGATTACGGCGCCGACGGGCTCGACGTCGATGTCCCCGACGAGCGCGTCACGGTCATCGAGCCGCGGTTCCGTCCGTCGCTCGAGGATCCTCGCGCCGCGCTCCTCGCCGCGCTTCGTGCGCCCATAGACGCGCCGCCGCTCGGTGAGCTGACCGCGCGCGGCGGCACTGTCGCGATTTCGGTCTGCGACATCACGCGCGCGCAGCCGCGCCGCGAGATGCTCGGGGCGCTCTTCGAGGAGATGCCGGCCGTCCTCGCAGAGGACGTCACCATCCTCGTTGCTACCGGCACGCATCGCCGCAACACGCCGGCCGAGCTCGAGGCCATGCTCGGCGCCGACATCGTGCGGCGCTGCCGCGTGATCAACCACGACAGCCGCGACGCGTCGGCGCTCGTCCACGTGGGCGAGACGACGACCGGCGTGCCGGTGTACCTGAATCGCCTGTGGCTCGACGCCGACCTGCGGATCACGACCGGCTTCGTCGAACCGCATTTCTTTGCCGGGTTCAGCGGCGGTCCGAAGATGGTCGCGCCCGGACTGGCGGGCCTGCAGACGACGCTCACGCTGCACGACGCGAGGCGGATCGGACATCCGATGGCGGCGTGGGGCATCACCGTCGGCAATCCGATTCACGACGACGTCCGCGAGATCGCGCGGACGACGGGCGTCCACTTCGCCCTCGACGTGACGCTGAACCGCGCGCAGCAGATCACGGCCGTCTTCGCCGGCGAGCTCTTCGCCGAGCATCGCGCGGCGTGCGCGGCGGCGAAGCGCGACGCGATGCGCGAAGTCGAATTGCCGTTCGACGTCGTGCTCACGACCAACTCCGGCTACCCGCTCGATCAGAACCTGTATCAGGCCGTGAAAGGGATGTCGGCCGCGGCACAGGTGGTGAAACCCGGCGGCACGATCGTGTGCGCCGCCGAGTGCCGCGACGGCCTGCCGGCGCATGGATCGTACGGCGAGGTGCTCGCGTCGCGGCCGGGGCCGCGCGAACTGCTCGCGATGATCACGGCGCCCGGGTATTCGATGCCCGATCAGTGGCAGGTGCAGATCCAGGCGCAGATACAGACCAGGGCGAGAGTCCTCGTGAAGACGAGCGGCCTCACCGACCGCGAGATCCGCGCCGCGCACCTCGAGCCGATAGACGACGTCGCCGCGGCCGTCAGAGACGCGCTGGCGGCCGCGGGGCCGAACGCCACGCTGTGCGTCCTCCCGCAGGGCCCGCAGACAATTCCGTATCTTGCAATGAGGAGTCGATCACATGAAGACACTGCCCATGTGGAGTCGACGACGCTTTCTTGAGATCGCCTCGGGGCTGCCGCTCGTGGGAGGCCTCGTCGGCGCCGATGCCGCGGCGGCGATCGCCGCGCCGCCAGGCGGCGCGCGCGATTACTTTCGCGAGCTCGGCGTGCGGCCCTTCATCAACGCCGCGGGCACCTACACGGCGATGACCGCGTCGCTCATGCCGCCGCAGGTGATCGACGCGATCACCTACGCGTCCAGACATTACGTGATGCTCGACGAGCTCCACGATCGCGTGGGCGCGCGCATCGCGGCGCTTCTCCAGTGCGAAGCCGCGATGGTCACCTCCGGCGCCGCATCGGCGCTGACGCTCGGCACGGCCGGCGTCCTCACCGGTACCGATTCGCGAAAAGTCGTCGACCTGCCGAACCTCGCCGGCATGAAGAGCGAAGTCATCGTGCAGAAGGCGCATCGCTTCGGCTACGAGCACGCCGTCCGCAACTGCGGCGTGCGGCTCGTGGAAGTGGAGACGCGCGAGGAGATGGAGCGCGCGATCGGTCCGCAGACGGCGATGATGCTCTTCTACAACAACAACAACGGCGAGGGCCGCATCCGCGACGAAGAGTTCGTCGAGATCGGCCGGAAGCACGGCGTCCCCACGTTGAACGACGCGGCCGCCGACGTGCCGCCGGTCGAGAACCTGTGGAAGTACACGAAGATGGGGTTCGACCTCGTCGCCTTCTCGGGCGGCAAGGGGCTGCGCGGTCCGCAAAGCGCCGGCCTGCTCCTCGGCCGCAGGGATCTCATCGCCGCCGCGCGTCTGAGCGCGCCGCCGAACGGCAACACCGTCGGCCGCGGCATGAAGGTGAACAAAGAGGAGATGGTCGGGATGCTCGCGGCGCTGGAGCTGTACCTCGCGACGGATCACGCGGCGGAGCTGCGCGACTTCGAGGCGCGCGCCGACGCGATTCGAGCCGCGGCGGCAGGTGTCGCCGGCGTCAAGGCCGACGTGTTCGTGCCGGAAGTCGCCAACCACGTGCCGCACGTGCGGATCTCGTGGGACGCCGCCCAGCACCGCCTGACGGCGGCCGACGTGGTCGGCAAGCTGCGCGCCGGCGAGCCGTCGATCGGCACCAGGTCCGAAGGCGACGCGCTGATCGTCGGCGTCTGGATGATGCGCCCCGGCGAGGAGAAAATCGTCGCGCGGCGCCTGCGCGACGTGCTGCAGGGCCGGGGATAGACGGTGCCGCCCGCCGGCGCGATCGCGCGCGGGGCGGCCGCGCTCGTCGCGGCGTCGCTCGCGTCGTCGGTCTCTCACGCGAATTCGTCGCGTTCTCCTGCGCATTACGAAGCCAGCCGCATCTCGATGGCCTGCGAGTACGCCATCGAGGCGTACGGTCCGGACGTGGACGCGTTGCCGGCCATCGTCGACGAGGCGTTCGACGAAGTCGATCGCATCGATCGGCTGATGAGCCACTACAAGCCGGACAGCCCGCTGTCGCGCGTGAATCGCGAGGCATCGCAGCATCCGGTCGCGATCGATCCCGAGCTCTTCGACTTCATCGCGGCGGCGATGCGATACGGCCGCGACTCGGACGGCGCGTTCGACATCACCGTCGGTCCGCTGATGAAGGCGTGGGGATTCTTCGGCGGCGAGGGCCGCGTGCCGCCGGCGGGCGAGCTCGCCGCGGCGCGCCGCCGCGTCGGCGCCGCGCACGTCGTGCTGAATCCGGCGTCGCGCACGATCGCGTTCGACGAGCCGGGCATGGAGCTCGATCTCGGCGGCATCGCGAAAGGCTACGCCGTCGATCGCGTGGTCGCGATGCTGGAGCGGCGGCAGATCGCGGCGGCGCTCGTCAGCGCGGGAGGGAGCACCATCTACGCGCTGGGCGCGCCGCCGGGACGCGACTCATGGCCGATCGCGATCCAGGATCCGAGCGACTCGCGAAAGACCGCGCTCACGCTTCAGCTGAAGGACCGCGCGCTGTCGGTGGCGGGCCGCTCCGAGAAGTCGTTCGAGGCCGGCGGCGTGACCTACTCGCACATCATGGATCCGCGCACGGGGATGCCGGCGCAGGGCGTGCTGAGCGTCGTCGTGCTCGCGCGGACCGGAACCGACGGCGATGCGCTCGACGATGCGTTCTTCGTGCTGGGTCCGGAGCGCAGCGGGGAATATCTGCGCCGGCTTCGCGATACGGAGGCGATCTTCTTCGTGCCCGATCCGCATCACGCTTGGATTCTCGTCCGCCTGTAGGGCGAGGCTTTCAGCCTCGCTGCGGCGACCCTGAAAGGGTCGCCCTACGGTCGTAGATCGATCACGGCGTAGGTCGTGAGGCGGGGCAGCGAGAACTCGGTCGCGCCCGACGCGACGCTCCGATCCTGGAGCGGGACGCGTCCGGCTCCTGCCACATGCGCCTCGCCGTCTCCGTAGGCGCCCCGCACGCGAATGCGCAGTCCCTCGATCTCGCGCCCGCCGTAGTTGATCAGGTGCAGCCGCGCGCGGTTTGCGCCGGCGGTCAGCCGGCAGATGACGACCTCGCTGCCGTACACGCGCAGCGCGCGGCCTTCGTCTGTGAGGCGACGGCGAATCTCGAGCGCGAACGCGTTCGGGTCCGCCGCTTTCTCGCGCGGGAACTCCGCAGATCCAATCCGGACGTTGATCGCGAATCGCGCCACGGGCGCCTGGACCACGTCGAACAGCAGGTTGCGCCGCGCCAGCAGGTTCATCACCTCACCCGTGATCGCCGACCCATCGTCCACGACGGCGAAATCGGAGACGTTCGGAAGGTCGAGCGCCGGAAGCGCGTCGAGGAATGTCAGCATCTCGCCGAGCGATCGCGCGTCGGCCCGATCGATCTTCAGCACGGCGTCGGCGCCGTACGCAAACGCCTCTGCCGCCGCGAGCGCGGCTTTTCCCGCCGGCACGTCGTAGACGTATTTCGATCCGGGGCGCCGCATGAACCGCCAGCCGCTGGCGACGATCCACGGCGCGCGCGTCGGCGAGGCGACGCCGGCGCGCGGTGCGGTGCCCGGCGCCGGCAGCGCTTCACGCTGCGCGAGATCGGCGTCCGCGCACACCCGCGAAATTCCCGCGGCCTCGAGCGCTGCGCGGCCGTCGGCGCCCGGCGGCAGGTAGACGCACGCGAGCGAGAGCGCGAGGAGCAGCAGCGCCGTCATCGTTCCTTGAAGTGACGCACGTCCTTTTCGTTCTCGGTGCAGAAGTACTCGAGCAGATCGGTGTCCGGCAGGAGGACCGCCGGTTGCGTGTAGGTGAGCGTCTTCGCGTAGGTGCCGGGATCGTCGATGGTCATCTCGATCGACAAATGTCCGAAGTCGCGCCGCCGATAGCGCTCGGTCAGGCGAAGCTCGTCACTATGCGGATGTCCCATGCGATCCAGCCAGCCGCCATCCCGGAACCCGACGCTCTCGACCACGAGCGCATCCGCCTCCCAACGACCAACCGAGTATCCATTGAACGAGGGGTTCGGATCGGGCGGCAGGGGCCGCCCGTCCATGAAGATCTGCCGGTACGTCGTGTCCTTCTCGTACAGCATGATGATGAGGCGCGGCATCTGAACGATCTTGAAGGGGTAGGGGAATGTCGTGATGCCGGGCACTCCCACCGGTATGCAGTGCGCCTCTGGCGCGATTCTGCCTTCACTTGCGAGTCGTTCCTTGAACAGCGCAGCCGCGGGCGGGCGCAGCGCCACCTGTTCAGGCGTGAGATCCATGGCGATGTTTCTGAAGTATCGCGGGAAGACGTCGTTCTCGACACCCTCCGGCTTGCCCGCAGGATCGGGTGCGGCCTTCCAGATGCCCGCCAGGTCCGGTTTGCCGTCGCGCGTCTTCGGCGCGCGCGCCGACAGGTTCGCCTTTCCATCCTTCGTGCGCGGCGTGTCAGGCGCCGGGTAATTCAGCCACTGCGCGCCGATCGGCGCTCCAACCGACACGGCGGCCAGCGCGACGATGACGGCGGTCGATTTCATGACGCCCTCCCGACCAGAAGCGCCGCTCTCAGGCAACGTCTATGTTCTCGACGCGGATTCGCGCGAGGTCGGACACGCCGAGGCCGAGCGTCGACGCGTACTCCACGTGCCGCGGCTCGCGGATGATGATGTTGACGTTGGGATCGGCGTCGCGCGCACGCGTGTCGTCCATCCGCAGCGAGCCCGGCGAGCGGTCCCAGATCGAGATGGCGCCGTGCGCGCGGCGCTCCTTCTCGATGATGTCGAGCAGCAGCCGATCGATCGCGACCGGATCGGTCCCGAGCATGATCTGGCGCGGATAGAACACATAGCGCGTCGTTCGCGCAAAGGGACCGCCGTGCCAGACGCCGCGCAGGCCGTCCAGGATCTGCAGCACCGTCCGCGAGCGCAGCGGCTCCATCGCGGCGAGCGCGCCCACGACCGACAAGGTGTACGACTTCCCCCGCTGATGCGTGCGCGCGACGTTCGAGAAGCTGCCGTACGCGATGTTCTTCAGGCACCCGGTCACGCCCGTGGCGCCGTGGTCCTTCATGTTCGGGATGTTGACGATCTTCGTCAGCACGCGCGACACGAGCCGCATCATGTTCGACCGCGTGTCCTCTTCGCCGAAGAAGTCCGCCTCGAGGTACGTGTCCGGATCGTAGCCGCTGTTGTCCACGTTGCGGTTCGCGCGCTCGGCGGCGACGATCTGCACGCCGCCGGGCAGGTGCGGCGCGTAGTTCACCTCGTCCATCTGATTCTGGAAGCGCTCGTAGACGTAGATGTGCGACACCGGCACGCCGACCTTCGTCAGCTGCCGGACGACGTCCGCCACGATCTCGTACGCCGACACGCAGTGGGGATAGCCGCCGCAGTTCACCTTGATGCCGACGATGTCGGACGGATCGAAGAAGCGCCGCCAGGCGTCCTCGGTCGTGGCCGCGCCGGTCAGCGCGCGCATCCCCTGCGCGAGCATCTCGCGCACGACCGCGTCGCTTGCGGCGCCGGTGGACGTGTCGACGCATCTGTCCGATCGCACCGACACCACGCGGCCTGGATACGGCCCCGGCATTCCCGCCATGCCGGACGCGGAGTAGCGGGAAACGACTCGAAGCGCCGGAGTGTCCGACGGTGGCTGAAAACCCCGAAGGAAGGACGTCGCCGTCAGCAGCCGCACGAATGATCGTCTGTGCATGCGCCCGCCTCGCTCCTCGGCGTTCTTCAGCGCAGGACGTGATCCTGCCTTGACTCGCACGTCGAGGTGCGCCATGGTTACGCGACTCACGCTCAGCGTCAAGGAGGAACCATGCGCGTTCAGCGGCCCCTGGTTTCGTTCCTCGCCCTTCTCCTCGCCCTCTCCTTCCTTCGGGCCACCGCGTTGGCGCAGACCGGCGCCGCATCGCTGACGGGCATCATCAGCGATCAAACCGGCGCGAAGGTTCCCGGCGCGACGGTGACGGCCACGAACCAGGCGACCAACGTGTCGTACACCGCCGTGTCGAACGAGACGGGCAACTACACGATCACGTCGGCGCCGGTCGGGACCTACGTGCTGAAGGCGGAGCTCTCAGGCTTCAAGACCGCGACGACCAATCCGATCCAGGTCGAGGCGAAGGCGATCGTGCGGATGGACTTCACGCTGCAGCTCGGCGCGATCGAGGAGACGATTCTCGTCGCCGGCCAGGCGCCGCTTCTGCAGACCGAGTCGGTCACCGTCGGCCAGGTGATCTCGGGCACGACGGTCGTCGGCCTGCCGCTGAACGGCCGCAACACCGGACAGCTCTCGCTGCTCCTGCCGGGCACGGTGACGGTGAACCCCGGATCGTTCACCGCCGTCCGCAACTTCGGCGGCGGGCGCCCGTACGTCAACGGCAACCGCGAGCAGACGAACAACTACATGGTCGACGGCGTCGACATGAACGAGTCGATCGACAACCTCGTCGCCTATCAGCCGAGCCCGGACGCGCTCGCCGAGATCAGCGTCGAGACCAACAACTACGCCGCCGACACGGGAAACGTCGCCGGCGCCGTCATCAGCAACGTCATCAAGTCGGGATCGAACGTCGTGCGCGGGAACGTCTTCGAGTTCTACCGCAACAGCGACTTCGACGCGAACACCTGGGACAACAACCGGTCGAGCGCGCCGAAAGCGCGGCGCACGCAGCACATCTTCGGCGGGACGCTCGGCGGGCCGCTGAAGAAGGACAAGTGGTTCGTCTTCGCCGACTACCAGGGCACCAGGTTCGACGCGCCGGGATCGGAGACGGTGTCGGTGGCGCCCGAGGAATGGCGCCGCGGCGACTTCTCGAGCGTGAGCTCCGTCATCCGCGATCCGGTCACGGGCCAGGCGTTTGCAGGCAACCAGATTCCCGCATCGCGCATCAGCGCCGTCGCGCGCGCGCTGCTCGCCAACCCGTCGCTCTACCCGCTGCCGAACCGCAGCGTCGGCGGCGTGAGCGGCAACTACGTCGGCGACGCGCTCACGACGACGCGCGCGCATCAGGGCGACGTGCGCGTGGACTGGAACGCGACGGCGAAGGACAAGGTGTTCGCGCGCGTCTCGATCTCCGAGTACACGTCGAGGAACGACAAGCGGCCGTTCGCGCTGCTGCTCGGCAGCGTCACCGACTCGCCGTTCCGCAACGTCGCGTTCAACTGGAATCGCATCTTCAGCAACGCGCTCGTCAACGAGGTGCTCGTCGGCTTCAACCAGATCAACATCGTCACCAGCACGCTCGACTGGGCCGGCGTCGGCAACGCGAACGCGACGTTCGGCATCGCCGGCGGCCAGCCGATTCCCGGGCTGAGCCAGCTGACGTTGAACGGCGGCCTCTCGACGATCGGCGCCGGCGCGAGCGATACCGACACGCTCGACCGCACGTATCAGCTCAACGACAAGGTCACCTGGATCAAGGGCGACCACACGCTGAAGATCGGCGGGCAGCTCCTGCACTACGCGCAGCGGCGCTTCTACGCCGGCAACAACGGCCTCCTCGGCATCTTCAGCTACGGCGGCGCGTTCACCGGCTTCCCGTTCTCCGACTTCCTCCTCGATCAGGTCGCGACCAAGGGCCGCGGCAGCCAGTCGGACCCGTGGACGCACCTGCACAACCGCGTCGCGCTCTTCGTGCAGGACGACTTCAAGGTGACGCAGTCGCTCACGCTCAACCTCGGCATGCGCTGGGCGTACACGCAGCCGGTCGTCGAGGCGGACAACCGGCAGGCGAACTTCAGCCTCACGACCGGCCAGGAGATCATCGCGGCCGACGGCGACCGCGCGTCGCGCGCGCTCTATCAGCCGTACTACAAGGGGTTCGAGCCGCGGCTCGGCCTCTCGTGGCGGGCGACCGACGCGCTCGTGCTGCGCGGCGGCTACGGCATTTCGCAGTACATGGAGGGCACCGGCGCCAATCTGCGTCTGCCGCTCAACCCGCCGTTCTTCTTCGAGTCGGCGGTCACCTACGACGCGACGACGGGCGGCGGCAGCCTCGCGTCGGGCTTCGCCGATCTGCGGCCGCTCGATCAGCCGTCGGGGCAGGTCCGCGCGTGGGATCCGAACCTGCGCCCGCAGTTCACGCAGCAGTGGAACGTGTTCGCCGAGTACCTCGTGCGGACGTCGGTCACGGCGAACGTCGGCTATGTCGGGCACCACGCGACGAACCTCGTGACGCCGGTCGAAGGGAACCAGCCGCTGCCGGGCGTCGGCGATCCGTCCGCGTGGGCGCCGCTGCAGAACCGGCGTCCGCTGTTCGCGACGGCGCCGCTCATCACCAACATCTCGACGACGGCGTCGCGCGGCAGGAGCGATTACAAGGGGCTCCAGATGAGCCTGCGCCAGCGCGCGACGCACGGCCTCGAGTACCTCGCGTCGTACACGCTCGGCAAGGCGAACGCGAATCAGCTCGGCTACTACGGATCGGGCGGCTTCACGGCGTCCGAGGGAACCTACTGGATGAACGCCTACGATCCCGAGGCGAACTATGGCCCGGCGTTCTTCGACGTCCGGCACAACTTCGTGCTGTCGGCGAGCTACGCGCTGCCGTACGGACGCGACAAGGGCGGCCCGAGCGCCGCCAGCGCGGTGCTCGGCGGCTGGGTCGTCGCCGGCATCTTCCAGGCCCGCAGCGGATTCCCGATCACGGTGCTCGACGGACGCGGCTCGTCGCTGCAGGCGGTCCGCGGCGGCGAGCGGCCCAACTGCATCGGCGATCCCGTGCCTGCCAGCCAGACGCTCGATCATTTTCTGGACATCAACGCGTTCGCGCGCGCGGCGGCCGGGACGTGGGGCAACTGCGGCGTCGGCATCGCGCGCGCGCCGGGTTATCAGAATCTCGACATGACGCTGTCGAAGCGGTTCGCCGTCGGCGGACCGCGCTACGCCGAATTCCGCGCGGAGCTGTTCAACGTCCTCAACCGGGCGAACTTCCGCGCGCCGGGGCGCGACATCAACGCGCCGAACACCTTCGGACAGATCACGCAGACGCTCAGCACGGCAACCGTCAGCACGGCGCGGCAAGGCGAGCTGGTCCTGAAGTTCTTCTTCTGATCGCGGAAACGATCGCGTTGCACGACTCAACGCGCGTCAACCGCGAGGAGTCCACGATGATGCGTCGAATCTCGTTGTCGTCGATGTTCGGCCTGCTCTTCGCGGCCAGCGCGTGGGCGCAGCTGGCGTCTCAAACGGCGCTCGTCGGCACGGTGACCGATCCCGATGGCCTCGGCGTGCCCGGCGCGCAGGTGGTTGCGGTGAACGTCGGCACGAAAGACACCTACGAGGCGACGACCAACGCCGAGGGGTACTACACGATTCAATTCGTCCGCATCGGCGCGTACGAGATCACCGTCGCGCTGAGCGGCTTCCAGACGTCGAAGGTGAGCGGCGTCGAGGTGGCGACCAACCAGGTCGCGCGGACGAACATCGTCATGAAGGTGGGCGCGGTGAACGAGTCGATCACGGTGGCCGGGTCGGCGCCGATCATCGACACCGACTCCGCGCGCATCTCGGAGACGATCGGCAAGCGCGCGGTGAGCGACCTGCCGCTGAACGGACGCAACGTCTGGAACCTCGCGAGCACCACGCCGGGCGTCCTCGGCGGATTGACGAGCGACATCGGCCTGAGCTTCAGGGGCGCGGGCCAGCGCGAGATCCAGAACAGCCTCTCGATCGACGGCATCAATTCGTCGGCGAATCTTCTCGCCGCGACGAGCATGCGTCCGATCGCGGACGCGGTGGAGGAGATTCAGATTCAGACGGGCAGCACGTCGGCCGAGTACGGCTCGTATCTCGGCGTGCACATCAACGTGGTGACCAAGAGCGGCACCAACACGCAGCACGGCTCGCTGTTCGAATTCTTCCAGGGCGACGCGCTCGACTCGCGCGGCTATTTCGACAATCCGGCGATTCCCAAGAATCCGCGGCAGCGCAACCAGTTCGGCTTCGAGGCGGACGGCCCCGTGCTGCTGCCGAAGCTCTACGACGGCCGCAACAAGACGTTCATCACCGTGGCGTACGAAGGCGTCCGCGCGAACACGCAGCTGAGCCCGGTCGCGACGGTGCCGACGGCGCTGATGCGGCAGGGCAATTTCTCGGAGATCGCCGGGACGATCCGCAATCCGTTCACGAAGGAGATCTATCCGGGCAACATCATCCCGGCGTCGCAGTTGTCGGGCGTCGCCGCGCGCCTCCTCTCGTTCTACCCGCTCCCCACCAGGCCGGGCATCGCGTCGAATCTGCAGACGCAGCTTCCCAGCACGGAAAACGTCGATCAGTTCATCGGGCGCGGCGATCAGAACATCGGCAACAAGGTGCGGCTGTCGGTGCGCTACAACTGGCATGACAGCGCGAACAGCAATCCTCTCCCCGCCGTGCTGCAGACGCAGGTCGTCGATCAGCCGCGCGTGAACAAGAACACGCTCATCTCCTACACGCACACGCTGTCGCAGAATCTCCTCAACGATTTCCGCGTCGGGTACCATCGCGTCAATTTCGACACGCTCAACCCGTTCATCGTA
>Ga0209474_10001581_pt1 | contig 21934 bp, 12 predicted proteins | sample GraSoiAngelo_145_FD_185902 | JGI IMG/M metagenome (GOLD analysis project Ga0209474, IMG submission 185902) | Grasslands soil microbial communities from the Angelo Coastal Reserve, California, USA - 14_1009_05_20cm (SPAdes) (version 2) | ecosystem: Environmental > Terrestrial > Soil > Grasslands... | reverse complement strand
CGGCGCGACGATCGATGGCAACCCAGTGACGACGTCGCCCCTGCCGACGCTCGCGGTGTCGGCCGGCGCCGTCGCGCAGGTCGTCGTCACACCGGCCTCGGCGGCGCTCGATGCGCTGGGGCTCACGCAGCGCTTTTCCGCCACGGCCCGGGACGCGAACGGCAACGTCATCTCGGGGCAACCGTTCGCGTGGACGTCCGACAACACGCTGGTCGCCCTCGTGGATCCGAGCGGTGTGGTGACGGCGATCGGGAACGGCACCGCCACTATCACGGCCGCAGCAAGCGGGGTCTCCGGCACTGCGACGCTTGCGGTCGCGCAGATCGTCAGGTCCGTGGTGGTGAGCCCGGCGTCGGCGGCGCTCGCAAGCGTCAATTTGCCGCAGCAGTATGGCGCTGTCGCGCTCGATGGGAACGGACGCCCGGTCGCGGGCCAGACGTTCACCTGGAGCTCGTCGGACCCAGCGATCGCCACCGTGGATGCGACCGGACTCGCGACCGGCCTCGCGCCCGGCTCTGTGACGATCACGGCGACCGCGGCCGGCGTGGTGGGGACCGCCACGCTCTCGGTGGCGCAGGTCATCACCTCGGTGGTGGTGACACCGGCGTCCGCGACGCTCGACGCCCTGGGGCTGGCGCAACCGTTCACCGCAATCGCGCAGGACGCCAACGGCAACGTGATCCTCGGCCGGAGCTTCACCTGGTCGGCAGCGCCTGCGGGAGTGGCCACGATCGATCCGGTGACGGGGATCGCCACAGCGCTGGCGAACGGCATCACGACGATCACGGCGACGACAGGTGGGGTGTCAGGCACCGCCACCCTGTCGGTGGCGCAGATCGTGAAATCGGTCGTGGTGAGCCCAGCGAGCGCGACGCTCGACGCCTTCGGGCTCACCCAGCAGTTCAGTGCGGTGGCGCAAGACGCCAACGGAAACGTGGTTCCGGGTCAGACGTTCGCCTGGTCGGCGTCTCCCGCGGGGGTAGTTGCCATCGACCCGGTGACCGGTCTCGCCACAGCGGTCGCGAACGGCGTGGCGACGATTTCGGCGACGATGGCCGGTGTGTCGGGGACGGCCGTGCTGTCGGTCGTGCAGGCGGTGGGTTCGGTGGTCGTGAGCCCGGCGACCGCGACGCTCGACGCGCTCGGGCTGACGCAACAGTTCACCGCCGTCGCGAAGGACGCGAACGGCAACGTTGTCCCGGGACAGGCATTCACGTGGACCGCGGACAACCCGCTCGTCGCACGCGTCGACGCGGGCGGACTCGTGACGGCGGTCGCGAACGGCAGCGCGACGATCACGGCGACGGCTGCGGGCGTGGCGGGGAGGGCAGCTCTCACCGTCGCTCAAGTGGTAAAGTTCGTCGTGGTGAGCCCACCGACGGCGACGCTCGCCGGCCTCGGGCTCACGCAGCAGTTCACGGCCGTCGCACAGGACGCAAACGGGAACCCGGTGCCGGGGCAGGCCTTCACGTGGGCCTCTGCGCAGCCGCTCATCGCGAGCGTGGATCCGAACGGGCTTGCCAGAGCGCTCGCAGTCGGGACCGCCGTTATTACGGCAACGACCGGCGGCGTTTCGGGGACGGCCACCTTGTCGATCTTGTAAGCGGCCATCGCCGGGGGCTGGGCCTGTGGCGCCGGCGCAACGGCGTCCTGTGCGCCGGTCGCTCCGCTCGGCCAGGCTGAGATGCTAATTCGTTGTCCCATCGGGACGACGCGTCCACCTCAAGTACACACAATCGATGTGGCCTCGAACTTGAGGCACGTCATCGCACATGTCGGCGCCCCCTTTCCGTCACCTGCTGTCGGCACCCGCGCCAGGGTCGGCCCGCGCCGGAGCCGCAGCGTGGGAGTCGGCGTTCGAGGCGTGCTACGTCGACCTCTGCGAGTACGTCCTCCGCCTCGTCGGGTCGGCGGAAGCCGCGGAGGATATCGTGCACGACCTGTTCCTGCAGCTCTGGCACACACGAGGCGTGCGTGACCAAGACCGACTGAGCCGGCCGTACTTGTACGCCGCGGCGCGCAACCGGGCGCTCAAGTACTTGCGGCACCGGCGGGTGGTGGCAGCGTGGACCGAGCGCGCGAGCCACGAAGAGCCACCTGTTGCGGACTCCCCGGAGGATGAATGTCTGCGCCGCGAGCTGGGTGACGCCGTTGAGCGGGCGATCGCCGCGCTCCCGGGCCGCTGCCGCGAGATCTTCGTGCTGCGCCGCCGCGACCAGCTCGGCTACCGGGAGATCGCCATGCGCCTGGGCGTGTCGCTCGGGACGGTGAAGTCCCAGATGTGGCGGGCGACGGTGCGGCTGAAAGAACGGCTGGCGCCGCACCTCGCTCCTCCCGTCACTCCCACGAGCCGCCACCGCTACCGGCTGCTCTAGTCCCCCAACGGCGCTTCATACTCGTCGCCCATTCAGGGGTTTTCTGAGTGGGGCCTAGTGTCATGATCGAAGAATCCGACCTGCTGCGATTCGTTGAGGGCGAGTGCTCGCCGGCAGAGGCCGCGGCGATCCAGGCGTGGATCGCGGCCGCTCCGGCGCGGGGGGAGCTCTTGGACGAGCTCCGCGCCGTCTGGCGGCTCACGGGTGACGTCACCCGGCCGTGGGACGTCGGGGCCGCCCGCAGCCGGCTGCTCAGGGCGCGCCGCGGTACCGCGCCACCGGGGGCTCCCACGCTTCAGCTGCACGCACAAGCGACGGATCGGCCCCTGCCACGTCGCTGGAGAACGGCGACGGTGTGGCCCGCGCGGATCGCCGCGGCGGTCGCGCTCCTGGTCGCCGGCGCCGCCCTCTGGTCGCACCGTTCGCCGCCCGCACCGCCACGCGAGTACGCGACCGCGCCCGGGCAGCGGGCGGCGCTCACGTTGCCTGACGGCTCGCGCGTGCTGCTCAGCGTCGGCACGCGACTCCTGGTGCCGCGTGACTACGGCGGCGTCGTGCGCTCCGTGGAGCTCGAAGGCGAAGCGTACTTCGTCGTACGGCACGATCCGGCGCGCCCCTTCCTCGTTCGCACCGCACATGGTACGACCGAGGATCTTGGCACCGAGTTCGACGTTCGTGCCTACCGAGAGGAGCGGTCCCTGCAGGTCGTCGTGGCCGCTGGTCGGGTGGCGCTGCGGGGCAAGGCGGCGGCCGATTCCGTGCTGATGCTGCGGCCGCGTGAGCGCGGCGTGATCGAGTCCAGCGGCAGCGCGACGATCACCACCCGCGTTTCGCTGCAGCACTACCTCGCCTGGACGCGCGGGACGCTGCGGTTCGACGATGCACCACTGTCGAGCGTCCTCGGGCAGTTGGAACGGTGGTACGACCTCGACATCCAGCTCGCGGATCCGTCGTTGGCAGCGGAGCGGCTGACGATCTCGTTCACGACGGAATCGGCCGATGAGGCAGTGACGGCCTTGGCGAAAGTGCTGGGCGTGCGATTCACGCGGGCCGACCGCGCGGTCCGGCTCGTTCCCGTTCATTCGCGGCAGTAGAGGAGGGAGGCTCGGTATGCGGTTTCTGATCACGGTTGCGGGTTTGCTGGTCGTGGCGGGCACGCCGGTGCGGCTGTGCGCCGCCCAAGCCAGCGTGCGGCCGGTCGCCCTGCAGGACGCCGATCCACTCTCGCCGCTGGACCGCACGGTGAGTCTGGCGCTCGATCGCGTGCCCCTGAAAGCCGCGCTCGACGCCGTCGCGCGGCAGACCGGCGTGCGCATCGCGTATTCGCGACGGGTCGTGCCGCTCAACCGCCGTGTCTCGCTCCAGCTCGGCGCGGTGAGCGTGGAAACGGCGCTGGACACGCTGCTGCAGGGCACTGGTGTGGCAGCGACGCTGGACGGCACCGGTCAGATCTTGCTCGTCACGGATCCTGGCGGGACGAGCCGGGGTGCGCGCCAGACCGGCTCCGTGACCGGAACGGTCAGAGACGCGGGCAGTGGTGCACCGCTCGCGGCGGTCACCGTCACCGTGGTTGGCACGCGGTTCAGCGGCGCGACCCAAGCCGACGGCCGTTATGCCATCAGCGGCGTGCCACCGGGGAGCTACCGGCTGCGGGCCCGGCTGCTGGGCTACGCGCCGGGGGACACGAGCGTCGTCGTGCAGGATGGCCAGGAGACCGTCGCGGACTTCGGGCTCCGCGGCAGCGCCATCGAGCTCAACCCGGTGGTGGCGGTCGGTTACGCGACCGTTCGCAAGAGCGACCTGACGGGCGCCGTGTCGTCGGTGTCGGCGGAGGAGTTCGCGACCAAGGCCGCCCCCACGGTGACGCTCTCGAGCGGCCTCCAGGGGAAGGCGGCGGGCGTGCACGTGATCGACAACTCGGGTATGCCGGGCGTCGGCGCGCGCGTGCGGATCCGCGGCAACGGCTCGATCAACGCGAACAGCGAGCCGCTCTACGTCATCGACGGTCTCCCAGCCGAACAAGGCTCGAACTCGACCGATCCGAAGAGCAACCCGCTGATGTCCGTCGACCCCAGCGAGATCCAGTCGATCGACGTGCTGAAGGACGCGTCTGCGACCGCGATCTACGGCGCGCGCGGCGCCAACGGCGTGGTGTTGATCACGACCCGGCGGGGCCAGGCCGGCAAGAGCCGGGTGACGCTGGAATCGAGCGCCGGCACCCAAACGATCTCGAAGACGATCCCGGTGCTGAACGCGCAGCAGTTCATGCTGTTGTCGAACGACGCGAGAGCCACTGCGAACCTGTCCAAGCTGTACAGCGATGCGCAGATCGCCGCGGCGCAAACCTACGACTACCCGGCGATGATGCTGCGCAGCGGGCTGCAAGCCAACCAGACCATCAGTCTCTCGGGCGGGGAGCAACGCCTGCGGTACCTGCTCAGCGGCAACTTCACGCGGCAGGAGGGCATCGAGCTCGGCTCCGACTTCAACCGCTACAGCCTCCGGCTCAACCTCGACGGGGATGCGAGCACGCGGTTCCGCTGGGGCACGAACCTGAGCATGACGCGCGTCGCTCGCAACGCCGCCGGCGTGGAGAACGCCGCGGTCGGCAACAGCGCGAACGGTATCCAGGCCGCCATGCAGTTCGCCCCGTTCGCGGCTCCCCGGGACACCGCGGGCAACTGGATCAAAACCTCGCCGTCCACGGAGCCGGTCCCCAACCCGATCGCCCGAGCCACGGAGGAGACCGACCTCAACACGACCTCACGGATGCTCGGCAGCATCTTCGGAGAATTCGATGTCACCCCAGAGCTGCGGCTGAGGAGCACGTTCGGCGGGAGCTTCCAGTTCAACGGCATCCACTTCTTCGCCCCGCGCACCATCCTCGACGGCGGCACCGGTGGGAGCGGCTGGATCTACTCGAGTCAAGGCCGCGTGTTGACTAACGAGAACAGCGTGAGCTTCCGCCGCGCCCTCGGTCCTGGCAGCCTGGACGCGCTCGCCGGCTTTTCGGTCCAGACCACGGACAGCGAGGCCGTGCAGGGCAACGCGGCGAACTTCCCCACGGACGTCACGACCGTCTACAATCTCGGCTCCGGCTCGCAGCTTTCGCCCGCGGGCAGCGGCGTCATCGAGTCCGCGATCCTGTCGTACTTGGGCCGCGCCAATTACGTGATCGCTGACAAGTATCTCTTTACGCTCACGGGGCGGCGTGACGGCTCGAGTGTCTTCGGCGCGAACCACAAGTGGGCCTTCTTTCCATCTGGCGCCTTCGCCTGGCGCATCGGGAACGAGAGCTTCATGCAAAGTCAGTCGCTGTTCAGCGACCTGAAGCTGCGCGTCAGTTACGGCAAGGTCGGCAACCAAGCAGTGAACCCGTACCAGTCCCTAGCACGGCTGGGCGTTGCCTGGTACTCGTCTGGTGCAACCGAGATCCCGGCGCTGGCTCCGGGCGGTGGCATGCCCAATCCCGACCTGAAGTGGGAGGAGAAAACCGAGCTGAACGTCGGGGTCGACGCGAGCCTGTTAAACAACCGGGTCACGCTGTCGCTCGACGCCTACCACGCCAAGACGACGGACCTGTTGCTGTCGGTCCCGGTCCCGTCCACCACCGGCTTTTCGAGTCAGCTCCGCAACATCGGCTCGCTGCAGAACCGGGGCGTGGAGCTGTCGCTCAGCACCGTCAACCTGCAGCGTGGGGACCTGAGCTGGCGCAGCACGCTGAACATCGCCACCAACCGCAATAAGGTGCTCGACCTGGGCGGCCAGACCGAGATTCTGCTGGCGCCGCGCACCGGCAACTTCTTCAGCCCCGCCGAGACCTACGTCGTCCGGGTAGGCGAGCCGCTCGGCTCAATCTACGGCTACCAGGTGAACGGGCTGTGGCAGCAGGGCGACCAGTGCTACCTGAAGAACCCCGCCCAAGCTTGCGTGCCGGGCGAGTACAAGATCGCCGACATGAACGGAGATAGTGTGATCACCGCCGCCGACCGCGTCATCCTCGGCTACGGCGATCCCAAGTTCTACGGCGGCTTGAGCAACACGCTGACGTACGGGCGGTTTTCGCTGGACCTGTTCCTAAGCTTCAACTACGGCAACAAGATCATCAATGCGGGCAATGCCTACGGCGGCCTCGCCATCGGGCAGGCGAACGAGCGGGACATCGTGCTCGATCGATGGACGCCGACGCACACCGACACCGACGTCCCGCGCGCCAATGCCGCGCGCCCGCGCCGGCTCTACAGCACGCTGGTGGAGGACGGCTCGTACCTGCGACTGCAGACGCTCACGCTCGGCTACGAGCTGCCCCCCCGGCTGATCCCCGGCGCCGAAACGGCGCGGCTGTTTCTCACTGGCCAGAACCTGGTGACGGTCACCGACTACAGCGGGTTCGACCCGGACGTGAACAGCATGGGCGGCGACCCGCGCTTCGGCGGGATCGACATCGGCGCCTACCCGCATTCGCGGGTGTGGAACTTCGGCGTCAGCGTCACCTTCTGAGCGAGGAGACTTCCCATGAGACGCAACCTATCGATCGCCTCCTCCGCTCTCGCGCTCGGCGCGGCGCTGGTTGTGTGCGCCTGCACCGATCTGCTCACGGAGGATCCCAAGGGGTTCACGACTACCGACACCTTCTACAAGACCGGAGCGGACCTGAACAGCGCCACCATCGCGATCTACAACTCGCTGCGCGGGCTGCAAGGGCAGGCCCAGTGGACCACGCCCGAGCTCGCCTCCGATCAGACGCGGGCGGACAACCGCGAGCCGAACCTCGGTACCAGTGGGCCGGATTTCCTGGACTGGGACGCGAGCACGGGCAACACGGGCGGCTACTGGGGGACGGCATACGCCATGATCACCCGGGCGAATCTGGTGCTTGCGAACGGGCCCGGCATCGACGCGCCTAACGCACAGATGAAGGCCTACAATCTGGCCGAGGCCAAGTTCATGCGCGGGTATGCCTACCTCTGGTTGGTCAAGGTGTACGATGACGTGCCGCTCCTCCTCTCGCCCGCGGAGCAAGCCAACCCGCGGCCCACCCGCACGCCGGTCGAGCAAGTCGACCAGGCGATCATCAAGGACTTGACCGAGGCCGAAGCCGCGCTCCCTGCCAGCTGGCCGTCCAGCGACGGGTACGGCAATCCGACCCAGGGACGCGTCACACAAGGGGCGGCGCAGATGGCGCTGGCCGACCTGCATCAGTGGCGCTCCAGCTTCATGTTGAAGAACGAATGGCAGCAGGCCTCCGACTGGGCGGACAGCGTTATCCAGTCTGGCGTGTGGGCGCTGAACAACGATTACCTCAGCACGTTCCAGCCCAAGAACAAGGGCAACAAGGAGATGATTCTCGTCATCACCAACTCGGGCGTGACCACCAACACCAGAAGCTTGTTCCAGTTGTTCTACTACCCACGCGACTGGGGGCTCGACCAGGGCCAAGGCGGCGGTTGGGGGCTCATTCATCCCACGACGTGGTTCTACAACAGCTATCTGCCTGGTGACTACCGGCGCGACACCGGTCGCGGCTTTGCGTCCCAGGGAGCGTACGTCTGGTGGGGGTGCAGCGTCAGCAACGTGTGTCCGGCGACGAGCCCGGCTCCCAACGACACGTTCGCGGATGGGCCCATGCCGTACAAGTATCGCAAGAGCGACAATGGCGCGAATTGGATGCTAAACGACGTGGATACCCCGCTCTACCGCTTTGCCGAGGCGATCCTGATGTATGCGGAGGCGCAAAATGAGTTGGGCAATCCCGCGGTCGCCGTGCAGTACTTGAACATGATCCGCGCCCGCGCGCGTAAAGGAACGGGCGCCGAGAGCCGGGCAGAGCCGCACGACTATGGCACCGCTGGCGAGCTCATGGACAAGCTGTCGGTGCGCGAGGCGATCTACATGGAGCGCGCCTGGGAGCTCGCGTTCGAGGGGAAGCGCTGGTTCGACCTGGTGCGTCGCGACTCCGAGGAGCCGGGCTACTGGGCCAACAGCCTCCGCGCGCACGACCCGAACGTCGAGAAGCTGCACCCACTCGCAGACTTCAAGAAGCGGTTCCCGATTCCGCAGACCCAGATCAACGCCAACCCGGCCCTGACCCAGAATTCCGGCTACTGATCGGGGACGTCGGCCGCACATCCGCCGTCCCCGCCGCCCCTCGCCGCCGCACGCGGGCGAGGGGCGGCGTTTGTTGTTGCAACGGTCCCCGAAGGAACCCTGGTGGCGAGTGGAGTGTCCAAGTAGTCCTACCTTTGCCCAAACAACGGCCTAGCCCTCTCGGCGTCCGTTCGATCTACATCTAACGAGCGATGGCGTCGGCGCAACAGGCGGCCAGCTTGTGGCTGGCGTGCGCCCCATACAAGAAATCACAGGAGCGTCCCCATGAACCGCGTGAACCTCCTCGCCCTCGCAACCGTGATTGGGTGCGCCGGAACGGGATCGCAGCGACTCGAGACCCCGGCCCCCCTCCCAGACGACGAAGTGTCGGTGGGCTACGGAACTCAGCGCAAGCAGAACACGACCGGCGCCGTGTCGTCGTTCACGCCCACGGAACGGGATGCGCACGTCGCGCGGGTGGAGGAGATGCTGCTGGCTCGCATGCCGGGCCTGGCGGTGGTGCGGCTGTCGGGCGGGAGTTACACGCTCCGGATCCGGGGTCCGAGTAGCTTGCGCGGCACCCTCGCGGGCGAAGAGCCGCTGCTCGTGATCGACGACGTGCCAGTGTCGCTCGGCTCGCTCAGCAACGCGCTCGCCGGGATCGCGCCGCAAGACGTGGCGCGGATCGACGTCTTGAAGGACGCCGGATCGACGGCGATCTACGGTGTGCGCGGCGCCAACGGCGTGATCATCATCACGACCAAGCGGGCGCGCTAGACCCTTCCGCGGCGCTGTAGCGGAGGACGCAGTGTAGGGGCGCAGCATGCTGCGCCCCTACACTTATATTCAGCATCGTGTCCGAGTACCAGCGTCGCAGGACGGCCGTCGTTTCAGTCGGCGGCGTGAAGGTGGGCTCCCCCTACCCGATCGTCGTCCAGTCGATGACGAACACCGACACCGCCGACGTGAACGCGACCGCAGCCCAGGTGCGCGCCCTGCACCAGGCTGGGAGCGAGCTGGTGCGCGTCACGGTCAACAACGAGGCGGCCGCCCAGGCCGTCCCCGACATCGTGGCTCAGGTCGATGTGCCGGTCATCGGCGATTTCCATTACAACGGCCACCTGCTGCTCACCAAGTACCCGGCGTGCGCCCGGGCGCTCGCCAAGTACCGCATCAACCCCGGCAACGTTGGGGCGAAGCGCCGTGACGAGCACTTCCGCACCATCATCGAGGTCGCGCTCGCGAACGACCGTCCGGTACGCATCGGCGTCAATTGGGGGAGCCTCGACCAGCAGCTCCTCACCGAGCTGATGGACGCGAACGCCCACCGCCCGGAACCGCTCGACGCGCGCGACGTGATGATCGAGGCCATGCTGGCGAGCGCGCTGCGCTCAGCCGAGCTCGCTGAAGAGTGCGGGTTGCCGCACGACCGCATCATCTTGTCGGCGAAGGTGTCAGGGGTGCAGGATCTGGTGGAGGTCTACCGCCGACTCGCCCAGCTCTCCGACTACCCCCGTCACCTCGGGCTCACCGAGGCGGGGATGGGGGCGAAGGGGATCATCGCGAGCGCCGCGGGGTTGGCGATCCTGCTGCAGGACGGCATCGGCGACACGATCCGCGTCTCCCTCACCCCCCGGCCCGGCGGCGACCGCACCGAGGAGGTACAGGTCGCGCAGCAGATCCTCCAGTCGCTCGGCCTGCGCAGCTTCGCGCCCCAGGTGTCGGCGTGCCCCGGCTGCGGCCGCACGACGTCGACCTTCTTCCAGGAGATGGCCGAGCAGATCCAGACCCACCTGAGGGAGCAGCTGCCCCGGTGGCGGGAACGCTACGCGGGCGTGGAGACGCTCCGGGTGGCGGTGATGGGCTGCGTGGTGAACGGTCCTGGCGAATCGAAGCACGCCGACATCGGGATCTCGCTCCCCGGGACGTTCGAGGAGCCCAAGGCACCGGTCTACGTGGACGGCAAGCTCAAAGTGACCCTCAAGGGCGACACGATCGTCGCCGACTTCTTGAAGGTCCTCGAGGAGTATATCGAAAGCCGTTTCGGCGCCGGTGCCTTGCTCGTCAACCGCCCGCTCTAGTCCGCTGGCGCTGCTTCGGGAGCCGGCGGCGCCACCCCGGTCGCCGCGCGCACCACGGAGACCTTCCCGAGCAGCCGCTGCAGCTCGTCGAGATACGTGTAGATCACCGGCGTCACGTACAGTGTGATGAACTGCGAGAACGCCAGCCCGCCCACCACCGCGATGCCGAGCGGGCGCCGCGACTCGGAGCCCACGCCCACGCCCAGCGCGATGGGGAGCGTCCCCATGAGCGCCGCCATTGTGGTCATCATGATCGGCCGGAACCGGATGCTGCACGCCTGCAGGATCGCCTCGCGGGCCGACTTGCCCTCGTTGCGCTGCGCTTCCAGGGCAAAGTCGATCATCATGATCCCGTTCTTTTTCACGAGGCCCACGAGCATGATGACGCCCACGAAGGCGTACACGCTCAAGTCCACGCGGAAGATCAACAGCGTCAACAGCGCTCCGAACCCGGCGAACGGCAGCGCCGAGAGGATCGTGAGCGGGTGGATGAAGCTCTCATACAGGATCCCCAACACCATATAGATCACGAACACCGCCAGGATCAGCAGGACGAGCAGCCCCGCCTGGCTCGACTGGAACGCCTGGGCGGTGCCCGAGAAGCTGGTGGTGATGCTGGACGGCAGCGTCTGTCGCGCGATGCGCTGCACCTGGGCGACGGCGGTCCCGATGGCGACTCCTTCCCGCAAGTCGAACGAGATCGTGACCGATGGCAGCTGCCCCGAGTGACTCACGGTGAGCGGACCGACGCTCGAGGCGAGGGTGGCGAGCGACGCGAGCGGCACCAGCGTGCCGTTCCGCGAGCGGATGTACAGCAGGCTGAGAGCGGAGAGATCCTGCTGGTACTGCGGCAACAACTCCATCACGACCCAATACTGATTCGTCGCCGTGTAGATCGTCGAGACCTGACGCGACCCGTAGGCGTCGTACAGCGCCTCCTCGACCTGCTGGGCCGTGACCCCGAGCGCCCCGGCCCGGTCCCGGTTGATCGTAACCGTGGCTTGCGGATTCGAGATCTGCAGGTCGCTCGTAACGTTGAGCAGGTCAGGGAGCTTGCGCAGCTCGGTGGTGAGCCGCGCCGCGTTGTCGTACAACGCGATCCGGTCCGGGCTCTGCAGCGTGAACTGATACAGGCTCTTGGTGCGACGCCCGCCGATCTGGATCGGCGGGGGGTTCTGGAGGAACACCTGGATACCGGGGATGCCGGCCAGCTTGCGATTGAAGTAGCGGATCAGCTCGTCCACGCTCATGGTCCGCTGTGAGCGAGGCTTGAGTTGCATGAAGACGCGACCCTGGTTGATTTGGCCGGTGCCCAGGAAGGACATGGTGGCGTCAACGTTGGGATCCTGCGCGAGGACCGCCATGACCTGCTCCTGGTGGCGGACTAGGTCGTCGAACGACGTTCCCTGGACCGTCTCCGTGGTCCCGAAGATCTGGGAATTGTCTTCGCTCGGGAGAAACCCCTTGGGGACCACGACGAAGAGCACGACCGTGCCGAGCAGGATCGCGGCCGAGAGGACGAGCGCGGCGGGTCGCCGCGCCATCACCCAGACAAGGCTGTTCTCGTACCAGCGCAGCACCCGCTCGTACACACGCTCCGATGCGTCGTACCACCGCCCGTGGTGCGCTTCGCGCGGCGGCTTGAGGAACCGGCTGCACAGCATCGGAGTGAGCGTCAAGGACACGACGCCGGAGACGAGAATGGCGGCGCCGATCGTCACGGCAAACTCGTGGAACAGCCGCCCGATGATCCCGCCCATGAACAGCACTGGGATGAACACCGCGGCGAGCGACAGCGTCATGGAGAGGATCGTGAATCCCACCTCACGCGACCCGACGAACGCTGCCTGCAGCGGCCGTTCGCCCTTCTCCATGTGGCGGACGATGTTCTCGAGCATCACGATGGCGTCGTCTACGACGAAGCCGACCGACAGCGTGAGGGCCATCATCGAGAGGTTATCGAGGCTGTAGTCGAGCGCGTACATCACCGCGAACGTGCCGACCAGCGAGAACGGCAGCGCCAGGCTCGGGATGATCGTGGCCGAGAGATTGCGCAGGAACAGGAAGATCACCAGGACGACGAGCGCCAGGGTCAGGGACAGCGTGAACTGCACGTCGTGAAGCGACGCGCGGATCGACTCCGAGCGGTCCGAGCGGAGCTGGAGGTCCACGGAGCCGGGGAGCTGCTGCTTGAGGCCCTGCATGACGGTGCGGACGCGGGCGGCCACGGCCACGGTGTTGGTGCCCGGCTGTCGCTGGATGGCGAGCACGATGGCCCGGCTGCCGTTGAACCAGGCGGCGCTCTTATTGTCCTGCACGTCGTCCAGCACCTGCCCTAGGTCCTGAAGCCGCACGGGCGCGCCGTTGCGGTAGGCGATCACGAGCGGGCGGAACGCCGTCGCATCCTGCAGCTGCCCGTTCGCCTGCACGGTGTACGCGCGATGCGGTCCCCAGAGGATGCCGGTCGGCAGGTTCACGTTGCCCGCTGCCACGCCGTCGGCCACCTCGTCGATGCCGATCGAGCGGGTCGCCAGGGCCTTGGGATCGAGCTGGATGCGCACGGCGTACTTGGCGGCACCGTACACGTTGACCTGCGCCACGCCGTCGACCATCGACAGCCGCTGCGCGATGAACGTCTCGGCGTACTCGTCCAGCTCCGGTAGCGACAGCGTCTTCGAGCTCAACGCGTAGTAGACGATCGGCTGGTCCGCTGGGTTCACCTTCTGATAGGACGGCGGCACGATCCCGGTGGGGAGCTGCCGCAGCGTCTTGGAGATCGCCGCCTGCACGTCCTGCGCGGCGGCGTCGATGCTGCGGTCCAGCGTGAACTGCAGCGTGATGCTGGTGTTGCCGAGGCTCGACGACGAGGTCATCTGGTCCACCCCGGCGATCGTCGAGAACTGTTTCTCGAGCGGCGTCGCCACCGCGGACGCCATCGTCTCCGGGCTCGCGCCCGGCAGCCCCGCGCTCACTTGGATCGTGGGAAAGTCCACGTTCGGCAGGTTGCTCACCGGCAGCAGCCGATAGGCCATCAAGCCGAACACGAGGATGCCCGTCATGACGAGCGTCGTCATCACGGGCCGCTTGATGAACAGCTCGGAGATGTTCACTTGTCCGCGTCCACTTCGCGCGCCGGCTCCGCCACTCCCTTCACCTCGACCTGCGCGCCGGACACCAGGCGGAGCTGTCCGTCGGTGACCACCTCGTCCCCCGGCGCGACGCCCTGCGCGATGACGGCGTAACTGCCGGCGGCACGCTCGACCGTCACCGGCTGCGACCGCGCCGTTCCATCCTGGTTGAGCACGAAGACGTACGTCCCTTGCTGGCCGGTCATCACGGCCTGCGCCGGCACCACTACGGCCTGCTCCTCGACGTACAGCTGCAGGCGCACGCTCAGAAACTCACCCGGCCACAGCACGCCCTCCCGGTTGGCGAACTCCGCCTTCAGCAGCACCGTTCCGGTCGTCGTGTCCACGCTGTTGTCCACGAACGTGAGCAAGCCACTCGCGAAGGTCGTGTCCTCCTTCGAAGGGCTGACCAGCACGGGCAGGCGGTTCTTGCGGTAGCGCTGGATGTCGGGCAGGGAGCGCTCGGGGACGGCGAACCGCACCAGAATCGGATGGATCTGATTGATGATCACGAGCGGATCGGGCGCGTTCGCTCGCACGAGATTCCCTTCACGCACGAGCAGTCGGCCGGTGCGACCGGCGATCGGCGCGCGGATCCTGGCCCACTCGAGGTTGAGCTCCGCGTTGGCGACGGCGGCGGAGTCCGCCCGCACGACCGCTTGGAGCGCCTCGGCCGCCGCCCGCTTCGCATCGTAATCTGACTGCGTCACGTAGTCCTGCTTCACCAGCTCCGCGTAGCGCTGCGCGTCGAGCACGGCACTCCGCGCCTGCGCCTGGTCGCGGGCCAGCATCGCCCGGGCCTGGTCGAGCGCCGCCTGGAACGGCCGCGGGTCGATCTGAAACAGCATCTCTCCGGCCTCGACATCGTCCCCCTCGCGAAACGCGACCCGCGTGAGCACCCCTGTCACCTGTGATTGCACGGAGACCGTTTGCCGCGGCTCCGCGGTGCCCGTCGCGGGGATCTCGAAGGGCACGGCCCGCTGCTCGGCGCGGGCGACGGTGACGGGAACGCGCAGGGCACCGCTCGCCCCCTTGCGGGAGCACCCGAGGGCGAGCAGCAGGGACAGCGTTGCGACGGCCGTCATGACCTTCATCTATCGGTTCGGTCCGCTCGAGTCCGTTTGCAGATGCAGCCCGCTCCGTCCGTCGAGCCCCAGAATTCCGGCGTCATGACCGAGCTGAGCAAGGGTCGTGTACCACGTCAGGCGCGCCTCGATCACCTGCGCACGCGCGTCCGCCAGCACCGCCTGCGCCGTGAGCAGGTCGAGCAAGCTGCCCGCCCCGGCCCGGTAGCGTCCCAGCGCCACCTGCTCAGACTGGACGGCGCTCGCCAGCAGATCGCCGCTGGTGCGCACGCGCTGGGTGGCGGTGCGCAGCGCGTAGAACGAATTGAACACCTGGAAGATTACCAGTTGTTCCACGCCCTTGCGACGCTCGTCCGCCGCTCGCGCCGTCGCCGTGGCGGCCCGCACATCGTAGATCTGCGACCACCCGGAGAAGAGCGGAATCTGCAGCCCGATGGTCGCCGAGTAGCTGTTCCCCTGCTGCGTCGAGAGCGGCCTGTTGAAGAAGTAGGTCCCGGCGCCAGTGCCGCTCACCACGAGCGACGGCAGGGCCTGCCCCTGGGCAACGCCGACGCGGGCCTGTGAAGCCTGCGCGGCGGCACGAGCCGCCATCAGATCGGGGCGTTCCCGCACCGCGCGGTCGATCAGCACATCGAGGCTGTCGGTGATGCCCAACGGGGAGTCGTGTCGGGCGGCAGCGCGACGTCGTACGCGACGTTTGCGGGGAGCCCCATCGAGAGCGCCAACGCGCCCCGCGTGGTGTGGAGCGTCCCCTCGATCGTCTCCAGGGTGAGCTGGACCTGGGAGAGCGCCGTCTTCGCCTGGAGCACATCGGCGATGGTGGCGAGCCCGACGCGATGGCGTTGCTCCGCCGCCTGGAGGTTCGTCTGCGCTTCCTTCAAGGTGGTTTGCTGGGCGGCGAGCAGCGCCTTGGTGGCGTGGTACTGGAAGTAGGCGGTCTCGACGTCCAGCACGACGTTCTGAATCACCGCATTGTGGGTCCAATCGGCGGCGAGCAGCGCTTCGCGCGCGCCGGCAACCGATCCGGATCGTGTCCCGAAATCGAACAGCAGCCAGGACGCATTCAGCGTGGGTCCGTACAGCTGCTGCTGCACCGACACGCGACCCGCGGTCGCCGCGGTTTTCACCGTGGTGGCGGTGGCGGTCATCGAGACGGTCGGGTAGTACTGTCCCCGCGCGGCGCCGTACGTCGCCGCCGCGGCGCGCGCGTCCGCCCAGGCGGCGGCGGTCGCGCTGTTGTTGCGCAGCGCGATGTCGACGATGTCCGTGAGCGTGAGCGCCTGGACCCGCTGGGCGAGGTCGGGAGAGAGGGAGGGGGAGGGGGAGGGAGTCGCCCGGGTCGTGTCGCGCGGGGCGCGCTGCTGCGGCGGAGTCCAGAAGACGTTCGGGGCGGGCGCCGTGCCTGCGACGCCGCGGACGCCCGGTGGGTTGGACAAGCACCCGCCCAGCGTCAACGCGAGCGCCGCCAGCGCCCGCGCCCCGGGACGGCGCGCGGGAGAGGACTCGTGTGCGGTTACCATGTTGAGTGCCTGGGCTCCTCTCTCGATTCCATTCATACGCACGGGGCTGATGAGACGTGAAGCGCGGGGCCCTGCAAAGTCCCGGGAGCACGGTTTAGCTTTTGATCCTACATGAAACCGGGCGGCGTTTCCATGCGTCTCCATTCCAACCGGCAGTTTGTCGATTTCCCGGTGCCTCGTTCGTCTATACCGGTAGAGGATAGTCTCTGAAAGGACGCATGGCGGCATGAAGCTCTCCGACGTTGCCATCGGACGGCCGGTGCTCGCGAGCATGGCGAGCGCCGCGCTCGTGCTGTTCGGGGTCATCGGCTACTCGCGCCTGTCGGTGCGCGAGTTTCCGGACGTCGATCCTCCCGTGATCTCCGTCACGACCAGCCTGCCGGGTGCAAACGCGCAGGTGGTGGAGACGGCGGTCACGGACATCCTCGAGGAGGAGCTGTCGACGATTCAGGGCCTGCGCACCCTCACGAGCGTGTCCCAGGAGGAGTTCAGCTTCATCACGCTCGAGTTCACCCTCGATCGCCCGGTGGACGTCGCGGCGCAGGACGTGCGCGACAAGGTATCACGGGTGCGCGGCCGGCTACCCCAGGACATCTTCGAGCCCGTGATCGCCAAGCAGGAGGCGGATGCGCAGCCGTTCATCTATCTAGCGCTGTCGGGAGCGAACTACGACCTGATGCAGCTCTCCGACGTCGCCGACCGGATGGTGAAGACGCGGCTGCAGAGCCTGCCCGGGGTGGGCAGCGCCCAGATCTTCGGTGAGCGGCGCTACGCGATGCGGGTGTGGGTAAAGCCCGACCAGCTGTCGGCGCGCGCGCTCACCGTGCAGGACGTGGAGAACGCCATCCGGTCCCGCAACGTGGAGATCCCGGCGGGCCGCATCGAGTCGTCGCGCCGCGAGTTCTCGGTCCGCTCGCTCGGCGAGCTCAAGACGCCGCAGGAGTTCGCGGAGCTGGTGGTGGGGAGTCAGGGCGCGGCGGGCGGAGTGGGCGGGGCGGGCGGGCAGCTGATCAAGCTCAGGGACATCGCCCGTGTGGAGCTCGGACCCGAAGACGACCGCTCGGTGTTCCGCTACACCGGCAACCCCTCGGTGGCGATCGGGGTGGTGCGACAGTCCAAAGCGAATCTGCTGGACGTCGCCCGCCGCATCCGCGCCGCGCTGCCGGCGATCAACCAGGACTTGCCTCCCGGCGTGAAGCTCGACATCGGCTACGATGCGTCGGTGTTCGTCACCCACTCGATCAACGACGCGCGCATGACGCTGGTAATCGCGGCGATCCTGGTCGTTTTGATCATCTTCGTCTTCCTGCGCAATTTGCGGGCGACGATCATCCCCGGGCTCGCGATCCCCACGTCGATCGTGTCGACGTTTGCGATCATGTATTTCCTGGGGTTCTCGATCAACAACTTCACGCTGCTGGCGCTCACCATCGCGATCGGCATCGTGGTCGACGACGCGATCATCGTGCTCGAGAACGCGTACCGCCACCAGGAGGAGCTGCACGAGTCGCCTGAAGCGGCGGCGGTGCGCGGCAGTAACGAGATCGGGTTTGCGGTCATCGCGACGACCATCGCGCTGGTGGCCGTCTTCACCCCGCTGGCGTTCCTCCAGGGGACGACGGGACGCCTGTTCAACGAGTTCGGAATCGCCGTCGCGGGCGCAGTCGTGATCTCGGGATTCGTGGCGTTGACCCTGACGCCGATGCTGTGCGCCAAGATCCTGCGCGTGTCACACCAGCATGGCGCGCTGTTCACGGCTTTCGAGCGCGGCTTCACGGCCATCACCGAGCACTATCGGCGCCTGCTGGACCGGGCCGTGCGTCACCGCGCGGTCGTGCTGACCGGCGCGGCGGCGACCGTCGTGCTCGCGTATGGTCTGTTCCGCGTGCTCAAGAAGGAGTTCGTGCCGCAAGACGACCGGGGCTACTTCGTCATCTTCGCGCAGGGTCCCGAGGGCGCCACGCTCCCCTACATGGATGGCTACCAGCGGCAGATCGAGCAGATCGTCGGCCGCACGAAGGACGTGGAAGCGTACTTCAGCATCATCGGCTTCCAGGGGCGGGTGAGCCAGGGCATCATGTTCGTCCGGCTCACCGACTGGAGCCAGCGGAAGCGCAACGTGCAGCAAGTGGTCGCCGAAGTGCAGCCGCAGTTCTTCGGCATTCCCGGCGTGCTGGCGTTCGCGAGCGTCCCTCCCGCGTTCGGCGGCTTCGGTTTCCCGGTGCAGTACGTGGTGCAAAACCCCGACTTCGCCGTGCTCGGCAAGGCGATGGATACGCTCACCTCGCAGGCGCGCGCCATCAAGGGGCTGGTCAATGTCAACACCGATCTCCGCGTCAACAAGCCCGAGCTCACGGTGACCTTCGACCGCGACCGCGCCGAGGACCTGGGCGTGCCGGTCGGAGACATCGCCGCGTCGCTGCAGACGTTCTTGGGCGGCCGTCGGGTGAGCACCTTCACCCGCAACGACAAGCTGTACTACGTGAAGGTCCAGCTCGACTCCACCGAGCGGCGCACGCCCAGCGATCTGTCGGGGCTCTACGTGCGGGGCCGCAACGGCCAGCTCGTCCAGCTCGACGCCGTGGCGCACGTCCGCGAAGGGGTAGGTCCGCGGCAGCTGAACCACTTCAACCGGGTGCGCGATTTCACGCTCACCGCCGGGCTGGCTCCCGGATTTGCCCTGGGCGAGGCGCTCGACTCGCTCGATCGCGTGGCGCGCACCGTGCTGCCGCGCGGCAGCTCGACCGCCCTGGCGGGTGAGTCCCGCGATTTCAAGGAGAGCGGTGGGGCGTTGTACTTCGCGTTCGGGGTCGCGCTGGTGGTCGTGTTCATGGTGCTCGCCTCGCAGTTCGAGTCGCTGGTGCATCCGTTCACCGTGCTGCTCGCCGTGCCGTTGGCCGTGACCGGCGCGCTGGCCACGCTGTTCCTGGTGCGGTCGACCCTGAACCTGTACAGCCAGATCGGCATGATTCTCCTGATCGGTCTCGTCACCAAGAACTCAATTCTCTTGGTCGAGTACACCAACCAGCTGAAGGCGCGCGGCATGGAGACGGTCGCCGCGGCGGTCGAGGCCGGCCGGATCCGGCTGCGACCCATTCTCATGACGTCGGTGGCGACGATCATGGGCGCCCTTCCCGTGGCCATGGGGCTCGGCGCGGGCTCGGCGTCCCGGCGCCCGCTCGGGTATGCGATCGTGGGCGGCATCTTCTTCTCCACGGTGCTGACACTGTTCGTCGTTCCCGTGGCGTACCTGTTGCTCGACCGCCTCACGGCACGGCAGGCGCGCGGCGTGCGGGCGAGCCAACCCGTCGAGGCTGACTGATGCTGGCCTTGCTCGCGGCGCTCCAGCTCCAGCTCCAGATGACGGCGACCGCTCCCGATTCAGCCCCCACGGTTACGTTGTCCGAGGCGCTCCGGCGGGCCACGGGGCTCGACCCGAACTACGTCGCCGCCGTCGGGCAGGTAGACAACGCCGTGTGGGCGCGGCGCAGTGCGTTCGCGGTGTTTGTGCTGCCGTCCGTGAGCCTCAGCTCCGACATCGCGCGGCCGAATCCCCAGAGCGTCAACTTCGTCACGTTTCAGCCGGTGCGGACTCAGGTGACGGCGCAGCTGACCGCCCGATATGACCTGTTTACGGGTGGGCAGAAGCTCGCCGAGCTGTCGCACTCGGGGGCAGCTCTGGAGGGTGCCCACGCGGGGGAGCTCGTAGCGCGGTTCGCCGCGGCGCTGCTCACCGAGTTCGACTACTACGCCGTGCTCGCGAGCCAAGAGCTCGAGCGGGTGGCGCGCGAGCGCGTGCGCCGGGCGGAGGAGCAGCTGGCCGTGGCGCGGGCACGCGTCGTATCGGGGGCGGCGGTACAGACGGACTCGCTACAGCTCCGCCTCGAGCTGACGCAGGCGCGCGTAGGCCAGCTCCAGCAGCAGTCGGCGCTGCGGATCGCGCGGCTCGAGCTGGGGCGGCGTGTGGGGGCCACGGGGCCCGCGGACGCCGCGCCGCTCGACACGGCGCCGGCGCCCGAACTACCCTTCACCCTCGCCGCTGCGATCGCCCAAGCCGCGACCCAAGGACCGCAGTATCGCGTGGCCCGGGCGAACGAGCGGGCGGCCGGGGCGGCGTTCCGCGCTCAGCTCGGGACGTACCTTCCCCGGGCGACGCTGACCTTCAACGCACTCGCATTCGACACGCTGTTCTTTCCGTCCGACTTCAAGCGGACGACCTTTACCCTCAGCCTGTCGTTCCCACTCTGGGACAACGGGCAGCGCGAGATCGCCCTGAGTCAGGCGCGCGTGAAGCGTGAGGTCGCGCGGGCGATCCGCCAGGACATGGACCGGGCGGTGCAGCACGACGTGACCGCCGCGTACGACGGCTACGTCACGGCCCGTGCGAGTGCCGAGCTCGCCGCCGAGGGGCGGCGCGTTGCGCGCGAGAACTTCCGCGTCCAGCAGAGCCGGTATGGGGCCGGCGCGACGACGATCCTCGACCTGCTTACGGCGCAGTCCGACCTCGATGATGCCGAAGCAGCCCTGGTCCAGGCGCGCTACGCAACCCGACTGGCGCTAGCGGGGCTCGAGAACATTCTTGGCAGGCGACTCTTTCCAGAGCGAGACCAGCAGTGAGGCTGAGAGACAAGATGCGCGGGGTGTGGTACGTGATGCTCGCTGGCGTGATGCTCGCCGCCGGCGCGTGCAAGAAGGGCCGGGCGGGTGGGCCGGGCGGTTTCGGCGGCGGGGGGCCGATGGGGCTGCCCGTCGAGGTCGCCGTGGCCCGCGTCGACACGGTGCGCGACGAGATCGCGGCCACCGGCCAAATCGAAGCGGTGCAGTCGATCGACCTGCGCCCCGAGGTGGACGGGCGCATCGTCGAATTCCTCGTCCGCGAGGGCCAGGAAGTGGAGCAGGGGACGCCGCTCTTCAAAGTGGACGACGCCCAGCTCAAGGCGCAGGTGGCCCAGCTCGAGGCGCAGCGCGACCTCGCGCAGCAGGCGCTGGCCCGCACCAAGGAGCTGGCGAAGCAGAATGCGTCGTCGGCCGCCGATTTGGAGCGCGCGGAAGCCACGGCCCGCAGCGCGCAGGCGGAGTACGACCTCCAGCGCATCCGCCTCGACCGCACCACCGTGCGTGCCCCGTTTGCCGGCGTCGTGGGGCAGCGCTACGTGAGCGTGGGCGACTACGTCACCACCAGCACGCGCCTGGCGTCGCTGCACACGGTGAACCCGCAACGCGCCGCGTTTCAGGTGCCCGAGCGGTTCGCGCGCCTGTTGCGCCCCGGGCAGGAAGTCACGTTCCGCGTCGCGGCGATTCCGGGGCACGATTTCTCCGGCACCGTGGATTTCGTGGACCCGGTCGTCCAATTGCCGGGGCGCACCATCTTGGTGAAGGCCCGCGTTCCCAACAGCGAGCGCTTGCTGCAGCCCGGCATGTTCATCGAGGCACACCTCGTCACCGCGGTCCGCCCCAAGGCGATCGTGATCCCCGAGGACGCGGTGGTTCCCGTCCAAGGCACCAACCTCGTGTGGGTGGTCAAGGACGGGAAGGTGGCGCAGCAGCCGGTGAGTCTCGGCGTGCGCACCCCGGGCTTCGTCGAGGTGACGAGCGGCCTGGAGGTCGGCACGCAGGTCGTCGTGGGGGGCCTGGAGCTTCTGGCACCGGGCGCGCCCG
>Ga0209474_10001579_pt1 | contig 21953 bp, 25 predicted proteins | sample GraSoiAngelo_145_FD_185902 | JGI IMG/M metagenome (GOLD analysis project Ga0209474, IMG submission 185902) | Grasslands soil microbial communities from the Angelo Coastal Reserve, California, USA - 14_1009_05_20cm (SPAdes) (version 2) | ecosystem: Environmental > Terrestrial > Soil > Grasslands... | reverse complement strand
TCTTGGGTCGCGAACCGGACGCGAGGGTGTTCCGTCGGGATCACGCCCGACTGTCCTGCCGCGGCTGGCGAAGCCAGCGCGGCAGACGAACACGCGCGTTTCCACGGCCGCCGCAGACCGGCCCAATCGCCAACCGGTACGCATGAGCGCCGCGAGACCTCTGGAACGGCGCGTGTCCGTTCTGCCGCGCTGGCTTCGCCAGCCGCGGCACGGCGGTCGCGCGTGCCGCGAGCGCCACATGCTCGCGTCCGTGCCCGCGACCCAAGAAGTCTTGGGTCGCGCTCCTAGCGCGGCCGGCGCCGGCGGACGACCGACCCGGGCGGAAACACGGCGTCCACCGCGACACCCAGCGCGTCGGCGATGACGAGCGCCGTCGCGACGGTCGGCAGCGCGCGGCCGTTCTTCAGCTGGTTCACGTGCGCCCGATCGAGCGCGACGCGCGACGCGAGCTCGCCGTCGGTCCAGCCGCGCGTAGCGAGGAGCCGGGAGAGGGTGTTGCGTCTCACGCCCGCGCCTTGCCCCCGCGGGGCGGGTGGTGGCACACGGTCCAGATCTGCTCGACCGACACGCCGAGCGCCGCCGCGACGCGGTACGCGACCCCCAGCCGCGGATTGGCGGCCGAGGCCTGAAGACGCGCGAGGAGCCGTGGCGGGAGCAGCGTACGGCGCGCGAGCTCACCCCAGGAGATGCTCCGTCGCCGGAGCAGCGCGGGCAGGCGGTTCAGCACCGCCGGTGGCGGACGGCGCGGCACGGCCCGAGGATGGCAGCCGCCGCGCGTCGCGACAAGGCCGGCGGCTACATTGGATCAGAACGTCATCGGGTCGAGAAACTCGAGGCTCACGAGCCCGAGGACCGTGCACGCGTTGGTGTTGCTCTGCGCGGGCAAGGCGACGGCGACCGTGCCGCGCACGAGCAGGTTCGACCCCAGGTCGGCGAAGCCGCCTCTGGTCACGAAGCTCACCAGCAGGACCCCGTCGGAGGAGCCGGGCGCGGCGCGGCCGACCGCGAACGAGCTCAAGCCGAGCAGCGTCTCGCCCCGGTTCACCGGGTCGTTCGGGTCGGCCGGACACGGGACGAACGTGGACCCGCTCGGCTGGACGCAGTTGTTGGGTACCTGGACCACGCACGGCGTCAGCTCCGCGAGCCGCTGCGCGCCGGCGAGCGCCTGGTCGGGAGAGATCTTGTAGATGTTCAGCGATCCGGTGCTGACCGAATCGCTGGTGGTCACGTAGACGATGCTGCCGTCGGGGTGGACCTGGAAGTAATCGATGATGTCGGGGGAGATGGGGAGCGGCGTCGGGCGGATGCGCGAGAGCCCGGTGAGCGGCAGGCTCGCGAAGATGGCCGACCCGTCGCGGGCGACCTCGAGGTCGGCGGTCGGATCGAAGTCGTCGCACTCGCCGTAGCCGGCGGCCGCCGCGATGTCGGCGACGATCACGACGGGCGGGCCCGTCGACTTCGAGACGGCAGTGAGCGCCTCGCGCGAGTCGCGGGAGCAGGGGGTGGCAGGGAAGTCGACGTTGAAGAACTCGGGGACGTAGACCAGGCCGCCGGCCTCGGGGGCGACGCCGTCGCACGCGATCACCTGCGTCTCGTCGGTGGTGCGCGCGAGGATGTCGGTCGCCGTGCGGGCGCCGGTCTGCGGATCGAACTCGAGCTGCACGACCGACGTGCTGAGATCCGTGCTCGCGTTCAGGTTCGGGTCGGTGAACGTGCCGATGTCGGTCATGAGGTAGAGGCCGCCCGTGCCGTCGCCGCACATGTCGACGGGGTCGGAGCCGAGGGAAGTAGACCGGCAGAAGCCCCCGGGGCAGTCGGCCGGGGTGTTGCACACCTGGCCCGGGCGATCGCCCCCGACGCAGACCGACGTCAGGGCGCAGGTCTCGCCCGGCGTCACGCAGTCGGCGTTCGTCGCGCACAGGTCCGACGTCCCGGTCCCGTTCGCGTTCTGGCAGCTGTGGAGCGTGTTGTCGGCGGGGACACGCGTTCCGTCGGCGAGGATGGCGAAGGTCGCCCCGCTGAGGTCGGCGAAGAAGAGCGGCTCGGCTGCGAAGACGGGGCCGGCCCCGCTGCCGCCGAAGCCGTGCGCCCAGAGGTGCGCCGCCGGGCGATTGGTCGCGCAGGCGACGAGCACCAGGTGGGCGGCCTGGTGGCCTGCGGTGGTGGGCGCGAACGTCACCGTTACGGACGACGTCTCGCCCGCCCCGAGATCGACCGCCGCGGGCGCGACGGTGAAGCCGCTCGAATCCGCCGCGGGCGGCGGCAGCGCCGGACCCACCTCGAGCCGGCCCTTCAGCTGGCTCGTGGGGTCCGTGGAGACGTTGCGGACGGTGAGCGTCCGCGTCGCACTCGTGCCGGGCGCCACCGAGCCGAACTCGAGTGGCCCGCTCGCCTCGATCTTGAGCGTCCCGGGCGTGCGGCCCGCGTCGAGGGCCGGACAGGCGAAGAGCGTCTTCTCGCTGCTGACCGCCTGCTGCCCGTCGCTCACCGTGAGCCGCACGGTGAGATCGGCGGCGGTGTCCGCGAACACGTGCGTCGGGTTCCGATCATCCGAGGTCGACCCGTCGCCGAAGTCCCAGTGGAAGGTCAGGAGATCGAGGTCCGGGTCGGCGCTCCCGCGGGCGCTGAACTGGACGGGGATCCCCGGGAAGACGATGTCCGGCCCGCTGAGCTGTGCCACCGGCGGCTGATCGGGTGCCGGTACGGCGCGGAAGCGCACCCGATCGATGTCGCGCAGCCGCTTCGCGCGGCCTCGCTTCGTCGGGATCGGAAGGCCGCGCACCTCCAGCCGCAGGTGGTTCACCGCGCGGCCCACACGCAGGAGGGACGGCTCGATCGCCGCCTGCTTGCCAGGGGTGCCGTCGGCCCCAGCGATCCCCACGAAACGGCTCGTGACGTCGGTGCGGCCGAGCCGCGCGCGGAACGTCTGCGGGTCCGCGCGGCTGTCGAAGAAGACGATGACGTTGACGAAGGGGTGCGCCGAGGCGGTTCCGCGCACGGGAGGTGACGTGACGCGGATCAGGTCGTTGCGACGGTTTCGGCGCGCGCCGGCCGGGGCTGGAAGCAGGCCCGCCAGGAGGACGAGGACGAGCGCGGTGAGCCGGGACATGAGCCTTGGAGGGTACGGGATCGGGCACCCCCCCGGCAACCGGATTCCGCGAATTCCCGCTACCTGCACTCGTCGGACAGCACGGCGAGTGCGACATCGTTCGGGAAGGAGCCGGTCTGCTCGTCGGTCTGGCTGAAGGGCGCGGGCGAGGGAAGGCCGTCAGACTGCCGCAGACGGAACGCCTGCACTCGGTCGAGCTCGCCGGCCGCGACGTAGAGGACGTTGGCCGCGGATGGACATGTCCCGCCCGGGCATTCCATGGCCGAAGCGCAGGCAAGGCCATCGTTCGACCCGCCGCTGCAGCGAGAGATCGTCATGCGGACCGGGCTCGTGCGCACGTCCTCCTTGGTGTGCCTGGTCGGCTGGCGCGGGAGGCGGCCATCGGGCTTCAGGCGGTAGGCGTCGATCCGGCCCTTCTCGAACTGGGATGCGAGCAGCGTCGAGCGGAAGAGGACGAGGTCGGCGTACCCGAGGACGGAAGCGGTCCGGCTGACGGGTTTCTCCCATCGCAGCCGCTTTCCGACCATGGTCGGCGGGGGGAAGAGGCCATCGGGCTGCAGGCTGAAGGCCTTGATCCGCTTCGTCTCGACCTCCTCGACGTACACCCGGTCATCGAGGATGAGGAACGAACGCGGCCGCTCGATCCTCCTGCGCTCGGAGATCGGCAGCGTCAGCGCCACGCAGCAGCCGGGGCACGTCGCCCCCGGACAGCCCGTCGTGGCGTCCGTGTCGTCCGTGGTGCACACCTGGCGCGCGCGAGAGCCCGCGTTGCAGACCTTGGGCCGCTGCCCGCTGCACTCCGTCGGGTCGTGACCAAGCCCACCGCCCGCGTCGATCGGGAAGTTGGCGATCCGGCCCGGCGTGAGCTGCTCGCTCACGTAGAGCAGCGAGTTGCGGACGAGGAGTGCGCGGTAGGCCGCGTTCGGCCGACCTTGGATGCAGCTCGTGAAGCCGGTTTTGGGAGCGAGAACGAGGCCGGTTTTAGGATCGAGCGGATAGGCGGCAATGCGATCGGGGCCGTTCTGCGCCACGTAGAGCGTGCGGCCGTCGGGGTTGAATGCCATGTCCATGACGTCCATAGGCAGCTCGTTCTTGATTGCAGGGAGCTCGTCCTTGATCAGCGTCGTGCTGCCCAGGAACTTGAGCCCGCCACGCGGACCGATCGTGAAGGCCTCTACGCGGTCGCGCTCGCCCACATAGAGGACGCCGTCGACTCCCCCGGGGCCCGGAGCCACCAGAAGACGCCGCGGCTCGGTGCCTTTCGTGTCGGCGGGGACGATGTTCGCCCCGGGCACGAAGCCGCCGCCCGCACCGACGCAGAAGCCGTCGACGCGGTTGAGGCTCGCGGCCGTGGCGTAGAGGATCGTGCCACCCGCGGCCGGAAGAGCGGCGAGCAAAGTGGTGCACAGCGAGCCGACGAGCGCGAGACGACGCATATGGGGCGCTGCTTATAGCAGCCGCATCCGCGCGCGTGAAGGATTGCGGGCAACCCCCGCGCGGGATAATCACGCGCCATGACCAGTTCCCTCGTCGTCACGCGCCGCGAGGACGCGGTGCTCTACGTCGGGCTCAACCGGCCCGAGAAGCGCAACGCCATCCATCGCGATCTGCTCCTCGCCCTCGTCGACGCGGTGGCCGCCGCGGAGCGCGATCGCGATGTCCGCGCCGTGATCGTGTACGGCGAAGGGCCCGTCTTCTCGGCCGGCGTCGACTTCGGCATGCTGGCCGGCGACGTCGAGGGCGAGTCGCGTGCGCCGTTCCGCACGCACGTCGGCGAGATGCAGGCGGCGCTCTCGCGGCTCGAGGCGATCGAGAAGCCGGTCATCGGGGCGCTCCATCGCTACGTGCCGGGGCTGGGGCTCGAGCTGGCGCTCGCCTTCGACCTGCGCGTCGCGACGAGCGACTGCGAGCTCGGGCTGCCCGAGGTGCGGCTCGGCCTCGTCCCCGACGTCGGCGGGACGACGCGGCTCGTGCGGACCGTCGGCTACGCGAAGGCGAAGGAGCTCGTCATGACGGGCCGCATGATCCCGGCAGCCGAGGCCGCCGCCATCGGGCTCGTGAACCAGGTGGTTCCTCCCGGCGATCACGTGGCCGCCGCCGCACGCCTCGCGAACGAGATCGCGGCCAACGCGCCGCTCGCCGTCGGCCTCGCGAAGCGGCTCATCGACCTCGGCCACGGCGTCGACAAGCAGACGTTCCTCCAGATGGAGCTCCTCGCCCAGAGCATCCTCGTTCGCACCGAGGACGTGCGGGAGGGCGCGCGCGCGGCCGTGGAGCGCCGGCCGCCGCGCTTCACCGGACGCTGAGGTCCCGATGGCCGGCTGGAACGTGCTCGCGACCTCGCTCGAGGGACAGCGAGACACGCTCCTCGGGCTGCTGCGGCGGTTCGGCAGGTTCCGGGGCGCCGGCTATCGCAACGTCGTCGTCGGACAGGTGGACGACGTGCCCGCCCTCCTCGACCGGGTGCGTGACGCGCTGGCCGCCGATCCTTTCCTGCCGAGTGCGCTCGCCAAGCTCGTCCCGATCGAGAAGACGGTCCGGATCGATCCCCGGAACGCCGCCGCGACCCTCGCCGAGGCCGCCGCACCGTTCCTCGACCGCCTCGCCGGCGGGTCGTTCTTCGTCCGCCTCGAGCGACGCGGGCTGAAGGGGCAGCTCCACTCCCCGACCCTCGAGCGCGAGGTCGCCGACCCCATCTGGCGAGCCCTCGAGTCGCGCGGCATGAAGCCCCGCGTCGAGTTCCACGATCCCGACAACATCCTGGTGATCGAGACCGTAGGCGGCGATGCCGGCCTCGCCGTGCTCGGCCGCGCGCTGCGCCACGACTACCCGTTCGTCAAAGTAAGGTAGCCCGCCACCCCGCTTCAGACTTGCGTCGACCCGAGCAGGTTCCCGCCGAGCCGCGCGTGGCCGACGCGCGGGTCGCCGATGACGTTGACGACCGACGGCTTGCCGGCCGCCATCGCGCGTTCGAGCGCCGGTCGGATCTCGTCGGGCCGGGTGACGTGCTCGCCGTGGCAGCCGATCGCCTCGAACATGCGGTCGTAGCGGAGCTCGGGCAGCATGTCGAAGGGGTCGACCCGTCCCTTGAGCATCGGCATCTGATCGAAGCTCGGTCCCCACGAGCCGTTGTTCCAGAGGAGCGTCACCAGGGGCAGGCGGTGCTTGAGCGCGGTCTCGAGCTCCATGCCGCCGATCCCGAAGCCGCCGTCGCCGATCACCACGATCACCTGCTTGCCGGGGCGCGCCAGCTGGGCGCCGATTCCCATGCCGATGCCGTGGCCGACGGGCGCGAGCGGTCCCGCGTCGACGATCTGCCCGGCGAAACGCGCTCCGAACCACTGCGAGAGCCATCCCGAGAGCGTGAAGCTGTCCACCACGAGCGTGGCATCCGGCTCCATCACCGTGACGAGCTCGTCGACCACGCGCGCGGGATGAATCGGCACCGCGTCGCGGGCCGCACGGGCCTGCTCGGCGAGCGTGCGGTTGAAGGCACTGCGCACCTCGGCCACCTCTTTCCGCCACGAAGCGTAGCGCGCCCCGTCCAGCCCGCGGGCCGCCGCGCCGTCGAGGAGCTGGCGGAGCACGAGCTTCGGGTCGCCGACGATCGGGATCCCGGCCGGGACGTGCCAGCCGATGCGGTCCGGCGCGGCGTCGACCTGGACGTACGTCGCCGCCGCGTTCCACGTCGGCGGACGTCCGAAGTGCTCGCCGCTCCAGAACTTGAAGCCGACGGCAAGCACGACGTCCGCGCGGCCGGTGAAGGGCTTCTTCCAGGCACCGCGCACGGCGAGCGGGTGGTCCTCGGGAACGGCGCCCTGGCCGGCGCGCCGCGCATAGACCGGGATCTCGAGTCGCGTGGCGAAGGCGAGGAGCTCGGCCGCCGCGTCAGACCAGAAGACCCCGTCGCCCGCGACCACCAGCGGACGCTCGGCGCGGGCGATCGCATCGAGCGCGCGTTCGATGGCGGCCGGGTCGCCGGCGCTGCGCAGGTCCGAGGGCGGATAGAGGCGCGCGCCGGCCCGCTGCCGGGACACGTCGCCCTCCTGGTAGAGGACGTTGGTCGGGATCTCGACGAGCGCGGGGCCGGGCGGCGGATTCGTGGCCGCGCGAAAGGCGAGGCGGAGGTCGACCTCGATGGTGGACCAATCGAGCACGCGTTTCGTGAACTTCGAGAACGTCCGGCAGATCTCTGCCCCGTAGGCTTCCTGGAAGGAGCCGAGCTGGTCCTCCGTCGTGGGGTGCTGGCCGGCGATGCAGACGACGGCGCTGCCCGCGAGCCCGGCCACGCAGAGGCCGGTCACGGCGTTCGTGAGCCCGCACCCGGCCGTGACCGAGAGCACGCCGGGCTGGCCGCTCGTGCGGGCGTAGCCGTCGGCGGCGTACGCGCACGACTGCTCGTGACGCATGTGGATCATCTGCACGGCGTGCTCGCGGAGGTGAGCGAGGATCGGCCAGATGTGCCCTCCGTTCACCGTGAACAGGTGACGGACGCCAGCGGCACCGAGGACCCGGGCGACGAGGGCGCCCCCATCGGCGCGCGCCGCGCCCGGACCGCTGGGTGCCCGGACGAGGGACTCGCCCATGCTGCGCGTCCCCTCCATCGCCGGGGCTGTAGCAAGGCCGGGCCGCGCGAGGCAAGCGAGCGTGCCATGGCGCCCCGGGTTGGGGCGTGACAAGCCGGTGCGGGGTGATTATCGTGGCGGAATGACGGGTCGAGAGGCGTTGCTCAGCGCGTTCGACCGGCTCTTCGACGCAGCGGCGAGGAAGCTGAACGTCGCCTGCACGTCGGAGGAACGAGCCGAGGCGAAGGAGCAGTTCGCGAGCCGCTTCGATGCGGCGCTCGAGGTCGCGAAGCGCGCGCAGGTCACGGCGCTGCCCGAGGAGGCCCTGGCGGAGATGGAAGCGGCGATCGAGCAGCTGTCGCCCGCCGAGCTGGCGGGCCTCATCGCCTCGATTTCCCTCGCGCAGCAGACCCAGGAGATGCTGCGCGCGCTCGCCTTCCGCCAGGCCGAGCAACGCCTCCTCGAGCACCTGACGCGCCAGGCCGACACGCGCTACGGCGGGAATTGAGGTCGGGCGCCCGGGCGGCGCCGCCTAGGAGCGCGACCCAAGACTTCTTGGGTCGCGAACCGGACGCGAGGGTGTTCCGTCGGGATCACGCCCGACTGTCCTGCCGCGGCTGGCGAAGCCAGCGCGGCAGACGAACACGCGCGGTTCCACGGCTGCCGCAGACAGGCCTAATCGCCAACCGATAAACATGAGCGCCGCAAGACCTCTAGAACGGCGCGTGTCCGTTCTGCCGCGCTGGCTTCGCCAGCCGCGGCACAGCGGTCGCGCGTGACGGGAGCGCCACATGCTCGCGTCCGTGCCCGCGACCCAAGAAGTCTTGGGTCGCGCTCCTAGCTTCATCTTTTCACTTCTGCGCGTTGACCTTCAGCCGGGGCGCTGGTAGCTTTGCGCGCGCCTTGCCGGAGACGCGCGCAAAGGTCATCGAGGTCGACTTCGCAGCCCGCCGGCGCGTACGACCGGTGCGCCGCCCGCACGCCGTTCGGCCGCGCCAGCTCGGCGCGCTGCACGCGCTCAAACGCTCGGGTGACTTCCTCGTCTTCTGGCGCCCGCCGGCGCGTCGTCACGCGGGCGAGTACCTCGGCGGGCGGTGGGACTGGGGCTGGACGCTGTTCGTGTGGACGAGCGACGCGGCCGTCGGCCCGGTGTGGGGCGATCTCGTCGACGGGCGCGGCTACGTCCCGCAGCGGATGACGCGCTCGGGCTTCTGCGCGTTCTTGCGGCGCGCCAGCGACGTCGGGGGGCTGCTGATGGACGGCGAGCTCGACGGGGGCGGACACGTGATCCGCGCCGATACGGAGCAGCTCATCCGGCGCGACGAAGCGCTCGTCGCACTCGGACGCTGACGGACTGTGGCGCCGCGAGGCGGCGCCGAGGTAGTTGGGGATGAGGGCAACACGAAGAGCGGCGGCCGTGGCGGCGTGGGGCGCGCTCATCGCGTCCGCCGCGCTGGCGAGGACCCACCAGCCGGAGGTGGCGACCGCGCCCGCGGCCTATCTCGTGATCGACGCGGACAGCGGCACCGTGCTGGCCGAGCACGACGCCCACCGCCGCTGGCCGCCCGCGTCGATGACGAAGATGATGACCGTCTTGCTCGCCATGGAGCGGGTGCAGGACCGGACCCTCTCGCTCGACGAGCCGGTGCGGACGTCGGCGTGGGCGAGCCGCATCGGCGGCTCGCAGGTCTACCTGGCGGCGGGCGAGACGTTCCCGCTCGGGGAGCTGCTGAAGGCGATCATGATCGCGTCCGCGAACGACGCCGCCGTCGCGGTGGCGGAGCACATCGCGGGGTCGTCGGCGGCGTTCGTCGACCTCATGAACGCCCGCGCCAAGGCGCTCGGTCTCGCCGACACGACGTATCAGAGCCCGCATGGCCTTCCCCCCGGGAAGGGGCAGACGGCGGACATGACCAGCGCGCACGACCTCGCCGTGCTCGCCCGAGAGCTGATGAAGTTTCCGGAGGTGATGCGCTGGGCCGGTACGCCGGCCGCGGGGTTCCGCAACGACACCCTGCAGATGTCGAACACGAACCACCTGGTGCGCACCTATGCCGGCGCCACCGGTCTCAAGACGGGCTACTACCGCGAGTCCGGCTTCTCGGTCACCGCCACCGCGACGCGCAACGACCTCAGTCTGATCGCGGTCGTCCTCGGGGTGCCGACCAAGCCGGGCTGCTTCGCCGAGGCGGCCCGGTTGATGAACGAGGCGTTCGCCGGCTACCGGATGGTCGCCGCGGCGCGGCGTGCGGCGGTGGTGAGCGAGGTCCCGGTCGCCGGGGGCACGGACGACCGGGTGAAGGCGCTCGCCACCAGCGACCTGCTCGTCCTCGTCAAGCGCGCGGAGGATCGGGGGATCGTGGTCGAGGCGCGTGTTCCTCGTCTGCTGCAGGCGCCGGTCCGTCGCAGCCAGCCGCTCGGCGACGTCGTCATCCGCCGCGGCGACCAGGAGCTCGGCAAGGTCACCGTCGTCGCCGACCGGGACGTCGAAGCGACGGGCTGGCTCTCCTGGCTCTGGAACCGAGCGCTGTCCGGGCGGACGACGCACAGCGACGCGCGCTGACGCCGTCGGTCGAACCCGTCGCTTCGGCAGGCCTGCTCAGGCCTCGAAAGTCGGCTCCGGACCCTCGAGGCGGATGTCGTCGGGCAGGACCATGAGGGAGGGGCCGGAGTCGAAGTCGACGAAGACCAGGGTGCGGCCGATGTTGTCGAGCGCGTAGCGAATCGTGCCGGCGGTCTCACGGGGCAGGTGGCCGCGGTGGTGGGCCACCGTGCGAACCGTGCGACAGCGCTTTCCGCAGAGCGTTCGGTCCATCACTGTCGTAGCGTAGCAACACGCGTACCATCCTCGAAAGTCAACGACATACGAGTTTCGCGAGCGTTGCGGGTCGGCAATCCCGCCACATGGCCAGGGAATCGGTCACGCCTGCGCGTTTTCAGGTGTCGGTCGTACGACACGACGGGTCGGTTTGAGAGTCGATGGGGCGCCCGGTACCGTTCCCGTATGGCTCGCATCCGGCTTGGCCATGCCAGGCCGCACATGCACCTCGCGCGTGCCGTGCTCGGGGCGGATGGGTGCGTCGTGGCCGGTGCCGGTACGACGCTCGTGCCCGGCGTGGTTCGGTCGCTCGCGCGGCTCGGCGTGCAGAGCGTCGAGGTCGAGGAGGCCGAGGACGTCGCGGAGTGGGAGGAGGACAAGGATCTGGCTCGGGCGCTCGCCGACCTCGAGGCACGCTTTGCCGCAGAGCCGGCAGATCCGATCCTCGACGCGCTCAAGGCAGCCCTCGTCCGCCACCTGCGCACCCGCGCCGGGGACGGGTCCTGACCGAAGGCGAGGACATCCGCCGGCGGGTCGACCGGCTGCGGGAGCTGCCGACGGTTCCGGTCATCATCCAGCGGGTCGTCGAGGCGCTCGACCGGCAGGAGGGCGGCCATGCGGAGGCGGCCGCGCTGATCGAGACCGACCAGGTGCTCACCGCTCACCTGCTGCGGGTCGCCAACTCGGCCTTCTACGGGCTCTCGGGAACGATCGCTTCTGTCGGGCAGGCACTCACCGTTCTCGGGACGACCGTCGCACGGAGCCTCGTCTACAGCACCGCCGTCCTCGACCTGCACATCGATCTGCGCGGCTTCTGGGAGCACTCCGTCGGCACCGCCGTGGCGGCCGGCACGCTTGCCCGGCATCTCGGGCTTCCGCATCCCGAGGAGGTGTCGGGCGCGGGCCTCCTGCACGACCTCGGCAAGGTCGTGCTCTACCGTCAGGCGCCCGAGGCCTTCGCGGCGGTCCTGGACCGCGCGGCGGCGGAGGGCACTCGCTTCGCCGAGGCGGAGCGCGCGCTCCTCGGCGTCGACCACGCCGAGATCGCCGGCTGGCTGCTCGGGCGCTGGCGCGTTCCCCCCCGCCTCGTGGAGCCGGTGGTGTTCCACCACGCGCCCGAGCAGGCGCGGACCGCGCCGCTCGAGACCGCTGTCGTGCACGTCGCCAACACGCTCGTGCGGGCCTATGGTTACGGCTTCGGCGGTGATCGGCGCATCCCGGCGATCGCGCCCGCGGCGTGGGATCGCCTGGGCCTGGACGCCCGCGACCTCGACCGCGTGGTCGCGGCCTTCGAGGCCGACCTGCTGCGTGCGTGCGAGGCCGTGGCCGGGGCCTGATGGAGATGGAGGAGGAGCGGCTCCGGCGCGCGCTCCGCGAGGCGAGCAGCGCGCTCATCCGCAGCATCGAGGAGCTCTCCTTCGTGCGGCTCGTGGGCGACGCCCTGGCAGGGGAGATCGAGTCGGCGGCCGTCGCCCGAGCGCTCGTCGGCCTGCTGCGCGACGAGCTCGGGCTCGAGTTCGCCGCGCTGTGGACGGTCGACGAGGTCGCGGGCGGGCTGCGCGCGGCCGCGTACGCGCGAGCGGGTGATGCGGCGCCCGCGGGGCCGTTGCCCGACGCGCCGCTCGTACCCTTCAGCTCCGGGTCGGTCGGCGCGGCCGTCTCGGGGACGCCGGTCCGGCTGCTGGAGACCACGGGCGAGCCGGCGCTCCCGCCCGAGGCGGCGGGCGTCGGGTCGCTCCTCTGCTTCCCCGTCGTGGCGCGCGGGCGGACGGTCGCGGTGATCGGGATCGGCGCAGGGCGGCCGGACGGCGTCGACGCCGAGCACGAGCGGCTCGTCGCGCTCGTCGCCCCGACGGTCGCCCTGGCCCTCGAGAGCGCGGGGCTCGTCCAGCGCCTCGCCTCCGAGAACCGGGCGCTCCGGGCGGAGCTGAGCGAGCGGTGCGCAGCCGGCGGCATGGTCGGCACGAGCCCGGCATGCCGGCAGCTCCTCGCCACGGTCGCCCGCCTCGCCGAGGTGGACGTCACCGTCCTCGTGCTCGGGGCGAGCGGCACCGGCAAGGAGATGGTGGCGCGCGCGCTGCACCACGGCGGCCGTCGCCGCGACGCGCCATTCGTGGCGGTCAACTGCGCGGCGCTGCCCGAGACGCTCCTCGAGAGCGAGCTCTTCGGCATCGAGCGCGGCGTCGCGACCGGCGTGGAACGGCGCGCGGGCGTGATCGAGCGCGCCAGTGGCGGCACGCTGCTGCTCGACGAGATCGGCGACATGAGCCCCGTGGTCCAGGCGAAGCTCCTGCGCGTGCTGCAGGAGCGCGAGGTGACGCGCGTCGGCGGGGCCCGGCCGATCCCGGTCGACGTGCGCGTCGTCGCCGCGACGCACCGGGACCTCGAGCGGGCCGTGCGGGATGGCGGCTTCCGCGAGGACCTCTACTTCCGCCTGAAGGTCGCGACCGTGCGCGTGCCGACGCTCGCCGAGCGGCGCGAGGACGTTCCCCTCCTGGCGCACCATTTTCTCGCGCGTGCGGCCGCGAGACACGGGCGCGCGGGTCTCCGCCTCTCGCCCGAGGCAGTCGCCGCGCTCGTGGCACGAGCGTGGCCGGGAAACGTCCGTGAGCTCGAGAACGTGATCGAGCAGGCCGCCGTGATGGCCGAAGGACCGGTCATCGGTCCCGCCGACGTCGGGGACACCCCGACCGCCCGGACCGAGCACGAGCTCGACTACCGGGGCGTGGTCGGCGCGGCCGTCGACCACACCGAGCGGGCGCTCATCGCCCGCGCCCTCGCAGCCGCCGGCCAGAACCGGACGCGTGCCGCCCGGCTGCTCGGGATCGGGCGGCGAACGCTCCTCTACAAGCTGAAGCGCCACGGGCTCGTGGAGCCCTGACGGGGGTGCGCAGCCGGCTGCACCCGCAAGGCCGGCGGTGCGCATCCGGGTGCGCGCCCCGCCCGGCGGAGCGGTCACGGGCCGGCGGCCGGCACTTCGGGAAATCCCGTAGTCGTGGGCCGCGCAGGATGGTGCGCACCTCGCGCCCGAATGGTCCAGCCGGCGGATGGCACGCGCGATGCGTCGCACCCCCCGGCATGGAGTCCTTGCCCGCGCCGCTGACGCCGAGGCTGGTCCTCGTCCCCGAGGTCCTGCCGCCAGCGGTCGCGCAGGAGCTCGACCGCGATGCACCGGGGGCCGGCGACTACCCGCGTTCGCCGGAACCGCTGGGCCTCCTGGTGGACGTCTATGGATAGCGCACGGGGGGAGCTCACGACTCGAGGCGAGCCACGAGCTCGGCGAGCGTCCGGACGCGCGGCACACCCGGGGGGAGGGGAGCGAGCCGTCCCTCGCGGTCGACCAGCACGGCACGCAGCCCGGCGGCCCGGGCGCCCTCGACGTCGGCGACCACCTCGTTGCCCGCATGCAGCGCCTCGGCCGGCGGGACGCCGAGCGCCTCGAGGGCGAGGTGGAAGATCGCCGGGTCGGGCTTCGCGACGCCCGCGCGCGTCGAATGGACGATCCGGTCGACGAGCGGGGCGAGGCCGAGCTGGTCGAGCAGCCCGACCAGGCGGGTGTCGAAGTTCGAGACGACCCCGACGCGCAGGCCGCGGGCGCGCAGCGCGCGCAGCGCCTCGGGCGCGTCGGCGAAGACCCGCCACGCGGCCGCACGGGCATAGAAGTCGAAGAGCTCCGCGAAGCACGCATCGAAATGCGACGACATGCCGGCGGCGCCAAAGGTGCGGCGGACGACCGCGTACCACCACGCGCGCTCGTGGTCGGCGAGCCGAGCCGGGCTGCCGCCGGGAAAGGCGAGGGGTGGGGCGGCGGCCAGCGCGGTCCGGAAGCCGCGCTCCACCTCCGCCGGCGCGAGCGTGATGCCGTGCCGGGCAGCGAGGCGCGCATAGGTCGTCCCCACCGGCTCGGCGACCTCGAAGAGCGTGCCGGCGGCGTCGAGCGTGACGGCGCCGAGGGGCATCAGGTCGGGCGCGCGCCTTCCCGGAGGAGGAGCGTGGCGCCGTCGAGCTCGACCAGCGCATTTCCGGCGCCGCGGGCGGGACGGATGCCTTCGGCTTCGAGCCGATCGAGAAAGGCGTCGAGCGGGTCGACGTCGATCGTCAGGTGATGGAAGCCCTCGGCGACGCGCGTCGTCTCGACCAGCTCGAGCGTGTACCCGGCCAGGAGCAGCGTCAGGGAATCCCCTGACCCGTCGGGGCTCGGCCGCTTCGGCGCCGGCACCTCGACGGGGAACGTCCGCCGGAACCATGCGAGCGCGTCGTCGATCGACCGCACGGCGAGGGTCAGGGGCCCCGCCCGGAAGCGGATGCCGTCGCGCTGGGCGACGGGATCGGTCGGGTAGTCGGCGGGCGCCTCGCCCCGGAAACCGGGAACCTGCCAGAACTGGACGAGGATGCCGGGCGCCGTGCGCGGCGAGATGAACGCCGTCTGGTCGCCGCCACCGTAGTCGCCCCGGTCGACGATCCTGAGACCGTCCCGCTCGAGCGCCGCGGCGTAGCGGTCGAGCGCGCCCTCCTCCAGATCGAGCGAGAGGTGGTGCCAGCGCTGGCCGTACGCGGCGAGGAAGCGCTCGACGAAGCTCCCGGGACGCGCGCTCTCGATCAACTCGAGCTTCCGGTCGCCGAGGAAGAAGTCGGTCCACCGGAACTCGCCGTCGTAGCCCGGGCGCGGCGCCCTCCGCAGCCGGACCGGGAAGAGTCGCTGCCAGCGCGCGAGCGTGGGCCCCATCGCCCGCACGGCGATCGAGACGTGATCCACGCGCATGGCGGGAAACGGCGCGGCCATGGGCGTCACCGCCGGGTGCGCAGCTCGGCCGTGAGCCGCGCGCCGTCGTCGTCGACCACGACGTAGCCCCCGTCACGCAGGGCGCCCGGATTGACGACCACGGTGGCGCCCAGGCGGTCGACACCGCGCCCCTCGTGGATGTGCCCCACCACGGCGACGTCCGGCTGCCGGCGCTCGATGAAGGCGCGCACGGCCGGGCTCCCGACCGGCGTGCCGTTCATCAGCCGGTCGAGCCGGGTGTCGTGCGGCGGGGTGTGGCACACGAGCAGGCGACGGGGCGCATCGGCCACCGCCGCGTGTCCCCGCTCGAGCACCGCCGCGAGCTCGTCCTCCTCGAGCTCGGTCGGCGTGTCCATCGGGGTCACGTTCGAGCCGCCGCAGCCGAAGACGCCGAGGTCGCCGAGACGACGCCCCTCGCCGTGCAGCGAGATGCCCTCGGCGCGCAGCGCGTCGATGACCCACGGCATGTCGAGGTTGCCGGTGACTGCCAGCACGTTGGGGCAAAACCGCCTGACCGCCTCGATCACCCGGAAGGCGTCGGGCGGGTCGCCGAAGTGCGTGAGGTCGCCCGTGAGGATTGCGTAATCAGCTTCACGAAGTGATGGACCGAGCCGTTCGAGGGCTTGAAAAGCCATGTGAATGTCACCGAAGCAGACGAGGCGCACGGGGCGGTTGTAGCTGCCATGTTGTACTGCTGCAACGACGGTTTGCGATCCTGAAGACGATCCCGGGCGCGCAGCGAGTTGAGGAGCCGGAGTTGCACGTGGTGTCGATCCAGCCGGCGTGATCACCTTGGCGGGATGCGTGGGGCTTCTTGCACACGGTGCGCGCACTGCCTACGGTAACGGGGACTCGCGAACGCTTCGTTCCCGGACGGCTATGGCGAAGAAGCCCCGGGCATCGCCGTGGCTCGCGAGCCAGCGCGGGATCACCAGCGCTGGATGAACCTGCCACGCTGGCGCCCGATACCATCGCCCGCGCCCCCGTGATCCGGCATGATGCGATGCATGGCGGATCTGCCTCCCTGCGGCATCTACCGCACGAGCCTGCCGCTGGCCGATCACGTGCCAGCGGGACGGCTGGTCTTCTTTCACAACCACGGCGACCCCGGCCCCGGCATCTACCTCCCGAGCGGTTGGGCGGCGAACCGCGCCCGGTGGCACGAGCATGGGCACCCGATCCCGTCGCCTGCTTGGGCAGCGTCGCTGGTCCCCCTCGTGGCAGAGGGGTTCCACCGCGTGCGGGAGCCCTTTACGTGCTGCGAGAAACGTTGCCGTCTGTACGAGGCCGATCTTCTCGTGCAGCTCGGCTACGACAGCGGCGCCCAGCCGCTCTTGTTCGTCCCAGAGTGGACTGATGCCGGGCTAGCGATCTCCGAACTCGGGCTCCGCATTGACGAGGATCGCCTCGTCCGCCTGGCTCCGCTGAAAGTTGTCGAGACACCCCGGGAGGGCCGGAAGCTTCACTGAGGGCTCCGCCAAGGGAGGGGTGGATCGGATCGCCGCGCCTCTAGTCAGTGCAGGGAAGGCGAAAGCATTCCACACCAGGGCAGCTGCCTTGACTCTGGCAGGGAGCTGACGGCGGCTTGGTTCGGGCCGACTCCGAAGAGTATACCCGGGCATGACGTTGTGCCGGGACGACGGCCGCTTCGCAGGGGAGGATCGCCGTGACCGATGAGACCCGGACAAACGCGCCGGCCATGCTGGCGAGTGGACTCGTACTGGCCGCCGTCCTGTTCCTCGTCGCCGCGGTCTACAGCTCGTTCACCATCATCCAGCCGGGGAATGTGGGGGTGGTGTTCAACCGGTGGTCGGGGGCGCTCAAGACGGTCGGGCAGGGGGTAGCGTGGCGCGTCCCGTGGGTGACGCAGGTGCAGTCCTACCCGGTCGCGCTGCGCACCTACACCATGGTGCAGCGGGGCGCGGAGGGTGCGATGCAGGGCGACGATTCGATCGACTTGCCGACCAAAGAGGGCCAGCACATCCGCCAGGACATCTCGGTCACCTACAACACGAGCCAGGAGAAGGCGGCGGACGTCTTCCGGTCCTTCCGGGGCGCTGAGATCGGGGACATCGAGTCGACCTTCATCCGGCGCACGATCATCACCACGGCGCAGAACGCGGCCGGGCAGATGTCGCTCACCGACCTGATCTCCAACCAGCGCGGGCAGCTGCAAGGGCAGATCCAAGAGGACCTGCAGGTTCAGATGAACAAGATGGGCTTCGTGGTCGACAAGGTGAACCTCGGGGCAAGCCACCTGCCGGACGTGATCGAGAAGCAGATGCAGCAGAAGATGGGGGCTCAGCAGAACGCGCAGCAGGCCGACTACGAGCTTCAGCGCCAGCAGACGCTCGCCAAGGCGAAGGTCGCCGAGGCCGAGGGCGACGCGCAGGCGATTCTCGTCAAGGCCAAGGCGCAGGCCGAGGCGAACAAGCTCCTGCAGGAGGCGCTCACGCCCCTGCTCATCCAGAACAAGGCGATCGAGCGGTGGAACGGCACCCTCCCACAGTTCACCGGCGGCGGGGCAGTTCCCTTTCTCAACCTGAAGGACCTGGGCGGCGCGAGTGGCGAGGGGCATTCTACAGTCCCCGGGCGCTGAGGCCACGGTCGGGACGGAGAGGACCTCGAGCTGCCCGCCACCGGGCGCCGGGGCGGGAACGACCCGCGCGTCGTTCAGCACGAGCAGGTCCCCCGGCTTGGAGGCACCCGGAAGGTCGCTCACCCGGAGGTGGCGGTAGCCTCGGGTGCCCCGGTCGAGGACGAAGAGTCGCGCCGCGCTGCGTTCGGCCGCCGGTTCCTGAGCGATCAACTCGGGCGGCAGCGGGTAGTCGAGATCGAGCGGTCGCACCGCGCTACGTCGTCCGGTCGCCCGCCCCCCGGAGCAGCGCCTTCAGGATGTCGATCGGCACCGGGAAGATGGTGGTCGAGTTGTTCTCCGAGGCGACCTCCACCAGGGTCTGCAGGAAGCGGAGCTGCAGCGCGATCGGCTCCTTGGCCATGATCGCCGCCGCTTCCACCAGCCGCTGCGCCGCCTGGTACTCGCCCTCGGCGGCGATGATCTTGGCGCGCCGCTCGCGCTCGGCCTCGGCCTGGTGGGCCATCACCCGTCGCATCTCCTCGGGCAGGTCGATGAACTTGATCGCCACCTGCACCACCTTGATCCCCCACGGCTCAGTATGCTGGTCGATGATCGACTGCAGGTGCGCGTTGATCTTCTCCCGCTCGACGAGGAGCTGGTCGAGCTCCACCTCGCCGCACACGCTGCGCAGCGTGGTCTGGGCGTTCTGGGACGTGGCGAAGAGGTAGTTCTCCACCGCGACCACGGCGCGGTTGGGATCGACCACCCGGAAGTAGAGGACCGCGCTCACCTTCAACGAGACGTTGTCCTTGGTGATCACGTCCTGCGACGGGACGTCCATCGTGATCGTGCGCAGGTCGATGCGGATCGCCTTCTCGATGCCGGGGATCACGTAAATGATCCCCGGCCCGCGCGCCCCGACCACCCGCCCCAGCCGGAAGACGACCGCGCGCTCGTACTCGCGCAGGATCTTGAGCCCGCGCATCAGGAACACCACCAGGATGGCCATTGCGGCCCATGCACCAAACATCGCGGTCTCCCTTCAACGGTTCTCGGGTCGGGCGCCCAGGGGTGGTCTACGGTGTCCCGGGTTGGCAGCCCCGCGCATCGAGTTCATCGCTTGGGCAAGCCAGCAGGACAAGGGGCGCGCGAAGGGAGCCAGCGCGGCGACGCGCGCTGGGCGGGAGCGCTTGAAGGGCGGCGGCGCCCCCCCGACGCGGACCACCCCTTCCTGTCCTCGTACTCCTCGGTGGCGGCGTTGAACCCGAAGGCGCCCTTGGCCTCGCGCACCTTCTCGAGCACCACCGCCCCGTCCTGCCCCGCGTTGCGGGCGATCCAGCGCAGCGGCTCCTCGAGGGCCCGCCGCACGATGGTGACGCCCGCCCGCTCTTCCTCATCGAGCTTGAGCGCGTCGAGCGCGCTCCGCGCCCGCAGCAGCGCCACCCCACCGCCCGCCACGATACCCTCCTCCTTGCCTAGGCTTGCCTGGCTCCCTTCGGGATGCGCAAGGCCGACTGAAGCGATTTGAGGAGAGCGTAGGCTTCTTCGGTGCTGAGCCGATAGCGCGGCTTCGAGTTGTCGTTGACAAACACGACGAACGGCTCACTCCGGGCTTCGGTCGTTTCTTGCTCGGGATTGTGCTCTACGCGAAGGCGAGCCATCAGCGATCACGCCGTCTGGGTCTTCGATCCAGGCGGTCGCCCAGGACGACGCCAACGAAGGCCTCACTTCTCTCGCGGGCGGGGCCACCCGTTCGCGCGGGCACGAGGACGCTCAGCACACGGGCAATAGACGGCAAGCCCTTCATGCGCGCCTTCCTTCCTCGGACGACGAGAGGCTATGCCCCCACGACTATGGGCGTCAAGCTGGCCTCGCCCGGGTGCGGTCGGGTCGGACGATCACGCCGCTCGCGAGCCTGCTCTTACCATGCCTTTCCGGCCGGTGAATCGATTTTGGGTCGTCGCGTAATGCGGTGTAAGGTTAGGAGAAGCTCGATATGAACGACCGCATGTCGGATCCAACCCCCACCTGCAGGCTGGGCGTCACGGTCACGCCGCGGCGGCCCGGCTTCGACTTCGAAGGCCTCGACCACGAGGTGCCGCGCGCCTGGCACCCGGCTGGCATCGGGCCCACGGCATTTCTCGAGGCGCTCTCGGCGATGGCGCCGGTGGTGGAGAGCTTCTTCATCGACGACGCCCGCCGCCTGCTGCCCCGTATCACCGAAGAGGCACCACGCGCCGAGGTCGATGCCTTCCTTCGCCAGGAGGCCGCCCACGCCAGCATGCACGCCGCGTTCAACCGGGTGCTCATTCGGTGGGGCGTGCCGGTCGACGCCTCGGCGGATTCCGTGTTGCGATGGCTCGCGGTCGTCGACTGGACCCCGAGCGATCTCAGGAGCGCGGTCGCCATGGCGGGCGAGCACTTCCTCGGCGAGATCGGCAACGCGATCCTCTCGCGGCGGGAGCTGCTCGACGGCGTCGACCCTCGCATTACCCGGCTGTTCCGGTGGCACGGCTACGAGGAGGTGGAGCACAAGGCGGTGCTCTTCGACGCGTTCCACGCGGCACGCGGCCACGGGCTCTACACCTACGCCGTCCGCATCGCCGGGCTGTGGATCGCGGTCGTCCTCCTCGCCCTCGCGCTCCCATCGGTGTCATACCGTATCCTTGCGAGCGCCGGCGCGGCGCATGACCTCCACGCGTGGCGGGGCCTCATCCGCTTTGTCTTCGGGCGCGGCGGGATGCTGCGGGGTCGATGGCGCGCCGTCGCCGCCTACCATCGGCCCGATTTCCACCCGTGGCGGTACCTCGACAACCGGCGCTTCCTGTCGGAGCTCCGCGACACGATCATCGATCCCGCATGGGAGGTCAGAGCGCGCTGAACCGCCGCGCGGCGGGCGACTAGTGGGGCGCAGAGCGCGGACTCGCGCCGGTCCCTCGCGCTTGCGGCACCGCTTAGCGCAAAGACGCCGAGATCGGCGACGGTGGCCACCCGACAGGAAGCCGCTCCGAGTCGGCTTGGGCAGGCCGATGCCAGCGCCTAATGGCAGGAACCTGGGCACGACTCGGGTCTACCGCCTGACGATCACGCTCGAACGAATCCGGCCGGCGATCTGGAGGCGATTCGAGGTACCGAGTACCATCACGCTCGCCAAATTGCACCGCGTCCTCCAGCGCGTGATGGGCTGGCGTGATACGCACCTGCACCACTTCTTCGTGGATGCCCGGGGAGTCGGCGTGCGCGATCCCGAGTCCGGCGATGAGGTGGAGGACGAGAAGAAGCTGACACTGGCGGAGGTGGCGCCGGCAGTGGGCACCCAATTGGCGTATGTGTACGACTTCAGCGATTACTGGCGGCACGAGGTACTGGTGGTGGCGATTGATCCGCCGGGCGAGACGCGGTCCCCGATCTGTCTCGCCGGGGAGCGCGCATGTCCGCCGGAGGACTGCGGCGGCCGGCGCGGCTACGAGGCGTTCCTCACGGCGATTCAAGACCCCAGCCACGCGGAGCACGAGGAGACGCTGGCCTGGGCGGGCGGCGGCTTTGACCCCGAGGCATTCGACGTACAGGCGGTCAACCGGTCACTCAAGGCGATGCGCTGACGGAGGGAGTCAGCCCGCCGCGCAGCTACGACCGAACAAGCTGCAACGAAGCGCGAGGAAGAGAAGCCACAGCGCGAACACGAGGACGGTGCCGACCCCGAGGACAGCGACGTTCCTGACCCACCGCCTTACCATCGCCTCGGAGAACTCGCGCCAGCCAAGGGTGAGTGGCGGCGAGAAAAGCGTGACGAGAGCCGCCCACGCGGCGGCGATCACGACCACCAGCGCGAGGAGCAGGAACAGGCGGCTAGCCATTGTCGTCGCCCCCTGCTTACACCTCGGCGGGCTCTCGAACGCTTCGCTCAATTCCGAGGTGGCCGGGCAGTGCTCCCGTTTCGAAACCGACTCGGCGCACCTGGCAGGCAGGCGCGCTCCCTCCTATGCCGTCCCCTTCTTCGGTCCCGTCTTCCGTTTGAGCTTCTCTTCAATCGCCTCCGTCACGAAGTGCATGAGCACGATGTCGTGCGTCACGCAGTACAGCCTCAGGCGACGGTGAAG
>Ga0209474_10001576_pt1 | contig 21962 bp, 15 predicted proteins | sample GraSoiAngelo_145_FD_185902 | JGI IMG/M metagenome (GOLD analysis project Ga0209474, IMG submission 185902) | Grasslands soil microbial communities from the Angelo Coastal Reserve, California, USA - 14_1009_05_20cm (SPAdes) (version 2) | ecosystem: Environmental > Terrestrial > Soil > Grasslands... | reverse complement strand
CCCACACCCAAACCGAAATCGGCGAAGAAGAAATCGCGCGAAAAAGAAACCGCACGCAAAACCAGGAAAACAACCAAACTGGCGCGGAAAGAAGAGGAAACACCGAAGCCAAGAAAAACGCCAACGCCTCGCGCAGAAGAGGAGCGCGCCGTTGCGCCGGAAAAGCCGACGCCGCCTCCACCGCGCTCGGTAGCCGTGCCGACTCCGGCGCCTTGCCCAACGCCAAAAATTCCGCGGACGGGGCCGGCGCAGCGCGCTCAGGTGTTGATCGAAAAGTCCGGTATCGAGGAAGACCAAGGCTTCGAGCCTCCGCCTTCGGCGCCACCGCGCAAATTCGGTTTCTGGCCGTGGAGTCGTCCAACCAACTACCGTTATCTCACGAGATCAGTCATCGATGCGATCCGACGCGCACCAGTGAAGCGACGTCGCTGGCAATTCATTGTGGTGCACAACAGCGGCACGCGGCAGGGCAACGCGCGCGCTTTTGATTATTATCATCGGCACGTCCGCCGGATGCAGAATGGTCTTGCATACCACTTCGTGATTGGCAACGGAACATCCACCGGCAACGGCCAGATCGAAGTGGGCGATCGTTGGCGACGTCAGATCAACGGCGGCCACGTGCACAGCGATTATTTGAACAACATTTCGCTCGGCATCTGTCTGGTAGGCGATTTTAATCGCGACCAGCCCACGCGCGCGCAGCTCGACGCGTGCGAAGAACTCATTCGTTACCTGCGCGACCGTTGCGGCAAGACCGAGAGGGGCGCCATTCCTGTGAAGCCACACCGAGAAATAAATCCGCCACGCTGGCCTACCGATTGCCCGGGAGACGTTTTTCCCTATTCATGGTTCCGCAGGTTTTAGCAGCGTGCGTACGGCTCTACTTCTGATGGATTCTTACAAAGAGGGCCGATTGCGTTTGAGCGTGCGATTCTCTTAAAAAGATGACGAATGCTTTATGCAAAGAATCGTCCGGTCCTGGGTATTGTTGTTTGTAATCGTGCTGTGCCTCGCGAAAGGCGGCTTTTCGGCGGCAGCGCAGGAACCTGCTCAGACGCAGCAGGGAGTTATCACGACGTTCGCGCCGACTGTCGAGAAGGTCGCGCCGAGCGTTGTAACAGTGTTCACCACTCAGACGGTGTCGCGCGGGCTGAGCGCGTTTCCGTTTTCCGATGACACGCTGCGCCAATTTTTCGGAGGACAATCTCCACAGAGGCAAGGCAAACAAACGCTGCAAGGCCTCGGCTCGGGGGTGATTGTTAGCCCGGACGGATACATACTCACCGCTAACCACGTCGTTTCAGGCGCGGATGAAATCATGGTTGGCCTCGGCATCGAGCTCCGCAAATACAAGGCCAAGAAAGTCGGTACCGATCCGGGCACGGACGTGGCGTTGCTTAAGATCGACGAGAAGAATCTGCCCGCGATCACATTTGCCGACAGCGATAAAGCGCGTGCCGGCGACATTGTGCTCGCGATCGGCAACCCGTTTGGCCTGCGGCAAACGGTCACCATGGGAATCATCAGCGCCGTTGGCCGCGGCGGAATAGGCATTGTTGATTACGAAAATTTCATCCAGACCGATGCGGCCATAAACATGGGAAACTCCGGCGGCGCGCTCGTCGATACTAAGGGGCGATTGTTAGGCATCAACACGGCGATTTTCAGCCGAACCGGGGGAAACCAAGGCATCGGCTTCGCCATCCCCGCGAGTCTCGCGCGTGACGTGATGCAGAGCTTGCGCGAAAAAGGTCGCGTCGTGCGCGGGTACATTGGCGCGTCCGTGCAAACGCTCACACCCGAGCTGGCCGACGCGATGAAATTCAAGGGGCAACCGACCGGTGGGCTCGTGGGCGAGGTCACGCCAAAAAGCCCCTCAGAGAAAGCCGGGATGAAGACTGGTGACGTGATCACTGCCGTTAACGGAAAGAAAATCAGTGATGCGCGCGAGCTGCGTTTGATGATTGGCTCCATGGCGCCCGGGACAAAGGTGCAGATCGAAGTTAATCGCGAAGGCCAGAGCAAAATCGTCAATGTCGAGCTTGCCGAAATGCCTGCTGGTGAAGCTGAGGAGGGAGCCGAGACGACTCCTGAAGAAAACGCTCAACCTGAAAAGGCCACCGTGTTCGGCGGTGTCGCGGTTGCTGATTTAACCGATGACGTCCGCACCGCGCTCAATCTTTCAAAGGATATCAAAGGCGCCGTGATTGCGGAAATTGACGCCGATTCGCCCGCCGGAAAAGCTGGGCTGCGCGAAGGTGACGTGATCCAGGAAGTCAACAAGCAGCCGGTCAGAAGCGCGAAAGATCTCGTGGCCATCAGTAAAAAGTTGAAGCCTAACGAGAAGATTCTGATCCGCGTTTGGAGCCAGGGCCGTAGCGGATTCGTTGCGCTGGAACCGAAGTAACGTCGTGACGCTGTCTGCGGCGGACTGGAGACCGTCGCTCCTCGCGACCGGTCACTTCAAATATCCAAAAGCACTCTCGCCTTCCAGCCGCTATTCTTTTTCTCGACGGAGAAATCATGGAGGGTGACCGCTTTCACGTCCGCGCGCTGTTGATGCCGCGCTTCGTCCAACGGTTCGCCGGCGGCTTCTGCTTTTAAAAAATATTTTTCGTTTCGCTGTTCGATCTGCACGGCGCGGACACGCAGCAGGAGACGCTCGGCGTCTTTGAAGTAAATCAGCTCCTGCAAAAAATCGAACAGCAACATGTCGATTTCGTTGTTCGAGAGTTCGATGTGTCGCGTTTCGCGCGGCTCGATGGCGTCGAGATTATCGATCATCACGTTCATTGTCGCGTCAGAGGCGTCGCTGAACAATTCCGGGAGATCGCGCCCGGTTGCTTCAAACGCAATGTCGGCGGTTCCGATTTCTTCGAGGTAATGGTAGGGCATGAGGAGAATGACGAATGAAGTAATGACGAATTAATGCCAAATGACGAATTGTAGGGCGTCTGTGTTAGACGCCAGAGCGTTTCGCAGAAACGCCCTACAATCATTCATTCGCCGTTTGTGCTTCATCATTTTTGCGCAATGCATTCATCCAGCGCATCGAGGATTGCCTGTTTTTCCGATGCAATGTTCTTTCCGATGAACACCAACTCGGTATCACGCGCATTGAACGGCTCCAAGTCCCAGCGTCCGGCGACGAAATTGAAAAGCTGCGCGCCATCGGCAAACCGCACGAAGCCTTTCGCCCGAACCACGTTCGCAGGAAGGCTGTTTGCGAAGCGTGCGAAACAATCCCGAGAAAAAATTTTCTCCGACCTAAAAGCGAACGATTCGAATTCCGGCTGATGCTTGTGCCTTGGGTGCGCGACTTTTTTTTCGCGTCCGATACCGAACAGTAATTCCGGATCGATTTGGCAGCGCTCGGTGCGAACGATTGCAGCAGTCGAGTTAATTTCGTACAGCTTCTTTTCGAGCGCCTCGATTTCGGTCGCATCGACAAGATCAATCTTATTCAAGAGCAAAATGTCCGCGCCCTCGATTTGCAGGCGCGTAGTGTGACCGAGCTCCGGGAAACGAACGAGCATATCGGCGTCGATGACTGAAACGACCCCGTCGAGCCGGCATTGCGGCAGGGCCTCCTGGATGTTGAACGCGAGCGCTTCGGGCTCGGCGAGCCCAGTGGTCTCGACGATGATCATCTCCGGCGCGACTTTCTCGATGATCTCGTTTACTGCTGCTTCAAATTCGCCGAGAAGCGAGCAGCAAACACAGCCTCCGCCGAGCTCGGCGATGCGCACGTTTTTGCCTTCAATCACTTTCGTGTCGATGGCGATCTCGCCGAATTCGTTCATCACAATCGCGATCTTCGCCGCCTTCGTGGCGAGAATGTGGCGAAGCAATGTCGTCTTGCCGCTGCCCAGCGGACCGGTGATGAGCGTGATGGGAGTGCGCGGAGTCATGTTAAAAATGACGAAGCACGAATGACAAAGCCTTGCGCTATGCGCACCGAGCGATTTCGGATTTCGTGATTCGGATTTCCTTCGTCCTTCGTCATTTGGATTTCGTCATTCAATTCATCCTTTCACGTTCCCGATCGGCGTGAATCGCGCGACTGGCTTGCTAATTTCAGCCTGCTCAGTCGCCGCGATTACTTCATCGATATCTTTGTAAGCCGGGCCGGCTTCTTCGGCGAGGCCCGCCCATGAAGTGCTGCGAACGTAGATCCCCCGCGCTTCGAGATCGCGCTGAAGTTGCTTGCCATGCCATTGTTTGCGCGCTTTGGTTCGGCTCATGGTGCGGCCGCTTCCGTGCGCGGTGCTGAAAAAAGTTTCTGCGCCCGACGCTGTGCCCACGAGCAGATACGAGCCGGTTTCCATGCTGCCGCCGATGATCACCGGCTGGCCAATCTCTCGGTAGCGCGCGGCTACTTCCTCGTGTCCGGGCCCGAATGCGCGCGTGGCGCCTTTGCGGTGCACGAGCAATTTCTTGTCTTTTCCATCGACAACGTGGCGTTCCAGCTTTGCCGTGTTGTGTGAGACGTCGTAAACCATCCGCATCTCCAACTCTTCGGCGCTGCGGCCGAACACCTGGGAAAAAACTTCGCGGATGCGATGCAAAATCACCTGCCGGTTGGCAAACGACATGTTTAGCCCGCATTTCATCGCGGCGAAATAATCGCGGCCTTCCGGGGAATCGAGCGGCGCGCACGCCAACTCACGGTCCAAAATTTTGATGCCGTATTTCGGTTCCATCACTTTCAAGAACGTCTGGAGATAATCGGTGGCGACCTGGTGCCCGAAACCGCGGCTGCCACAATGGAACATCACCACGATCTGGTTCGGAATCGTGATTCCGAATTTTGCGGCGAGCTCCTTGTCGCGCACGTCCTCTGGTCGCGCGACCTGCACTTCGAGATAATGATTGCCGCCGCCGAGTGTACCGACCTGGTTGTAGCCGCGCTCGACTGCGCGTTCGCTGATCTTCGCTGCATCGGCGCCGGCGATGCAACCGTTCTCCTCGATAAGTTCGAGGTCTTCATTCCAGCCAAAATCGTGTTCGATGCACCAGCGCGCGCCCTGTTCGACGAGATCGCGAAAATCGCTGCGCGATAATTTCAGAAATCCGTGACTGCCGACACCCGCGGGCACGCATTGGAATAGAAGATCGACAATTTCCTTCAAACGTGGTTTGACGTCGTCCAGCGTGAGGTTCGTGGTCATGAGCCGCATGCCGCAGTTGATATCGAACCCGATGCCGCCGGGCGAGATCACGCCGCCTTCGTGGACATCCATCGCCGCGACGCCGCCGATGGGAAAGCCGTAACCGCTATGGCCATCGGGCATGCACAGCGCGTAACGCGTGATGCCGGGCAAAGTAGCGACGTTGCTGATCTGCTGGTAAACCGCTTCATCCATTTCGCGCACGAGTTTTTCTGTCGCGATAATCCGAGCCGGCACGCGCATACCTTCCTTGTAAGTCGCCGGTAATTCCCAAATCGTGTTCGAAATTTTCTGGAGATTATCAACGATCGTCATTCGATCCGCGCTTCAACAATAAATCGTTTTTCACGACGGAGTCCGCCGCTTATTGAGCATTCGCCTACCGGGCGAACGTGGCTCGTCGTCGCTTAGAGACTCGCTGTGGCCGAGAACCGACGTTCGATCCGGCTTTCAGAAACGAATCGACCCACGAGAAGACATTTTCGTCGCGCACGACCCGTCTCATGCGTTTCATACGCGCTTTGCGCTCGGCCTCACTCATGCGGAACGCTTTCAAAATCGCGTCGGCCATTTGTTCGATATCGTACGGATTCACCAGCAACGCATCAGGCTTGAGTTGCTCGGCGGCACCTGCGAACTGGCTCAGGATCAACACGCCATCTTCCTCGATACGGCTGGCGCAATATTCCTTGGCGACGAGATTCATTCCATCCTTAAGCGGCGTGACGAAAGCGATGTCGCACCCGCGATAATGCGCGAGAAGATCGTCGCGATCGAGGCTGCGAAAATGATATTGCACCGGCAACCAGGTGCTGGTGGAGAAACGGCCGTTGATATCGCCGACCAGCCGATCAATGCGGTTCTTGAATTCGTGATATCTTGGGATCTCTACCCTGCTCGGCACAACGATCTGGATCAGGACCGCGCGGCCGCGCAGTTCCGAATGAAGTTCCAGGGCGGTGCGAAACGCACGCAGTCGTTCGGGAATTCCTTTGCTGTAATCGAGTCGGTCGGAACCGAGGATCGACTGACAAGCAGGAAAAGTGACGCGCAGCCGCTGTGCTCTTTGCTCAACCGCATCGGATCTTGCACCATTCTCAAACGAGTTGAAGTCGATCCCAATCGGGAAATGTCCAACGCGAATTTCGCGTTTTTCGAATCGGATTAATTGGAGGCCGCGGCGAGGAACAACCTTTGCGTCCAACATCACCCGCCGCACACACTGCATAAAATTGCGCACATCGCGTCGCGTCTGGAACCCGAGCAGATCGAATTGGAGCAGCGCGTGCAGGAGCCGCTGTTGTTGCGGAAGCTTCGAAAAAATATCGTACGGAGGAAAGGGGATGTGCAGGAAAAACGTCAATCGCGAAAGGTCTCGGGAGACGCCTCGCTCCCGCAGTGTCTCGGCGACGTACATCAGGTGATAATCGTGCACCCAGATAAAATCGTCGGGGTGGGCGCACCGAACAATGGCATCCGCGTAGCGGTTGTTGACTTCCTTGTAAGCTTGCCAGTATGCCGGCTCGAAGTTGCAGAAATTTTGCAGGTCATGAAACAACGGCCAGATCACTTCGTTGGAATAGCCGTAGTAAAACTCATCGCGCTCGGTTTCACTCAGAGCCACAGGGACAATCTTGTAACCGGCGTTGCGCCTGGCTTCGGCAAACGGTTCCTCTGGGATTTCACCCGCAATTCCCGGCCAGCCGATCCAGGTTCCGCCGCGCTCGCGCAGCACCGGCTCGATCGCGGAGACTAATCCACCGACAGCAGGTGTGACCGTCCACAGATCTTCGCCGGTCGAATCGAGGGCGAATGGCAATCGGTTGGAAACGACAATGAGGTGATTCATTTTTACGGCGGTTGAAACTCTAAAAGTTACAATGTTAAAAGGGAATGTTTGTAGCCGGTCCGTTAAACCGGCGTTTTACAGAAACGCCCTACAATTTCTTTGTAACATTGTAGCTCTTCTCGTTAAATATGATTCCTTCAGCACTTGAGTTCATTCGAGAGATCGCTGGGGGCCACGGTCAGCTGGCTGTTTTTCTCGATTACGACGGCACGCTGACGCCGATCGTGAGTCATCCGGAGGAGGCGGTGCTTTCCGATTCAATGCGACAGACGCTGCGGGAGCTTGCCGCTCGAGCACCGGTCGTTGCCATTCTTAGCGGTCGCGAGCTCGATGACGTTCGCCGACGCGTGAACATCGATTCCATTGTGTACGCCGGCAGTCACGGATTTGATATCGCCGGGCCACACGGATTGCGCAGGCAAATGGCCACGGAGTTTCTGTCCAACCTGGACATGGCAGAAAAAGAGCTGCACGCAGTCCTCGGTGGAATTTCGGGTGCACGTGCGGAGCGGAAACGCTTTTCCGTCGCAGCGCACTACCGCAACGTAAAGGAAAACGACGTGCCCAAGGTGGAACAAGCGGTTAGCGAAGTGGCGACGCGACATCGCAGGCTCCGCAGGATGGAGGGTAAAAAAGTCTTTGAACTGCTGCCGGCCATCGCTTGGGACAAAGGCAAGGTCATGCTCTGGCTGTTGGAAACGCTGGGCTTGGAGCGCGGGAACATTCGTCCGATTTTCATCGGCGACGATCGCACCGACGAAGATGCATTTCGCGCACTGGAGCAGCGCGGTATTGGCATTTTGGTGAGTGAGCAATCACAGCCCACCGGAGCGAAGTATTCACTTAAAGATCCGGCGGAAGTGGAGTATTTCCTGCGCGCGCTCAGTGCGCATCTGCCGGCATAGGTAGGACGCGTCACTCCGTGTGCGCCGCTCTTCGTGAATCGAATCGGCGTGCAGAGGACTGCCCGCCCTACGAAAGCGTCACGCCACTTGATCATCATGATTCAGTTCGTCATTCGAGCTTCGTCAGTTGTCTCGTCACTGAAGACTCAAGCTATAGTCTTCTGCCAATCTCAACACTGTGCCGAAGCGCTCGCCGAGTTGGTTCAGGAGATTGCAAAGCCATTTCGCGTCGGCGGCAGATACGCTTTCCAGTCTGAACCGCCGCATTTGCATTGGAATCATTCGCGCAGCGATCAACTCACCGCTACCTGCATCCAGCTCGACGAAATACATCAGTGCCAAATCACCGGCCGCTTGCAGGAAGTCGATCGATTCAGGCCGATGGTGTAAGATCGACGTCTACTTTTTCACGCGCTTCAGCCGGATGTTCGATCCGTAAAACGCGACGCAACCCGGGTCTGCTTTCGCGATGCGCTCACCGAAACGATGATGTCGTCGCCGCTTTTGGTGATCGTTCTCGTACCGGAATTTTTGCAGCTGTCTTCGAATTTGAATTCGAGTTTGCCTTTGTCTGTGACCTTTCCCGTACCCTGACCTTCGGGCGGGGCGCCCTCCCCGAAAAGGCGAACACGATTGCCCCGAGGAGTAGATGTCGATCTTTCATGCCGCGGTTACATCAAATTGTGAGCCGTTCCGATAGCGTTATGCTGCGTCCGATGATTTCGCCGGAGGTCGACGCCACAAAAAGCGCGCGCAGTCGGATTGCGTGGCGGGTTCTGCCGTTTCTTTTTCTTCTTTACGTCGCGAATTATCTCGATCGCACAAACATCGCCTACGCGACGCTCGGGATGAAAGGCGATCTCGGCCTGAGTGACTCTGTCTTCGGAACGGCAAGCGGAATTTTTTTTATCGGCTATTTCGCCCTGCAAATTCCCGGCGCGCTTTTGGTCGAACGTTGGAGCGCGCGCTGGTTGCTCGCGCTGACGCTGATCACCTGGGGCGCGCTGACCACCCTCACTGCATTTGTCCACACTCCCCACCAGCTTTACGGCGCGCGCTTCTTGTTAGGCGCAGCCGAAGCCGGATTTTTCCCCGGTGTAATCGTTTATCTTTCGCACTGGTTCATTTACCAGGACCGCGCGAAAGCGATTGCGCGGTTCATGTCCGCGATTCCGATCGCCTACATTCTTGGAGGGCCGCTCGCGGGAAAGATCCTCGGAATTCATTGGCTGGGAACACCTGGTTGGCGCTGGTTGTTTCTTCTCGAAGGTATTCCGGCGGTTTTGCTCGGTTTCGTCACGTTGTTCGTCCTGCCGGATCGGCCTAACGAAGCGCCTTGGCTTGCGCCTAACGAACGGGATTGGATTGAATCTCGCCTGACCGAGGAACGACGCGTCAAGACAGACGCGGAGCAGATGTCGATCTTACAAGCGCTGCGACATCCGCCGGTGATCATTCTGACTCTCGGTTTGTTCTTTTGTTACAGCGGCGGTTACATTTTTTGGTTCTGGATGCCGACGCTCCTCAAACGCATGACCGGATGGAGCGATCTTCACGTTGGTTGGATAGGCGCGATTCCATTCATCGCCGGATTGATCGGCATGCTCGTGCTCGGTTGGAATTCGGATCGCACCCGCGAACGGCGCTGGCATTTTGCGGCGCCGCAATTGACGGCCGCGCTCGGACTGGCGGCGTGGTTCTTTTTGCCGCATTCGAACGCGCTATTGATCCTGGTGTTCACGCTCATCGGCTTCGGAACAGTCTCGTATCTGCCTGCGTTTTGGGCGTTGCCGTCAGCATTTCTCACCAGCTCGGCCGCGGCCGCTGCGGTCGGCTTCATCAACTGCACCGCCAGCATCGGCGGATTCGTGGGACCGAAAATTTTCGGCGACCTGAGTCAGCGCACCGGATCGTTTAACACGGGTTTCTTGGTGATGATCGTCTGCTGGATCATAGCGTCCGTGCTCGTGCTGATTTGTCCGCGCGCGCACACGACGGAACTCAGTTCTTAAGCGCGACTTCAAACGGCGCGCCGGTCTTTGCGCGGATGTCGTCCACCGTTGCATTGGAATGAATCTCGGTCAGGACGAGTCCGCCGCTCTCTTTCACTTCGAACACGCACAAATCGGTGATGATCAGATTAACGACTCCGAGGCCGGTGATGGGCAGCGTGCATTTTTTCAAAATCTTCGGACTGCCATCTTTCGACGTGTGTTCCATTACTGCTACTACGCGTTTCACGCCGGCGACAAGGTCCATCGCACCGCCCGGTCCTTTGATCATCTTGCCGGGAATCATCCAGTTCGCGATGTCGCCGCTGTCGGTCACCTCAAACGCGCCGAGAATTGCAAGATCGATATGGCCGCCGCGAATCTGTCCAAACGAATCGGCGCTCGAGAAATAAGCAGACCCAGGCCTTTCGGTAATAGTTTGCTTGCCCGCGTTAATCAGGTCGGCGTCAATCTTCTCTTCTTTCGGAAACGGGCCAATGCCGAGCAATCCGTTCTCGGATTGGAGCGTGACGTTCATTCCTTCCGGAATGTAGTTCGCGACGAGCGTCGGAATGCCGATGCCGAGATTCACATAATAGCCATCGCGCAATTCCTTGGCGGCGCGTCTCGCCATAAGCTCGCGCACCGGGTTTTCTTTCTTTGATGCGGCTGCGCCCTGAGTGGTGCGGAACTCGATTCGCTTTTCGTACTTTGCGCCTTGAATGATTCGATTAACAAAGATACCGGGCGTGTGGATCTGGTCGGCATCGAGCTCGCCGATCTCGACCAATTGTTCGACCTCAGCCACGCAAATTTTGCCGCAGGTCGCAATCATTGGATTAAAATTTCGCGATGTCTTTCGGTAAATGAGATTGCCGGATTTATCGCCCTTCCACGCTTTTACGATTGAAAGCTCAGCCGTGATTCCTGGTTCGAGGACATAATCGCAGTCGCCGAATTTTTTCACTTCCTTGTCCTCGGTGAGTTTCGTGGCGAAACCGGTGCGGGTGTAAAATCCGGGAATTCCTGCGCCGCCAGCGCGCAATCGTTCGGCAAGTGTTCCTTGCGGAATCAGCTCGAGCTCGAGCTCGCCCGCCAACACCTGCCGTTCGAACTCCTTGTTCTCGCCGACGTACGACGCCATCACTTTTTTTACCTGCCGCGCCGGCAACAGAATCCCCATGCCGAAATTATCTACGCCAGCGTTGTTGCCGACTATCGTGAGTCCTTTCACGCCGCTCTCGTGCACGGCCGCGATCAGATTCTCGGGGATTCCACACAATCCGAAGCCGCCCGCGGCAATGGTCATGTTGTCGTGAAGCAGGCCTTCCAGCGCCGCTTTCGCGTCAGAGTAAACTTTCTTCATCTGGCGAGAATTCTAACCATGGATCATGCGAATGAACATAACACCGTCGTTACTCGGCAAAGATTTCTTTTTTCCGAGTGATTAACTTCTCGACGACCTTTTGGATTTCTTTGTCGAGCTGATTTTTGTCCGTCAAATGCTCTCCATAGTTCCGCGCTTCCAACTGCTCAACTATCCATCAATTTCGCGATTTTTGAAATGATCTACTCAAGAAAGGGGCGCCGCTACAACTTGCCGATCAACAAATCGTCGGCAGATTGCAGCGACAGTTTCCATGACCAAAACGCTTGCTCATCAACTGGCCGATTACGCGTGCGGGCTCCGGTTTGAAGACCTTTCCAAGGAAGTCCTGCACGAAGTAAAGCGGCGCGTGATCGACTCACTCGGCTGCGCGCTGGGCGCGTGGAAAGAGGACCCGTGCGCGATTGCGCGAAAAGTTGCCTCGGATTTTTCGGCGAAACATGGATCCACAATCATCGGCACGAGTCACAAGGCGCCGCCGGATTGGGCGGCATTCGCCAACGGCTGCTGCATCCGGTACTTCGATTATAACGATACCTACCTTTCGAAGGAACCGGCGCATCCGAGCGATAACATTTCGGCTGCGCTGGCGGCCGCGGAAAGCGTGGGCGCAGGCGGACGCGAGTTGATCACCGCCATCGCGCTCGCGTATGAAGTGCAATGCCGCTTTTGCGATGCGGCTAGCATTCGCGCGCGCGGCTGGGACCATGTGACATATGGCAGTTTTTCAACCGCTCTGGCTGCTGCGCATTTGATGAAACTTGACCCGGGGAAAGCTCGGCACGCCGTGAATATTGCAGGTGTGGCGGGCGCGGCCATGCGCCAGGCGCGCGCGGGCGAGCTCTCGCACTGGAAAGGTGTGGCTTTTGCGAATGCTGCGCGACACGGGGTTTACTCGGCACTGCTTGCCCGCGCCGGCATGACCGGACCAGGGCCGATTTTCGAAGGGCAAATGGGATTTGAAAAGCAGCTCGGCGTTTCGCTGGGCAATGTGGCCGAAAAGTTTGCCGTGCCTTTTGAAAAAACCGACGACTGGCCAGCGTCGATGATTTTGCACACGAGCATCAAATTCTGGCCGGCCGAATATCATAGCCAGAGCGCAATCGAAGCGGCGCTTTTTTTGCGCGAGGAAATCGGCGACCCGACGACAGTGCACGCGGTGACGATAGAGAGTCACGACGCCGCGGTGGAAATCATCGGGAGCGAGCCGGAAAAATGGAAACCAAAAACGCGCGAGACGGCGGACCACAGCTTGCCTTACATCACGGCGATTGCGTTAATCGACGGCGAAGTGACAGACAAACAATTCGAGCCGCAGCGTTTCAAAGATCCAGAGGTTTGGAAATTTTTGGAGAACGTAAAGGTCGAACGCAACGCGGAACTGAGCGCGTTATATCCCGACGCGGTCGCGAACATTGTGCACGTTGATCTCGCCGATGGCCGGCGGCTAACCAGGCGAGTCGATTATCCGATGGGCCACGCAAAGAATCCGCTGCAGGATTCGCAAGTGGAAGAGAAATTCCGTGCGCTGGTTGAGCCGATGGTCGGCAACGCGCGCGCGCGGAGAATTGTCGACATTGTGTGGAAGCTCGATGAAGCGAAAAACGTCGATGAGCTGATGAAGGCAGCGGAAATGCCGAAGAAATAGCAAGAGATGTCTCGACTTCGCTCGACATGACAAAGAACAGCACGAGCATGAGCAAGAATAAGAGACTGCACGAATTGATCGCGAAAGGCGCGGTGATGCTGCCCGGTGTTCCGAACGCGGCGATGGCGCGGCAGGTGGAGCGCGCTGGATTTGATGCGGTGTATATCAGCGGGGCCGGAATGGCGAACGCGACGGCTGGTGTGCCGGACATCGGGCTGCTCACGATGACAGAGGTTGTCAGACTCGCCGGGTACATTGCAAATGCGGTAACAATTCCGACAATTGTCGATGGCGATACCGGTTTTGGAGGAGCGGACAATGTGGCCCGGACAATTCATGAGCTCGAAGCCGCCGGTCTGGCCGGTTGTCACATTGAAGACCAGGAATTTCCTAAGCGCTGTGGACATCTGGCCGGGAAATCGCTGGTCGATCTTGAGGAGATGGCCGCCAAAATCAAAGCGGCGGTGGCGGCGCGCCGTGACCCGAATTTCATGATCATCGTACGGACAGATGCGCGCGCGGTCGAAAATTTCGATCGCACGGTCGAGCGAGCGGGTGAATATCATGCCGCCGGCGCCGACGCAATTTTTCCGGAGGCGTTGCAAAGTGCCGAAGAGTTTCGCGATTTTGCGAAGGAAATTGATCTGCCATTGCTCGCGAACATGACTGAGTTTGGAAAAAGTCCGCTGTTGACCTTTGAACAGTTCGCGGACTTTGGCTACCGGATGGTGATTTTCCCGCAAAGCGCCTTTCGCGTTTCAATGAAGGCGAGTGAAAAGTTTTTTGCGGCGCTAAAGAAAACCGGGACGCAATCCGATTGGCTCGACAAGATGCAAACGCGTGAGGAACTTTACGAATTGCTCGAGTACGATCCGGCAGCGGAGAGTTGGAACACGAACGTCGAACGTTAACTCATTAAGTCCAGTGAGTTGAACGATTGCGATTCGCAAGTAAAGAGAAACCAATGGCTACCGAAAAGAAACCAGAATACAGCCCGGGGCTGGCCGGCGTTATTGCCGGGGAAACTTCGATTTGCTGGGTCGATCCCAACGCCGGGCTGATGTATCGGGGCTACGACATTCATGAAATGGCTGAGAAAGCTAGTTTTGAGGAGGTCGCTTACCTGCTGCTGAATGGCGAGTTGCCCAACGGCAAACAGTTGGTCGAGTTTACGCAGCAAATTGCCGCAGAACGCGCTCTGCCGGGTCCCGTAACGGAAATGCTGCGGCTGCTGCCGAGCGCGACCCACCCGATGGATATGCTGCGCACTGGGGTGTCAATGCTGAGCGCGTTCGACAAGGATCTCAGCGAGAACTCGCACGATGCCAACGTTCGCAAGTCGATTCGACTGATCGCGCGCGTTTCCACTTTAATCACCGACGGCTGGCGCATTTCGCACGGCGAAGAACCGCTCCCGGAACGACCGGATCTCACGCAGGCGGGCAATTTCTTTTACAAGCTGGACGGCAAAGTTCCGCAGGATTGGCAAATCCGAATGTTGGATACGATTTTCAATCTTTACGCCGACCATGAATTCAACGCCTCCACTTTCGCGGCACGCGTGACGGCTTCGACGCTGGCGGGGATCTACGCCGCGGTGACCTCCGCAGTCGCGACGCTTAAAGGTCCGTTGCACGGCGGCGCCAATGAAGAATCGATGAAGATGCTCGAGGAAATCGGGACACCGGATCAGGCGGAAGCGTGGCTGATGAAAAAACTTGCGACGAAAGAAAAGGTCATGGGTTTCGGCCATCGAGTTTACAAAAAAGGTGATTCACGCGTGCCGGTGATGCGAGAGATCGGGCGCGAACTCGGCAACCGCATCGGCAAGGAAAATTGGGTGCCGATTTGCGAAAAACTCGAAGAAGTAATGGATCGCGAGAAACATCTTTGCGCCAATGTGGATCTTTACGCCGCGCCGGTGTTTTGGATGTTTGGTTTTCCGCCGGAGCTGAACACGCCGCTTTTTGCTGCGTCGCGCGTGGCTGGCTGGTGCGCGCACGTCACGGAGCAACACGATCACAATCGGCTAATCCGGCCGCGTTCACTTTACACGGGTCCCCAATTGCGCCCGTACCCAGAGTCGCCTGCGCGTGGCGCATAGAGTTTCAAACTGTAGCGGCGGTCTATGACCTCCGAGCTCGCTTATTTTCGGCGCTCATAGAGCGCCGCTACAATGGAAAAACCGCAATCACTTCAGGAAAAGTATGCGCCAAACAACGTCTGCTGGGGTTGCGGCCCAGCGAACCCTGATGGGTTGCACATTCGAAGCTTTCCAAAAAACGGGGAAGTGGTCGCCGAGTGGACACCGGAGAAAAAATACGAAGCTTTTGATGGAGTTTTGAATGGCGGAGTGATTGGCACGTTGCTCGATTGCCACTGCAACTGGACAGCGGCTTATCATCTGATGAAACGTGCAAACGAGGATCGCCCGCCGTGCACGGTCACCGCGGAATACTCGATTAAATTGCTGCGGCCAACTCCGACGAACGATTCGGTGTTTCTTTCTGCCAGAATTGTGGATCTGACGGATGATCGCGCGACCGTCGAGGGGACATTGAGCGCCGGCGGAAAAGTCTGCGCCATTTGTCGCGGAATTTTTGTCGCGGTGAAGGAAGATCATCCCGCATATCATAGATGGTAGGGACGCCGCGCTGTCCCGCAGGCGCGGGAGTCGGCGGCGGCGCGCTGACCCTGCCAAAGAATTCCGTGCCCGAATTTCGTCGATGCGTCAATGCGCGTGAGTGCTTAATCTTTGCATATGAAAACACTCGATCTTCTTCCGCCGCCGGAAACGATGTATCGCGCGCTCGTGAATCGCGATTCGAGCTTCGAAGGAATTTTTTATGTCGGCGTGCGCACAACTGGAATTTTCTGCCGGCCTACATGCACGGCGAAAAAGCCGGCGCGTGAAAATGCCGATTTCTTTGCGACGCCGGATGACGCGCTGGAGAGCGGTTATCGTCCCTGTTTGCGCTGCCATCCACTTGATTCAACTGGTCGTCCGCCAAAACTGATCGAGCGCCTGCGCACTGAAGTCGAGCGCGCGCCGGGCGGACGTGTGACAGACAAGGAACTCGCCGCGATGGCGATCGATCCATCTACAGCGCGGCGGCAATTCAAACGCCACTATGGAATGACGTTCCAAGCTTATCATCGTGCGCGTCGAATGGGTCTAGCGTTGAGTGAAGTCCGCAAAGGTAGCCGCGTCGATGAAGCGCGAAACGGCAGCGGTTTCGAATCGGAGAGCGGTTTTCGCGAAGCGTTCACGAAGATTTTCGGTGAAGCACCAACGGTAGCAAAGGGTCGCGCTCCGCTCTTTGCGGAGCGAATTGATACGCCGCTCGGCGCGATGATTGCCGTCGCGGATGATCGCGGTTTGCGTTTGCTGGAGTTTATCGATCGGCGCGCGACCGAACGCGAATTATCGATTTTACGCAAGCGACTGCGAACAAATGTAGTGCCGGGTGAGCATCGTTATCTCACTGCCACACATCAACAGCTGGCCGATTATTTTTCCGCCAAAAGTCTGGAGTTCGATATCCCGCTCGCGCCGGTTGGCTCCGAGTTTCAATTGCGCGCCTGGAAGATCTTGCAGTCAATTCCAGTTGGCGAAACCCGCTCATATTCCTGGATGGCGAAACGCCTCGGGGATGAAAATGCACGCCGCGCAGTCGGCCGCGCCAATGGCACAAATATGATTTGCATCATCATTCCGTGCCACCGCGTCATTCGTGCCGATGGCACATTATGCGGGTACGGGGGCGGATTGTGGCGCAAGAAATGGCTGCTCGATCACGAACGGCGCCGGAAAGAAAGTGGGAGATGAGACGTGAGAAGTGAACTGGCGTTCTTCCACTTCTCATCAATCACTCATCACTTCTCAACGGAGAAAACGCGCCCGGGGTGACTCGAACACCCGACCCACGGATTAGAAATCCGTTGCTCTATCCGGCTGAGCTACGGGCGCAGATTTAGCACGGACATATACCGCGTTTTGCGACGAATAAAAGAACGCGGGCTGCGCCGTTCGTAGTTTTGCTCAAGATAAGTACCAAGTGGAAGACCAGCGGTACCAATATTTTTTTGGACCTTGCACGGATAAAGAATCGCAGGCGCTGCAAAATAGGAGACCGGCGGATTCGCCCATTGCGCCCTGCGAATTCCGCCGGTCAATTAACCGAAAATTATGGAACTACCCCGGCTCTGACCAATCGACCGGGCAAAACCGGATCACTGGCTTGCGTATCCGTGATCCTGCTCGTACGCGCGAATTGCTCGACGCGTCTGCGGTCCCAGGACACCGTCAACGGACCCATGGTAATAACCGGCACGAGCGAGCCGACGCTGTAGCTCAGCCACTCTGGAGTGGCTGCTGTCGCCGTATCTATTACCAGAGCTATTACCAGAGCCGTACGCATTACCGTAGCCGGAGTCGCCGTATCCGTTGCCTCCGTAACCATAACCGTAGCCGTAGGGGGCACCGTAACCGTAGCCATACGGATAGCCATAACCATATCCGTAGCCGTACGGATAGCCCCAGCCCCATGAATCCCAGCCCCAGCCCCACCACAACGGAAAGCCGAAGGAACCTATGAAGATCACATCATTACCATGATGATGGCCCCAGTTGCCGCCATGCCAATTGCCACCGCCCCAGTTGCCGCCATGCCCGTTGTGTCCGCTCCAATTGCCGCCGTGCCAGTTGTTACCGCTCTGGTTGCCGCCATGCCAGTTGCCGCCGCTCCAGCGCTGGCCGCCCGACGCACCCATTCCAGGGTGGCCGCCCATTCCGGCGCGCCCACCCATCGAGGAGAAATGATGGCCGCCACCGCCTCCACTGCGGGGTGCAGCCGTGAGAACTGGCGCAGTCAGCATCACTGCAACAAAACAACCAAAGAAAAACAGAAGTTTAGAATTATTCATAATCGGTCGAGGTTTTTGTATCTACATCATTAGACACCGCACGCGATTCAAAGTCTCATTTTATTTTTACGGTGGCAAAGAATTAAATAAGACCGGCGGCTCGCCCCCCTTTTTTCCCTGCGAACCGCCGGTCAAAACCAACCGAACTCACCGCTCACCCGCTGGGTGCGTGCGCACCTCTCCCCTGAGATTCCTTCATCTAATTAAAAACCGCCAATCGGCTGGAGTTTCGCATTGATTCTTACTGGTCAGCGCGCAGCTATCTCGATTATTATCGCGCCTTAATCACTATGGCGCGTGCCGCGATCTTTATATCCATCGTCCTCACAGCGCACGTGCTTCGCGCCGCGACGCTGGAACGCAGCGTGAGTCCGTCGCGCGAATTCGTCATCTACGGAGCTGACGCGCAATTGCGCGGCGCTGTTTCTGACTTGGCAGAGCGAACAAAGGTCGATTGTCTGGCGCTGTTGCGGCAACGCGACAACTGGATCGTCCCTGTCGTGGTGAACCTCCAACCGCAGCAGGCGAATCTTCCCGAAATTCCGCCGGCCGACCTCCGATTTAGCCAGACCGGTTTCGGCCTCAAGCTGCAGGTCGACCTGACAATCTCGAAGAACCTCGACGCTTCCTTGATGGAGCGCGAACTGCTGCGCGCGATTTTATTGGAGATGATTTATCGAAAAGAATCGCACATCGCGGCCGGTAGCGTGTTCGTCGAGCCGCCGGATTGGTTAATTGACGGCGTGCTTGCCCTTTCGCCTACGAGCGATCACGGACAGTTGATCGAGGCTCTCACTACCGCGCACAAGACAGAATCGCTGGAGACGTTTCTTCGTCAACGCCCAAAACTCCTCGATTCCGCGGGCCGGACGCTTTATCGCGCATACTCTTTTGCGCTCGTGCAAATGCTAATCGATGGAACAAACGGCCCGGCCCGTCTCGCGTATTACATTAGTCATCTATCTAACGCCTCAAATGAGCCGCTTGCGGATTTAAAGACGCAGTTTCCGTTCCTGGGCGGCGATGTGGAGCGAACCTGGCAGTTGACCTTGAGTCAGTTGAGAAATTTGCAGATGTATCAGTTTCTCACCTTCGCCGAAAGCGAGCGATACCTTGATGAATTGTTGCGCGTGAAAATCTCAGAAGCGAATAAGCCAGCCAGGCTGACTGGTCTTGACGAACTCGCGCGACACAAAGTATCTGCAAGCGAGAAAATGGCGCTGAGCGAGTTGAACCGTGAATTACTCGTATTTGTTGCGCAGGCCAATCCGGTTTTGCGCCCGCTTGCGCGTGAATACCAGGAAATCGTGGCGTTGCTTGCCCGTGGGAAGAGGAAACGAATCGCGAAGCGTTTGTCGCGTTTGGAGGTCACTCGCAAAGAACTCGCCGCTCGAATGAGTGATATTGACGACTACATGAACTGGTTTGAAGCCACTCAGATGAAAAGACGCAGCGGGAATTTCACTGGCTATCTCAAAGCCGCGAACCACTCGCAGCTCTCGGCACCAAAGCGGCACGATCCGCTTTCAGTTTACGTAGATGCGCTGGAGGACCAATTCGAAAATTGAGCAAATCTGGACAGACTCTTGCCCCTTTCGGCTTTGACGATTATGTTGAGCAGCGCGTTTGGATGCGCATTTTCTGTTGATGCAAAAGATTGGTTTCGCCGAAGCTCTCGACTCAATTGTTGCCAACGACCCACGTTATCAGCGGGACGCCTATGCCTTTCTGCGCGACGCGCTCGATTTCAGCACCAAGCAACAGAAGAAAATCAAAGGCGTCAGCGTTCGTCACGTGACCGGGCCGGAATTGCTCGATGGAGCGCGGCGGTACGCTCTTAAGGAATTCGGACCCATGGTGATGACAGTTTTCGACAACTGGGGCATTCATTCCTGCGAGGACATCGGGAACATGGTTTTTAACCTGATCGGCGCCGGGATATTTGGAAAGACCGAGGAGGATTCGATCGAGGACTTCAAGAATGTTTACGATTTTGGAGAGGCTTTTGTGAAACCGTTCGCGCCAGCGAAACCACCAAGGGCGAAACCGCCGGCGCAATTGCCAGCACCGAAGCCGGCTGCATCGAAAAGCTGATCGGCCATAACTGGTCACTGGGATTGACGCTCGCTGCCCAACGAAGAACTGTCGGCATACCATTCTCCTTCATTCCATAAATTGCCCTGTCATGTTGACCCCTTCGATTTCACTCAGGACAGGCTTCGCGAAACATCTCGATTTATTCCCGTGAGTGACCCCTCCAGAAATGATCAGAGATTCTTCGCTTCGCTCAGAATGACATTTTTGAGATCGCTTATAGCGAATTTCCTCTCAGTGGTTCTATTGTTTGGCATGGTCAATCTGAAAGCTGCGCTGCCTCCCGGCGGGTCGTCCACGATTACCTTTCCGCCAAGCACGGCGCAGAAATGGATTTTGCCGAACGGACTGACGATCGTCGTGCAGGAAGATCATAGCGCGCCGGTAGCCAGTGTGCAGGCGTGGTGCGCCACGGGAAGCGTCTACGAAGATCAGCATATGGGCGCGGGCTTATCTCATATTCTCGAGCACATGCTTTTCAAGGGCACTAAAATGCGATCGACTAATGAGATCGCGCAAAAAATTCAGGACGTCGGCGGGTACGTCAACGCCTACACTTCGTTCGATCGCACGGTTTTTTGGATCGATGTGCCGAAAGATGGCGTCACCACGGCGCTCGATATTTTGTCGGACACCATGATGAATTCCACCTTGCCGCCGGAAGAATATCAGAAAGAGCAGGAAGTCATTCGGCGCGAGTTTGCCATGGGCATGGATGATCCCGATCGCATGGCGGGGTTGCTCCTTTTTGCGACGGCTTACGAGCGGCACCCCTATCGATTCCCGGTCATCGGCGAGCTCGAAATCTATAACCAGCTCACCCAGGAGCAGGTGATGCAGTATTACAAGACGCGCTACGTTCCGAACAATCTCACCTTCGTCATCGTGGGAGATGTGGATGCAGAAAAAGTGCGGCAACAGCTCGCTGAGCTGTTCAAACCGTATCCCGAGAAATCGCTGAAGCCTCTGTTTATTCCTGCGGAGCCTCCGCAACTTGGCCGGCGCGAAGTGAATCAGGAATTTGCGACTGAACTGACGCATCTCTCGATGGCGTGGCACATCCCGGAGCTTACAAATCCAGACGTGCCTGCGCTCGATCTGCTCTCAACCATACTCGGCGACGGGCGCAGCTCGCGTTTGTATCGGCGCGTGCGTGAAGAAGCCGGTCTGGCGTTTGGCATATCGGCATTCTCTTATACGCCGGGCGATCCAGGTTTGTTTGGCATCGACGCCACTGTCGATCCAAAGAAACACGAGGCAGCCGAGGAACTTGCGCTGCGTATCGTGGATGAGGTGAAACACGCCGGCGTCACCGCAGAGGAATTGGCGAAGGCAAAGAAAATCACGCTCAGTCATCATCTCGGCTCGCTGACCACTATGCGTGGCCAGGCATCGGACATTGGCTCGAACTGGTTGCTCACGCGGAATCTGAATTTTAGTCGCGATTATTTGGACGCAGTTCAGAAACTGACGCTCGAGGACATCAAACGCGTCGCCGCAACTTATCTCACAGAAAACAATCTGACAGTTGTCTCATTGAACCCAAAGGGCTCGCTGGCCGGAAAAGCGGAAGGCGCGAAAGCGGTCGCCGCGGGTGAGATCCAAAAATTTGAGCTGTCAAACGGACTGCGACTGCTGGTGCGCGAAGATCCTCGCTTGCCAATCGTGGCGATGGGCGCGGTTTTTCGCGGCGGCCTTCTCGCAGAGAACCCGCAGGACAACGGCATCACGCGGTTGATGGCCAAGGTGCTGTTGAAAGGAACCAAGACGCGCACAGCCGAGCAAATCGCGAACCAGATCGAAGCCGTGGGCGGTTCCATTTCGAGCGACGCCGGTAACAACAGCTTCACCGTGTCGGTCGATGTCACCAAGCCGGACGTGAAATTGAGCTTGGACTTGCTCTCGGACGTGTTGCTCAACGCCACGATGCCGGAAAAAGCGATCACGCGTGAAAAAGAGATCCAGATCGCCGCCATCCAGCAGGAGGA